>Ga0105252_10000425_pt1 | contig 29536 bp, 27 predicted proteins | sample EasRivMeERMZT100_FD_89675 | JGI IMG/M metagenome (GOLD analysis project Ga0105252, IMG submission 89675) | Soil microbial communities from meander-bound floodplain in the East River, Colorado, USA - East River MetaG ERMZT100 | ecosystem: Environmental > Terrestrial > Soil > Floodplain | place... | reverse complement strand
CGACTACCGCTACCCGTGAGACCTCGACTGCCGCTACTGGTCAGGCCGCGACTACCGCTACCCGTGAGACCTCGACTGCCGCTACCGGTCAGGCCGCGACTACCGCTACCCGTGAGACCTCGACTGCCGCTACTGGTCAGGCCGCGACTACCGCTACCCGTGAGACCTCGACTGCCGCTACCGGTCAGGCCGCGACTACCGCTACCTGTGAGACCTCGACTGCCGCTACCGGTCAGGCCGCGCGCTCCACTACCGGTCAAACCACGGGTACTACCGCTACCCGTGAGACCACGAACACTGCTAGCAGCAGCAACGCTGCGGACGGAATTCGATTGGACTTCTGCGGACGCAAGAGAGCCGATCGCGAGAACGGCACAAAACGTGCTCACGTAACAGCAACGCTGTATCAACGTGCTGAAAAGTGGCCTACTCGTAACGTTTTTCGGGGAAAGGTCTATGCAGATGGCCATTGAGTCATTCGCACAAGTCTGGTAGGGCAAAGACGAGCTCATTAGTTCTTAATATTCAGGGCGTTATGTAGCTCATCTCTCACCAACCCGTAGCGAATGGGCGGGTGTCAATATACAGAATCTCGCGAAGAACGACATAATTCGCCTTGTTGGGGATTCTGTTCCCAAACAGCAATTACGTCAAGGACGGACCGGGTGGTACAGCGTCGAGGGGGAATTGATTCCGCGACCGGTAGATCCACACGGCAGGACGGGGCCCGCTGGGGAACTTGAAGCAGAAGGTCCCGGGTAGCGTGCGCTCAGACAGGAGGGCACGCCTGAGCCACTGCACTCAGGTCCGGGATGGAAATCCCGTCTTGAACCGGGCAACGCGCCGACTTGTACCTGTAAGGAAGTAGCTCTTTAAGGCAGCCGCTTTAGTCCAGTCAGTCGTCCTCGTAGTAGTAGACGCCGACGCCGACGCGGCGGCCGGACCTCAGGCGCTCTGCGTCGGAGACCACGTTGTCAACGCTTTCGACGAAGGTGCTTGCCCTTTCCCGAAGAACTGAGCGCAACTCGCCAATCGCCTTGTCAGTCAACCCGTCACTCAAACTCATGCGCTCAAACCTTCCGGCAACGCCAGGACTGTTGGCGCCTGTATTGAAGGCAACGGTCGAGGCCAGACTCCGTAGGCCAAACGCCATCGAAGTGGCCACCTTCTCCTCCAAACCGGATGGAATCATCTGTCTACTGACGGCATGGAGCCGTCCGCGAACGTCCTCGAAAACCGAACCCAAGCGGATTAACTCGAATTTGACGGCCCCAGCCGGAATGTCTCCCGCGTATGCCTTGACGAGACTCTCGAAGGAGGTGCCCCTGCCTTGCATCGGCAGCGCTCTCGGTCGCCCATCCTTATCAACGTAGGCTCGGTCGGTAAACCAGTGGTGCAGGACGTCACCCAGTGGACTGAGATCCACAGGCGATGTTTTCTGGTGAGCCGTACTCTGTTCGCGAAGCCTCCTAACCTCTTTGCGCCCAATTCCCGTCATTGCGGCTATTCTCGAAATGTTCGTTGGTCGCCCCCTCAAGCCGTAGTCGCGACTCGCTACCTCTACGAACGCCATTCGAGCGACTTCCGAGAACTCGGTGAAGCTGATGCCACTCCGGAGCAAAAACCGAGCCACAGGCACCATGAACGAATAGCACGCGTGAAGTAGGCGCGCTCTTATGTTGGTGTCAGACATGCCAGAGATCACCTATTCAGTAGCGCCACTAACTCGGCTTCCGTGAGTTTCGCAATACCGAGTTCGTCTGCTAGCTGTGCCTTGGAACCGGCATTCTCGCCGACTACGACGAAGTGGCTTTTTTTGGACACGCTGCCCGCGACCTTAGCGCCGAGTGCCTGGAGGCGGGCCTTCGCGTCGTCACGGGTCATCGCTTGCAACGTGCCTGTGATCACGAACGTTTTGCCGCTCAGCGGCAACTCGCCTCTGGGGGTTGGTGTGATCGCCGGCCATTCGATCCCCGCGCGCAACAGCTTCTCGATGACCTCGATGTTGTGTCGTTCATGGAGGAAGGCGTGAACGGTTGCGGCGACGACCGGACCAACATCCGGCACCTGCTGGAGGCGTTCCATGTCCGCAGCCAACAGGTCGTTCAAGGAGCCAAAGTCATTGGCCAATGCCAACGCCGTTGCCTCACCCACATCACCAATCCCCAATGCATAGAGGAAGCGCGGGAACGTCGTTCTCTTACTCTTCTCGAGTGAAGCCAAGAGCTTCTGGGCGGACTTCTGTCCCAGCCGCTCCAGCGCCAACAACTGCTCGCCGGTCAAGTCGTAAAGGTCCGCGGGTGTCCTGACGAGCCCTTGGTCCACGAGCTGGTCGATGAGCTTCGCGCCGAACCCTTCGATATTCAGCGCGAGGCGCGATGCGAAGTGCCGCAGCGCCTCTTTGCGTTGCGCGGGACAATAGAGGCCGCCAACGCAACGCGCCACGGCCTCCCCTTCTCCTCGCTCGACATCCGATCCGCAGACCGGGCAGGTCGTTGGTAGGCTAACGGTGCCCGCGTCGGCAGGACGCCGCTCGAGCACCACTTTGACAATTTCCGGAATCACGTCGCCGGCGCGACGCACGATGACCGTGTCGCCGATGTGCACGTCTTTGCGTTGGAGCTCGTCCATATTGTGGAGAGTAGCGTTGCTGACGGTAACGCCGCCCACGAACACGGGTTCGAGCCGTGCCACCGGAGTGAGCGCGCCCGTTCGGCCAACCTGGAACTCCACGTCGCGAACGATCGTCATCTCCTCCTGAGCCGGAAACTTATGAGCGACGGCCCAGCGGGGAGCGCGCGAGACGAACCCCAGCTCCTGCTGCCAGGCGAGATCGTTGACCTTATAGACCACGCCATCGATGTCGTACGGTAATTCGGCCCGTTTTGCACCGATACGCGAGTAATAGGCCAAACAACCGGGAATTCCTTCTACTAATTGGGCCTCTGGGCAGGTTCGCAGCCCGAGTTCCTGAAGCATTGCCACCACGGAGCTTTGCTCTCGGGCACGCAGGGCGCCGTCGCTGATCTCACCAACGGCATAGAAGAACGCCTCCAGCGGCCGCTCTGCCGTGAGCCGAGGGTCGAGCTGGCGCAGGCTGCCGGCGGCCGCGTTGCGAGGGTTCACGAACGTTTTCTCGCCCCGCTCTAGGGCGTGTTTGTTGAACTCGTCGAAGCCCTTTCGCGGCATGAAAATTTCACCGCGCACTTCGAACACCGGTGGCACGGTCTTGCCGCGCAAGCGCAGTGGAATTGAGCGGATAGTGCGCACGTTGTGCGTGACGTCCTCGCCCGTGGCGCCATCACCACGTGTGGCGCCAAAGACGAGATCACCCTGCTCGTAACGCAAGCTGACGGCGACACCGTCGAGTTTGGGCTCCGACCAGTAAGCCACGCGCTCCATGAGCACATCGGCCGCTTCGAGCCGATCGCGGACGCGTCGATCAAAGGCCTCAAGACCCTCTTGGTCGAACACGTTGTCGAGCGACAGCATGGGCTTCGCGTGGCGCACCTCGCGAAACTCTGCGAGCTTGCTGCCACCCACACGCTGTGTCGGCGAGTCGGCCGTTATCAGATCGGGATGAGCGCGCTCGATTTCCTGCAGGCGTCGTACCAGGCGGTCGTACTCGGCATCTGGAACGCGCGGGTCATCGAGGACGAAATAGGCGTAATTGTGCTCTTCGATGGCGCGCCGCAGGCCGGCCAACTCGGCTTGCAGGTTCGAATCGCTTGCGTCCGAGCGCGGCACGCCAAGGTACTCAGCGCCGATCAAACTGATGTCGGTACTCGATGAGCTCCTCGCGCAGATAACGCTCGCGTTGGCTGCTCCACGAGCTGCCTCGTTCGTCGAAGAGATCTGCCGCAAGTTCAACCGAGAGCGCCCGAGCCGTTTCCACCATCGCATCGAATCGCGCCACTGGATCGCCGGCGCCAGGGAGGACGACGAAGAAGCTCAAACCAGCGATCGTGGTGTCCGCCAATTTGTCGAGCTCGAATGACCCCGGCTCGGTGAGGCTGGCCACACTGAACGCTTCGCGGTTGTCGTCCAGTGAGCGGTGAAAAATGGAGTAGCGGCCATGCTCGAGCCCCGCATTGCGCAGTGCTACCACTGCTCGTTCGGCCGCCAGCTCGTCGTCGCGCGGTATAAGACGCAGAGCCACGATTCGATCGGGTGCGAGGCGCGATTTCGACTCGACAGACACGGCTTCGACGAGCGATTCCGGCTCTACTACACCAGGTGACGGCTGCTCCCCGTCAATGTTCGGTTCCGTGCGAGCAACGCGACGCGGCAGCGCAGGCAGGATGCGCCGGTTGAGCACACCGCGGCTCCAGAGGTAGACCCCGACTACCACAAGGGCACCCAGCCCCAAAAGTACCCAGCGTAAGTCCCACATCGCGATTACGACTACATGGCTGCGAGTCGGACCGCTTCGTCGATGTCGACGGCCACCATTCGCGATACGCCTGGTTCCTGCATCGTCACTCCAGTGAGCTGATGCATGGTCTCCATCGTGGTCTTGTTGTGCGTGATGATCACGAATTGCACACGCTCGGACATCTCTTTCACGATGTCGGAGAAACGACCGACGTTCGCATCGTCAAGCGGCGCGTCCACCTCGTCGAGCAAGCAGAACGGCGCCGGATTCAGCTCGAAGATCGAGAACACCAGCGCCACGGCTGTGAGCGCTTTCTCGCCGCCTGACAAGAGGTGAATCGTGCTGTTCTTCTTGCCGGGCGGCCGCGCCATGATCGTGACTCCAGCTGCCAGGATATCGTCGCCATCCATCTCGAGATAGGCGTGGCCGCCGCCGAATAGCCGGGGAAACAGACGCCCTATACCTTGGTTCGCTTTTTCGAAGGTTTCCTGGAACCGCGTGCGCGTCTCGCGATCGATCTTGCGGATCGCGTTCTCGAGTGTCTCCAACGCTTCGGTGAGGTCGGCAAACTGGGCGTCGAGGTACTTCTTGCGCTCCGACTGCTCCTGGAACTCTTCTATCGCGGCCAGGTTAATCGCGCCGAGGCGCTGAATCTTGCGTTCGAGTTGCTCGAACGTCTCGTGCCACACATTCGCCGTCGCGTCCACGGGAAGCCCCGCGGTGATTTCCTCGAGGGGAAAGCCTGTCTCGGTGAACTGCTCCGCCACCGTCTCCGCGCGCACCTGCGACTCACGCACAGCGAGCCGCACGTTGTCGGCCACCTCGCGCAGCTCATTCACCGCTTGTTGTCGCTCGTTGCGCTGCTGCTCCGTCTCCCGCAGCTGCGTATCGATCTCGTCCATCGCGCTACGGGCACGACCGAGATCGGTCTCGACCAGCAGGCGCTCATCGAGCTTGAGTACCAATGCTTGCTCGTCGCCGTGTAGCGGCTCAACGGCCACTTGGACTGCTGCTTGCAGCTCCTGCTGACGTCGTGCGAGGTGTGCCAGCTGGCTCTGCACGCGCACCAGAGCGGCGCTGGCCGACTCCTTCGAGCTGCGACGTGATTCGACTTTGATGGCGATGGCTTGCGCGGCTTCCCGATGCTCTTCCGCGCTGGCACGTGCCGCAATGAGCCGCTCGTGATGCTCACGACGCTGTCGCTCGAAGTCTTCGCGAGTCGAGCCGAGCTCGGTCTGGCGGCCCACGGCTTGCGTGCGAAGAGCGCGGCTCTGTTCGAGCGCAGTGACGAGCGCCTGTTGCTCCGCCGCAAGGTCGGCGATGGTCCGGTCGACGGTAGCCGCTCGTTGACGTGCCTGCTCGAACTCGCTGCGGCTAGCGCCGAGCTTCGCTTTCGTATCGGCGTACAGCTCTTGGCGACGCGTGGTCTCGGCCTGCGCGTGCGCACGTGCCTCCTCCAAGCGCTCGAGCTGGAAACGCGTGTCACCCAGCGCTTTGGCGACTCCGTCCACGCGCCTGGCCGTAGTAGCGGTGCTGTCGTTGAGCCGCTTGATCTCGTCGCCGCGGGCAATCACCCCGACTTGCGGGTCGTCACTGCGGTTCATTCGCACCCAGCGCTTGCCCACCCACACACCGTCACGCGTCACGAACGACTCGCCGTCCGCGAGCTCGTGGCGCCGCGCAATGGCGGCCTCGAGCGATTCTGCAGTGCGCACGCCGGAGAGAAGCGACGCCACAGCCGCCGGAGCGCGCACCCGTGCGAGCAGCGTTCCGTCACCGCCATGCACCGCAGCGGCGGTATCGTCAGCTTCGATGAGTGCCAAGCCCCCGTCGGTCAGCGCCGGTAGACTCGCCGCCAGATTGTCGAGGCTCTTGATGCTAACGGCTTGCAGGTAGGGCCCGAGCGCCGTTTCGACTGCCCGCTCCCAACCGGCTTCCACAACGAGATCCTGAGCCAGGCGCCGCCGCTCATCGATGGTTTGCGCCCTGAGCCATGAGTTCACCTGCTCGGTCGAGTTGCGAAGCGCCGCCTCTTGCAGCGCTTCGAGCGACGTGAGCCGGCCACGGTCGGTCTGTAGCTGTTCACGCAGCTGGTCGAGGTGCGCGGAGATCTTCTTCTCTTGTTCACGTAGCTGCTGAATCTGGTGCCAGACGGTTTCGAGCGCTCGCGTGGCGTCGTCGCAGGCCGACGTGAGTCGCTCCTCTTGGCCCACCAGAACCCCGAGCCGGTGCTCTATCTCGGCGAAGCTGAATGCGGCTCGCTCCTCCGCATGCTTCTGCTGCTCCTTCTCGAGCCGTTGGCCCTGTGCGGTCAGTTGCTCGATGCGCGTGTCTTCGACGTGAACGGAACGCTCGGTGCTGGCGAGATCCTCGCTGATCTGCTCCCACCGTTCGCGCCATTGCTCCATGGCCTTTTCGGCGTCCTCGAGAGCCTGTTGCGAGCTGCGTTGCACGGCGTGTGCTTGTGCGAGCCCCGGCTCGAGCTCATTCAAAACGTGCTCGAGCTGCTCGAGCTCGACCTGGTCACTCGCGATATGGGCGTTGATCTCGGCCACCTGTTGATCGGTAGCCTGCAGGTCTTCGTTCTGGCGCTGAATCAGCTCCTTGCGGTGCTGCACCGACTGCTCGAGCCGAGCGATCTCGGAGCCCACACGGTAATAGTTACCCTGGACCGCGCTGAAGCGCTCGTTGCGGTCGGCGAGCTCCACACGCAGCTTCTCTAAACTGGTCTCAGCGGAGCGTTGTGCCGCCACGGCCGCTTCGAGCGCCAGCTGTTTCTCGCGCAGCGCATGCTCTTGCGCTGCCACTTCCGCTCGCAATGCACTAAGGCGCAGCGCCAACAACTCGGCGTTCACCTTGCGCTGCTCCGCCTTCAGGGTCTTGTAGCGCTCAGCATCCTTCGCTTGACGCTGTAGGTGGGTGAGCTGCTTGTCGATTTCGTCGCGAACATCGGCCAAACGCTCGAGGTTCTCGCGCGTGTGTTGGATGCGGTGCTCGGTTTCGCGTCGGCGCTCTTTGTACTTGGAGATACCCGCCGCTTCTTCGAGGAAGGCCCGCAGCTCTTCGGGCTTGGCTTCCACGAGGCGCGAGATCATGCCCTGCTCGATGATCGAGTAGCCGTGGGAGCCCACGCCGGTGCCGAGCAGAATGTGAGTGATGTCTTTGCGACGGCAGCGCGTATTGTTCAGGTAGTACTGTGACGTGCCGTCGCGCGCAACGACCCGCCGCACGGAAATCTCGTTGTACCCGGCGAACGCGCCGGTGATCGTGCCGTCGGAGTTGTCGAACGTGAGCTCGATGCTCGCGACACCCACGGGCTTGCGGTTGGAAGACCCATTGAAGATCACATCCGCCATCGAGTCGCCGCGCAAGGTCTTGGCCGAAGCCTCACCGAGTACCCAGCGAATCGCGTCGATGATGTTCGACTTGCCACAGCCGTTGGGCCCGACAATGCCCATCAGGTTGCTTGGGAACTTGATGGTCGTGGAATCGACGAATGACTTAAAGCCCGAAAGCTTGATCTTACTCAGGCGCAATGGATAACCCCGTGGTGGTCGAGCAAGGCCGGGCCGCAATGGCCGCCTCGACGACGGTAGTGTAAAGTAAAAAACAATCCAAAAGCGACGGTCGCACCCGCCGCTCCCACTCAATTGGAACACGCACATCGTGGCTAGCAAGCCCAGCGCACGGCCGTCGAAAAAAAGTCTCGAAACCTTTCCGAACCCGGACCCGGCGCGCGACTACACGATACGGATGCGCATTCCGGAGTTCACCTGTCTCTGTCCAAAGACAGGGCAGCCGGATTTCGCCACCCTGCAGCTCGAATACGTTCCCGCTGCGACCTGCGTGGAGCTCAAGTCGTTGAAGCTCTACATCTGGTCGTACCGCAACGAGGGGGCGTTCCACGAGGCGGTGACGAATCGGATTCTCGACGATCTCGCTCGCCTGTTGAGCCCCCGGTTCATCCGTCTGACGGCTGAATTCAACGTCCGCGGCGGTATCTACACGACGGTCGTGGCCGAGCATCGGCAAACCGGGTGGGTCCCCGCGGCAACTATCGAGCTCCCCAGCACCACAGTGTGAGCACAAGGCCCTTTCACTGCACAGTCACGTCTGTATAATCGCCGCCTCCTGAACGGTCTTGGAGGCCAAGGCCATGTCGGCGAAGAAAGCAGCCAGCACGAAAAAGGCTACCGCGAGCAAGAAGCTGGCCAAGAAAGCGCCCAAGGCGAAGCCGAGCCGTGGTGGCAAGGCTGCGCGCAAGCCCCAGCAGAAGCCTTCGTCCAAGAAGACAGTGAAGTCAGCCAAGATCGCGAGCACTAAGGCCGCGAAGAGGCCTGCCCCCAAGCCAAAGCCAACAGGGAAGAAGACGATGGCTACCGTATCGAAAAAGCCCGGCGCCAAGCCGGTGGCGTCCGCCAGCGCGGCGTCCAAAGTAGTTCCGCCGCCCGCGCCCAAGCGACGCAGCAGCGGCAGCATCCTCACCGGGCCGGTGCGCGGCTTCACGCCATACCAGCCGAAACGCGGTGAAGATTACATGAACAAGGAGCAGCTCGAGCACTTCCGCCAGCTGCTCCTGGCATGGAAGCGGGAGCTCATGGAAGAGGTCGACCGCACGATGTTGCACATGAAGGATGATGCGGCGAACTTCCCGGACCCGAACGACCGTGCCACGCAGGAGTCTGAGTTCGGGCTCGAGCTGCGCACTCGAGATAGAGAGCGCAAGCTGTTGAAGAAGATCGATTCGGCCCTGTCCCGTATCGACGACGGGACGTACGGTTACTGCGAAGAAACCGGCGATGAGATCGGCTTGCGGCGGCTCGAGGCGCGCCCGGTGGCTACGCTCTGCGTCGAAGCTCAGGAGCGTCGCGAGCTCGCTGAAAAGCAGTTCCGCGACCGCGAGGATCAGTACCGTTAGAGGCTTTCGCAGCGGGTGAAATACGTCGGCCGCTTTGCCCCATCGCCGACCGGCCCGCTGCACATCGGTTCGCTCGTTACGGCAGTAGCGAGCTTTCTCCACGCCCGCCAGGCCGGCGGAGAGTGGCTCGTTCGAATCGAGGACATCGACCCGCCGCGCGAAGCACCCGGCGCTGCCGCCACGATTCTGCGCACGCTCGAAGCGCTCGGCCTCGAGTGGGACCGAGAAGTCCTCTACCAGAGCTCGCGCATGGCGGCCTACGCCGCTGCTGCCGAAGGCCTTATCGGGGCACGCCTCGCCTTCCGCTGTAGCTGCACGCGCAGCACGATCCGCGCCGACAACGAGACGCGGCGCTACCCAGGTACGTGCCGCCGCAAACGACTGGCCACCGCCAACACCGCCATACGAGCACTCGTGGACCCCGGGATCATCGAGCTCGACGACAAACTCCAAGGCACAGTCGTCACCCACCTAACCGATACAACCGGCGACTACGTCATTGTGCGCCGCGACGGGCTGCCGGCTTACCACCTCGCCGCCGTCGTCGACGATGCCGCCGCGGGCATCACCACGGTGGTGCGTGGCGTCGACCTGCTCGACTCGACGGCGGCGCACATGCACCTTCAGCGGCTGCTCGGTCTGCGCACTCCGGACTACTACCACTTGCCGGTCGTAGTCAACGAACAGGGCCAGAAGCTCTCGAAGCAAACCGGTGCTACGGCCGTGGTCGAGGCGGCTCCTGGCGTCGCTGCGAGCGTTCTTGCGTTGTTGGGATTGGAGGTGCCCGCCGAGCTCTCGGGCGCACAGCCGAAGACGCTGTGGCAGTGGGCACTAGGCCACTGGGCCATCGAAATGCTACGGGCGCGGCGAGCCATCGCCGCGCCCGAGCAAATGGGTCAGTAGGGCTCTGGGCCCACCGCGACTACTCGGCGCCGACGTCCCGCATGCTCAAGCGGATGCGCCCTTGGCGATCCACCTCGAGCACCTTGACCTGCACCACGTCACCTTCCTTGAGCTTGTCGCTGACGCGCTCGACGCGCTCATGCGAGATTTGCGAGATGTGCACCAAGCCGTCACGGCCCGGCAGGATCGCGACGAACGCCCCGAAGTCCATGAGCCGCACCACCTTGCCCTCGTAGATGCGTCCGACCTCGACGTCGGCGGTAATGAGCTTGATGCGCTCGAGCGCGGCGCGGCCGGCTTTGCCGTCCACGGAAGCAATCTTGACCGTGCCGTCGTTCTCGATGTCGATCGTAGCGCCGGTCTCCTCGGTGATGCCACGGATCACCGCACCGCCCTTGCCGATGACGTCGCGGATTTTCTCCGGGTCGATCTTGATGGTGATGATCGTCGGCGCCCAGTCCGACATCTTCTCGCGCGGCGTGCGCAGCACCTTGTTCATCTCGCCGAGGATATGCAGCCGGCCTTCGCGAGCCTGCGCCAGCGCAGTGGCCATGATCTCGCGCGTAATGCCGAAGATCTTGATGTCCATCTGCAACGCAGTGACGCCGTCGGTCGTGCCCGCCACCTTGAAATCCATGTCGCCCAAGTGATCCTCGTCACCGAGAATGTCGGTGAGCACCACGAAAGCGTTCTCCTCTTTGATGAGGCCCATCGCCACACCGGCAACCGGTGCCTTGATCGGGACGCCGGCGTCCATCAACGACAGGCTCGTGCCGCAAACCGATGCCATCGAGCTCGAGCCGTTGGACTCGGTGATTTCAGATACCACGCGCACGACGTAGGGGAACGTTTCCATGTCCGGCATGACGGCTTCGACGCCGCGCCGTGCCAACCGGCCGTGACCGATTTCGCGCCGCTTCGGCGAGCCGATAAAGCCCGTCTCGCCAACGCTGTACGGAGGGAAGTTGTAGTGCAACATGAATGGGTCGCGCCGCTCGCCTTCGAGGGCATCGATGATCTGGGCATCGCGGCCGGTGCCGAGCGTCGTGACAACGAGCGCCTGCGTCTCGCCTCGCGTGAAGATGGCGGAACCGTGAGTTCGGGGCAGCACGCCCACTTGAACGTCGATCTTGCGCACCGTGCGCGTATCGCGTCCGTCGATACGCGGCTTGCCGCCGATGATGCGGCTGCGGACCACGTTCTTCTCGACGTCGTGGAATTCGGCTTCGACCTGCGCCGCGCTCCAAGCGCTCGACTCCCCGGCCGTGAGCTCGGCAACGCACTGCTTACGCAGCTCGGAGATCTTGGCGTAGCGCACCTGCTTCTCGGCGATGCCGTAGGCGTCGGTGATCGGTCCAACGTATTTGGCCACACCGGCGGCGAGGGCTTTGTCCTCGGCCGCTGCGGACCAGGCGATCTTGGCTTTGCCGACTTCCTCCGCCAGCGAACGGATCGTGGCGATGGCCGTCTGCATTTGCTCGTGGCCGAACATCACGGCGCCGAGCATCACGTCCTCGGGTAACCGGTCGGCGCTCGATTCCACCATGAGCACTGCGTCTTGCGTGCCGGCCACGACGAGATCGAGCTGCGACTCCTGGAGCTCGGTGCTAGTCGGATTCAGGAGATACTTGCCGTCCTTGTAGCCGACGCGCGCTGCGCCGATCGGGCCCATGAACGGCAACCCGGACAAGCACAACGCCGCCGAGGCGCCAAGCAGCGCCGCGATGTCGGGGTCGACCTCCGTGTTCATCGACAGCACTGTGGCGATGACCTGTACGTCGCGACGGAAGCCGTGCGGGAACAATGGCCGAATCGGCCGATCGATAAGTCGCGAGGTGAGCGTTTCTTTCTCGCTCGGCCGTCCTTCGCGTTTGAAGAAGCCGCCCGGAATCCGGCCGGCTGCATACGTCTTTTCTTGATAGTTGACCGTCAGCGGGAAGAAGTCCCGGCCTTCGACGTCCTTCTTATCGCCGACTGCCGTCACGAGGACGACCGTATCGGCCATGTTGACGATGACGGCGCCGTCCGCCTGACGGGCGACAGCGCCGGTTTCGATGGTGACGTCGTGCGCACCGTATTTGAATGTTCTGCTAACTCTCACGTTGGGATTTCCTTAGAAGATTAGGGACGGCAGGGGACTCCGGTAAACGGAAGCTACTCGTCCGCTGTTTACTGGCTCCAAAACGCTCAGAGCCGGGTTGGCCGGCTCCGAACACGGAAAAACGAATTAACGCCGGAGGCCAAGGCGGCCGATCAGCGCCTGATAGCGGCCTTGATCGGATTGCTTGATGTAATCGAGCAGCTTGCGCCGCTGGTTCACCATCTTCAGCAAGCCGCGACGTGAGTGGTGGTCCTTCTCGTGACCCGCGAAGTGCTCGGAAAGCTGCGTGATGCGCGCCGAGAGCAATGCGACCTGGACTTCAGGTGAACCGGTGTCCGCGGGGCCGCGTCCGTATTCCGTGACGATCGCGGACTTTCTTTCCGACTTAAGAGCCATTCAATCCTCTCTGGGCCGCCCTATTCAGCGACCGGTATTTTCGACCTATTCTGGAAGGGGCGCATCATACCCAAATATTCGGTGCCGCTCCAAGCAGTTAACGGAGAAAAACCCGTTTCGGCCGCAGTTGGCCATCGGCGGTGACCAGCGCAATGGCAACGAGCTCGTTCGGCTCGGTATAGACGGCCACGACACCCGGCAGCCAGGCCGGATCGGCCGGCAGGGCCTGTCCGTGGCCGAGTCGCTCGGCCGCCGCACGCGCCAGCCGCACGACCGGCCAGCCGGATAGAGCCTGGTCGGGCGCCAGCAACAAGGCGTCGAGGGTCCGATGGCCGTCCGCGGCTGTCTCGTGCGCCTCGAGCGCCTCTAGCGAGCGCATCTGGTCTTCCAGGAACGGCTCCACGGTCAAGCGGCGCAGGGCCGCCACGTGGCCCACGGTGCCGATGGCCGCAGCGACATCCTCGATGAGGGTGCGTATATATGTGCCCTTGGAGCACCGCACCACGAGCGTCAGCTCCGGCCAGCGATAGGCTTCGAGCGTGATGCCTTCGATCACGACGCGCCGCGCTTCGCGCGCGACCTCGACGCCCTGGCGCGCCAACCGGTACAGCGGCACGCCGTCGCGCTTCAACGCCGAGTACATCGGCGGCACCTGCTCGATCTCGCCGACAAACTGCCGCAAAGTCGCCTCTACGTGAGGGGCAGCCGCGGCCGGCTCTGTCGACCGGTCGACAGTCACGGCGCCTTCGGCATCCCCTGTCGCCGTGCCGATACCGAGCGTCGCGGTGACTCGATAGACCTTGTGCGCATCGAGCAGATAGCTCGACAGGCGCGTGGCCGAACCGAGGCAGATGGGCAACATGCCAGTCGCTAACGGATCGAGGCTGCCCGTATGGCCGGCCTTCGCGGCTTGATAGATTCTTTTGACGCGCTGCAGGGCGTTGTTCGATGACAGGCCGGTAGGCTTATCGAGCAGTAAGAGTCCGCTGACGTCTCTGCCACGTGGCCGAGCTTTCGGCACGTCGTCCGCCGCCGCTCAGTCGGTGGATCGACCGACTCTGCCGGCGTCGTCGATGAGCTTGCCGAGCTCCGCTGCCCGGCGCGCGCTCGTGTCGTGGCGGAATCGCAACTCGGGAACGCGGCGCAGCTGCAAATCGCGAGCGACGCGGCTGCGGAAGAACCCTCGTGCTTGCTCGAACCCTTCCTTGATGCCTGCCGCATCATCCTCGAGTGCCAAGGTGCTGAAGAACACCGTGGCCAGGCTCAGGTCACCGGTCACTTCGACGTCGCTCACACGAACGCCGGCCAGGCGCGGATCCTTGACCTCCGAGAGGAGCAGCTCATTCAAGATCCGCTGCACCTCGGCTGCGATGCGGTGCTTTCTGGCGAATTCCCGCGGCATTACACGACTTTCCTCGCGACTTCCGTCCGCTCGTAACACTCGATTTGGTCGCCGGCCTTCACGTCGTTGTAGTTGCGCACGCCAATACCGCATTCGGTGCCGGCGCGAACCTCGTTGACATCATCCTTGAATCGCCGCAAGGATTCGAGCTGTCCTTCGAAGATGACCACGTTGTCGCGCAGCACGCGGATCGGAAGGCTGCGGCGAACGTAGCCGTCCACAACCATACAGCCGGCCACGTTGCCAAACTTCGGCGAGCGGAACACCTCGCGTACCTCGGCGAGTCCCACGATCTGCTCGCGCACTTCCGGCGCCAACAAACCGCTCGCGGCCGCTTTGATGTCGTCGATAGCCTCATAGATGATGCTGTAGTAACGGATGTCGACGCCGCTTTCCTTGATTGCACCGCGTGCGGCCGCATCGGCACGAACGTTAAAGCCGATGATAATCGCTTTCGACGTAGCCGCGAGCTGCACGTCCGACTCCGTGATGCCGCCCACAGCGGAGGCGACCACGGTTACTTTGACATCGTCGGAGGAAATTTTCTCCAGCGCGTCGCGTAACGCTTCGGCGCTGCCGTGCACGTCCGCTTTGATGACCAACTGAATGCTCGGTACACCCCCCGCCGCCATCTGGCTGAAGATGTTCTCTAGCTTCGCTGCCTGCTGGTGGGCCAGCTTCGACTCGCGCTCGCGGCCCTGGCGGAACTGCGCCACATCGCGAGCCTGCCGATCGTCGGCAACGACTTGCACGTCGTCGCCGGCCAAAGGCGTGCCGGAGAGGCCGAGCACCACCACCGGCGTGGAAGGGCCGGCAAATGGTATTTGCTTGCCTGACTCGTCGAATAGGGCGCGGATCCGTCCGTACTCTTGCCCCGCGAGCAGGATATCGCCGACCTGCAGCTTGCCCTTGCTGATAAGCACCGTCGCCACAGCGCCGCGGCCACGCTCGAGGCTCGATTCGAGCACAACGCCGGACGCTGGCCCCGTGACCACAGCTTTGAGGTCGAGAATCTCGGCCTGCAGGAGCAGCGACTCGAGCAATTTGTCGACGCCTACGCCCGTGTGCGCCGAGACGTTCACGAACAGCGTTTCTCCGCCCCACTCTTCGGGGATCAATTCATATTGCGAGAGTCCGTTGCGCACGCGATCCGGATCGGCGCCGGGTAGATCGATCTTGTTGACCGCCACCACGATCGGCACTCCAGCCGCCTTCGCGTGTTGAATGGCTTCGATCGTCTGCGGCATGGCGCCGTCGTCGGCTGCGACCACGAGGACCACGATGTCCGTGACTCGTGCGCCCCGAGCCCGCATGGCCGTGAACGCGGCGTGGCCGGGCGTGTCGAGGAAGGTGATCTTGCCCTTCTCCGTTTCGACGTGATACGCGCCGATGTGTTGCGTGATTCCGCCCGCTTCACCGGCCGCCACGCGCGTCCGACGAATGTAGTCGAGCAACGAGGTCTTGCCGTGGTCGACATGACCCATGATGGTCACTACCGGCGCACGCACTACGGCTTCCGCCGTGCCCGCCGCCTGCTCCACGGATTCGATCAGCTGATCCTCGATCTCGGTTGCTTTGAGGAGCTTCGCCGTGTGGCCCATCTCCTCGACGACGAGAATGGCGGTGTCCTGATCCAACACCTGATTGATGGTCACCATCATGCCCATCTTCATCAGGGCTTTGATGACCTCGTTCGCTTTGACGGCCATGCGCTGAGCGAGCTCAGACACGGTAATCGTGGCGCCAACGTCGACCTCGCGAACGACCGGTGCGGTCGGCCGCTCGAAAGCGTGCTGTGGATCGGTGCTCATGGGCGTGGAGCGGCGCCGTTGGTGTTTCTTCTTCTTGCGCCGACCGGCCATACCATCGGCCACGTGCAGCGTGTGGTCGCCCTCGCTCGGTTCCTCGAACAACTTCTCCTTCTTGGATTTCTGTCGGGCGCGCTCCGCCTCGGCACGCTGCACCGACTCCTTCTCCGCTAACGCTGCTTTGCGGCGCTCCTCGTCGGCTCGAGCGCGAGCTTCCTCGTCGGCTGCGGCGGCGCGGCGCTGCTCGTCCTCGAGGCGCTTACGTTCGTCGGCCTCACGCTGCTCGGCCGCCAGGCGCTCGCGCTCAACGGCTTCGCGCCGCTCGCGCTCCTCGCGCGCTACCGAATCACGCGCGTCTTCTTCCGCGCGCCGTGCCGCATCGAGCTCTTCTTGCTGCTTGCGCGCCTGCTCTTCGAGGACATCGCGCTTGATGTAGGTGCGCTTCTGGCGAACCTCGACGTTGATCGTCCGGGCCCGGCCTTGGGTGCTGGCGAGCTTCAGCTCGCTCTGCGATTTGCGGTTCAGCGTGATGCGCCGCGGCGCCGACTCGGTGGCGTCCTTACGCCCATGCGTCTTGCGCAAGTGCGTGAGCAACTCGAGCTTGGCATCCTCGCTGATGACATCAGCTGCACCGCCGACCTTGATGCCGGCCTCGTCGAGCTGCTCGATGAGCCGATCGACCGGGACCTTCAGTACTTTCGCGAAATCCGCGACCGTAACTTCCGCCATTCCTGTTTACCTCGGTCCTTTAAGCCTGCTGCTCTTGCTCGAACCAATGAGCGCGGGCAGCCATGATGAGCTTCGCGGCTCGGTCTGCGTCGAGAGTGGCGATCGTCTCGAGATCGTCGACGGCCTGCTCGGCCAAATCTTCTCGCGTCACGATGCCCCGGCTCGCGAGCTCGAGCGCGAGCTCCCGATCCATGCCTTCAAGGCTCAGCAGATCCTCTGCCGGCTCCGCTTGATCGATGACCTCCTCGGTCACGATCGCCTGCGTGATCAGCACGTCTCGGGCGCGTGACCGCAACTCATTGACGATTTCGGGAGTGAACTCTTCGATACCCATCAATTCGCTGGCGGGTACGTAGGCGACCTCCTCGAGCGAGGAGAAGCCTTCCTGTACCAAGATGTTCGCGACGTCTTCATCGACGTCGAGCTCCTTCATGAAGTTCTCGACGAGCGAGCGCGCTTCCTTGTCGCTCTTCTCTTCGGCAGCGGACTCCGTCATCACGTTCAGCTGCCAGCCGCTGAGCTCGCTGGCCAAGCGGATGTTCTGACCGCCGCGGCCGATCGCCTGCGACAGTTTCTCTTCCTCGACGGCCAGATCCATCGTGTGCGTATCCTCGTCCACGACAATCGACAGCACCTCGGCAGGCGACATCGCATTGATCACGAACTGCGCCGGATTCTCGTCCCAAAGGATGATGTCGACGCGCTCACCGGCCAGCTCGTTGGACACCGCTTGTACGCGCGAGCCGCGCATACCGACACAGGCGCCAACGGGGTCGATACGACTGTCGTGGCTGCGTACTGCGATCTTGGCGCGCAGCCCGGCGTCACGAGCCGCACCGAGGATCTCGATCAGACCCTGACCTACCTCGGGCACTTCGATCTTGAACAATTCTATGAGGAATTTTGGTGACGTGCGCGTCAGGAATAGCTGCGGTCCGCGCGGTTCGGGACGCACCTCACGTAGCAGGCTCTTGATTCGGTCTTGCGGCTTGATCGGTTCGCGCGGAATCAGGTCCTCGCGCGGGATGAAGCCTTCGGCGTTGCTGCCGAGGTCGACATAGGCGCCATTACGGTCGACGCGCTTGACGATGCCGCTCACGAGCTCGCCCGCACGAGCTTTGTAGGCTTCCACCACTTGCTCGCGTTCGGCTTCGCGCACCTTCTGCACGATGACCTGCTTAGCCGTTTGCGCAGCAATTCTGCCGAACTCGACCGACTCCATCGGCTGCTCGACGAATTCGCCGATCGTTGCCTTAGGGTCGACGTCGAGAGCGTCTTCGAGACGCAACTCGCGAGCCGGCTCTTCGAGCTCGGTGGAATCGTCGGCGAACACCTTCCAGCGCCGAAACGTCTCGTAACTGCCGGTAGCGCGATCGATCGACACGCGAACCTCGATGTCATCGCCATAGCGCTTTCGCGTTGCGGACGCTAGGGCCGCCTCGATGGCTTCAAAAATCACCGACTTCTCGACGCCCTTCTCGTTCGAGACGGCGTCCACGACCAGCAAAATTTCTTTACTCATATTTCCGTCACCGACACTTGCATCACTGCGGCGCGAGTCGCGCCACTGCGATGTCGTTCAGAGGCAAACGCCAAACTTCGCCTTCCATTTCGAGCAGCACGTCGCCGCCCTCCACACCCACGAGGCGTCCGGTCAGGTTGCGCCTGCCCTCGCGCGGGTCCTTCAACTCGATCCGAGCCGGCTCACCGTTGAACCGTTCGAAATGCGCTAATGTCCGCAGCCGTCGATCGAAACCGGGCGACGACACCTCGAGCACGTAGGCCCCAGGCAGCGGATCCTCGACGTCGAGAAACGCCCCGACTTGCTCGCTCACTCGTTGGCAGTCATCGAGCGTCACCCCGCCCTGACGGTCGATGAACAACCGCAGGAGCCCGCGTCGGCCGAGATGCGCATCGATGTCAGCCAACTCGAAACCCATGGCGGCAACCGTAGGCTCCAGGAGCGCGATCAGGCCCTCTTTGTCGACCGTCTGCCCCATTGATTTCCCGTCCACCAACAAAAAATGGGCCTACGGCCCATTTCGCTGTCGTCCCCTTCTCCTGACGAGCGCTCACCCGTCGGGCGATGAGCCGGACCAAACAAAAAGCCCCATACGGGGCCTCTTATCTAACCATCTTGGTTAACTTCTAGCCCAAACCAGCTGATCCATCATGGACTGAGCTGGCGGCTCGACAGCCGTTGCTCAACAAGAACGGCCCAATCCTAACAAAAAGGACAGCCCGGCGGTAGGCGCTGCGCGCTCGCGCACAGGGTGCCGAAACGGCGGGCCGTGGGCTAAGCCAGTGAAGTCAGCGCGAAAAATGCCCCGGTCAGCAGCATCAGGGCGATTACGGTCATCCAGATCCAGTTCACCAACGACAGCCGGTCGCCCTTCAGAGCGCAGCAGTGCTTGTACTTTTTGCCGCTGCCGCAGGTGCATGGATCGTTTCGGCCGATGCGCGCACGCATGTCTTACGGTGCCTCGACTTTGACGAGCGAGAACGGGTCCACCCGGGCGTCGAGGATCCGGACACCCCAATGCAGGTGCGGCCCCGTAACGCGGCCGGTCGCCCCGGCCAGGCCTAGGCGCTGGCCGCGCTCGACCGCGTCTCCCACGGCAACGTCGATGACCGAGAGGTGCAGATACGTGGTGTAGAGGCCGAAACCATGATCGATGAATACGGCGTTGCCGCTATAGAACAGGTCTTTGGCCAGTACCACGCGTCCCCGGTTTGCTGCATAGATCGGAGTCCCCGTCGTGGCGCGCAGGTCGGCGCCCGAGTGCGGCGCCCGGGGGTGACCATTGAAGACGCGTCGATGCCCAAAATTGCGCCCGTCCTTGGCGCCTTGCACGGGCACCACAAACGGCTCACTCCAGTAGCGCTCCGGTGTCAGCGTGTCGTAGATGGCATTGGTCTCGGCGCCTTCGCGATCGGCGCGTGCCTGGTCCTCCGGGCTGAGCTCCACGTAGCGCTCCTCCACCGTGAGCTCGGTGGTGGGGTACTGCTGGCCGCGCACCGTAATCGGTTCGCGGCGCGTTTGGGACGTCCCGTCGGCGAACCGGAACGTCACGTCCACGGCGTGATCGCCGGGCCGAGAGTCGAGATCGACCCCCACCGTCGTGCTCCAACGGTCACCGCGCTGCACGAACGGGACGTTGTGACCGCTCCATTGCACCGACACCGCCGTGAGGCCGGCCTCGGTGGGATAGCTGAGCTCGAGCGCTTGTCCTTGAGCGGCCGCGAACGCGGTGAGTGCTAGCGCCAGCACGATTGACCTACCGCGGTCGTACCAGTTGCGACGTGCGGCAATGCGCACCCAAGACAGTAGCCAACAACGCCCCCGCTCCTTCCATCAGCCCTCAAGACTGCGAGGGATCATGCGGCGGAGGGTAGGCCCGGTCAAGGCGCTCAAAGACCGTCCAAGACGACCCTAAACCCTAGACTGCTAAACGCAAACAGCATGAGCTCGGCCACGAGCGCGACAGCAACGAACAGTGCCGCTAGGGCCCAACCCGCGGGCCAAGGCAGCGTGAGTCGGGCGAGTCCCGCCACCGCGAAGAGCCAGAACGCGGCCGCGGCGAACGGTGCCAGAGTGGCGCCAAACACGGCGGCGGTGGAAGCCGACTCGAGGCCGCTCGGCAACAACAGCACCTGTGGCCAGAAGAACAGGCCGTTCCCGAGCCATCGGGGTAAATCTACTGGTACGACGGTCGGCACCAGCGCTACGAGCGGAAACAGGATGAGCGAGATGGCCAAGGCCGCGACGCAGAGCGCGTAGCGGCGCAGATACGAGGTTGTTCCCGGCGTCGATGGCATGCGAAATCCTCTCGAATAGCGGGGGCCCGCACGGCGCGGGCCCCCTATGCTTCGCCCGTGGGACTCAATTGAATACATTCGGCGGCACGGGCCGTTCTCCGCCGACGAACCGGTTGAGATCGATGCTCGGCACGCCACCCGTGGCCCGCACGATGCCGTGCACGTAGCCGTTCGAGTTGTAACCGCCAACCCCGGCGCTTGGCACGGCGTCATAGACGAGGTTGTCGTGATAGCGCGCGTCGGCGCCGATGAGCCGTGTCCAGTAGAAAGCGGAACCAAGCGTCGAGCTCACGGTGCCTAGCGTCATCATCAATGACGGGTGATCGCTCGGCCAGTTCACTTGGCTTACGAGCGTGCCGTCATCGAGGAAGGAGTCGTTGTTATCGTAGGCGCTGATCGTAGATCCCCCATACTCGAGGGCCGTGTGCACCGGCAGGAAACCCAAGATTCGCCGTCCCGTAACGTACACGACATCGGGTCTGCGCACCTCGCGCGGCGGCGTGAGCTCCTGAGCGTTGGCGTCGGCGATACCGAGCACGGCGAGGAACAGCTCGAAGCCGCGCCGATTCGGCGTATCGAACGCGCCCTGCTCGGCCGCAAGCGCACCAAGATTGCGGCCGCCGATCGACACGCCCAGCGCGCTCTCGAAAGAGCGCTTGATGGTTTCGACACCCTGAGCCTGAGTGACTCGACTCTGCTGAATCGCCGTTTCTTGTGTCCAGGCATTCAGCGCGTTCGGCTCGAACACGGAATAGTCAGGCCTGCTATACGCCACGTAGTAGGTGAAATAGCCACACTCGGTCGAGTAGTAGTAGTAATACTCGAACGAATAGCTCGGTGCGCAGTAGTAGTAACCGACGAGCTCGTAGACCGTGATGGTGGGCGCGTTCCGCGTGAAGTAGCTCGGGTCCGCAAGATAGTCCAACGCGTTGGCTGCGAACTGCCGTAGCGTCGCATCCACCGCGCGTACGCCGAGCGGGGCCTGCGCCAACAGACGACCAGGCGCATAGACAATCTGGTTCAGTGCATTGCCGACACCTATGGCGTTCGCTACGCCTTTCAGCAACACGTCGGCGAAGCCGTCGACATTGAAGTCGCCGAGCGTCAGCTGCACGGCGGCGACCGGCCACGCGCGCGCGGCCGTCGCTTGTGCCGACGACGGTACGAGCGATGTGAACCGCGCACCGCTGTCCTGCAACAGCAGCACGGACTCGAGGGCACCGTTACCGGCGACGCCGCCCGCGATGCGCTGGACGAACAGGTCGCGGCGACCATCGCCGTTGCCGTCACCGTAACGGGTCTCGTAGCGATACCGCAGCTGGCTCTCGAGCGAGTCGAGGGGTGGCAAGTTGGTTGCCACGGTCACGCGTGTCTCCGCGCTGTAGCCAACCATGGGGTAGTTGTTCGCATCCAGCATGTAATACCCGACACGATAGTAATAGGTGCCGCTCGGCTTGCCCGTCACGTTCAACGTGCCGCTGCCGACGTAAACCCAGTTGCTCCCCTCTGCGCGCTCTTCGAGCCACGCCGCGATGCAGCCCCCGCACAGGTCATAACTCACCGTATAGGTGCCGTTGCTGACCGCTGGGGCGACCGGCGCTTGCGCCACGGCCACCCGTGTCGTGCCGAGCACCGCAGCAACCATCCAAATGAGGCAGGCGCATCTGCGCCACCACTGCGATCGGTCAATCTTCGTTTGCATGAGTCGCTCCTCTTCCTTGAGTACGTCACTGGGATCCCTCGTTCATGGCGTCGGCGCGTTCGCGACGGCAACCGCGCCGCGACCGGCGCCCACATAGAACTCTTCACGCGCCGCGAGAATCGCGGCCGCCGCGGTTTCACCCACGGCGGCCTCGAGGCGCCCCCGCTCGGCGGCAGCAATCGTGGCTGCAGCCGTTGCGGCCCGTTCGCCCTCGATCTGCGCCGCAGCAAGGTCGAGCAGTTGCCCCTGTGCGTCGCTCAGCACCTCGTAGGCTGCGGCCGACTTAGTTGTCTCGAGCCCATGCTCGCGTGCGACGCGCATGACGACGTCGAACAGCGGATCGCGCACCGCTGCCACTGCGGCGAATCGCTGCGCACCGAGCAGAGTTCGCAACCGTTGCTGCGTGGCCGCTTGAGCAACGAGATCGCCGGCCGAATCGGCCTGTTCGAGCAAAGCGAAAGCCTCGCGAAACTCGTGCTCCTCGAGCTCGATGCCGCTTCGGCGCAGCTGCTCGGCGCGCGGCGAGTCGCGCAGCGTCACCTCGAAAGCGGCTGCCGGTGCGAGAAAGTCCAGCGGCACACCGCTCGCCGTTGCGGCTTGAAAACGCTGCGTCGCTGCTGGCCTACCTGGCATGCCGATCTCGGACGCGGCCGCGCTCCGCTCGCGGCTGCGCAAGCGCCGCTCTTGGAGCTCGATCTGCTCGGGGCCGGACAGGAATGCAAACTGCGCCTCGAGAGGTCGAAACGCGCGGTAGAACTCGGGACTCGCGGCCGCCTCCGCGCCGAGCTCATGCTCGAGCTCCTGTCGCACGCGGCCGTAGGCTTTCTGCAACCCACGCGCATACTCAGACGCGGGATCGCCGCGTTGCCAGTAACGCTCCCACGGGCTCTCGATGGCGGCCACGGCTGCGACTTCGAGCGTGGCGAACAGCAGACGCTTTGCCTCGTGCCGCTCGAGCCCCAACGCCAACCAACGAGCGAAGTCGCCCTTGGTCGCCTCCAGGGTAGGAACCTCGCTGTGACGAGGAGCACCGTCGGGCACCGTCACCTCACGCTGCGTGCCACCAAGCCAGAGCACGAGCAACGCGATGTTGGCTAGCGCCGACAGCGTCAGTATCGTTGCTTTCCGCACACCCGACTCCCTCTCCGCCCGACGCAGAGGAGCCTAGGTGCGCAGCGCGCGACTGTCGCGCTACGTTTATCGACAGTTCGCGCAGTATTTGTGTTGGTGGCCTGCGCTAACCCGCGTCGTTAGGGCTCTTGCGGCGCCCGAATCGTGCGCACCGCGTACAGCCGCGGACTATCGCAGCGCATGCTGAGCTCGAACAGCTCGTTGTAGCGGTCGAGCGCACTGCCGTTGGTGAGCTGGTCGTAGTCGCGGCCGAAATCCTCGAACGAGTCGTAACCGACTGCCCATTTGAAAGTGTAATTCGTGTCGCTGCGCTCGCCGTACGCCGGGAACAGCAGCCAATGCGCTGCGGTAGAGCCGATCGAGCCGGTGTGATCGACCCATTCCCTGACCGCTGCCAGCGTTTCGTCGAGCACGGCACCGAGACGCAGCGTGCAAGTGCTCACTTCCATCGGACCGAAGCGCTCCGCGACCGGCGCCCGCAACGTCAGCATCGAGAAGTTGCGGTTGTCGCGACAACTCATGGCAGCATCGAAGATCGGCGCTAGCTTATCGCCTTGCGCGAAGTAGTGGGCCATGCTCTCACCCATCGTCGTACCGTCGGGCCAAGCCCCTACCCAAACGAGATCGAAATCGATCTCGGCGCTGTGCGCAAGCGGGAACAGTACGTAAGCGTCGTACTCGGGCGCACTGCTCGCGGCCATCCAGCGATTGAACTCCGTGACGAGGACATCAAGATCCGCTCGCCCTTTTTCCGGTGCAAAATCGCAGGTGCGCACCTCGATTGGCCGGATCAGAGCCGGCGACAGCTGCGCCGCGACAGGCGCCGCGAAAGCCACCGCACCCACAGCTATGCAAGCCTGCAGCCCCAACACCAATCTTTGCAGCACGACGACTCCTTCCTGCGGCGGCTAGGTCACGCGATAGATCCAGAGCTCGATGGCACGCGCATAGCGCGCCCCGGTGGCGACGAACACGTCGCGATTCAACCAATCGTAGGCCCCCGGCGAGACCAAGAACGTAGGCGAGGAGCGAAAGTAGTATTCACCGGGGTCGACGTCGTCACCTTCGAACAGCCGCTGCAGCACCTCGGGCGGGCCGTGGCGGACACCGCGATTGCGTATTTGGATCAGAACACCGTCGTCACTGCGCAGCAGGTAGGTGGCTTCGGCGATCGTGGTGCCGTCGCTGCGCATGAATTGCCAGTCTGCACCGCCGCCGAGCACGTCGCCGTGAAGCTTCGGGCCGGTGATCGTGCCGCCGAGAATCGGGATCATGCGACGCACGCCTTCCGGCGTCGGGCCAATGACGGTGAGATCGCCGAGCTCCGCTCTCAAGCCGAAAACGAACTCGAGTTCCGGTTTGACGAGTGGCATGTCAGTCCTATGGCGTTAGTCCACGTAGCGCGGCGCTTTGGGCAGAGCCGCGTGCGTAGCTTGGTCGTGCTCGATCCAAAGCGCGCCGCGCGTATCCTTGAGGTACTGCTCGATGCGCGCACGCGACGCCGTCGATTGCTCCGCGTTGAACTCGAACGTCGGGATACGCCCCGTCGTACGCTCCTCGGGGTAGTGATAGAGATCGCCGCCGAGCACCACGGTGCCCTTGTTGGCGAGCTTCACGCTGAGGACCTGGTGACCCTGGGTATGGCCCGGGGTCGTCATCACGACCACGGAGCCGTCACCGAAGACGTCGAAGTCTTCGTTATTCAGCACCTTGGTCGTGGCGTTGCGCAACGCATCGTAGGTGCCGGGTTGAATGATGCCTTCCGGTTTCTCCGCGAACATGAAGTCGCGCTCGGCCTTTTGCACGATCCATGTCGCCTTGGCGAAGGCATTCGCGTTGGCCGTGTGGTCCGAGTGGTAATGCGACATCGCGAAGAACGTGATATCCCCGGGCGCGTAGCCCGCGGTGGCGAGCTGCGGCAGCAACGGCTGCGTGGCCGACATGATCCCCTCCACGACAGGGCTGCCGTCGCCTTTGAAGTGACTGTCGGCCACCGCGCCGGCGTCGAACATCAAGGTGCCGCGGGGGTGGACGATCAGATACGAAACATTGACGAAGTCGACTTCTTTGAGCTCTTCGCGCTTGAAGTTGAACAGCGCCGGATCGAGGCCTTTGATCGCGCCGTTGTCGAAGATGTAGATGCGCGGCGTGGCCGGCGCAGCAGGACGGTTCTGCGCAGTCGCACCCAAAGCGCAGAGGACGAGCAGAAGACCGGCGGCGAAAAGACGTTGGCTGGACATCGTGAGCCCCTTTCATTGTCGTTGTTGCGGCGCGAGCAGCGCCGCGCCGCCGGAGTCTAGCAAGAGCGCCGCGTGCGCTACAGCGCATCCGCCCCCGCGCCTCAGGCAAAGAGCTCGAGCAAGCGGTTCAGAACCTCGAGACCGGCGGGAGTCGCGCGCAGAGTGCCGGGCTCGTTCACGAGCCAACCGCGACTCACGGCCTCGGCACGGGCCGACGCCAATCGCTCGATCGGCTGGCCCGCACGCACTGTGAACAACTCGTCGCTCACTCCATCGATGAGCCGCAACGCGTTCAACATGAACTCGAGCGCAACCTGCTCGAGCGCGGTCACCCGCTCGCGCGTCACGGCCGCGGGCAAACCTGCTTGCTGCAGGTAGGTCCGCGGGTTGCGCGTTTTGGCGCGCCGCTCGATGCCGCGCTCGGCGAGCAACGTGGTCTTGCCATGCGCCCCGGCGCCGAGGCCGACGTAATCGCCGAAACGCCAGTAGTTCAGGTTGTGCGCGGCGCGCCGGCCGGGCTGCGCGTAGGCCGAGATCTCGTAGCGTTCGTAGCCGGACGCCACGAGCATCGCCCGGCCGCCCGTTTCGATCTCTGCCACGAGCTCGTCGCGCGGCAGCGGCGGCGGCCGCCGTTCGAACGCCGTGTTCGGTTCGAGCGTGAGCTGATACCAAGACAGATGGGCCGGCGCGAGCGCCACCGCGCGCTCGAGATCACTGAGGGAGCCCGCCAGGTCGTCCTGCGGTAAGCCATACATGAGATCCAGATTGAAATTGTCGAAGCCGGCGGCGCGCGCCATCTCGACGGCGCGCTGCGCCTCGTCGACATCGTGAACGCGGCCAAGAGCCCGCAGTTGGGCGTTGCGGAAACTCTGGATGCCGATCGAGAGACGGTTGACGCCGGCGGACCGAAAACCGGCGAACCGTCCTTCGTCGACGGCTCCCGGATTCGCTTCGAGCGTGATTTCGGCGTCGTCGACGAGCGCGACGTCGGCGCGGATGCCGTCGAGCAACCGCGCGATCGCCTCCGCCGAGAATAGACTCGGCGTGCCGCCACCGAGAAACACGGTTTCCACGGCACGCCCTTGGACGAACGGCAGCTCCGCACGCAGGTCGCGCAACACAGCGTCGACGTACGCGAAATCGGGCAACGGGCCCTTGGCTTCGTAAGAATTGAAGTCGCAGTACGGGCATTTCCGCACGCACCACGGCAGATGCAGGTACAACGACAACGGCGGCAACGCACCGAACCGCAGCTCCGGCGTCGCGGCCGGCTTCAATGCCGAGGCAGGCATCCGCCGCTACTCGGGCGCCGCGTCGCGTGCGTCGCGCGCGCGACGACGATCGAGCTCGCGCTGCATCTTCTCGCGCGCGCGGGCCTCGCGCTCGGCGCTCTCGGCTTCGTCCGGGGGCGCTTCTTGGTACTTCTTGCAGTCGAGCATGGCCCATTCGAGGACCCGATTCTGCTCGAGGTAGTTCATCGCCTCGCTCGCCCCGTAGATGAAGTCGATGCGCGTCCGCAAGTCGTTCTCGATCTGATTGATCTCCTGCTGGCTCATGGCGCTCGAAGCACGAATCTGGGCGGTGAGCTCGCAGCTAAACGACGCCTCGCTGCCGCCCACTTCGATGTCCGCGAAGCCGCGACGCTCTCCCTCTTGGCTCGAGGAGCCCCAATGCCAAATGAAGTCGTTTTTGGGTAGCTGGTAGAAGGCGGGAATCTGCGCCTGCGCAGCCGGCGGCGGCGCAAACAGCGGCGTGGTCATCACGACCAACGCCGCCGTTACGCTCGATCTTCGCATGGCGAGGCTCGCGGTTACCGCGCGACGTCAGTCCGTCGCGAAGCAGTAGAACATGCCCGCACCACCCGTCGGCGCGAGCTGCTCGAGACCGCAGCCCTGTGACGGATGAATGGCGTTCCAGGAGTTGAGTCCAGGGTTGCGGCCCAAGCGGTCGGCGTGCCCGAGCATGGCCTGGCTACCGGCGCTGCCGTCGGTCCAGTTGTTGCAGGTCTGCGCCGCGGCCGTGCCGTCAGCGTTCGTGCCGGTCAGAATGTCGTGCTGCAGCGGCTGCGCCAAGGGCGCCGGTGGCGTGCCCCCGAGGTAGTTCGGCGCTTTGCCTTGCTCCGTCAACGCGGTTTCCGCCGAGAGCTTGTTGTTGTCGCTGTGCAGGTCCGCGACGCTCGAGGCAATCGCGACGCCCTTCACGTTGTACCAGGGGCCGCGGCCGATACGATCCTTGGCGTTCACGGTATTGGTGCTGAGGTAGGCGTGCCACGTCTTGCCCCCTGCACCAACCGCTGCGGCCAACGCCTCGCAATGCGCGTCGGCGCCCTCGAGTCCGCCGAGATTGCCGCCCTTGGGGTTCGAGCTCGTAACAAAGAAGCTCATGTTCGCGGCCGGGCTTTGGGCCACGGCGGCGTAGATGCCGACAGCGGCGATTGCGACTGCGGCTGCGAGTGGTTTGACCTTAAGCATTCGATTCCCCTTTTGATTATGTTGACTCGCCGGCGTGAAGCCTAGGCGCTGCAATGACGGTATAGAACGCCGTCCGGCAGGTCAATCGCCGGCACGTGCCCTCAGGGGACGATCGGGCTACCGTCCGCGCGCTCGATGCTGCGTTGCTCGAGACCGTAGGTCCCGGGCGCTCTGGATGGGTGCCCCGTCGCCACGACTTCGTCGCCAGGCTTGAAGGTCTGCTCGGTCCACCCGCGTTTCGCCAGCACGGTGGCCGGTGCGAACTGGACTTCCCACACGACCTTCTCGCCGCCGGCGCTCGCGGTTTCGACCTCGAGCACCGGATGCGGATTGCGGAACACCCAGCGCACCACGGTGCCGCGGACCTCGACCGTTTGCTCCTGATCGAAGAACGGCGCCTGGGCATGATGCGCCGCCGCAATACCGGCGAGTGTCGCGGCGCAGAAGACCAGCAGACCCATCACGACTCGGCGCAACATCAGATCGTCCTCGCGGTTCGATGACCCACCCAAGCACTCACGGCGATGGCGGCGTGCTCGGCAAGCCGGGCAGCGCCACGAACCCCGGATCCTGGTACTTCGATGGAATGAACTTCAACGGCTGCTTGGCGAGATCCGGGTCGCACGCGTAGGGCAGCTCGAGCGGCTGATCGGTGCGCTGCCATTCGAATTGAAACTGCACTGGCCGCGTGAGAAACAATGGATCCTCGGTGACGATGTCCGCTTTGAGCACATCGCCTTCGCGCCAGTAGCGTTCGATCACGCGTTTCTGCGTCGACGACGGAATGTTGTACATGTCATCGAGGCCCGTTGGATCGAATGGAAACTTCGTCGTTTCGACGACGAGCTGACCGTTCTCGTAGTGGCCCACGGAATGGCCTTGCCAATATTGGTCGTACACCGTCGGCTGCGGCTCGTGACCGGCCAACCAAATCGTCCGCACGATGTCGTCTTTCTCGTAGGTCAGGACGAGTCGATCCCGGCGTTGCTCGATCATGAAATTGTACGGGTCTATGACGAGCGAAGGCATCGTCGCGGGCGCGCAGTCGTATTTCGGTCCGAGCGGCTCGTCGAACGCCTGGATGAAACCGATCGCACGGGCCTTGAGCGGTAGCTCCGTGGGGATGAACGGACACGGTTGGCCGCCTGTGCAGCCGCGTCGCGCCCAGATCTCCGCGAGATCCGGAATGCTCGCCCCGGACTGCGCCATCACGGGCGTCGCGACGACTTGGGCGATGCACCACGCGGCGACGCTCATGAATGGCGCCGACGAGCGCCGACGCTCCGGACTTTTCACTTAGACCCCCCCGGCCTGATGAACGCTCTCAGCGACTAGCACTGAGCAAGCGGAATGCGCCTGTGACGTTCTGCGGCCGCTGTTGCTCGTAGAACTCCCAGCCCTGGTAGTCGCTCATGAGCACCGTGTCGCGCGTTTGCTCGAGTGTTTTGCCCGCGGCGATCGCCGCCGTGACGGCCGCGGTGACGGCCTCGCGATACTGCCGATTGGCGGTGACGTCGGCTTTGGTGCCGAGCCGGCCATGG
>Ga0105252_10000423_pt1 | contig 29581 bp, 30 predicted proteins | sample EasRivMeERMZT100_FD_89675 | JGI IMG/M metagenome (GOLD analysis project Ga0105252, IMG submission 89675) | Soil microbial communities from meander-bound floodplain in the East River, Colorado, USA - East River MetaG ERMZT100 | ecosystem: Environmental > Terrestrial > Soil > Floodplain | place... | reverse complement strand
GGCCCCCCGGGGTCGACAACGCGCTCTGGTTTCCAGGATCGGTGGCGACCCGGCCGGACGGAACGACCGCGGTCTACCCACACATCGTGCTCGACCGGGCCAAGCCGGGCCTGGTCGCCGTCGGGTTCTCGGGGCATCGCTTCACCGACGAGGCGGCGTCGTATCACGAATTCACGCGCGCCATGGTCCGCACCTCCAACGTTCCCGCATGGCTGGTGTGCGACCGGCGCTTCCTCTGGAAGTACGGCCTGGGCATGATCCGGCCCATGACGCTGCGCACCGGACCCTTCGTCGCCTCCGGATACCTGAAAGCGGCGGATACGGTCGAAGCCCTGGCGGCGGCCATCGGCGTCGATCCCGCAGGACTGGCCGAGACCGTCCGCCGCCATAACGATTTCGCGCGCGAGGGTACCGATGCCGATTTTGGCAAGGGCGGCAACCCGTACGATCGCGCCAACGGCGACCCGGCGCACCAGCCCAATCCCTGTCTCGGTCCGATCGAGCGAGCGCCCTTCTACGCGGTTTGCGTCGAGCCGACGCCGCTCGGCACCAGCCTCGGGCTGCGCACCGATGCCAACGCGCAGGTCTGTGACGCTGCCGGCAAGCCGATCGCCGGCCTCTACGCCGTGGGCAACGACATGCAATCGATCATGGGCGGGGAATATCCGGGGGCGGGCGCGCAGCTCGGGCCCGGAATGACTTTCGGCTACCTGGCGGCGCTCCACGCCGTCCGGCCGCGCGCGGCTCGCCCCTCGTCGGCGGCGGCGGCGCGCGAATTCGCAATATAGAGGAGAGCGAGATGAACAAACCGACGGAAAAGGGCCTGGGCACGGTCGACAGCGCCCGCAAGACCATGACGAGGAAAGGCGGCGACCTCATCGCGGAATTCCTCGTCAAGGAAAAGATTCCGTACGTATTCGGCATCTGCGGCCACGGCAACGTCGGCCTGCTCGATCCGCTGTACCGGGTGCGCGACAAGGTCAAGCTCGTCTCGCCCCGCCACGAGCAGACCGCCGCGCACATGGCCGACGGCTACTTCCGCGTGAAGCACAAGCCCGTGGCGACGCTCACCTCGACCGGACCGGGCTCGGCGAACCTCATCATGGCGCTCGCCGTCGCGCAGACGGATTCTTCCGCGCTGCTGGCGATCACCGCGAACGTTCCGACCTCGCAGTTCAACCGCGGGCCGTTCCAGGAGCTGAACCGGCACAACCAGGCGGATTTCCCGAACGTCATCCGGCCGGTGGTCAAGCGAAGCTTCCAGCCCACGCGCGTCGACATGCTGCCGCTCGCGCTGCGGCAGGCGGTCACCACGGCGACGAGCGGCCGGCCGGGACCGGTCAATCTCGACGTCCCTTTCAACCTGTTTCAGGAAGAGACCGAAGTGGGCCTCGAGCCGGCCTGGGACGGCTTCGACAAGCGCAGGAGCGGCTGCTCGCCCGAGGACGTGCGCGCGACCGCCGACATGCTGCAGGCGTCGCGCCGCCCGGTGCTCTTCATCGGTCACGGAGCGACGCTGTCCGAGGCCGGCAAGGAGCTCACCGAACTCGCGACCCGGTACCGCGTTCCGGTCATCAGCTCGCCGAACGGCATGGGCTGCCTCGACATGCGCGACCCGCTGTCGCTCGGCTTCATCGGCCGCAACGGCGCCTATCCGGCCAACCAGGCGGGACGCCATGCCGACCTCGTGATCGCCGTCGGCGCGCGCTTCGACGACCGCTCGTCCTCGTCCTGGATGCCGGGCTATTCGTGGAATTTTCCGTCGTGCAAGCTCGTCCACGTCGATGTGGACCACGCCGAGATCGGCAGGAACTACGTGCCGGACCTGGGCATCCTCGCCGACGCGCGCACGTTCCTGCGCCAGATCCTCGCTGAAGGCGCGAACCGGAAGATCGACGGCGCGTCGCAGTTCGGCGAATGGCACGCGCAGATCGCCGCGTGGCGCGCCGAGTGGGAGAAATTCATCCGCCCCAACTTCGAGATCCACGCCTCGCCGATCCGGCCCGAGCGCATCGTCGCCGATTGCCGCGCGGTGCTGCCCGATGACGCCATCATCTCGCTCGATTCCGGCATCCACCACAACTGGTTCATGCAGTTCTGGGAGGCGCGCCGTCCGCAGACCATGCTGAACACCTGGGGCTACTCGGGCATGGGATTCGGGCCCAGCGCCATCCTCGGCGCCAAGCTCGCCGCGCCGGACAAGCCGTGCGTGGCTATCTGCGGCGACGGCGGCTTCACCATGGTGTCGCACGTCCTGTGTACGGCCGTGGAATACGACATCCCCGCGGTGTGGGTCGTCTGGAACAACTTCGCCTGGGCCGCGATCCGCGACCTGCAGTACGCCTACTTCGAGGGCCGCGAGCACGGCACCGCCTTCTACCACGGGCCCGATCGCAAGCCGTACAACCCGGATTTTGCGGCGTGGGCGAGGGCGGCCGGTGTCGAAGGCATGACCGTCACGAAATCGCAGGACTTCAAGGGCGCGCTGGAGCACGCGGTGAAGTTGAACAAACCCTGCCTGATCGACGTGCACGTCGATGCCAATATCCGGCCGCCGGGCACCGGCGCCTGGGCGCTGCCGCCGATTCCGCACATGGAACCGATCTTCGGCAAGAAACACGTGAGGTAATCGCCATGAGCAAGAAGAGCGCAGCCGATGCATCGATCCGCAACGTCGTCGAGACGCCGTGGAAGCAGTACCCCGGCCATTTCGGCGGTGCGCTGTCCAAGCCGCTGGTGCGGCCCGAAACGACGGGATCGCGCCTGGTCGACTACCGCATCTCGACCTACCAGCCGATGGCCTATGTCGAGACCCACAGCCACAAGGTGCAGGAGCAGATCTACCATGTGCTCGAGGGCGAGGGCTCGATGGAGATCGAGGGGAAGAAAACGATCGTGCGCAAGCACGACGTCATCTTCATTCCGCCGGGCATCCCGCACTCGATCTGCAACAACGGGATCACCGACCTGACCTTCATCGTCGTCACCACGCCGATAGAGGACGAATAGATGGGAGCCGCATTGGAGAACAGGCCAAGGCTGCGGGTGGCGTTCGACGCGATCCGCGCCTTGCGGGTGGGCGGCGTGATCATCAACGGCACTTCGACCTGGCGGACCGACCAGCTCGCCTACGGCGGAGTCAAGGCGAGCGGGATCGGCAGAGAAGGGCCGCGTTACGCGATCCGCGACATGACCGATGAAAGGCTTGTAGTTTTCAACCTGTAAATGGCCACGAAAAGGAAAACCGCGCCCAAGAGAGGGCCGTCCAAGGTGCCGAAGGAGCGCGGCGGCATTCAGTCCCTCGAGCGCGCCTTCGCCATCCTCGAGGAAGTTGCGCGCAACCGCGAGGGCATCAACCTCGCGGACTTGAGCAAGGCCGTGGGACTTCACAACAGCACCACTTTCCACCTGGTCAAGACGATGGCGCAGCTCGGCTACCTCAGCCAGGTGCGCGATTCCAAACGCTATCGCATCGGCAGTAGATTGTTCACGCTGGCTGCCGGCGCGCTGGAGGAGAACTCCTTCCTCGAGCTTGCCACGCCGGTGCTGGAGAAACTGACCCGGGAGACCGGGGAGGCAGCGCACTTCGCCATCCGCTCGGGCAACGAGATCGTCGTGATCGCGCGCACGGCCGGAAGCGGCATGCTGCAGCTGGCAGACCGGACCGGGGCGACGCGGCCCGCGCACGCCACGGCGCTCGGCAAAGTGCTGCTCGCCGCATTGCCGCCGCAGCAGCTCGCGCAATTTCTCGCGAGCATGGAGATGCGCCGCTATACGCCCAAGACAATCGTCGGGCGCGAGGCCCTTTTTCGCGAGCTGGAGGAGGTGAGGAGGAAGGGCATCGCCTTCGACGACGGCGAATTCGACGCCGAGTTGCGTTGCGTCGCGGTGCCGGTGTACGACTTCGCCGGACGGGTCGCCGGCGTGATCGGCATCTCCGGGCCGATCTGGCGGCTATCGCTGCAATCGCTTCAGGACAAGGCGAGGCAGGCCCGCGAATCGGCTGCAGAGCTTTCGGCGGGACTGGGATTCCAGAAGCGCGCCGAGACCACCACGCGATCGGCGTAACTTTTCGAGCGAGGTTCTTTCCTTACCCGTGCCGCTTTATTTGACAATGTGAAGTCGTTTGCGGCATTGTGCAATTTCGAAAACTACCCAGGAGGAGAAAACATGATCGACAAGAAAGCTGAAAGGGTCTCCGGACCCTCGGCAGGCAGGAGGCAGGTGTTGCAGGCGGGGGTCGCAGGCGCGCTCGCCCTCGGCTTCCCGGCGATCGTTCGCAGCCAGTCTGACAGGATCAAGATCGGGCACCTGACGCCGCTGACCGGCTTTCTCGGCGCGCTCGGCGAATATGCCGTGATGGGCATCAAGATGGCGACCGAAGAGATCAACGCGGCGGGCGGCGTGATGGGGCGCCAACTCGACGTGACATCCGAGGACTCGGTCAACCCGGCCACCGCATCGACCAAGGCGCAGCGCATGCTCGAGCGCGACGGCGTGGCGTTCCTGATGGGCGAGATCAACTCGGCTTCGGCGCAGACCATCATGCAGGTCGCGGCGCGCAACAAGCGCCTGTTCCTGCAGATCGGCGCGCGCTCGGACGTGCTGCGCGGCAAGAACTGCAACCGCTACACCTTCCACGTCGACATTCCCGTCACCGTGATGGTGAACGCCGCGGGCCAGGCGCTGCTGCGCGACGGCCTGGTGAAGGGCAAGCGCATCTTCAGCCTGACGGCGGACTACCTGTTCGGCCACGACCTCTCCAAGGCGGCCAAGAATTTCTTCGCCGCGAACGGCGGCACCCACATCGGCGACGAGCTGGTCGCGACCGACGTCACTGATTTCAGCCCCTACCTGCTGAAGATCCGGCAGGCGAAGCCCGACCTCGTCGCCACCAACCTCGCCGGCAACCAGGTGACCAACTTCGTCAAGCAGTACGCCGAATTCGGCCTGCCGTACGCCATCGCGGGGTTCAACCTCAACACGGCGGACGCCTGGGCCGCCGGCGAGGGCAACCTCGCGGGCATCTGGCCGACCGTCTGGCACCACGAGCTCGGTACCCCGGGCTCGAAAGCCTTCGTCGCCGCATTCCGCAAGAAGCACGGCAAACCCCCGGAGAACCACGCCTGGATCGAGTACGTGTCGCTGAAGATCATGGCGCAGGCCATGAACGCGACCAAATCGACCGATACGGACAAGCTGATCGCCTATTTCGAGAGCCAGGCGGAATTCGACATCCTGAAGGCGCGCAAGGGCTATTTCCGCTCGTGGGACCACCAGTTGATCCAGGAAGCCTATCCGTTCACCGTCAAGCCCAAGGGCCAGGCGAAAGACAAGTGGGACTTCCTCGCTTTCGGCGCCGCGGTTCCCGCAGCGAACCAGCCGCTGGAAATCATCAACCCGCCGAAAGAGCAGAGCAGCTGCACGTTCTAGGCTGGCTTCGCGCGGCGGCGCGTGGGAGAAACAAGGGGGCTTGCCCCCTTGTAAATCCCCGAAATCAGATCTTGGCTAGAGATCCGCCGCCGCGTTTCGCTGCACCTCGGTCCTGACCATGCAACTCCTGTTCCTCCTCGAACAGGTGGTGAACGGCCTCGTGCTCGGGGGCTACTACCTGCTCATCGCGCTCGGGCTGTCGCTGATCTTCAGCGTCGGTGGCGTGGTGAACCTGGCCCACGGCGCGTTCTACGCTCTGGGCGCCTATGTCTCGCTCGAGATCGCCAGGCATCTGGGCTTTGGCGCCGGCGCCATCCTGTCGCCGGTGGCGGTGGCCTTGCTGGGAATTCTCTTCGAGCGCTTCATCCTGCGCCGTTTCTACACCGCCGACCCCATCCTGTCGCTGCTGGTCACCTTCGGCCTCGCACTGGTGGCGGAGCAGGCGATCCGCATGATCTGGGGCGCGGCGCCGCTGCCGGCGTCCATGCCTGCCGGGTTCAAGGGCAACGTGATGCTGGGGGATTTCCTGTTCTCGCGTTACCGGCTCTTCCTGCTGGCGGTCGTGGCCGTGGTGCTCACCGGCATCTGGCTCCTGCTGCACAAGACCTCGTTCGGCCGCGTGGTGCGCGCGGGCATCCAGCGCCCGGACATGGTCGCTGCGCTGGGCATCCGGCTGCAGCCCTACATGACCGCGATCGTGATGCTCGGCGTCGGGATGGCGGCGCTGGGCGGCGCCCTGTTCGCGCCGATCGCCATGGTGCACCCGGCCATGGGCGCGGAGATCATCACCGTCGCCTTCGTGGTGGTGGTGATCGGCGGCCTGGGCAGCTTCTGGGGCGTGGTACTCGCCGCGTTGCTGGTGGGCGTGGTGCGCGGCATCACCATCCATTTCGTCCCGGCGGCGGGCGAGGCGTCGATGTACGTGCTGATGTTCCTGGTGCTCATGTTCCGGCCGCGCGGACTGCTCGGCGAGCGCATCGAGAAGTTCGAATGAGGGCCTTCTGGACGCAGGCGAAGTTCCGGCCCCTGCTCATCGGCGCGGTTGCGCTCGTGCTCCTGCCGCTCGCCATGCGCGCGCTTGGCCTGAGCACAAGCACGGCCACCCAGATCGTGTGCCTCGCCATCGCGGCACTGGGTCTCAATATGCTCGTGGGGTTTACCGGCCTCACTTCCTTCGGCCACAGCGCCTGGTTCGGCATCGGCGCCTACGCCGCCGCCATCTCGCAGAAGCACTGGTTTCCCGGCCAGCTCGCGGTGCCGCTCCTGTTTTCGGTCGTCTTCGTCGCCGTGCTGTCCACCGTCGCGGGAATCCTCATCCTGCGCCGGCGCGGCGTGTACTTCGCGCTGCTCACGCTCGCCTTCGTCGCGCTCACCTATGCCATCGCGTTCCGCTGGACCGAGCTCACCGGCGGCGAGGACGGCTTGGGCGGCCTCTCGCGCGGCGGCGTCGCCGCCGTGCCGCTGGACAACGGCAACGTCTACTACGCCTTCGTCGCCCTGGTCGCGCTCGGGATCCTGTATGTGCTGATGCGCGTCACGCGCTCGCCCTTCGGGCACGTGCTGGTCGCCATCCGCGAGAACCAGCAGCGCGCCACCTTCCAGGGCTACCACGTCGATCGCTACCGCCTCGCCGTGTTCGTGCTTTCGGCCGTGGTGACGGGCCTCGCCGGAGCGCTGCTGGGGTTCCTCAACTATCTCGTCTCCGCCGAATCGGTCTCGGTCGCCTTTTCCGGAGAGCTGCTGGCGATGGTCGTGATCGGCGGCATGCACCACATCCTGGGGCCGGCCCTCGGGGTGGTCTTCTACATCCTGTTCCGCGAGCTGTTCTCGATCTGGACCGCGAACTGGCTGTTCTGGTTCGGCCTCGTCTTCGTCGGCTTTGTGCTCTATTCGCCCGAAGGCCTCGCGGGCATCTGGGCGAAACTTCTGCGGCGCTGGCGGCCCCCGCCCGAAGAGGCCGCGGCCATGAGCGCGCGCAGGGTCCACGAGGGCCTGCCGCTGCCCGCGTTCCTGCGCCCGCAGGCGAGGCAGGGAACGGTGCTGGAGGTGGACGCGGTGTCGAAACACTTCGGCGGCATCCGCGCCGTCGCGGATGCGCGCCTGGCACTCAACGCCGGCGAGGTCCACGCCCTGATCGGCCCGAACGGAGCGGGCAAGACCACGCTTTTCAACCTCGTGTCGGGCCTCTTTCCGCCGGATGGCGGCGGCGTGCGGCTGAACGGCGAGCCGATTCACGGCCTGCCGCCGAACCGCATCTGCGAGCGCGGCGTGGCGCGCTCTTTCCAGATCACCAATCTGTTCCGCGGGCTGTCGATCTACGAAAACCTGCGGCTTTCGCTGCAGGCCCGGCACCCGGCGCGCTTCAACCTCTGGCGAGACATCGACGGATTCCCGGAAATCCACGCGCAGACCGCCGAGTTCATCCGCTTCCTCGGCCTGGAGGGCATCGAGGAGATCGAGGGGGGTGAGCTTTCCTACGGCGGACAGCGGCTGCTCGACCTGGGCATCGCGCTCGCTTCCGGGCCGCAGGTGCTGCTGGTGGACGAGCCGCTCGCGGGTCTCGCGGCAGCCGAGCGCGAGCGCGTGTCGAAGCTCATCCAGGCGGTGGCCGCGCACGTCCCGGTGCTGATCGTCGAGCACGACATCGACCGCGTGCTCGGATTCTCGCACCGGGTGACGGTGATGAACCAGGGCGAGGTGCTGATGGCGGGCACGCCGGAGGAAGTGCGCGGCGACCGGCGCGTGCAGGCAGTCTATACGGGAACCGGTACGCCACCGGTCACCGGACGTAGCGCGGGCGAGGCGCGTGATCGTGCGCAGCTACTGCGCTTCGAGCGCGTCAACACTTTCTACGGCAAGAGCCACATCCTCAACGACGCGACGCTCGACGTGCGCGAGGGCGAAATCGTGGCGCTGCTCGGTCGCAACGGCGCGGGCAAGTCCACCTTGTTGAAGACGCTGGCCGGGCTGGTGCCGCCGGCCTCCGGGACTATCGAATACGAGGGGCGCGAGATCGCCGGCGTGCCGGCGCCGGACATCGCGCGCATGGGCATCGGCTACGTGCCGCAGGGGCGCGGTCTGTTCGCCGGCATGACCGTGGCCGACAATCTCGCGTTGGGGCGGCTGGCGCGAGCGACCGATGGCAGCAAGGGCGTGGTCTGGAGCCAGGAGAAAGTCTTCGAGTACTTCCCGCGCCTGAAAGACCGGATGCACATCGCGGCGGACTACCTGTCCGGCGGCGAGCAGCAGATGGCGGCAGTGGCGCGCGCGCTGTCGGGCAACGTCAGGTTGTTGCTTCTGGATGAGCCGTTCGAGGGCCTGGCGCCCACCGTGGTGCAGGAGTTGTTCAAGGTTTTCGACCGGTTGCGCGAGCACACCTCCGTCTTGATCGTGGAGCACAACCTCGACCTCGTGCTCGCGCTCGCCGATCGCGTGTTCGCGCTCGAGCGTGGCGCGGTGTTCCATCAGGGACCCGCCGAACCGCTGCTCACCGACCTGGACTACCGCAAGCGGATCCTGTGGCTATGAAGAAATCCATGGAAATAGAATTCAAATCGAGAGGAATGACGTGAAAGCTGACAATAGCGGGAAGGTGGCGCTCGTCACGGGCGCATCCAAAGGCATCGGGCAGGCCATCGCGGGGCGGCTGGCCGCCGACGGAGCGGCGATAGCCGTCCATTTCGGCGAGGACGCGGCGGGCGCGGCCGAAACGGTCGGCCGCATCGAATCCGCCGGCGGCAAGGCGAAGGCGTTGCGAGCGAACATCGTCGACGCCGCGCAGGTCAAGGCCATGTTCGAAGACGTCCTGGGCTCATTCGGCCGGCTCGACGTGGTGGTGAACAACGCCGGCGTGAACGTGGCGCCATGCCCGCTCGCGGAACTTTCCGAGGCCGACTTCGACCGCGTCATGCAGACGAACGCCAAGGGCGTGTTCCTGGTAATGCGTGAAGCGGCGAAACGCCTCGCCGAGGACGGGAGGATCGTGAGTATCGCGACAACGATCAGCCTGACCGCACGGCCGGGCTTCGGCGTCTACGCGGCCAGCAAGGCGGCGGTCGAAGGGCTGACCCGGGTCCTTGCGCGCGAACTCGCGGTGAAGCGCATCACCGTGAATGCGATCGCGCCCGGCCCGGTCGATACCGCGCTCTTTCGCAAGGGCAAGAGCGAGGCGCAGTTGCAGGCCTCGGCGGCCTTCTCGCCGATGAACCGGGTGGGCAAGCCGGAAGAGATCGCCGACGTGGTCGCCTTTCTCGCGAGCCCTGCGGCGAGCTGGATCACCGGACAGGTACTGCGTGCCAACGGCGGGTGGATATAGCCGCGGCTCCGCCGGATTCAGTTCGCCTTGATGTTCGCCTTGCGCACCACCTCACCCCAACGCGCCTGCTCCTTGACGATGAAATCGGCGTACTCCTGCGGCGTCGAGCCTATGCCCTCGGCGTCGTCGACCGCGAAGCGCTCCGCGACCGAAGGGTGCTTCGCCGCTTTGATCGCCTCGTCGGCGAGGCGCTTGATGATCGCAGCCGGCGTTTTCGCCGGCGCGTTCAGCCCGTACCACTGCGTGGTCTCGAATCCCGGATAACCCTGTTCGGCGACGGTGCCCGCGTTGGGTAGCGTGTCCAGGCGCCGCGGCGAACCCACGGCGATGACGCGGAGCTTCCCGGCCTTGACGTGCGGCATGAGCGGCGGCGTGCCGGCGGAGGTCGCCTGCGTGCGCCCGGCGAGCAGGTCAATCAGGTTGGGACCGGTGCCCTTGTACGGCACGTGCACGATGTCGATGCCCGCCACCAGTTTCAGGTACTCGATCGCCAGGTGCCCGGCGCTGCCGTTGCCCGCCGACCCGTAGTAGAGCTTGCCGGGCTGCTTTTTCGCGAGCGCCACGAACTCGCGCAGGTCCTTGGCCGGCACGTCGGCGTGCACGACGAAGATGTTCGGCACCTTGGCGAGCAGCGATATCGCTGCGAAATCTCGGTTGGTGTCGAAGGGCAGCTTCTCGAACATGAACGGGTTGACTGCGAGGGTGCCCAGATGGCCGATGATCAGCGTGTAGCCGTCGGGCTCTGCGCGCGCCACCTCCTGCATCGCGATGTTGCCGCCGCCCCCCGGCCGGTTGTCGATGACGATCGGGTGGCCCATCCCCTTTTCCATTTCGGCGCCGATGCTTCGCGCGACGATCGAGCTGGTCCCGCCGGGCGCGAAAGGGACCACGAGGCGTATGGGCTTGGTCGGATAGTTCTGCGCTTGTGCGGTGAGGGACAGCAATCCGGCCAACGCCGCCAGGAACAATCGGGTCATGTGGTACTCCTCTCTCAGAATTGTCGTATGTATTGCGCCGGGTCGATGCGTGCCCAAAGCCTGGATCAGCTCCTGTCGTAACCTATCGGACAACGCATCAATTCGAATCTCTGCGTGCAACCAGAGCGGCGCGCGCCGCTCCGGCAAGGCGCGGCAGCGTGCCTTCCGCAGCAGCCGCGCGCGGCGCGGCCTCCGCATGCTCGCGCTCCGAGGTCTGCTTGAGCTTGAACCTGCTCACTACCTCGCTGAGCTTCCGGGCCTCTTCTTCGAATGCGAGCGCGGAGGCGGCCGCTTCCTCCACCAGCGCGGCGTTGCGCTGGGTCACGTTCTCCAGTTGCGTGATAGCCCGGTTGATCTCCTCCACCCCCGAGCTTTGCTGGCGCGAGGCGACCGCGATCTCGGCGATCAGCTCGCTGACCTGCTGCGCGCTGGAGGCGACCTGATTGATGATCGCGCCGGCGTCGCTCACCCGTTTGCTGCCCTGCCCGACACTGCTGACCGAGTCCTGGATCAGCACCTTGATTTCCTTGGCGGCCTGCGCGCTGCGTTGCGCCAGATTGCGCACCTCGCTCGCGACCACGGCGAAGCCGCGCCCTTGATCGCCTGCGCGCGCGGCCTCGACCGCGGCGTTGAGCGCCAGAATGTTGGTCTGAAACGCGATGCCCTCGATGACGCCGATGATGTCGACGATCTTGCTCGAGTCCTTTTCGATATGAGCCATCGTGTCCACGACCTGCTGCATGGTTCTGGCGCTCTCCCCCGCAACCGTGCTCGCACTGGTGGACAGCTGGCTCGCCCGCTTGCAGGTTTCCGCGTTCTGCCGCACCGTAGCCGCCAGCTGCTCCATGCCCGAAGCGGTCTGCTCCAAGGTGGTCGCCTGCTCTTCGGTGCGCTTGGACAGATTGGTGTTTCCGGCGGCGATCTCGCCGGTGGCGACGGAAATCTTGTCCGAACTGTCCCGCACCTGGGCGACGATCTGGCCGAGATTGGCGTTCATGCTATCCAGTCCCCGCATGATCACGCCGAAACGCCCGCCCATATTCAGCGGTATGGAAGCGGTGAGGTCCCCCTGGCTCACCTGCTTGATCACGCTGATGAACAGCTCCCAGCCCGCCCTCGCCTGTAGATAAAAACTGCCCATGCCGTAGACCGCCAGATTCAACACGCCCGCCGCGGCCGCCAGGGCGGCGGGCGGCAGCACCCGGTCGGCGAAGGTGAGCAGCACAAGGAACGGCAGCACGAACAGCACCGTCAACAGCGGCAGCTTTACCTCGTTCGAGATCAGGCGCATGAACGCCACGCCGGGTTCCATAATCAACTTCATGGTTGCTGCTCCTTGAGACTGGATGCGCACGGCCCGGTCGACAATCCGCGCGAGCCCATGCGCGCACTCTACGCGGCGCGCCCCGGAGTTTCAAATCCAGATGCGCGTATTCGCAGCGGGAGCGCGCATGGCATACTGTCCACGCTCGTTTCGGGCAGGACATCACGCTGCACTCCAAATGACCGAGAGGATCGCATTCATCGGCTTCGGCGAGGCCGGCCAGACGATCAGCCGCGGCCTGCTGGGCGAAGGCGCGCCGGCGGTTCGCGCCTACGACATCCTGTTCGACGATCCGGCGAACGGCGGCAGGCTGAAGCGCGCGGCCGAAACGCTCGGCGTCGGCGTCGCGCGCGACCACGTCGATGCGGTGCGCGGGGCGGATCTCGTGTTCCTCTCTGTCACCTGTGCATCGAGCCTGGAGGCGGCACAGTCCTGCCTTCCCGGATTGAAGAAGGGCCAGCTCTTCCTCGACATCAACTCGGTGTCGCCGCAACGCAAGATCGAGACTGCGGCGCTCGTCGCGCCCTCGGGCGCGGCCTACGTGGACGTCGCGGTGATGGCGCCGGTGGCGCCCTACCTGCACAAGGTGCCCTGCCTCATCGGCGGGCCCGGTGCCGCGGTGCTCACGCCGCGCGCGGCCGCGCTCGGCATGAAGACGGAATTCGTCTCGCCCGAGGTCGGGCAGGTCTCGGCGATCAAGATGTTCCGCTCGATCGTGGTGAAGGGGATGGAGGCGCTGCTGCTCGAGTCCATGCTCGCGGCGAGCGAATACCAGGTGGAGGCGCGCGTGCTCGCCTCGCTCAAGGAAACCTTTCCCGGCATCGATTGGGAAAAGCTGTCGGGTTACATGATCGAGCGCGTCGTCAGCCACGGCAAGCGGCGCGCGGCCGAGATGCGCGAAGTCGCCGAGACCCTCGAGGGCATCGGCCTCGAGCCGATCATGGCGGCGGCAACCGCCGCGCGCCAGCAGTGGCTCGCCGACCTTGGCGTCAAGGAGCGCCTCGGGGGGAAGGTAACCGAGAATCGCAACGAGCTCGTGCGCGCCATTCGCGAGGCGCTGGGAAAGTGAAGGCGCTCTTCGGGGACTGCCTGCTTCAACGAAGCGCTAAACAAGGTCATACTCGGCGGAACGGCGCAGGGGGTGTTGCGCGTGCGCCCGGATTGCCGAAACAGGAGTCGATCATGAAACGAACAGTCGTATTGGTTCTGGGTTTGGCGACAATCGGCCTGTGGCCGCATGCCGCGCTCGCTCAAGGGAAGTACCCCGACCGGCCGATCCGCCTGGTCGTGCCCTTCCCGCCCGGGGGCGAGACCGACCTCGTCGGCCGCCTGTGGGCTCAGGCCGTGACGCCGCACTTGGGCGGGACGGTCGTCGTCGAGAACAAGGCCGGCGCCGGCGGCGCGATCGGCAGCACCGAGGTCGCCCGCGCCAGGCCCGACGGCTACACCTTGTTGAGCGGCCAGACCACCACCCACGTGATCAACCCGATCGCGATGGCGAAGCCGCCTTACGACGCGCTCAAGGACTTCGTTCCCATCGGCATCGTCAGCACCACGCCGACCGCGATCCTGGTGAACCCTTCCGTCCCGGCGAAGAACCTGCGCGAGCTTGCGGCGCTCGCAAAAGCGAATCCCGGCAAGTATTCCTTCGGCTCGGCGGGCTCGGGCACGATCACCAACCTCACCGGCGAGCTGTTCAAGCTCCAGGCGGGGGGCTTGAACATCGTGCACGTGCCCTACAAGGGCGGCGGACCGGCGATCCAGGACGTCATCGCCGGCCATATCCCGATGGCGACGCTGATTCTCAGCTCGACGCTGATTTCGCACCACAAGAGCGGCAAGCTGCGCATTCTCGCGGTGAACAGCGACGAGCGCGTCGGCGCGGCGCCCGACGTCCCGACCGCGATCGAATCGGGAATCGACGGCATGCGGGTGCAGGTCTTCAACGCGATCTTCGCTCCAGCCGGGACGCCGAACGAAGCGCTCCAGGCGCTCCACCAGGCGACGGTGAAGGCGAAGGGCGAAGCGCTGCTGCGCGAAGGCCTCTCCAAGGCGGGCGCCGAGCTGGTCGCGGACTCGAGCCCGGAAAAGGCGGCGCGCTATATCCGCGACGAGATCGCGCGCTGGACCCCGATCGTCAAGGCGTCGGGATTCAAGATCGAATAGCGGGAACCGATGGACCTGCCTGCCGCTCAGGTCGCAGCCGCCACTCGCGGCTATCCCGATCTCCATGAGCACCTCGAGGAGTTGAGGCGTCGCGGCCTGTTGCTCACGATCGATCGGCCGGTCGACAAGGACTCGGAGCTGCATCCGCTGGTGCGCTGGCAGTTCGTCGGCGGCATGGACGAGGCCGAGCGCAAGGCGTTCCTGTTTACGAACATCAGCGACGGCCGCGGCCGCAAGTACGACATTCCCGTCGTAGTCGGCGCGATCGCCGCGAACCGCGCGATCTACTCGGCGGGGATGGGCGCGCCCTTGAGCGAGATCCAGGCGAAGTGGGACCGCGCGATCGCCCGTCCGATCCCGCCGCGCCTGGTCGAGCACGCGGTGTGCCACGAGGTCGTCTACGAAGGCGCAGCGCTCCAAGGCGAAGGCAAGGGTCTCGACCGATTGCCGATCCCGATCTCGACGCCGGGGTTCGACTCGGCACCGACGCTCACCGCGACCAACGTCATCACGCGCGATCCGGAAACGGGCGTGCAGAACATGGGGACGTATCGCGCGGCGCTCAAATCGCCCGACCGGCTGGTCGTGCGCATGGCGACGCGTGTCGGCGGCGCGGGCGGCTACCTTCACTACCTCAAGTACCAGAAGCTCGGCAAGAAGACCATGCCCTGCGCCATCGTCCTGGGCTGCCCGCCCTACGTCGCTTTCATGGGACCGCAGAAGCTGCCGGTCGGGGTGGACGAGTTCACGGTCGCGGGCGGCCTGGCCGGCATGCCGATCAATGTCGTGAAGGCAAGAACGGTCGATCTCCTCATCCCGGCCGAATCCGAGGTCGTCATCGAAGGACTGATCGACACCGAGTACTGCGAGCCGGAAGCCCCATTCGGCGAATCGCACGGCCATGTCGCGCTCGAGGAATACAACATGCCGATGCGCGTGACCGCGATCACGCAGCGGAAAAGTCCGATCATCCCTTCCTACATCAGCCAGGTGACGCCTTCGGAGTCGAGCGTCATCAAGCGCGTCGCCTACGAGCCGCTCTACCTCGCTCACCTGCGCGAAGCGCTCGGCATCCGCGCGGTGAAGAGAGTCTCATTGCACGAGCCGCTCACCGGGCTCCTGCGCGTCCAGGTGGTCACGCTCGAAAAAGGCGCGCCGCGCACCGAAGTGTGGCGCGCGCTCTACGGCGCCGCCTATTTCAAAGCCGACATGGGCAAGATCACCATCGCGGTTAACGAGGACATCGATCCGGACAACACGGACGCGATTTTCTGGGCGATGGCCTACCGCATGAATCCCGTCGAGGACGTGCGCGCTCTACCGCATCGCGGCCAGGGCCACGGCCCCAAGCGCGAGCACGGCAACGAAGAGGACTCGACGCTCCTCATCGACGCAACGATGAAGGGCGACATGCCGCCGCTCGCGCTGCCGAAAAAGGAATACATGGAGCGCGCCAGGAAACTCTGGGAGGAGCTCGGGCTGCCGAAGCTCCGCCCGCAATCGCCCTGGCACGGCTATTCGCTCGGCGACTGGCTGCCGCAATGGGACGAGGCGGCGAAGCGCGCGGTGGAAGGCCGTTATATCGAGAACGGCGACATCAGCGAGAAACAGAGGAAAAAAGGCGTCAAGCCGGAAACCAAGTTCCGGCCTGACGGCTGATTTCGGTTACAGCGGACCGCGCTCCCACGGGCCCCAGATCGCGCAGGTCATGCCGCTCCCGAGGGCGCCGTTGCCGAAAAGATTGACGAACAGGATCTCGCCATCCGGGCTGAAGCAGGAACCGGCGAACTCGCTGTCGTTCAGGATGTTGACGGCGAACTCGAACGGCTCGCCGGCGAGCCCGATGCCGATCAGGCGGTTCACGTCCGTGATACCGGGCGCGAGCGCGTGTGTGTCGTTGTCGCCCGAGGCGTCGTCCTCGTCCATCAGGATCGCGCCGCTGGGCGTGATGCAGATGTTATCGGGCGAGTCGAGCACGCTGCCACGCGGCGACTGGAACACCAGCACGAGCTGATCACCCTCCCCGTTCCCGGCCGGGATGTAGTGCCAGAGCTGGCCGAAGGCGGCGCCGCCGCTGGTGGAAACGAAGTAGATCGAGCGGCCGTCCAGCCCGCAGAAGACGCCCTCGAGCCGGTTGAACGCCGCCCCGCCCAGCGCCCGCCCCTGCCTGAAACAGGACAGCGCGCCCCCCTCCAAGTCGGGATCCGGGTCGTTGATCGTGACCCATTCGACCGGGAGGCGAACGCCGACGGTCTGACCCGTGAAAAGAGTCGCCGTGGGCTGCCCCGTCACCGCGAGCATTTGCAGCACGCCGCCCGCGGCGAGATGTTCGCGCCGGTTGGGAAGGAAGCGATAGAAACCGGAGTTGTTGCCGGAGTCTTCGGTCTGGTAGACGATGCCGCGCTCGTCGGCGACCGAGGCCTCGTGCGCGAAGCGGCCCATCGCTTTCAACGGCACGGCGGGCACGGCGGAGCGCGCCGATGCCGGCACCAGGAAATTGTAGCCGTGCGGTTTCTCGAAGCCCTGAGCGACGCCCGCCGTCGTCTCCTCGCAGGTGATCCAGCCGGCGCTTTTGAACGACAAGCCGCCCGCGCAGTTGACGAACGTGCCGCCGATGCCCGCGAATTCCCGCACGACGCGCTTGTGCTCGGGGTCGAAATCGACGATCGTGCAGCCGCCCATGCCCTTCTGGTCGTAGCGCAGCGCCGCCGGAACCTCCACGCCGAGTGCGAAATTGCCCGCTGCGTTGCGCAGCTCATGGTTGCGGATCAAGCGAAGCGTGCGGCCGGGGCCGTCGAACACCTGCATGCCGTCGTGGTTCCGCGGGACAAGGAAGCCGTCGCTCATGGGGTCGCCGATCTTGCTGAAGGTGACGTACCTGAAGTCGCGCGGAAGCGCGAGGATATGGGCGCCGTTCTGGTCTGCGACGGGGCTCAGCGCGCCATAGTGGCTGCACCGCTCCCGCCCGCGGTGATCCTGCGAACGACCGTGTCCTTCGGTGGCCCACACGGTATGGGCGGCGAGCGTGGCGAGAGTGGTTCCGCTCACCGCGGCGACGCCGCCCGCGGTCATTCCCGCGCGGCGAAGGAATGCCCGGCGCGACACCCCGATTGGATCTGGTTCTCCGGCGATGGCCGGCTTGGACTCTTTCACTGGTCTTCTCCTTGAACGGAAGTTTCGTTGAGTTGCCGCGGTACGCCCGAGCGAACCGCGGGAAACCGGCGGGACCCCCCGCCGAAGCGCCAAGTTAAGCCGTGTCGATTTCGCTGCCGTGAAGGTGGTGTGAAGAATTTGTGAACGAGGGGAAGCCCGAGGACCTGCCGAAGTGTCCGAACTTCAGGGATTCATGCGCGGGTCGCCGACTCAGCCTTGCCCTCGCGCAGCGCCTCGATCACCTCGGCCAGCGTCGGCGGCGCCGCACCGTCCTTGAAACCCTCGAGCCTGCGGTACAGGTCCGCGGCGGCCAGGTGAAAGCCGCCGGGGAGCCCCGCCGCCTCGAAGCTCGCCGCGATCTCCTCCATCTCGCCGATCCAGCGCCAGGCCTTGCGCGCCTGCGCGGTGACGGCCTCGGAGCGCTTCTGCAAATCGGGCTGCGAAAGCTTCCACTCCGCGAGCAGCGCCGCTTCCACGCCTTCCGTCTCGGCAAGGGCGCGGATCGCGGCCAAGAGCGCGCTCGCGCCCTTGGTCCAGCCTGCGTAACAAGCCTTGAGCGCCGAAGCCGCTCCCGCGGGTCCCGCGAGCCGGATCGCCTCCATGTTGCTCCCCGCAAACAGCGCGGCCACGTCTTTCGCGTGCCCGCCCGACAGATACATCCTCGAGCGCCCGCCTTCGACCGGCGGCGGACCGATGATGCCGCCATCGACGAAGCTCGCGCCCGACTTCTCGACCGCGCGCCCGACATTGCGCGCGGTTTCGGGCGAGATCGCGTTCGCATCGACGTAGATGCCGCCGAACCCGAGGCGGGCGACTTCGCGCGCCAGCGCTAGCGCGCCGTGCGGCGGGCACACCGACAGCGCGATTTCGGCTGCGGCGAGCGCGCTCTCGAGCGAACCGAGATCCTCCAGCCCTGCGGCCTTGGCGCGCGAGCGGGTCGCCGTGCCGCGCCCGGCCGACGCCCAGACGACCCTCAGCCCGCGTTTGGCGAGGCAGGCGCCGATCGCGGCGCCCATTTCTCCGGGATGAAGCAGGGCAATCGTATTCTTGGTCACGAAACTGGAGCGCGCGAAGGGATCAATGCTGCGGCATGATGATCTGAACGTGCTGGCGGCTCACGTTGAGGAAGGGTGCGTTCATGATCTTGCGATCCCCAAGCTCCCAGATCTCGGCTTCGGTCACGGCGATGAAATCCTTCGCCTCGACCATGAAATCCGTCACCCTCGCCCCGGGCACGAGCTCGATGTATCCCTTGATGCGATAGTTTGCGGTGAAGATGGTGACCTTGGTCTTGTTCGGATCCGCCATGGCCTTGCTCCTAGTCTGGTTGCGGCTGCGGGTACAACTCTATGCCAATGCGAAGCGGGGGCGCAACTCGCCTAGCCCCGACCGCCCCAGATCGCCTTCAGTTCGGCGAGCGTGCTGACTTCGCCGAAGAGAAACTTCACGCTCGCGAGGGTCGCCGCATGCGCGGGCAGCGTATGCGAGGCGACGCAGTCCTCGGGAACGACGCAGTAGTAGCCGAGCGAGTGCGCGTCGCGCAGCGTCGATTCCACACACACCTGCGTCTGCACGCCGCAGAAGACGAGCGTCCGGATGCCGAGCGCCTTGAGGCGCACGTTGAGGTCGGTGCCCATGAAGCCGCTGTAGCAGTGCTTCTCGATGACCGTCTCGCCCGGACCGGGTGCGACGGCGAACCAGTCCGCGCCCCAGCTTCCCGGGGCGCAGCACGTCTCGGCGATGTTCTGGCGCTCGAGTTTCGCGCGCATCGGCTCGGGGATCAGGTCGCGCGCGTAGTTCGCGCGCAGCCAGAACACCGGGACTTGCGTCGCGCGCGCCGCGGCGACCAGCTCGTTCACGGGCTTCGCGACCTGCTGGCAGGCGGCGAGATCGCGCTTGATGACCCGATCGATGTAGCCCCCCGCGGCGCAGAAATCGTTCTGCATGTCCACCACCAGCACGGCGGCGTGCGCCGGCGCAATCTGGGCCGAAAGCGAGAGCAGCGCCTCGCTCACCAGGCCACTCCGCCCATCCCGCAGCGCAAGGGCACCGAAGGCACGTAAAACACCGTCTCCGCCGGGCGCCTGCCGGCCGCGCCCATCGCGACCAGCCAGGCGAGAAGCTCGACCGTACCCCCGTCTCCCGCGGCTATCATTCTTTCGATCGTCACCTCGCGCAACACCTTGTCCGGATCGCCTTCGCCGAGCAGCTCGAGGAACCAGCGGTCGAACTTCTCATCCACCGCGAAATACTTCGGGCCGCCCGGATCGTGCGAGAGTCCGCCAGTCCCCATGATCGCGACGCGCGCCTTCGACGGCCAGGCGCGCACCGCGTCGGCGAGGACACGCCCGAACTCGAAGCAGCGCCCGGGCTCCGGAAGCGGCGGCATCACGCAGTTCATGTGGATCGGCACCAGCGGCACGTCGTAATCGGGCGTGAGGAACTTGAGCGGCACCGACCAGTTGTCGTCGAACAGAAGCTTGTCGGAGAACGCGAGATTGAAGCCGCGCCTGCCGCAGTTGCGCACGATATGGCGCGCGAGCTCGCGCTCGCCCGCGACCTCGTAGTCGGGGATGTTGACCCAGTCGCGGAACCACTCGGCCGGCCCGCGCCAGCGCTCGGCCGTGCCCACACACCAGTCGGGAATGCTCTCCATGGGGAAATTGAGGAGATGATCGTTCGCGACGCCGACGACGACGTCGGGCTTCGCCGCGCGGAAACGCCGCCCCATCTCGGCGTAGCCGGCGAGAAGCGCATCCTGCTCGGCCTTGGGCGCCTTGTCGAGCCAGCCGGTCGCGCCGGGAGCGTGCGCGAGCGCGATCACCGAGACGATCTCAGCCATCTTTCAGCATCTTCTCGGCGTAGAGTTGCGCCGCGTCGCTCTGGTTGTGGTTATAGCCCGCGCCCTTGAAAAGCCGCGTCACCTGCGGCAGGAAGTACGGATGCACGCCCAATTCCGCCAGTCCCTTGATGTCGACCGTGCGGAAGGCGCGCTTTTCCTCCTCCGAGAGGCCGTACTCGCGCATCAGGCCTTCGAGGTCGCTCCGAAAGCGGGCCAGCTTCGCCGCGTCGCGCCTGACCTCGAAGATCATCCGGTTCGCGGGCAGCGTGCGGTCGGTCTGCATGATTCCCATGGGTGTCCATTTTAGTGGACGTTATAATCGGGCGCAGTGAAAACCTATCGCCACAACGTCATCGTCCACTGGGGCGACACCGACCCGGCGCGGATCGTCTTCTACCCGAACTACTTCGCCTGGTTCGACGAGAGCACGCGGCTTTTCTGGGATTCCGTGGGCCTCGACTGGGACACTCTCGGCAAGCGATACGGGGTCATCGGCCTGCCCATCGTCGAGGCCAAGGCCAAGTTCATCGCGCCTTCTAAGTTCCGCGACGAAATCGTGGTCGAGACGCAGATCCTGGAATGGAACGACAAGACCCTCAAGGTCGGCCACACCGTGTTGAACGGCGGGGTGCGCGCGGTGGAGGGCTACGAAGTCCGCGTCTGGGCGCACCGCCACCCTGACGATCCCAACCGCCTCAAGGCGGCGAGCATCCCGGCGGAGATCAAGGCGGTCTTCGAATAGCCATGGCGAAGAGAATCATCACCTCCCCGGGCGCGCCCACCACCGGCTTCACCGACAAGGGCACGCCCTCGCCGCTCGCCCAGGCGATCCGCGCCGGGAACCTGCTCTTCGTCTCCGGGCAGGGGCCGCTCGATCCGAAGACGCGAGAGGTCGTGAGCGCCGACATCCGCGAGCAGACGAAGCAGACCTTGACGAACCTGAAGAGCGTATTAATTGCCGCAGGGCTGGATTTCACCCACGTGGTCAACATGCGCGTGGTGCTGCGGAACACCGAAGACTTTCCGGCGTTCAACGAGACCTTCCGCGATTTCCTACAGGGCGAGAAAGTCACGCGCACCTGCGTGGGCGCGACGCCGCACCGCAAGGGCGTCAACGTCGAGATCGACTGCGTGGCGAGCTTCGATTAGCGCGCCCAACACGCTTCGGGCTCAGTCCGCCCGCATGCCGGTCTGCTCGATCACCTTCTTTAGCTTCACTGTCTCGCTCTTGATGAATGCCGAGAACTCTTCCGGCGTACCGGATGCCGCCTCGGCGCCCTGCGCGACCAGCGCCGCCTGCATCGACGGGGACTTCAATATCTCGACGAGATCACCGTTCAGTTTGGCGATAATCTGGCTCGGCGCCCCCGCCGGAGCCAGCATTCCAACCCAGTAGATGGACTCAAAACCCGGCAATCCGGCTTCGTCCGCGGTCGGGATATCGGGCGCACCGACGAAACGCTTCTTGCCCGAGACGGCGTAGGCTTTCAGCCTGGCCGCTTTCACCATGGACAGCGTATTGGCTGCCGTCACGAATCCGGCTTTCGCTTCGCCGCTGACGATCGCCGCCATCGCAGCGCCGCCGCCCTTGTAATGAACGTTGACCAGATCTATGCCGGCCGCGTGCCTGAGGAGCTCGTTCGTCATGTGGCCGACGGTCCCGGGTCCGGAGGAGGCAAAGTCGAGCGCGCCCTTCTGCTGCTTCGCGTAGGCGATGAACTCGCGCAGGTTGGCGGCGGAAATCGATGGGTTCGAAACGAGCACCGTCGGCGCGACGGCGACCAAGGTGATCGGCGCGAGATCCTTGACCGGATCGTAAGACAGCGTCTTGTACAGGCTCGGCGCAGCAGCGAGCGCGGTGCGGTCTGCCAACACGAGCGTGTAGCCGTCCGGAACCGATCTCGCGGCGATGCCTGTGCCGATCGTGAAGCCCGCTCCCCCGCGGTTCTCCACCACGGCCGGCTGGCCCCAGCGCTCGCCGAGCCGCTGCCCGAGATGCCGCGCCACCACGTCCATCAGCGTGCCCGGGCCGCCGGTGATGATGCGCACGGGCTTGGCCGGGTAGACCTGGGCGGCGGCCGCGACCGACGCCCCCATCAAGCCCGCGGCAATCAGAGTTTTCGTGCCCCGTGAAATCCGCATCGCGCCCATGGCAAGCCTCCTCGTCCGGTTTCTCTGAAATTTGCCGAGCGATATTGACACCGCTCATCGATATCCGCAATTATCCAAGTGTTATGAAGCGATGAATTCTGGTTATCGACATGGAGCTGCGGGACATCGAGTACTTCGCGGTGGTCGCCGAATACGGCAACCTGCGACGCGCCGCGGAGGCGCTGGGCCTGAGCCAGCCCGCGCTCAGCAAGAGCCTGCGCCGGCTCGAGGGCTCGATCAGCGCGAAGCTGGTCCGGCGCACGCCCAAGGGAGTCGAGCTGACCACCGTCGGTGATGCGCTTGTCGCGCAGGTGCGGCGCATCCGCGTCACGCTGGACGACGTTGCGCGCGAAGCCGCGGACCTAAGCCAGGGTCGCGCCGGGCATCTGCGCATCGGCGCGAGCCCCGCGATTGGCGAAGACCTGCCGGCTGCCTATGCCCTTCTCATGGAGGAGGCGCCGAAGCTCACGGTTCGGATTATCACGAGCGACAACGACGTCACACTGCCGATGCTCCGCAACGGGGAGCTGGATCTGATCTTCAACTACACCGACTACATTCCCGCGGCTCGCCACGACGATCTCGCCCAGGAGCACCTCTACGACGACGAATTGGTGGTGTGTGCGTCAGCCCGGCACCGTCTGACGAAGCTCAAGCGCGTGACCTTGGCCGATCTCATCCAGGAACGGTGGGTCCTGTCGAACCCTCAATTGCTGAACGTACAGAGACTGCAGCGCGCCTTTCAGGAAAAGGGGCTGCCCCAACCTCAGATCGCAGTGGAGGCACGCTCCCTGCGGATCAGGCTCCAGATCTGGGCCGGTACCGATTTGCTGGGCTACGTCTCCAGGCGGGTTCTTGAGCGTTCGGCGCAGCAGCTTCGCCTGAGGGAACTGCCCGTCAGGGAACTCGCGTGGCGCCGTCCCGTAGGCGTGATCTATCGAAAGGACGCCTACCTCTCCCCCGCCGCCCGGCGTTTCATCGAGATACTTAAGACGACGGCTCGGGAGATCAGCCGAGCGCCGGCGCAATGATTAGATCAGATTGCGCAACGCGCGGCCTGAGGGCGTGCGATAGGTCCTGAAGTGGCGTGCGTCAGTGGTGATGATGTCGAACACCCGCAGCTGGTCAGCCATCCAAACCAATGAAGCGTCGGTCACGTCCATCTCGGCGTCGCTATATTTCTCGACGAGGAACGTGATTGACACAATGGCGACCGGCGGCAACTCGTGAAGGGTTGCACCACCATCCTTGACCCATCTCAGGAAACGCACGCCAGCGTGCGCGGGCAAGAGATGAACGGTTTCGACCAGTACGGGCCACGAGGTCAGAAGGCGGCCCCGAAATCGATCGAAGAAGGTGGCGACGCGCCGGTGTTCGCCATCCCGGCGGTCGAACCAGGCGACGAGGGCGCCGGTGTCAACGAGCGTGCCGGGCACGGATACGCCGCTTCAGGTGGCGACGGGCGTTGCGCGACAAATCCTTGGGGCCGTCGAAGCAGCCGATCAATCCGTGATCCCGCGCAAGCTCCGCCGGCGTCTTGGCGCCCGCGCTCCTGGCGAACAGGCCGAGCGCTTCCTTCACGATACCGCTCGGCGTCTTGCCCGTGGCCGCGCTCAGCCGTTCGATTTCGGCCTGGTCCTGGTCGGACAACCGCACTGAAAGGATCTTCATCAGGGCTCCGAAGAAGTGTAATACGCGGGCATCATACGCTCGATGGATGCTCGGAGCAAGAAAGGGTCGCGGCTTTTACTGCGCCGCGATCAGGCTGGCAAGGAATTCCGGGTCCTTGCGCAGGCGCTCGGATTCGCCGTCGAACACGATCCGGCCGCGGTCCATAACCACGGTGCGCGCGGAAAACTCCAGCGCCACTCGGCTGTTCTGCTCGACCAGTACGATGCACAGATTCTCCTCGCTGCGCAACCTGACCATCACCTGCGTCAGCGCCTGCACGATCACCGGCGCAAGACCTTCGGTGGGCTCGTCCATCAGCACGACGGCGGGATTGGTGAGCAAGGCGCGCGCGATTGCAAGCATCTGCTGCTCGCCGCCCGAGAGTTGGGTGCCGGCGATGCCGAGGCGCGTCTTGAGGTTGGGGAACAGCTCGAACACGCGCTCGGCGGTCCACGGTCCGGGGCGCGCGCAGAGTTCCATGTTTTCGCGCACCGAAAGCGAAGGGAAGATCTCCCGTTCCTGCGGCACGTAGCCCAGGCCTGAGATCGCCCGCAGATGCGGAGGCGCCGCATCCATCCTGCGTTCGCGAAGGCGGATTTCTCCGGCGTGCAGCGTGGTATTGCCCATGATGGTTTCCAGCAGCGTGGACTTGCCCACGCCGTTGCGGCCGATGATGGACAGACTTTCTCCCTGGGCGAGCGCGAGGTCTATGCCCTCCAGCACGTGCGCCTCGCCGTAGCCGGCGGTGACGCCTTTCAAAACCAGCGCCTCAGGCATCGAGCGCGCTCCCAAGATACACCGTGCGCACCTCGTGGTTCGCGGCGATCTCCGCCGGCGTGCCCTCGGCGAAGATCGCCCCGCTCACCAGCACCGTGATGCGCTCGGCGAAGCGGAACACCAGGTCCATGTCGTGGTCGATGATGAGCACCGCGATCTCCTTTGGCAAAGTCGCGATCGCGTCCAGCAGGATGTGGCTCTCGGCGCTCGGTATCCCCGCCGCGGGTTCATCCAGCAGCAACACGCGTGGACTCAGGCCGAGCGCAATCGCGATCTCCACCAGGCGCTGCCGCCCGTAGGGCAGCTCAATGATGCGACGTCCGGCGTCCCCGCCCAACTTCAGCATTTCGATCAGGCGTGACGCTTCTTCGATTACCTCAGCGCGCCTGCCGGCGGGGCGCACCATGGTGCCACCTACGCTGAACCGCTCGGCGACCGCAATGCACACGTTCTCCAGAACCGTGAGGCCGCGGAACAGCTGGTTGATCTGGAAGGTGCGCACGATGCCTCTCTTGACGCGTTTGGCCTGCGCCAGCGCGGTCACATCTTCGCCCTCGAACACCACGCTGCCACGCGACGGGGACAGCACCCCGGTGAGCAGGTTGATGAACGTGGTCTTGCCGGCGCCATTGGGGCCGATCAGCGCATGGCGTGCGCCGTGCTCGAGGCGGAAATTCACTTCGCGCGCCACTTCCAGCGCGCCGAAGTTCTTGCACAGCCCTGTGGTCTCCAGCATCGCCGTCGCCATTGGCGCACTCACCGGATGCCGCCCGCGCCGAACCGCCGCCGCAGCGCGTCACCCAGGCCGAGGATGCCGTTGCGCGCGTACAGCGCCACCGCCATAAGCGTGAGCCCGATGCCCAGCTGCCAGGCAGTGGGATAGGCCTTGGCGAGCAGGTGCTCCAGAACCATGTAGGCGATCGCGCCCACGAAGGCGCCATACAGGCGGCCGTAGCCGCCGAGGATCAGCACGATCAACACGCCCGCGGCCCGCTCCAGCCCGAGCACTGAGAGATTTACGTAACCGGTGGTCTGGGTATACAGGCCGCCGGCCAGTCCCGCGAGCGCTGCCGAAATGGTGTAGGCGGCGACCAGGCGCGCGCGCACCGGCGCTCCGACCGCGTGCATCCGCAGCAGATTCTCGCGGATACCGGTCAGGCTCTGTCCGAATGAGGAATAGATCAGCGCGCGCACCAGCACGAAGCAGGCGAGCAGCACCACCAGCGAGTACAGATACTGCGAGCGGAAATAAAGCGCGTCAAAAGAGAACAGGCCCAGGATTTTCTCGAAGCTCAAGCCCGGCATGCCATCGAAGCCGCCGGTCCAGGCGGCGCCCATGTTCGCTGCTTGCTCCAGCAACGCCATGGTGCAAAGTGTCAGCATGAGCAGAGTCAGGCCGCGCGTGCGCAGCAGCACCAGGCCGCTGGCCAGCCCGATCGCGCCGGCCACCAGCGCCGCGGCGACAAGGCCGGAGAGCGGCTCGTTCCAGCCCCAGTGCATCGCCATCATCCCCACGGTATATGCGCCAACGCCGAAGAACGCCGCGTGGCCGAGCGTGACGATGCCGGCATAGCCGAGCACCAGGTCCAGCGACAGCGCGAACAGGATCGTGATCAGCACCTGGGTGCCGAACGAGAGGTAGTTGGGAAAAGCGAAAAACACCGCGACGCCTGCAATCCACGGCACCAGCTCCCACCATCTGAAGCGATGGCGCTCGGCGAGTTGGCGGGTGGCGGTCATGCTCCGCGCTTTCCAAACAAGCCTTGCGGGCGCCACAGCAACAGCAACAGCGCGAGGACGTAGATGAAGACGGTGCCGCCCTTGGGAAAGTAGATCTTGAGCACGAAATCGAGCACGCCGATGAGCAGCGCCGCATAGAACACGCCGGTCACGCGCCCCAGGCCGCCCACCGAAACCACGATCAGGAAGTACACCAGATAGCGCAGCGGGTAATTCGGGTCGAGGCCGAGAATCTCGGCGCCCAATCCACCGCCCACAGCTGCGAGGCCGCTACCGATGGCAAAGGTCACGGCGAACAGGCGGCCGACGTCCACGCCGAGCGATTGAGCCATGCGCCGGTTGTCCACCGCGGCGCGAATGCGCGCGCCGAAGCGGGTGCGCTCGAAACCGAGCCAGAGCACGATCACCAGCGCCGTCCCGGATACGATCAGCGCCAGGCTGTAGGTGCGGTATTTGATGAAGCCGAGGTCGGTCTGGCCGCGCAGCCATTCGGGCAGCTGCACCACCTGGGTCTCGGGGCCGACGCCCAACGTCACCGTCGCGGTCATCACGAACACCAGGCCTATCGTGAACAGTACCTGGTCGAGCTCGCTTGCTCGATAGAGGCGCGCGTAGAGCAGCCGCTCCAGCACCACCGAGAGCGCCGCCACCGCGACAAAGGCGAGCGCGAGCGCCGGCAGAAAGCCCACGCCCCAGTGGCGCATCGCGAGCACGATGGCGTATCCGACCAGCATGGCGAAGCCGCCGTGCGCGAGATTGACGAAGCCCATCAGCCCCATGGTGACCGACAGGCCGACCGAGACGATGAACAGCACCATGCCGGAGGCCAATCCGCCGAGGAGAATGCTGACCGGATCCATAAAAAAAACCGCCGCCCGTCAGGATGCCGCGGGCGGCGTGTGGGTCGACTGCTGGGAGTGCGGCGCGAGCGCTACTTGCAACGCCCTTCCTTCAATTCCTTGCACATGTCCTTCACGGCGTTGATGGTGCCGATGTTCTTCTGCACCAACCGCCCGCCGCTCTTGACGACCTCGCTCAGGTACTCGTTCATCACGATGTCGCGCGTCGCCGGGTCGATCATGATCGGACCGCGCGGGCTGTTGAACTTCCAGCCCTTGAGCGCGTCGAGGGTCTTCTCGGGATCGAGCCGTCCCTTGAGCGTCACCACGGCGTGGGCGATCGCCGCCATGCCGTCGTAGCCCTGCACGCCCATGAAATCCGGCGTCGCGGTCGGGCCGTAGTCCTTCTTCCAGGCTTCGACGAAGCGCTTGTTCTGCGGATTGTCCAGGTCGGCGTTGTAGTGGTGGATCGTGATCAGGCCGACCGCGTCATCGCCCATGCCCTGCAGCTTGTAGTCCGGCGTCAGGTCGCCCGGTCCGATCAGCTTGATCCCCGCCTGCCGCATGCCGAGCGCGTTGTAGGTCTTCATCACCGCCACCGCGTGGTCGCCCGAGGGCACGAAGACGTAGAACACGTCCGGCTTCTTGCCCTTGGCGCGCTGGAAGAACGGCGTGAAGTCCGGCACCTGGCCCGGGCCCCCCATCGGGATCGTGTCGATCACCTGGCCGCCGGTCGCCTCGAAGCCGCGCTTGAACGCGTCCAGGCTGTCCTTGCCGGGCGGGTAATCCGTGTAGCCGATCACCGCGGTCTTCGCCTTGAGGTTCTTCGTCGACGCCTCGCCCATCGCAAACCCGGAGTGCCACATCGAGAACGAAACGCGGGAGATCATCGGCGACAGGTTGGTGATCCAGGCGGTGCCGGCGTTCATGATCACCATCGGCTTTTTCGCCTCGGTGGCGAGCGGGGCGGAAGCGATTGCGTCGGGCGAGTAGATGAACCCGGTGAGGATGTCGACTTTCTCCTGCGCGATCAGCTCCTGCACCGCGGTCTTGGCCTCGGCGCCGCTCGGATTCTTGGAATCGCGCTTGATCAGCTCCACCTTGTAGGGCCCGAAGGCCTTGGGATTGAGCTTCATGAACACCTGGATGCCGCGGTCCACCTGCTGCGCGAACTCCGCGCCGACCCCGGAATAGGGCAGCACCACACCGACCTTGACGGTTTGCGCGGGCGCTGCAGCGGCGAAAGCTGCCAGAGAGGCTGCCACCAAGCTGTATTTCCATATCTTCGAAATTCTCACGATCCCTCCTCTTTGCCGCGACAGCCACGGCAGCGGTAATATGGACAAAATATGGTACCGGGTCAAGGAGTAGCCATGCTTCAGGAACAGTTCGCCGATCTTGCCAAGTGCGTGGAGCCCGACCGGGTGCGGCGCGAGGTCTACACCGAACCCGCGATTTTCGAGCTCGAGATGCAGCGCATCCACGAACGCTACTGGATCTATTGCGGCCACGAGTCGCAGGTACCCAAGCCCGGGGACTACTACACGGTGCAGATCGGGCGCCAGCCCATGCTCATGGTGCGCGGCAAGGACAAGAGGGTCCATGTGCTCTACAACCGCTGCCCGCACCGCGGCAACATGATGTGCGGCGACCGGCACGGCAACACCGGCGAGTTCTTCCGCTGCTCGTACCACGCCTGGACCTTCCAGCACGACGGCGCTCTGAGGACCATCCCGATGATGGAATCGGGCTACGCCGGCACGCGCTACGGCAAGGATAACCCCGACTGCAGTATGAAAAAGGCGGCGCGGGTCGAAAGCTACCGCGGCTTCGTCTTCGCAAGTCTCGCCAAGGACGGCCCTGATCTCAAGGAATTCCTCGGCGAGTCGAAGATCGCCTTCGACGACATGTGCGACCGCGCACCCGAGGGCGAGGTCGAAGTGGTGCCGAACTGCTTCCGCGTCATCCAGCACTCCAACTGGAAGATCTTCCTCGAGAACCAGCTCGACGCGCTGCATCCCTCGGTGGTCCACCAGTCGACCGGCCGCGCGGCGCATGAGATGGAAAAGCGGATCGAGAAGAAGACCGGCAAGGCGCCGCTCTCCTACCACATGCTGTCCGCGTTCGCGACCGTGACCATCGACAAGTGGGACGTGTTCCAGACGCTCAACTACCCGCAGGGCCATTGCATCC
>Ga0105252_10000421_pt1 | contig 29615 bp, 23 predicted proteins | sample EasRivMeERMZT100_FD_89675 | JGI IMG/M metagenome (GOLD analysis project Ga0105252, IMG submission 89675) | Soil microbial communities from meander-bound floodplain in the East River, Colorado, USA - East River MetaG ERMZT100 | ecosystem: Environmental > Terrestrial > Soil > Floodplain | place... | reverse complement strand
AGAGATCTTTACCACCAATGCTCAGGACGACTCTTCTTGCGTCAATCGCACTGTTATCCAGAGGGTCTTCCAGTTCTGAGAGTTATAGCTGGACACCAGTGCGCAGCAGCGCGGCCCTACCCTTTCGCATCGGCCACAGAATCGCTGAAAACGCTGGGCGGGCATCGCGCTGCCTCGCGCCTGCTCGGTGAACGGAGACTTGATTGTAGTCCGGAGAACGACAGCGTAATTGGATCTGCAGTGATTTTCGTCCTGGCAACGATCGCTCAAACTTGCCGCCATGAGCCATCGAACACATGGATGGACGATCTGTTGGTGCGCCTTCTTTGCGGCACAATTAGCGTCAGCCGATTCCACCTGGGTCTATTCCGTCCCAATGAGCGCCAACGTCGAAAGTTCGCCGCCATCGATCGCTCTGAAGTGGCCCGTCGATCCTTTCGGGCCAAGCGGCTACACGGTGTATCGGAAGTCAAAAAACGCCGGTTCGTGGAACATGCTGGCCAACTTGCCGGGTAACGCAACCGGCTATGTGGATAATAGCGTGGCGGCAGGCGCGACATACGAGTATCAAGTCGTGAAGGCGGGCTCTGGCTACACAGGTTACGGATACATCTACGCAGGGATTAAAGCGCCGTTGGTGGACGGGCGCGGCAAAGTGATTCTGATCGTGGACAGTGCCGTGGCAGACAATCTCTCCGCGGAGTTGGCGCGACTGAAGAGAGACCTGATCGGCGACGGCTGGATGGTCCTGCGTCACGATGTCAACCGGGCCGATAATCCCGCGAACGTGAAGGCGTTGATCCGGGCCGACTACAATGCGGACCCGGGAAACGTCGAGGCCGTATTCCTGTTCGGGCACGTGCCGATTTTTCGTTGCGGCAATCTAAACGTCGATGGCCATCAGTCCCGCCCCATGCCAGCCGACACCTATTACGGCGACATGGATGGGGCCTGGGGCAATCCGGATTATTTGCCTTCGGACGTGGAATTGATGGTGGGCCGGGTCGATTTGTGGAACATGCCTGGAAATGGCGCGCCGTCGCCCTGGGGCAGCGAAGTCCAAATGCTCCGCAACTATCTGGACAAAGATCACAAGTGGCGGCACAAACAGATTCCTGTTCCCCCTCGGGCACTTTTGGGGAATCGGTTCGGCGATTTTAACGGCGAAGCTTTTGCGGCGAGCGGTTTCCGAAATTTCGACGCACTGGCAGGGCCGGGAAGAATTTCGATTGCGAACGAGCAGGATAACGCTCCGGCGGACCAACGATGGAGTTCCCTTCTTGGGGCCGGCATTTATTTGTGGGCCTATGGCTGCGGCGGTGGCAGCTACACCAGCATGAGCGGCATGGGCACGCACGGCCAGTACGACGATGTGTGGAGCACGGACATCGTGGGCGAGAACGCCAGGGCAGTCTTTTTTATGATGTTTGGAAGCTGGCTCGGGGAGTGGGATAGCGCCGATAATCTGATGCGCTCGGTGCTGGCGACGCCTTCGATGGGCCTGACCTGCTCGTGGGCAGGGCGGCCACATTGGTTCTACCATCACATGGGCCTTGGCGAGCCGATCGGTCACAGCGCGCGCGTCACGATGAACAACGGCGGATTGTATCGAAATCAGGTCAACCATTTCGCGCGCGGCGTTCACATTGCCTTAATGGGCGATCCCACTTTGCGGATGCATCCCGTGGCGCCGCCGGCAAACTTGAATGCATCGATGGGTTCCGAAGGGGCGGTTCTGAGTTGGACTGCTTCGGCGGATTCCGTATCGGGCTATCACGTTTATCGAGCCGCTACAGCCGCGGGTCCCTTTGCGCGGCTGACCAGCTCGCTGCTGGGCGCCACCCGTTATACCGATGCGAACGTCACCTCGGGCACACATACCTACATGGTGCGGGCGATAAAGCTGGAAAGCGGGCCCAGCGGGACGTATTTCAATCCCAGCCAGGGTGTCTTCGTCACCGTCAACGGCAGCAGCGGAGGAGGAAGCGGCAACCCGCCGCCGGTTTTTGTGTCGAAGGTGTGGTTCGAAGACAGGTTACCCGCGAGCGCGATTGGCTACAGCGAAGGTGGAGACGGTTGGAGATGGGTGAGCAGCCCTCGCTACTCGGGTGCGTTTGCTCATCGATCCAACCTGACGAATGGTCTTCACCAGCATTATTTCAATTGGGCGACGGCGACGTTGAACGTCAAGGCCGGCGACCGCCTCTTTGCTTATGTTTATCTGGATCCGGCCCACCCGCCAAAACAGGTGATGCTGCAATGGAACGATGGAACGTGGGAGCATCGCGCCTATTGGGGCCGTAGTCTGATCACGTACGGCGTGGAAGGAACAGCAAGTCGCCGGCGTATGGGTTCCCTGCCGGTGACCGGAAAGTGGGCAAAGCTTCAAGTGCCCGCCGGATTGCTGGGATTGGAGGGGAGAACAGTCACCGGGATGGCGTTCACACTTTTCGGAGGCCGCGCCACCTGGGACCGCGCCGGCAAACTGGTCCGGCAGAATTAAATCCTGACTTCCAAAACCTCGTAAAAACATGCCGCAGCTTGGGCTGGAAAAACTCCAAGCTCCAAATCCCAAGCTCCAGAGAAACACCAAACTGCCGAAGCAGCCATCGTGGCGGGTGAGGCGGCAAGCTCATTCCCCTGCCCTGGGAATTAGTGCGGTTCGGTGGGGAAACTCGCCGCGAAGGGACCACTCCTGGTGAGATTCTTACTTTTATTGCGGGCGCTGATCGAACGGCCGTGCTGCAAGCGCCTGGATTCGTGCGCACGGAGTGGCCCGTGGTGACGAAGGAAGGCTGGCTGCAAGACAGCTATACGCATTTTCAGGTGCAGCCTGGCGCGGCCCTGGGAGCCGCTGCGCCCCCCACGACAGTGATTAGCGGAGGTGTGTCGAGCACGAACAGGTTGACTCTCACTAACAGAGTGATCCAATCGCCAACTGGAAGGACGAATGTAGTTCCCCCCATCAGGACGAATCTCGTTGTCCCTCCGCTAGGAACGCCGCCTTCAGCAGTTCCGCCACCAGCCGTGCCGCCACCGACACCGGACAGGCTTTAGCCGGAGCGATTGAGTTTCTGTCGGGGAGCACACGCCCCCTCGCCTGTGCCTACCGGCGCCCTCGCCGGTAGGCCGAGGGCACGAAGCCATTCTTGGCCGCATCCATGCAGTCGAGGAGCGCGGACGTCTCGTCCGCCCCGAATAAGAACGGGCCTGCCAACTCACTGTTGAGTGAAGAGTGTGGCTTGAGGCAATATCGCCGAAGAATAGGATCAGGCTGGGTCACTGGCAGGTTCGTGCGGACGAGACGTCCGCGCTCCAATTGCACCGGTCGGCTTTAGAGTTCGGGCACCGATCTTTTTAAGAGCAATCATCGGGCTCCTGTCGTAGAATGCGGCAGAAGGCAGACGCGACTTATGCCAGTCCAGTACAAAGATTATTACGAAGTTCTCGGCGTGCAGCGCACGGCCAGCGAGGAGGAAATCAAGAAGGCTTTTCGCAAGCTCGCCCGCCAGTACCATCCGGACGTGGCCAAAGACAAGAAAGGGGCTGAAAGCAAATTCAAGGAAATCAATGAGGCCTACGAGGTATTGGGGGATCCGACCAAACGCAAGAAGTACGATGAATTGGGCCCGGGCTGGAAGAGCGGCCAGGAGTTTCGCCCCCCGCCGGGATGGGAAGCCTTTCAGGGACCCTTGGGCGGAGGCGGCGGCCGTGGCGGCGCCTTTGAATTTCATTTTGGCGGCACGGGTTTCAGTGACTTCTTTGAACAACTGTTCGGCTCGATGGGCCGGAGCGGAGCAGGCACCGGCTTTAAGGGCCGCGGTCCCTTCACGCAAGAGGATTTTGCCGAACGGGGTCAGGACATCGAGGGCGATATCATGGTCACGTTGGAAGAGGCCGTCAAAGGTTCGGTGCGGACAATTTCCGTAGAGCGTGAGGCTGTCTGCGAAACATGCGGCGGCAAAGGTCAAAGAAACCAGCGCGTGTGCACGACGTGCGGAGGTACGGGCCGGGTCCCGAAGACCGAACAATTCCAGGTGAAGATTCCACCGGGCGTCACCGATGGTCAGCGTCTGCGGGTCTCCGGCCGCGGCGGAGCAGGAGCTCCCGGCGCCACCGCTGGCGATTTGTTTCTGCGCATTCGTTTAGCCAGGCATCCGGACTTCCAGGTCGAGGGACATGATCTGATTTACGAGGCGGAATTGGCGCCGTGGGAGGCGGTGTTGGGCTCGCAGGTTTCGGTGCCGTCACTCAATGGGGGCGTCAGTATCAAAATCCCGCCGGGCACGCAAGGCGGCCAACGCCTTCGAGTGCGTGGGCATGGCCTTCCAGTGCGCGGCGGCGGACAAGGGGATTTGTTTGTGGTCGTGCGCGTCCAGGTGCCTCAGAAGGTCAGCGAGAAAGAGCGCGCCTTATGGGAGCAATTGGCGCGCGAATCGACCTTCAAGCCACGAGAGTGAGGCTGCCTTAGCAAGGGGATCCAAGCTAAGTCCAGGCCTCGCAAGGGAACTGATTCCGCGGGGCGCGCACCACTGGGAACATTTCCCAATCGGGTGGTTTTGAACGACACCGAGGTAAACTCCAGGCTCAAACGCTGATTCGCGCCCTTCGATCGCGCCTCTGACAATTGCTTTGCCGTGGTCTGTCGGGCCTGTATCCTCAACGCCCAAGCCCGAATGCACACGTGACCACAGCGAGCACCAACCAACCCGGCAGCGCGGCTCTGGACAGCGCCCGGCGAAAAGCCTTTTGGCGACTGCTGCCGTTGCTGTTCCTTTGCTACGTCATCGCGTATGTCGATCGCACCAATGTTGCCATCGCGAAGTTGACCATGAGCCGCGATCTGCCTGGGTTCGACAATGCAGTGATTGGTCTGGGAGCGGGCCTGTTTTTTATCGGCTATTTCCTCCTGGAAATTCCGGGTACTCTCATCGTGGAACGATGGAGCGCTCGCAAATGGATTTGCCGCATCATGCTCACCTGGGGTGTCATGGCGGCGCTTACGGCCTTCGTCACCAAGCCGTCCCATTTTTATGTCGTGCGCTTTCTGCTTGGGCTGGCGGAAGCGGGATTCTTTCCGGGCGTAGTCGTGTATCTGACGCACTGGTTTCCGACTCGCGATCGCGCCCGGGCACTGGCCGCGTTCATGATTGCAACGCCTGCTGCCCAGATAATCAGCCCAAAGATCTCGAATGCGCTTCTGAAGATTGGCACGACCGAAGTGATCCAGGGCGTTCCCGTTCACCATCCCGAACTCTGGGGGCTCGAAGGGTGGCAATGGATCTACATCTTTTGGGGCATTCCGGCCGTTGTGCTCGGCTTCGCGGTGCTTTTCGGGCTTACCGATCGGCCGCGCCAGGCCCGATGGCTTTCTGAAGAGGAGCGGCAAGCTCTGGAGCAGGAACTGGAAAAGGAAAAGGATCTCGTCCATGCGGGGGGCCACCGTATGGGAGTGCTGACGGCATTGCGTCATCCCAAAGTTCTGCTCTTGGCTTTGGTGTATTTCTGTGTCGTCACCGGCAGTTACGGAGTCGAGTTTTTCATGCCCAGCATCCTGCACGACTGGTACGCGCTGAACTTCAACACACTCACCTGGCTGGTTATTCTCCCGCCGATGCTGGCGTTGCTGGGGCAATTAGTGAACGGCTGGAGTTCGGATCGACTGAAAGAGCGGCGATTGCATGCGGTCATCCCGATTGCTCTCGGCGCATTATCCCTGGCTTTGCTGCCACAGACGCGTGGGGTTTTGCCGCTGACAGTGCTCCTGTTCATGCTGGCGTTTGTTGGCTTCAAGGCCTACCTCCCGGTTTTCTGGACGTTGCCCAGCCTCTTCCTGACCGGGACGGGAGCGGCCGGCAGCATCGGCTTGATTAACTCCATTGGCAATCTGGGCGGATTCATGGGTCCGTTCATCCTTGGGAGAATCCAAACAGCAACAGGATCGTTCGTCGGGGGAATTTACTTCCTCTGCGCCTCCATGGCATTGTCAGCTACCATTCTCTTTCTGCTTGGCCTTGGAGCGAAATCTCGCCGCACCTGAAACCTGTCGCTGGAAAAGTCGGGCTTCTTCTCGGATGAAGCTCAGTTGGCTAAATCCGTTGGCGTTGCTCACGCCGAGCGGCGGCGAAGCAACCAGCCCAGGCCGATGGCACCGAGGCCAAGCAGCGCCCAGGTGGCAGGCTCGGGTACGGGCGAAATGGTCTGGCCCGCGAAGTTTTGAGGGCTGCTCAGGCCAGTGGTGCCGCCGGGAAAGAATCGCGCTGACGTGCCATCGGTTGGCAACGCGGAGTAGGTCACCGAGGCGGGGGTGCCAAAGAAATCGATGGTACCCCCGGCTGTGAAAAGGAAATTAGCAGGCATCACGTAATTAGGCGCAAAACCCGCCGTAGCCTGAAAATTCGCCGTCGCGATCAAGAAAGCATGATTGGCCGAATCTCCGGGTAGATTCGAAGGGATGGTAAACGTGTTCTGCATCGTATTACCGACATTGCGGCTGATGATTTGCTGGAAGCCCACGAATTCCTGGCTGGAGTCCGCGGTGAAAAACTCGATGTATTGGAGCGTGCCACTGCTGTTTGAGTAGATTTCCCGGATGCTCCAGAGGTGAAAGGCCGCCTGAGCAGGGCTGCCGACCATGGTCGCGGCGACGCCGAGGGCGATAGCACGAACGACGGCGCGCGAGACGGGACGGCGCGCGTCAAAGAACTTATAGGAAGAATGCCTCGTATTCATTGGTGTTCCTTCTGAGTTGTTATCCAACGACGAAAACCGGTTGAACAAATAGCCGGTTACGCCTGGTTTGGCAAGCAGAATTTCTGTCAGCAGAATTTCTGTCCATATGGCTACGGCCTTTTAGGCTGGTGGTACTTTCAGATGCGCCTGCTGAATCGCGATGTTGTAAATGCGACAAGAATTCTGTCCACCACCACAACGATGCGAAGCTGGCGGGTTCTCAATGTTTCGTGTAACTATTTGCTGAAATGAGCCACCCTGCCAGTCTGGCTGGTGCTGCGCCAGTCTCGGAAGTTGCAAATGCTCGCCGAGCGGCTCTTGCCAGAACCTTCGCCTGCCTGCTGTTGTTTGCAGCCGCAGGCATTCCGCTAAGTCTGCTCTGGGATTTTTCCTGGGAATCGACCATCGGCATCGACCTTGTTTGGGCGCCGCCACACACGGCTACTTACGTGGCCATGGCGTTGGCCGGATTCGTCGCCCTGGGTCTAGTGCTCACGACAAGGCCCGCCACTGGCGTGCGACTGGGGCCATTTCATGCTCCGCTGGGCGGATGGGTGGCAGGCTGGGGTGCGCTGATGTTTCTGGGGACTGTTCTCTTCGATCGCTGGTGGCAGTCGGCTTATGGTCTGGCCGCGGGCATCTGGCATCCACCACAAATTCTGAAGGCGGTGGCATTCTTCGCCGTCGTCGCGGGCGCTTGGCTGCTATGCTTGAAATGGCAGAACCAACCTGAAGACGATCCGGGCGGGGCGATGGCATTCGCGGCTTGCGGTGGATTGGTGTTGGCGTTGACCACTGTCATGATGCTGACGTGGATCTATCCCAATCGCCAGCATTCGCCCTTCTTCTATAGAATTGCCGGTGTCACCTATCCGATGGTCCTCGTGGCGCTCGCCACAGCCGGGAAACTCCGATGGCCGAGCACCGTCGCGTCCGTTGTTTACACCGCGATTATTTGTTCGATGGTTTGGGTGCTGCCCCTGTTTCCGGCCAAACCGCAAGCCGCTCCCATTTACAATCCGCTCAATCACCTGATGCCGCCGCCGTTTCCGCTTTTGCTGGTCGTGCCGGCGGTGGCGCTGGACGCGTTGCTTCGAAAGGTTAAGTGGCCCACACATCGCGCTCGAACCTGGCTTCAAGCCGGCGCGACGGGATTGGTCTTCCTGATCGTCTTTATGGGCACGCAGTGGCTCTTCGCCGAGTTTCTGCTGACGGATTTGGCCGACAACTGGTTCTTCGCCGGCGGCGGACGGCACTGGCCTTTTTTCCTGAAAATCGATCCATTGGCGCGAGTGGCATTTTGGGAAACCCATGAAATGAACCTTGCGAACGCACTCGGTGCTCTTGGCCTCGCTATGCTCGCCGCGCGGCTTGGCTTGTGGATGGGCGCCTGGATGACGCGGGTGCGACGATGAAACCGCTGCTCATCCTGGCGTGTTGCTGCGTCCTGCTGCCGCTGGCGGCGCGCGGGCATGTGGGAAGTCCAAATGTCTTTTTCGAAGGGAAGGCCGGGCCGTACCCGCTGCGCGTCATCATCCGACCTCCGGCGGCGTTGCCCGGGATCGCGCACGTGGATGTGCGCGTGACAGGCGAGGCAGTGACGAACGTCTCGGTGCAGGCCGCACTTTGGGAAGCCGGCGTCGAGGCCGCGCCTGTTCCTGTGTTGGCCATGGCTGTGGCGGGAGAAACCAATCTGTTCAACACGCCGCTTTGGCTGCTACGCGGCGGTTCCTATCATGTGCGCGTAGCTGTGGAAGGATGGCGCGGGCACGGCACCGCAGTTGTGCCGTTGAACGCCGCCGCTTCGCAACGACCAGCGATGTCCCGATCACTCGTCACGACACTCGTGGCCTTGGGGATCTTTTTGGTCGCCGCGATCGTTTGGCTGGCTGGAGCGACGGCCCGTGATAGCACGCTGGAGCCAGGGGCGACGCCAACGGTCCGCGAACACCTTCGCGCACGCTCCGTCATGCTCGGCGTCATCGTGCTTCTGACCGGAGGAACTTATGCCTGCGGTGTCCGCTGGCAAACGATGGACCGGGAGTTTCGCAACCGGGTCCTTTACAAGCCGCTGCCTGTGGTCGCAACCGTCCGCACGAATGGCACATTGCGCCTCTTGCACCTGACACCCACTCCAGACAATTCCGGCGCGGCCCGCTGGGACACACTGGTCGCCGATCACGGCAAACTAATGCACGTGTTCTTGCTCCGCGATCCGGACTTCAATGCCTTCGCTCATCTCCACCCGGTGCGGCGCGATGCGCGGACTTTTGAAAATGTTCTCCCGCCGTTGCCCGCCGGCTCCTATCGGCTTTATGTTGAGATCACACACGAAAGCGGATTGAGCCAAACGCTGACGGCCAACGTTTCCCTGCCGGCCACGGTCGGCAGCGCAGCGCAAAGCATGCGCAGCTCAAACATGCTCAACGAAGTCTTCTGCCTGCCGGTCGCCGCGCCTGCCGGCAATGCGCCGCAGCCCTTCACGCTTGACGCCGACGATTCATGGCACGCCAGCCCTGCGCCCAACGCGCGGCCCTCCTCGGGCATCCCCATCAGCAAGATGATGGACGGCCACAACATGGTTTTCCGAAACACGAGCGACCTCATCGAAAACCGCGAGACCTCGCTGCGCTTTGCCCTGTTCACTCCTGAAGGGCAACCCGCGAAACTGCAGCCGTACATGGGCATGCTCGGTCATGCCATTGTGCGCCGATCCGACGGCGAAGTTTTCACCCATCTCCATCCGATCGGAAACATTTCCATGGCTGCGCAGGAACTTCTTCTCCAGCGCGAAGTCGGCGAGAATCGACTCGCAGGCGATTTGTCCCAGATAAACTCTGCGATGCGTCTCCCTGCAACTCCGATTGATAGCGCGGCCAATGAAGTCGCATTCCCCTATGCGTTCCCGCGCGGCGGCGATTATCGGTTGTGGGTGCAAGTGCGCACCAGTGGCCGGGTGTTGACCGGCGTATTCGACCTGCCGGTGAAGCCGGCTCCCTGAGGAAGCGAAACAATCTGGATGCTCGCAGACGCGATCATCCTTTGAAGGTCCGCCCCGTTACTCAAATGTAACAAAAATGCGCTTCAGTTTAGAGTCTGACCTGTTTCAATGGGCTATCGCATGATCACCTTCGATGACCAAACCAGAATTCTGAGAGAAAAGCTCGTCACCATGGCCGCTTTGGCGGACGCCTCCGTGCAGGGAGCGATTAAAGCGCTGGTCAATCGCGATGATGGGCTGGCCAGCACCGCCCGGGAGGAGGATAAGGCCATCGATGAACTGGAGATCGAGATCGATGATCTCGCTGTCGGCTTGCTGACCCAGGGACGTTCGGCCAACGACGTGCGCCTGATCACTGTGGTGATGAAGATTGCCCGCAACCTCGAGCGGGTGGGCGACGAAGCGACCACTATCTCACGCCGGGCCTTCGATCTGAATCAGGATCCGCAGTTGAACCCTGAGGTGGACATTCCTGAAAGAGCCAATATCGCTTTGAAAATGTTGCGGGAAGCGCTGCAGGCATTCATCAGCGGGGATCAGGCGCGAGCGCGCGCTGTTATCCCTCGCGATAAAGAGATGGATGCCCTCAACAAGCAGCTTCAGCGCGAATTGACGCAGCAGATTATGGAGGCGCCCAGCACGACTCCACGCTGTCTGAATCTGATGGTCATTTCCAAAAGCCTGGAGCGAATTGCCGATCATGCCACCAACATTGCCGAGGACGTCGTCTATCTCTACGAAGGACGTGATATTCGCCACACCGGCAGAGGCAAAGCCAGGCCGGTCGAGGTTTATCCTGCGCGCTAGCCGCTCACTGGCGCACTGCCATTGAATTAAGAGAAAGCGGCAGAGGACTGCCCCACTCTGGTTCCATTCTTAGCCGTATCCATGCAAGTGAACAGGAGGAAACGGAGCAAACAGAGGCTGAGGAGCCCAAGCAAAGCGCCCGTTTCTGGGGACGCCATGCGGTCACTGAATGGTGACCACGCAAGGTTGGGCCTGATCCTCCGAATTCTCGCATCAGTCCTCTGTTATCTCCTGTTCCCAACTGAATCGTTCCGGCTTAGCCGAAGTTCAGTTTAAAGGAAGGTTTCTCGGCGTGTTCCAGAAAAAATTCGCCGGTCAGTTTGAAGAGTTTTTGCAGTTGCTCCACCTCGACGGGTTTAACCATGTAGGCGCTGGCTCCGAGGTGATACGCTTTATCGATATCCGGTTGTAAGTTTGAACCGCTAACCATCACAACGGGAATCTGTTTTAAGCTCGCGTCATTCTTCAGCCAATCCAACACCTCGAAGCCACTCTTCCTGGGCAGTTTGATATCCAGAAAAATCACGCTTGGCAGGGGAAAAGACTGGCGGTCGTTATACTTGCCTTGACCTTGCAGACAGGCGATGGCTTCATCGCCATCGCCCGCGGTGATGACGATCACCGGGGAGGCCAGCTTTTTCAAGGCTCTCTGAACCAGGATCTGATCGTTCAGATCGTCTTCCACATACAAAATGGTCTCAGGCATGGCAGTTTCGAAAAGTCATACAATAGAAACGCACCTTGTGATTCTGTCAATTCGGCACGCGGGCAGCAAAATCACGGCTGAAGACCAAGACAGGGAATCCAGCGCCGCGATTGATTGCTCAACGGAAGTGGGTCAGACATGAGGGATGAATCGTTCCGGCCCAAACAGCGAGGTTTCGCCGCCTCTTCCGTATTAATACGTATGGACGGGAGCGCCCATTTCCCGTACTGCTTTCCAGGGCATGGCACTTGGGGATGGACACGTTTGATCATCCAAAAACCTCCGCGCTAAAATGAAACGTCATTCAGCCCCATGTATCCACGGCCACTGGTGGAGGAAAGGAATGTATCGTGGAACCGAGTTGGCCGTCGTCGTTTTGCTCGCCTGCACGGATGGCACGCTGGCCGAACCAGCCGCCGCCGAAGCTGCCAGTGAACTGAAGAAACTGGGTTTGGAGGAACTCATGAACATGGAGGTGACGACGGCTTCCAAGCGGGCGGAAAAGCTAGCCGAAGTGCCGGCTGTCATCCAGGTGATTACGGGTGACGACATTCGTCGCTCCGGCGCCTCCAGCATCCCCGAGGCCTTGCGCCTCGCAGCGAATCTGCAAGTGGCCCAGGTCGCTTCCAGTCAGTGGGCCATCAGCGCGCGGGGCTTTAATGGCACCGCGGCGAATAAACTTCTGGTCCTGATCGATGGGCGCAGTGCTTATACGCCGCTTTTTTCCGGTGTTTTCTGGGACGTGCAGGACACGTTGTTGCAGGACGTGGATCGCATTGAAGTCATCAGCGGGCCAGGCGGAACGATATGGGGCGCTAACGCGGTCAACGGCATCGTCAACATCATCACCAAGAGCGCCAGGGATACACAGGGGCTCTACCTTGAAGGTGGCGCCGGCAGCGAACTGCGCGGCTTCGGCGGACTGCGCTACGGTGGTGAGCTAAGGCCGGATCTCCATTTCCGGCTTTACGGAAAGTATTTTGATCGCGATGACACTGTTTTCCCCAATGGCGACGATGCCACCAATGCATGGCACATGGGCCAGGGTGGCTTTCGCGTCGATTGGGACGCTACCAACAACAATGTCCTCACGTTGCAAGGGGACCTTTACGACGGCCGGGTTGACCAGGCCGACGGCAATGAAACCGTCGTGACCGGTGGCAATTTGTTGGGCCGCTGGACCCACCCGTTTGCGGAAGATTCCGACCTTCAATTTCAGGCGTATTACGACCGGACACGCCGCCGCATTCCCGACCTTTTTTCGGAAGATCTCGATACATATGATGTGGATCTGAACCACCGCTTTCCCTTGGGGCGGCGGCAGAACATCGCGTGGGGGCTGGGTTATCGCCTGATCGAAGATGAGGTGGGAAACAGCGCGGCGCTGGCCTTTTTGCCGGCGCAGAAGAGCTTCCAGATCTTCAGCGCCTTTTTGCAGGATGAGATTACGATCGTGGAAGATCGCTTGCGTGTGACGCTCGGATCGAAGTTTGAGCATAACGATTACACCGACTTTGAATTTCAGCCCACCGCACGGTTGATCTGGACCCCCACGGAACGGCAAACCCTTTGGGCCGCCGTCTCGCGCGCGGTCAGGACGCCCTCGCGCATCGATGAACATCTCTTTGTGCCAGGCACGCCCCCATTCAGCGTTTTCGCGGGAGGCAGCAATTTTGTCTCGGAGGAATTGTTGGCTTATGAAGCAGGCTACCGCGTTCAACCCTACGCAAAACTTTCCCTCTCGGTGTCGGGTTTCTATCACGATTACGATGATTTGCGGAGTATCGAGCCAGTCCTTCCGAACACGGATTTCCCGGCCGTGTTTGCCAACGGACTCGAGGGGGAAACCTATGGGGTTGAACTGGCGGCCACGTATCAAATGACCCCATGGTGGCGATTGCGCGGCGGTTACACCTTTTTGGAAAAGGACATCGATCTGAAGCCCGGCAGTCGGGACCTCAATCAAGGCCGCGGCGAAGGCAATGACGCCGAGCAACACTTCCTGCTGCGCTCGTCGGTGGACTTGCCCCGGCATGTGGAATTTGACGCGGCCATCCGCTATGTCGATACTTTGACCGCTCCCAATGTTCCCAGTTATATTGGAATCGATTTGCGTCTCGGCTGGAGGCCGATTCGGGACCTGGAGTTGGCCATCGTCGGTCAGAATCTGCTGGATAATCAGCATCCGGAGTTCGGCGCGGCGGCTACTCGCCAGGAAATCGAACGTAGTGTCTATGGAAAGATCACATGGCGCTTTTAACGTGTCTGGAGAAGCCGGCTAAGCGATCTGCAGCGCAGCCATCCTGGCCGTCGCGGCAGCATCGAAGCATTGCGGGTACTCCGACAGGTTCGACAGCGCGTGGGGCCTTGCTGTTGCCAGGATGGCCACGCTCCGCCACGTGGCTCCTGCGGCTCACTCTCGTCGTGCTCAGCTTCTGGACACCCAAAGTTCAAGGCCAGGGTTTCAAGGAATATGAATTAAAGGCGGCCTTTCTCTACAACTTCGCTCAATTTGTTGACTGGCCGCCGGAAGCCTTTCCGGCAGCCGACACGCCGCTGGTCATCGGGATACTGGGCGCCGATCCATTTGGAGCAACTCTCGACCAACTGATCCACAATGAAGTGGTGAAGAACCGAAAGCTGGTCGCGCGGCGCTACCGACGCGTCGAGGACGTTGGCACGTGTCACATTCTTTTCATCAGCGCGTCGGAGGCAGCGCACTTTGAACAGATTCTGGCCGTTCTCAAAGGCAAGCCGATCCTGACGGTGGGCGATGCGGGCAGTTTTGCATTCCGCGGCGGCGTGATTAGATTGTTGACAGAGAAGAACAAGATTCGACTCAGAATCAATATGGAAGCGGCTAAAGCGGCCAACCTGACCATCAGCTCCAAATTGCTGCGAGCTGCGGAGGTTGTCGGCAACGACGAACTTGGCAGAAGACTTTGAAAGACCAATCGATCCGCCAAAAGCTCATTACCGTCATCCTTCTGACGACTAGTATCGTGCTCCTGCTGGCGTGCGCCGCGTTCATCATTTATGAGTGGATTACGTTCCGGCAGGCCATGGCGCGCAACTTAACGACGCTGGCCCAGATTACGGCCGCAAACAGCACCGCGGCGCTGGCCTTCCAAAACGAAGCCGATGCCACGGAAGTCCTTTCGGCCTTGCGCGTTGAGGACCATGTCGTCGCGGCAGCCTTCTACGACCACGAAGGGAAGTTATTTGCAACGTATCCCGCCGGCGCAGCGGTGAGTCTCCTGCCCAGCACCCCGGGAAGGCCGGGCTATCGCTTCTCCAGGTCGCATCTGGTCCTGTTCCAGCCCGTGATCGCAAACGACAAACGGCTGGGCACGCTCTATCTGAAATCCGATTTGGGCGCCATGTACGATCGCTTCCAACTCTATGGCGGCATTGTTGGTTTGGTTCTGGGCGTCTCCTCCCTTGTGGCTTTCGCGATTTCGACCAAGCTGCAAAAACGCATTTCCGAGCCTATCCTCGCCCTGGCCGATACTGCAAAGGCGGTCTCCGCCCGGAAAGATTACTCCGTCCGCGCCCCAAAACAGGGTGAGGACGAATTGGGCCTGTTGACCGATGCGTTCAATCACATGCTCAACCAAATCCAGGCTCAGAATTCGGCGCTGCAGGAGAGCGAGGCGCGCAAGGGCGCCATCCTGGAAAGCGCCCACGACGGTATCATCAGCATCGATCATCGCGGGTTGATCATCGAGTTCAATCCAGCCGCACAGCGCATCTTCGGTTACACCCGCGAACAAGCGATCGGAAAAGAACTGGCTGAGTTCATCGTCCCAGCCCACCTTCGGGAAGGACATCGCCGCGGGCTGGAGCATTATTTGGCGACCGGAGAGGGCCCGGTGCTCAACAAGCGTGTTGAACTGCCGGCCATTCGCGCGGACGGCACGGAGTTTCCGGCCGAAGTATCCATCACGCGCGTCGGCTCCGCAGCACCGCCCACCTTTACCGGCTTTGTGCGTGACATTACCGAACGCAAGCGGGCCGAACAGGAGTTGGGCAAGTCCGAGGCTCAGCTCCGGCTCATCTGGGAGAACGTGATGGACGGCATGCGCCTCACCGATCAGGACGGCATCATCCGGATGGTGAACGAGGCCTATTGCCGCCTGGTCGAAAAGCCGCGCGAGGCTTTGGAAGGCCAGCCTCTCTCCGTGCTCTACGAGGCGCATAGCGAGGAAGAGGTCATGCGCAAACACCGCCAGCGCTTTCAGGAGCGGCTTGTGCAGGCGCATTATGAAAAGGAAGTCAACCTTTGGAACGGAAAGAGAGTGTTCCTCGAGATCTCCAATTCGTTTTTGGACGTGGAAGGGCGGCCCGCGCTGCTGGTCAGCATCTTTCGCAACATTACCGAGCGCAAGCAGGCGGAAGAGGAAATCATCCGGCTCAATGCCAGTCTCGAAGAACGGGTCACCGACCGCACCGCTCAACTCGAAGCGGCCAACAAGGAGTTGGAGGCTTTCTCTTACTCCGTCTCGCACGACTTGCGGGCGCCGCTGCGCGGCATCGATGGCTATGCCCGGATTCTCTCCGAAGATTACGAGCCCATGCTCGATGCCGAAGGCAGGCGCGTGCTGGGTGTCATCCAAACAGAAACGCGCCGCATGGGGCGATTGATCGATGAGTTGCTCAATTTTTCGCGCCTGGGACGCCAGCAGATGAACTCAACGACCCTGGACATGACGGCGCTAACCAAAGGCGCTTTCGAAGAGGTTGCCCGCGATGTGGAACGCAAACCGCAGTTCGAACTGAAACCGCTGCCGCCCACACGAGGCGATGAGGCCTTGATTCGCCAGGTTTTGGTTAATCTCCTGTCCAACGCCGTTAAATTTACCCGCCACCAGGAAGCGCCCATGATTGAAGTTGGCAGCCAAAGCGATTCGGACCAGAATCTCTATTACGTGAAGGACAACGGCGTCGGCTTTGATGCGAAGTATGCCAACAAGCTCTTTGGCGTTTTCCAGCGCCTGCACCGGGAAGATGAATTTGAAGGCACCGGTGTGGGGCTGGCGTTGGTCCAGCGTATCCTTCACCGGCACGGTGGGAACATCTGGGCCGAAGCAAAACTCAATGAAGGCGCGACCTTCTATTTCACTTTGCCAAAAGAGAAAGAACAACCATGAATAATATGCACGAGACTGAAGTCCTCCTGGTCGAAGACAATATGCGTGACGCGGAACTGGCGTTGCGGGCCCTGAAAAAACGGCACCTCGCCAACAAAGTGGTTCATGTCAAGGATGGCGCCGAAGCTTTGGATTTCCTCTTTGGGACTGGCGCCTTCGCCGGCCGGGATACCAATCAACACCCGAAAGTCGTCTTGCTGGATTTGAAACTTCCCAAAGTGGACGGCTTGGAAGTGCTGCGCGCCATCAAGGCGGATGACCGGACAAAGAGGATTCCGGTTGTCGTCATGACCTCCTCACGTGAACAACGCGATCTCGTCGAGAGCTATCAACTGGGCGTGAACAGCTACATCGTCAAGCCGGTGGAATTCGATAACTTTTCGGCAGCCGTGGCTGAACTGGGCTGCTACTGGATTCTGCTCAATCAGCTTCCGGATGTGACACCGGAGCAGGCCAACGTTTGAAGTTCAAATGGCGTCATTCGTCATTTCGTTCGCCAATAAACAACAACCCTGCGCGCTTTTCGTTTGGCGCGCGGGTGCCTCTCCAGCATAATTCGCTGGTGATTTCTCGGCCAGCCAGCGTAAAGGAATTGAGCGACGGCCTTGCCAAGGCCTTCGCGCGTGGCGAGAAACTGCCATCGTTGGATTTGAGCGCTCTTCACCGCGTCCTCGAGTACACCCCCGAAGACATGACGGCCGCCGTCGAAACGGGCAGCACGTTAGCCGCATTCCAGGAACAGCTCGGCGCCCAGGGCCAGTGGTTGCCAATTGATCCGCCCAATCCGCAAAGCGCAACCATTGCTGATATCTTGAATGCGAATTCCAGCGGGCCGCGCCGCTTCGGTTACGGCACCGTTCGCGAGCATCTCATCGGCATCAAGGTCGTGCTGGCCGATGGACGAATCATCAAGGCCGGGGGCAAGGTAGTGAAGAATGTCGCCGGCTATGATTTGTGCAAGATGTTTGTCGGCAGCCGGGGAACTTTGGGCGTGATCGTCGAAGCGGTGTTCAAACTGCGGCCCTTGCCTGAAGCCGAGCAGTTCGTGCAAGCAAGGTGCGATTCCTTGGACCAGGCGGGCCACTTGCTGGATACCGCGCTGGAATCGGAGTTAATGCCCATCGTGCTTGACCTTCATAATCTCTCAGACTTTAAAGGCAGGGACAAGTGGCCGGTGACGGATGACGAGCAAAAAGCACTTCCGCCTGTCACTCGTCACTTATCACTCGTCACTTCTCTCGTGCTCGGTTTCGCAGGCACACGTGAAGAAGTCCAATGGCAGTTGGAAAAGGCCAGGGAACTGGGATTATCCGACAATTCCAATCTCGACTATGAAAGGGCGTTTTGGTCGTCGCCGGCTGAAGGGGCGATTCATTTCAAGTCTGTTCTGCCTTCGCGTCTTATCGAAACGCTTCGCGACCTCGGCGCGGTCCCGTTCGTGGCCCGGGCTGGCAATGGCGGCATCTTCTATCGCGGAGGATCACCGCCAGCCAAAAGCGATTTGCCATTGGCATTGATGCGACGCCTCAAAGAAACCTACGACCCCAAAAACATCTTGCCCGAGCTTGCCTTGTGAGGACCGAAGCCGCAGTGAAGCGCTTTTTGGATTACGACAAATCTCTTGCGTGCATCCACTGCGGTCTATGCCTCTCGTCTTGTCCGACCTATTTGGAGACCGGCAACGAAAACGATTCCCCGCGCGGACGCATTTATCTCATGCGCGCAGTGCAGGACGGGCGCCTGCCGTTGAGCGACACGGTGGTTCGCCACATCGACCTGTGTCTGGGCTGTCGCGCGTGTGAAGCCGTTTGTCCCAGCGGCGTGCAATACGGCGAATTGCTGGAAGCCACCCGCGAGCACATAGAGAAGCATTTCAGACGCTCGGCGTTTCAAACTTTCCTGCGCCGGGTTGCGATCGAGAAAGTCTTCCCCTTTCCCTGGCGAATGAGATTGGCGCTGTGGCCCGCGAACCTGCTGAGACGAACCGGCATCGAAAGGCTCCTGCCGAAGTTTGCGCGCGATGCCCTGGCGCTCGTCCCGGAGGACCGCGGCCAGGTTGTTTTGCCTGAGGTTTCGCCTGCCCGGACGGAAAGCCGCGGTCGCGTCGGCTTCATCAGCGGCTGCGTCATGAGCGTGATGTTTGGCGAGACGAATGCGGCCAGCGTCAGGCTGCTGAACCAGGCTGGCTACGAAGTCGTCACGCCAAAGGCGCAGACCTGCTGCGGCGCCTTGTACGCTCATGGGGGCAACCTCGGTCGCGCCCGTGACTGTGCCCGCCACAACATCGAGGTTTTTGAGAAGCTTAATTTGGACGCGATCATCATCAACGCCGCCGGCTGCGGTTCGACGCTCAAGGAATACGGCCATTTGCTGCACGATGATGTTGAGTGGTTCGAACGCGCGCGTAAGTTCAGCGCGAAGGTGAAAGACCTGACGGAATCCCTGTCCGGTCTGCCTCTCCCACTCGCTACTCGCCACTCATCACTCGTCACTCGCGTGACGTATCATGACGCCTGCCACCTGGCGCATCCGCAACGCATCACCAAAGCGCCGCGCGATCTGGTGCGAGCCGTTGCCGGCAGCAACTTTGTGGAATTGCCGGAGTCAGATGTTTGTTGCGGCAGCGCGGGAAGCTATAATCTGACCGAACCGGCAATGGCCGAGCGTCTCCAACAGCGGAAGATTCAAAATATTCTGCAGACCGGCGCAAAGATTGTGGTGACGACCAATCCCGGATGTATCTTGCAAATTCGCGCCGGATTGCAGAAAGCCGGCACAGGGGATATCGAAGTTTTGCACATCGCGGATTATCTGACAGCGCCAAAAGATCGGCCCGAACAACCAGGCCGCTCTTCTGAACCGTAGGGCAGTGCGTCTCGCCTGCACGCAACGAGAGGTGTAGCGGCGCCTCGGCAGAGCGCCGATGCTTTTGGGATACGCAGGTACAAGTGTGGCACACGTTTGAGGTCACACCCAAGCCCTGACTGTTCAATGCATCTCGATGTCACACGTTCCAATTCCTTTGCGATAGAAATTGAACTGCACGTTGGGATGATCCGTTAGCAACGACATCGGCACGGAGCTGTCCGCAATCTTTTGTGCAATCATCCAGGTCGTCAACCGCTGTCCAAACGGATTGTCGTGCGTGCCGGCGTGCCAGATGGAGACTTTTGCAGCCTCCCAAGTTTCCGCCGGACCGACACTGATGGCTTTCGTTGGCACCATCGCGATATTGCCACCACCCGACGTGCGCGCATTTTGAGCGATGGTTAACGGATGCAGCTCGACGACGCGCGTGGTGAGTTGACGGTATTCAGCGGGCGAAGGCGGCTGGTCCTTGTATTTGCCTTGTCGCCTGGGTGGATCGTTGAAGGCCCAATGCTTGATGTCGCCCTGACCGCCCTGCATCACGGCACAACGCACGCCGTCCCAGCTCTTGCGATAGGCGGTCGTGTCGGCTTTGGGAAAATGCAGGTTCTCGTTCGGCATGACCAGGTCGGGCCGAATGCGATTGAAACACAGCTCGCGGTCGGCCCGTTCGAAAGAGAGCGGGTGTGTGACGGGGACTTCGCGGCCGTCGTGATACCACTCGTCCATTCCCCAGAAATGGGCGGACTTGATGGAAAGGTTGAGTTCGTTCACCAGGCGCGCTACCAGTGGCAATTGCTCGGTGGGGCCAATCGGTCCACAAATGCCAACTGGATTATCGGGTGTTGATTGTCGCCATGCCGTGATGTATTCGAGCGCTTCGGCCAGATAAAAGTCCTCCAGCGTGTCATAGATAACGACCTGGAAGCCAGGGCGCGAAAGTTTCAGCATGTCTTCGGGTGTCAGGCGCACCGCAGCCTGGATAATGTCGTCATCGAGCGTGGTGTAGTCCCACCAATCCGGGGCGATGGAACTGAGTTTGCGGGGCATAGGCAGTAATCGGTAGGCAGTAATCGGTAGGCAGTAATCGGTAGTCAGTAATCGGTAGTCAGTAATCGGTAGTCAGTAATCAGTAGTCAGTAATCAGTAGTCAGTAATCAGTGGTCAGTGACCAGTGGGTCTCGGTCGTAGTCGCGATGGACGAGATAGTTTTTGCCAAGAGCGTCGCGCAGAGGATCTGATTCAGTAGCGCTGAAACCCAGGTGCAAGTGCCGGCGCCAGCCTTCGGCATGTTGAAATCGTCCGGAGAGTTTTCCGACGGCCAAAGACAGTTCATCCATCGCGCGCAGGTACGAGTCCATGCCTTGACTCGCGTCGAGCCACGCTTTCTGGCTTTGATGAGCGGCGAGTGCGGCGCGTTTGATGGCATGGGTGCTCATAGTATTCACGAAAGCGTTGGGAATGATTGGACGGCGCAAGCCATCACACAGGCCGTGCGGCATGGCGTGGTAAACCGTCACGTCGCGGTGGATCGCGGGCCGGGATGGGACGGTTTTGAAATTGGGCATCCCACGGGCAAACGCAGCCGTCACGGCCAAACGACACGTGTTGGTGTGGTCTTCCATGTAATCCTGGGGCGAGTGAGTCAGGACAATGGCCGGATCGACTTCACGGATGACGGCAGCTAAACGCCGAAGCGTTTTGAGATCATAGAAGATCTCCAAATCATCGGTCAGACTCGGATGATAGCGCGCACAAAGGATTTCAGCCGCGCGCTGCGATTCCTTTCGGCGGATACGCCGCGTCGCGGGCGCGTTCCGCTCGGCGCTGCCGCAATTGCCGCTGGCAACTGTCATGTAATGGATTTCGTAGCCGGCCTGTTTGAGTAAGAAGAGTGTTCCCGCCATGTAGAACTCGATGTCGTCAGGATGAGCGCCAATGGAGAAAGCGACCTTTGGATTTTGGATTTTGGATTTTGGATTTTGGATTGGCCGGTTGTCAGGCTGCCTTCCTTTCCTGCCTTCCATCCTCAATCCTCCATCTTCAGTCTCATTCCTTGTGCCGCCTGTGCGAATGGCGTTCCGCGGAGTTATCAGCGGCGAAGATGACTTCATGTGTGCGCATGGCGTGAGCAAGACTCGTCAGCGGCATGTCATGTCCGGCATCGAGCGCGGTGAAGAAGGCCTCGAATTGGGTTTGATATGGATGGTCGGAAACATCGCCGGAATCGAGCAACTTCATCGATAGTTCGCTCCATTTGCCTTTGTTCAATCCGCCGAGGACCGTGGAATAAAATTTGTTGTCGAGCAGGCTGCCCTCGCTGCCGACCAGATGGACGTGGAAGTAATAGGGCTGAAGGCAATCAATCACAGAAGCAACCTTGCCCACACGACCATCTTTGAATTTCAGAATGGTGACGCTGGCGGTTGGATACTCGTATTTGGAAAAGTCGCGGTTGGTTGAATGCGTGGAATAGCTGCTGACAACCTCGACATCTTCACCCATGCACAGGAGCAACGCGTCCATGGCATGACAGCCCGCCGACAGCAGGCTGCTGCCGCCGGCGTCCTTGCGGGTGTTCCAGCGAAATTGTCCGTACCAGGGGCCAATCCCATGGTAATAATCCACTTCCCCGTAATGGATTCTGCCAAGCAAGCCTCGATCGATGATGGCTTTGACGGTGAGGAACTGGCTGGAAAAGCGGCACTCGAAACAAACGCAGGTTTTGACCTTCGCTTCGCGGACGGCCTTTTCAATGGCTTGGCAGTCATCCCAACTCAAGGCCAGTGGTTTCTCGATGATCAGATGCTTCCCCACTCTGGCTGCGGCAATGGCGTGCCTGGCGTGGTCCTGAGGATAACTGCAGATGGAAACGACGTGCAGGCTTTTGTCGGCCAGCATCGTATTGAGATCGTTGTAGCACGTGATGGCACCGCCGTGCCGGGCACTGAGCTCGGTGGAATCGAGCTTTCGCGAAGAGCAAATCGCAGTCACTTGCCCATAAGCGGTGGCATTGATTGCGGCGATGTGGGCTCCGCTGACCCAGCCGTAGCCGATAATGCCAACGTTAAACTTCTTTGCAGTCATAGGCGCAAGCGATTGCCCGTGCTCTTGGAGAGAGCATCTGGTTTAAGGGCAATTGTCAAAACAAAAGGGGGCGCTGAAAGATTCTTCGAACTAAAAGGAGGTTGAGGGCGTTTAACTTCATGGAACGCGAAGAGCGACCCGGAGCGAAGGACATGATGCGACGCAAGACGAAAAGAACCAACTGATGGGCCACTCGTTCCTTTCATTGCTGTCGCGGATGGGTCCAGCATCGCTGGTCGCGACGGACGAACAGGCCATGTGGCGGGTCAAAATGAATGATGACCCACAGGCCTTTGCCCGGCTCGTGGAACGCTGGGAGAAACCGATCCAGCGGCTTTGCACGCGGATGACCGGAAGCAGTCATCAGGGCGAGGACCTGGCGCAGGAGACTTTCACGCGCCTGTTCACTCGCCGCAAAAGTTACGAGCCGTCGGGGCGCTTTTCGACGTTCCTTTGGCGCATTGCCCTGAACCTTTGTTATGACGAATTGCGAAAAACCAATCGACGGCGGGAATTTTTCCTGGACGAGACCGACCGGGGGCTTGCGGATGGACCCGACGAGTTCATTACCGAAGAGCCCGCGCCTGACCATGTGCTGGCCGACCGAGAGCGGGCTGCAACAGTCCGGCGGGCGCTGCTTGAGCTTGCGGAACCCTATCGTGTGGTCGTTGTTCTGCGCCATTATGAGGGCCTCAAGTTCCGCCAAATCGCCGACGTCCTCGCCATCCCCGAAGGCACCGTAAAGTCGCGTATGGTCGAGGCGTTGAACCAATTGAATCGGCTCTTAAGTCACACCCTGCAGGAAGGAGAAATATGCAAGACTCAAACGAAAAAACCGAAAGCCAGCCTGGCCATCTGATCCATCCCAGCCCCCAGGAATGGATATCTTACCTCTACGCTGAATTGCCCAAAGCCACCAGACTCAGTCTGTCGGCACATCGGGAACGTTGCCCGCATTGCCAGGCCCAAGTGGCGCAGTGGCAGGCCACGATGAAAAATCTCGACGCATGGAAGCTGCCAGTTGCCTCTGCCCTTTCTGTCGGCGAGCGTTCGGGCATCTTCCAACCAGCGCTCAAATGGGCCGCGGCAGCAGCCATTGTTTTAGGAATCGGTTTTGGGGTCGGCCGCATTTCGTCCTTGGCTTCGGGCGACATGGAAACGGCGCGCGCCTCACTCCAAAGTGAGTTTGACCGGAAGATCGAGACCGCTCGTGTCGAGTTGGCCGGCCATTTCCAGCGTCAACAAGCGGACGCACTCCAGCAGGTCGTCGCGGCGAGCGCTTCGGGCAAAGCCGAGATGGAACGCCTGCTGACGGAGTTGGCCAGGTCCGCCGAAGAAACGCGCGTCGTGGACAGCGAGTCGATGGCCGCCGCTTTGCAGCGCTTGGACGACAAATGGACGGCCTTGCATGCTGGCTTGCGCAAAGAACTGGAAACCGTAGCCGTACTGACGGAGGACGGTTTCAATGACACGCAACATAAGCTTTATCAATTGGCGAACTTTACGCAGACATCCGTTAACAAATGAACAGAACGTTCATCCAAATAGAGATTATGAAGACATCGACACTTCTCCTTTGTTTCGCGACCTTCAGCGCTTTTGGACAAGACGACATCGCGCCAGTGGAGGCCATTCCGTCTGTCCCGCCGCGGCCCGCGATTCCGGCCGTTGCACCTGTTCCACCGATGGCGCCAATTCCGGCCATTCCCGCGATCACACCGCTGCCGGCGCTCAAAGCAATCGCTCAGGTCGTGGACGCTTCTGCGGGGGCGGCACTGGCCCAAGCCAAGGAAGCTGTCGAGAAGGCCAAGGCAACGGCGCTCGCGCAAGCGGATATCGCGTTCCAGATTGGTAAGGAGGCGCCAGGGGGCATTTTCTTTCGCCGCAGCACAAAACCCGGACGCACCTTGATCGTTCCGGGTAAAGAAATCGAAGCCTCTGCCTCCAGAGCCTTGGAGGAAGACTTGAACGTCATGGCCCGCATTCTGGAAAAAGCGATTGAGCGCAAGAGTGAGGACGATGGTCCGAAGGCAATGGGCATCGATGTCTTCTCGTCCAGCAGTTCCAGCGGCGTGCGCAATCTGTATCTGGACGGCTATGGTGCGGTGTTTATCTTGAACATCCGCTTCCCGTTGACGCCGCCTCCGGACAAAGCCGAGCAAAGCAAAACGAACGAGCCCGCGAGTTCGGAGTGGGCGGACGCCTGGGATGACGTCTATGGCTCCAGGGGTGAATGGGGCGTTGATTTCGGCAAGGGCCTTCCCAAGGACTTCGGCTCCCCTAAAAGCTTTGGCTCGTCCACTGAAGAATACGACGCCGATAAGGTGGAAAACCTCAATGTCTCGGTCCTGGAAGCGCTCAGAAATGCTACCAACATCCGGAATCTGAAATCAGACGAGAAAGTGACGGTGGTCGTGACCAGCAGCGCTGGCAGTGTCGATGTGAAGAAGAAACGCGTCACGGCTGAAAACCGAAGCGCCCGCGGCGGCGGCTCCGCAGTCGAAGTGCGAGAATCCGAGCGCAGAGCCGATGGTAGCGCTCGTTCGGCGCTGACCATTCACGCCAAAAAGTCTGACATCGATTCATTCGCCAAAGGCAAGTTGACGCTCGACGAGTTTCGAAAGAAAGCCACAGTCGCTCTTTACTAACCGTGCCTTTGCTTCAAGGCATCGAAAGCATCTGTGCCCGATCGCTTATCGTTCAAGAGCCACCACTTCGCCCGGCATGCACAGAGCGATCCATTCCAAAGCTTCCGCACGTTCGGCCATCGAGCCTCCACGGAGTTGAAGGCGGTCCTTCACTCTTACCAATTGCGCTTCACCGAACGTGGCGACGATTTCATCCGAATCCACCTTTCCGGTATCAAACAATCTGTTCTTCATGCCGCCCACGGTAACAAACAAGGTGGGACAAATATCGGGCAACCGGTCGGTTCAGGATCAAATGAAAAGAGAAAGGATTAACCATTCTCTGACACGTGCGATTAGCTTGTTGAACTGCAGCCTTGTGGAATACTAGGCGGCAGCCTCATGGTGGACCCAATGGAAGGCGTGTTGAACCAACTCGGTGGAGTTCTTAAGGTTTAACTTGGCTTTGATGTATTCACGATAGGCTTCCACGGTTCTGACACTGAGATGCAGTTCACCTGCGATCTGACGAGTGCTGTGACCTTCGCCAATCAAACGGAATACCTCCAGTTCACGATCGGTAAGATGTTCAATGGGCGATACAATGGTCTTGGTGCGGCCATTGGCCAATTGCTGCAACATCTTGGACTTCATCTTGTCACTTAAAAAGATTTCACCCGTAAGCACGCGCCGGATGGCCACCAACACCTGCTCGATGGCTTCTTCCTTCATGATGTAACCCAGACCACCAGCACGCAGCGCTCGTTCGGCATAGAGCGATTCGTCGTGCATGGAAAGGACCAGCATTGCCAGTTCGGGATAACGAGCCTTCACGTTTTTGATCAGTTCAATGCCATTGCCGCTTTTGAGGGAAATGTCCACCACGGCCACATCGGGGCGGAGCGTCCCCACCAACTCAAAGGCCTTTGGAGCGTCTTCCGCTTCGCCGCATACGGTCAGGTCCGCCTCCTGGTTGATGAGTTGAGCGAGCCCTCGGCGGAGAATGGGGTGATCATCGATCAGTAATACTCGAATCTTCCCTTTTCGTATTCCGCTCTGATTCTTTGGCTGCATAGATATACTTCGTAAATAACTGGTCGTTAGTTAAGTCCAAATCTAACCCGCGTTCCCGTTGTGAAATGAGCAATTGACAGTCGTACCGCCATTATCCGACGGACGGACTTCCAGAAAACCGCCGATCTTCTGGGCACGATACTGCATAATCCGCAGACCCAACCCGTTCGTCTTCAAGCCTTGGGCTGGAAAGCCGACGCCGTCATCCCGAATAGCCAGCACCGTCTTGTCTCCGGATCTCTGCAGGTCAATGACCACTTGCTTGGCTTTGCCATGCTTGACGGAATTATTGATGGCCTCCTGAGCAAGACGAAACAGGTGATTGGCGAGGTGGCGATCGTTGAGCATGATAGTTCCATCACCCTCGAAACGACAGGAAACTTTGAATAGCTTTTCCACGGTGCCCGCTAATTCTATTAACGCTTGAACCAGCCCGCTGGATTCCAATTCCACTGGAAAAATGCCGCGGGCCAGATTTCGCGTTTGTGAAAGAGCCTGGAGAACAAGTCGCCCTATTTCCGCGGCTTCCGCAGCCTCAGGCAGCGACAGCGCGGCCAGCTTGTTTTCCAGAGCACGGGTCAAGAAAGTGACCCCGGTAAGGTGCTGACCAAGACCATCGTGCAAGTCCTGGCCGATGCGGATTTGTTCGCGACTGCTAATCTCAAGGATTTCCTTTTCCAGACGCTTGCGATCCGTCACGTCGCGAACCAATACGATGACTTCATCCGGCCCGCTGGTCGCCAGTCGCACTTGAAAATCGCGCAGCCGACCCGGTAATTGATAGGGGCAGGTAAAAGCCTGTGATTCGCCGGTTCGCAGGGTTTTCTCCAGATAAAACGTGGCATGCTGTGCGATCTGTGAGGGCAATAGTTCTTTGACTGTCTTTCCCACCAGACCATCGGGCCCGAGCATAAAGCCGCTGTCTTTAGGTCCGTGACATTCCAGAATGGTTCCGTCTTTTCTAACGACAAAGACCAAATCGCCCATAACGCTGAGGAGCGCGTGATTTTTGAATTTGCTTCGGCGCAATGCTTCTTCGAGACGGATTTGCTCTGGATCCTTCTCGAGGGCAACGGCCGTGCTGAGGCCGTCTGAGTCGGCTTCCGCGGCCACGTTTGTGGATGCGAGGCGAACCCGGCTGCTTCGCTGAACGCCGCGTTTTTCCTCAACTTTAGTCATAGTCATTTTTGAAACGGCGCCTGTCGCGTAACAAGTTTCATACCATTGGAAATCGACAGATACGCAAAGAACTCAAGACGCGCGGGAGCAGCATGGAGCTGTGTGAAGGAGCCACTTACGTTATCGGTCGCCATCGCAAAAGATGACGATTCTGGGTGTTCTTCGGTGCGTGAAGTACGCGGGCTTTCTTGAATTTGTGAAACCCAAAAGGATCGGTACCCGAACCAGAAAAGTTTTCTCATTTCGGAGAGCTATGTCCCTGATGAAAGCGAGCCAGACCTTTGAGTCCAGGTTGCGCCACTGGGGGCTAGAGGCCCTTTCTGGAAATGTCAGAGCGATTAGTCCAACTGCACGATCTGGTAGAAGCGTTGCGGGCTGGCGGTGATGTTGTCGTTGACAGTCAGTTCGCCGCCGGTCCCGTTGAGATTGTCCTGCAGTATGGTCCAGCCCACCGCGTTTAGATTGGTCTTGTACTCCACTCGATAGTGTCGCCCGGCTTGTGTCCCAAAACGGATGGACAGGATGTTACCGCTTAAATTCACTGTTGCCCGCGGCCCCGACAGCACAAAGACGCTGAAGGCTCGGGTGGTGTTCAAGGGCGGCACTCCGTTGTCATCCACTCGCACGGTGATGGAATTGGTGCTGGGGGTTTGCGCGGGCGTGGGCGTCCAGTTGAACAGGCCGTTGCCCGCCCCGATGGTCGCTCCGGCCGGGGGGTTGGGCAGGCTGAAGGTCAAGGTTTGCGCCGGCACGTCCGTGTCGCTGGCCATCACGGTGAAGTTCAAGCTCTGGCCCAGGGTCACAAACTTGTCGCTGATCGGCGCGATGTTGGGCGGGGTGTTGCCGGAAATGACATTGGCCGCTTTGGGTGTGGGCGTGTTCATGAAGTAGTGGTTGGCGGCGCCATCGGGCCAGCGTCCCTGGCTGACGTTGTTGGCCTGTGCCCCAAAGGTCACTTCATCGATGGGGCTTCCATCCGGCCCATACAGGCCGATGAATTCCCCGGAGGCCCGCAAATTGAAGTTGGCGTGCAGGTCGATGCGGTTGGAGGTGTTCTGGCCCGGTTCGCCGTCGGCCCACACCAGCAGGAAGCCCCCGGCGGGGATGACCGTGCCATTGGGAATCTGGAATTGCGTTTTGTTGGCGTTGGTGTCGGTGAGATAAAAACCCGACAGGTCCACGGTCGTGTCGCCCGGATTGTAGAGTTCAAACCAATCTTCGAAGTTCGGTCCCGGTTCATCCGGATCGTCGAAGAGCGTGTTGTCGGCCAGCCATTCGTTGATGAACACGGTGATGTCGCGCGCCGCGTTAGTCGCTCCGGGCGAAGGCGTAAAGAGCACGCGTCGATAAAAGGGCTGTCCATCGGGATAATCCCCGTAGGAGAGGCTGGGGGCCACTCCGGCGTAGTTGAGGTAATCCACCAGTTGGGGCCTCTGCCCGATGTTGCGTGAGAGGGCCACCGAACCGCTGTTGTGCGGCAGGATAAAGCTGGTGTGCAGCGAACTGCCCGCCGTTTCACCGGGCTCCCCGTCCAGCCAGATGATCTTGAACTGACCGGGGGCAATGGAAGCTCCGGCCGGGAAGGCCCATTGGGTCAGATTGCTGTAGTTGTTGGCCAGATAATAGCCTTCCAGCGGAAGCGTGTTGGTGCCGGCATTGTAAAGTTCCACCCACGGGTCCCGATCCCCGGCATTGTCCATGATGCTGTTGAGATTCTGCGGCTGCACTTCGTTGAGCCACAGCGGCGGATAGGGCGGCAGCGGCGCGGCCGTCGAATTGGCCAGCCCCGGAGTCGAGAACACCGGTCGAATCGTCAGCTCCGGCCGGAAAGTGCTGTTCAAACGGGTGGTCAATTTATTGGTCGTGATGGCATTGGTCAGATACCAATAACTCAACGTGTAGGTCGTATTGGTGACAATGACCACGTCCTGCCAGATGCTATTGTTGGTGGCCGGAGTGCCCGCAGCCGTGGCCACGATGTGCAGGCTGGCATTACCGGCAAACTTGATCCCGGTGCTGATGAGCGAGTTGCTATGACTGCCACCCACGCCCCAAGGGCCGCTCAAGGCACTCTCAAAATCCCCATTGCTCAAAAGATTGGGACCCACTTCGGGCACCGTGCCGGCCACCAGGAAAATGTTGTCAATGTAAACATCGCTAGCCTTGTCCAGGAACATAAAGAGCCGGGGAGCGGGCAGGGTGCCCGAACCGGCGTTGGTGCTAAAGAAGCGCCAGCCCGCCCCATCGGACCAATTGCTCACGCGGGCATTGTCCTGGGCGGCGTCGATCAACTGGAGCGAGGACCCAACCCCGTTGGCATTGGTGGCCCACGGCTCAACCGCTTCATAGCGCACCTGGTCAATGATCACGTCCTCGGCTGGAGT
>Ga0105252_10000420_pt1 | contig 29817 bp, 29 predicted proteins | sample EasRivMeERMZT100_FD_89675 | JGI IMG/M metagenome (GOLD analysis project Ga0105252, IMG submission 89675) | Soil microbial communities from meander-bound floodplain in the East River, Colorado, USA - East River MetaG ERMZT100 | ecosystem: Environmental > Terrestrial > Soil > Floodplain | place... | reverse complement strand
CAATCCAAGCTGGCTCAGGCCAGCTTTTTTGTTTCCGTCATTCCATTGATCGTCGCATCCAACATCGCCATGCAATTCGGGGCCAAGCCCCTGTTCTCGGACGTCTCCGTGAAGTTCGGCGGCGGGAATCGCTATGGCCTGATCGGGGCGAACGGCTGCGGCAAGTCCACGTTCATGAAGATCCTGGGCGGGGAGCTGGAGCCGAGCGCGGGGTCGGTGGCGATCGACGCGAACGAGCGGGTGGGGAGGCTGCGCCAGGACCAGTTCGCCTACGAATCGGAACGGGTGCTGGACGTGGTGCTGATGGGCCATGCCGAGATGTGGGCGGCGATGCGCGAGCGCGACGCGATTTACGCGGATCCGCAAGCTGGCGAAGAGGAGTTCCTGCGCGCGGCGGATCTGGAGGCTAAGTACGCGGAGTACGGCGGCTACACGGCGGAGGCGCGGGCGGGGGAGCTGCTGCTCGGCCTGGGCGTGGCGACGGCGCAGCACCAGGGGCCGATGAGCGCGGTGGCGCCGGGCTGGAAGCTGCGCGTGCTGCTCGCGCAGGCGCTGTTCGGCGATCCGGACATCCTGCTGCTCGACGAGCCGACCAACAACCTCGACATCAACAGCATCCGCTGGCTGGAAGACGTGCTCAACCAGCGCACCAGCACCATGGTCATCATCTCGCACGACCGGCACTTCCTTTCCTCGGTCTGCACGCACATGGCGGACGTGGACTACGGCGGCATCAAGGTCTACCCGGGCAACTACGACGACTACATGGAAGCCTCGACCCTGGCAAAGCAGCAGCAGCAGAAAGACAACGCCAAGACCAAGGACCGCATTTCGGATCTCGAGGAGTTCGTGCGGCGCTTCCGCGCCCACAAGGCCAAGGCGCGCCAGGCGACCTCGCGCATGAAGCAGATCGAAAAGCTCAAGGTGGAGGACGTGAAGCCCTCCAGCCGCCAGTACCCGTTCATCCGCTTCAGCGTCGATCCGAAGGAGAAGCTGCACCGGCTCGCGCTGGAGGCGAAGGGCCTGGCGAAGGGCTACGAGAAAGGCAGGAATCTCTTCGAGAAGCTGGATCTGTCGATCGAGGCGGGCGAGAAGGTGGCGATCATCGGCCCCAACGGCATCGGCAAGACCACGCTCTTGCGCTGCCTTGCCGGCAATCTCGAAGCCGGCGCCGGCACGGTCAAATGGGCGGAAAAGGCGCGCGCCGGCTACTGGCCGCAGGACCCGGTGGACGAATTCAAGGGCGACGAGAACAAAGTCGCTGAGAGTCTGACCGAGTGGCTCGGCCGTTGGCGCCGCAAGGACCCTGATCGTGAGATTCAGCAGGACGACCAGATCGTGCGCGCGACCCTCGGGCAGCTGCTCTTCTCGGGCGACGACCAGAAGAAATCGCTCAAGGTGATCTCCGGCGGCGAGGCGCAGCGCATGATCATCGGCAAGCTCGTCCTCGGCATGCCCAACGTGATGCTGCTCGATGAGCCGACCAACCACCTCGACATGGAATCGATCGAGTCGCTCAACACCGCGCTCGACAAGTACACCGGGACCCTCGTCTTCGTCTCGCACGACCGCGAGTTCGTCTCGTCGCTCGCGACGCGCATCCTCGAACTCCGGCCCAACGCATCGGGCGGAGCGGCGGCGGTGATCGACTTCCGCGGCAGCTACGAGGACTACCTCGCGGGCGCCGCGGAGCTCGCCGCCGCCTAGCTCCTCAGAACGAGAACGCTTGCCGCTCCTGGGCCGCGGCGAGCACCGCCGCGGCGCCCATCCACTCGGCGTCCGGAAGGATGTTCTCGTCGGTCACGCCGTGTGTCTTGCCGCAGGGCGGGCACACGCCGATCCGGCCGCCGTTCTCGATGAAGAGCTTGAGCAGCTCGGCAACCGGCGGAAAACTCTTCGGTATGAGCCCGTCGGCGGCGCCCCGCCTGCCGAGGTTTGCGCCCTCGACGGTGAGCCAAAGCAGTACGTCGGCGCCGACCGCGAGCGCGTTGTTGGCGAGCACGAAAGGCGTGGCGACCCGGTCCGGGTCGCTCTCATAGTGAGTAACGGTGAAAAGATACTTGGCTTGTTGGTTCGACATGGTGTTCTCCTTTGAAGTCAAATTGCCCGGAATGGGCGTCGTGGTTTGTGGAAGCACCGGGCGCGCGGTCTGCGCCGCGCGCCCGGTGCGCCGCGTAGTCAGGCTGGGTTAGGCTGGCACTGCTACTTCCTGACGACGATGTCGGCTTTCGTGGAGCCGACGATATCAAACAGCTCTTTCTGCTCGGCCGCCGGGACCTTGAATTTGTCCAGGGATTTCTTGAACTCCTTGGCCATCACGCCCCACTCTTTCTCGCTGATGTTCAAATGAGTGTGGGACTCCTTCATTGCCTTTCCGGTGTACTTGCATGGCCCACCGGTCGCCCCGCAGACCATCTGAGAGACCTGGAACTTGAGGTAAGGCGCCGGGGCGCTTTTCCGGCCGGCGTCAATGGCGGGATTCCTGTTGAGCTGCTTGTTCGCCACGAGCCGGTTGATGAAGTCATCGACGACGACCGTGATGCCATGCAGGCCGCCCAACCGGTCATAAAGGGATTTCTGAGCGCCGGGCTGTTGCGCCGAGACGACCGGCGCGAAAGAGGCGCCCAACACGAACGCTACAGATAGCATGGCCATTCGCAAAGGTTTCATTTGTTCTCCTCTACTGGTTCTTTGGCTCGATGATTTGACTCGCTGCCATGGAGCCCTGGACATGGCAGCCTGACTACTTCTTGACCGCCCGGATCGAGACGCTCTTCACGCGGTACTTGCGCGTCGCGCCCTGGGCGCTGGTCGAGATGAACCGGTACTGCGGGTTGTCCCTGACCTGCGTCACGCGCAGTCCGGCGGACTCGATCGCCCGCACGTAGTCGTCGACCTGCATCGCGCCGCCGATGCACGCGGCCCACAGCGTCGTGTCGCTCGTGATGCCCTGCGGCAGCTGGACCTCGGTGACGATGTCGGCAAGCGCGAGCCGGCCGCCCGGCTTCAGGACGCGCGCGGCCTCGCGGAACACCTTCTCCTTTTCGGGGGCGAGGTTGATCACGCCGTTGCTGATGACCGCGTCGCAACCGCCGTCCGGCAGCCCGGTCGTTTCGATGTGGCCCTTGCGATAGGTGACGTTCCCGAACCAGGCCGCAGCGCGCAGCCGCTCGGCTTTCGCGAGCTGCTCGTCGGTCATATCGACGCCGATCACGGCACCCGTCGGCCCGACCTGGAGCGCAGCGACGAAGCTGTCCATCCCGGAGCCGCTGCCGAAGTCGACGACCTTCTCGCCGCGCTCGAGCGCCGCGAGATCGAAGTAGTAGCCGACGCCGGCGAACGAGTCGATCGCCTCGCCCGGGATCGCGTCGAGATCGGCCGGAGCGTAGCCGAGCCGCTCGGCAAGGGCCCGCCCCATCTCGAAATGGAACTCGCCGTGCGGATCGAGCGCGACGTCGCGATACATCGCCTTCACCTTCTGTTCGAGCGCAACGACGTCCACGCGCTTTACAAAATCTGCCGTGATGGTCATGGCTGAAGTCTCCTTGATTGAAATCCTGTCTCGCTCCGGTTCGCGAGCGCCTCCGCCACCCAAGACGCATGCGTGTCCGAAAGGTTCCAGCGCGGTCCGCGACAAAGCGCCCGCCGGCACGGATAATGCGATCCGCGTGGTCCTAATGCCGGCCACCTGCACGGAGCGGTAAGAGCATGCGGCGAATGCCTGGAACCGAATCACCGACTGTTGCGTCTCTGTAAAGAGGGGGCGTATGGCGATATCCAGGAAAACCTTTGAGAATCAGGTTATTGATCTTCTCGGCCGGATGCACGGCGTAGCCTGTCGCCTGACGCGAAACGACGCCGACGCGGAGGATCTGGTGGCGGAGACAGTCTTACGGGCCTGGCGGGCGCTGGACAGCCTCGAGCACGAAGCGGCGTTCCGCGGCTGGATCTTCAAGATCCTGCACAACACATTTCTCGACGAATGCCGCCGCCGCGGCGCCCGGCCGCAATTCGAGTCGTTGGGGTGTGAGGAGCCTGAGGAAGGGGAAGTGCAGTTCTCCATCTTCGAGCAGATGCATCAGCCGTTCCTGCTCTGGTTCAGCAATCCGGAGCAGGAGTTTCTCGACAAGGTTCTGCGCGACGATCTCGATCGTGCGCTCGCGACGCTTCCGGAGCATCACCGAATCGTGGTGATCCTCTCCGATCTGGAGGAGTTCAGCTACAGTGAGATCGCCACGACGCTGGCCGTGCCGGTGGGCACGGTGCGCTCGCGCCTGGCGCGAGCGCGCGGCACGCTGCAAAAGATTCTCTGGCAGCAGGCAAGAGACGCCGGGCTTTCGGCCGCGCCGCCCGCGCGGGACGAGTGTGAGGACGGCAAGGCGGATACGCCCCGTCCGGCAACTGCGCGTCAGGCGGCGCGCGCGAAGAAGGACGGAAAATCATGACCAAGCACGAAATCGACTGCGAGCAAGCGCTGAAGCAACTCTTCGAGTTCATCGATCGGGAACTGCCCGAGGACAGGCGCGATGAAATGCAGCACCACCTGCACACCTGCAAGAGCTGCTTCTCGCGCTTCGAGTTCGAGCGGCGACTCAAGGAAAAGCTCGGCGGGCTGGGCAAAGGGGAGCCCTCCTCGGGCATCAGCGACCGCATCACGAAGCTGCTGAGCAGGCTGTAACGAGCGCCCCGGCGTCAGGCGAGCGCGCTCACCGACGTCCGGTATGGAGCGGGGCAATGATCGGGAGGAGATTCCATGGTTGCGGTCTTCAGCGACAAGAAGGAATTCATATTCAAGGCCGTGACGGACATGTACACGGAGGTGGCCGCGCACCCCGAGAAGACCTTTCACTTCCCGACGGGCCGCCTCGCCTGCCTGTTCGTGGGGTACCCGGGCAGGCAGCTCGACCTGGTCCCGGCCAGCGCGGTCGAGTCGTTCGCGGGGGTCGGGTATCCGTTCGCGGCCGCTGTGATCCGTGAAGGTGACGTGATTCTCGACATCGGTTCCGGCTCCGGCACCGACTCGCTGATCGCGAGCACCCTGACCGGCCCTCGCGGCAAGGTCTACGGGCTGGACATGACGCAGGCGATGCTCGACAAGTTGCGCCGGAACATCGAGGCGATGCGCGCGGAAAACGTCGAGCCTATCGATGGCAACGCGGAAGAGATCCCGCTCCCGGATGCCTCGATCGACGTGGTCACGAGCAACGGCGTGCTCAATCTGATGCCGGACAAGCCGCGCGCCTTTGCCGAGATCGCCCGCCTGCTCAAGCCGGGCGGGCGACTGCAGATCTCGGATATCTCGCTCGCCAGGCCGGTCTCCGAGAAATCTCGCGCCGACCCGAAGCTGTGGGCCGAATGCGTGGTCGGCGCGGTCGTCGAGGACGACTACGTCGCGATGCTGCGGGCGGCTGCGTTGAACGTGGAGGTGATCAGTCGCCTCGATTACTTTGCCGGCAGCGTGAGCCCGGACACGCGGCGCGTCGCCCACGGACTCGGCGCCCACACCGTCGTCATGCGGGGCAGGAAGGAATAGCGCCGGATCACCGAGATGTACGGCGAGTAGGAACCGCGTAGCCGGGTTACCGGATTTACTTCGAGCTCAGGCCGCGGCGCCGCCCGCCGGATGTAGCGCTCCGGCGCCGTGCGGCTCTGTGCGCCTCGCCGATGAACGCCGCCAGCGTCTCGAATTCCGATTTTCTCGCCGTCGTCGGCCGCGCGACCAGCGCCAGCGTGCGCTTGGGCGCGGGGGGCGCGAGCGGCCGCGCGATCAGGCCTGTCTTGTCGAGCAGGCCGCTTCTCAGCGCGATCTCCGGAATCAGCGCGAGGCCGAGGCCGGACTCGACCATCTGGACCAGCGTCAAGAGGCTGGTCGCCTCTACGCCCGAAGCGTTCGCCGTCATGTTGCGCGCGCATGCGGCGAGCGTGTGCTCGCGCAGGCAATGGCCTTCTTCGAGGAGCAGCAGGCGCTCGGCGACCGACGCGGTCACCGCGAGGCGCTTCGCCTTGAAGGCGGGATCGTCGCGCTTTCCCGCCAGCCAGAACTCGTCCTCGTAGAGCGGCGCGACCAGCAGCCCGCCGGTGTCGTAGGGCAGCGCGATGAGCGCGAAGTCGAGCTGCGCGGCCGCGAGCCGCGCGAGCAGGTTCGCGGTGAGATCCTCGCGCAGCAGCAGCTTCAGCGCCGGATAGCGCTCGCGCAGGGCAGGCAGCACCTCCGGCAGCAGGAACGGCGCCACCGTGGGAATGGTGCCGAAACGCAGCGTACCGCTCATCGGTCCGGCCGCGCCGGAGGCGAGCTCCACGAGATCTTCGGCCTGGCTGATCAGCGTCCGCGCGCGCGCGACGATTTCGGCGCCGAGCGCAGTGAGCACCACCGACTGCCGGTCGCGCTCGACCAGACGAGCGCCGAGCGCCGTCTCCAGCTCCTTCAGCCCCGCGGAGAGAGTGGATTGCGTGACGAACGAGGCTTCGGCGGCGCGAGTGAAATTGAGATGTTCCGCGAGCGCGACCAGGTACTTGAGCTGGCGCAGCGAAGGCAGGGTGGCCATGGAACCAGGCGCGTCCTTTAGTTATCGAAGATATCGATTATATAGACCAATATTACTCGTTGGAATCAATTACGTTCCCCGGCCAGAATTCGCCCGTCACCCATTGAGCCACAGCCGAAAGGAACGAAGCATGAAACCGGAATCCATCACCATTCAGAACCTCGAAGCGGCCTTCGCCGGCGAAAGCATGGCGCACATCAAGTACCGCTACTTCGCCAGGCTCGCGCGCGAGCTGGGCGATGCGGACACGGCGCGCATCTTCGAGGAAACGGCCAGCCAGGAAGTCGAGCACGCCTTCGGCCACCTCGACCTGCTCTACCCGAAGGCGAAGCTGACGCCCGCCAAGGCGCTCGAAATCGCCATCGAGGGCGAGACCTACGAATACACCGAGATGTACCCCAAGTTCCGGCACCTCGCGCTCGAAGAGGGCAACACCGCGGCGGTGAAGGAGTTCGACGAGCAGATCGCCGAGTCGAAGCAGCATGCGGAAAGCTTCAAGCTCGTGCTCGCCAAGGCCGCCAGGCGCTTTGCCGCGCTGGCGAAAGTCGAGGAGCGCCACGCCAATCAGTACAAGGCAGCGCTCGTGAAGGCCAACGCGCGGTGATGACGCGGGATCAAACCCGTTCGATCCCGGTTCCCCTACAGAACCCTACAAGGAGACAGACATGAAAACCTGGCAATGCGTGGTATGCGGTTTCACCTACGACGAAGCGAAGGGACTGCCCGAGGACGGCATCGCCGCCGGCACCCGCTGGGAGGACATCCCGGCGGACTGGGCTTGCCCGGACTGCGGTGTGGCCAAGGCCGACTTCGAGATGGTCGAAGCCGCGGCAATCGCGGCCTGAGGGAGCAGCATGGAGCCGATTGTCATCGTCGGCAGCGGACTCGCGGGCTACACGGTGGCCCGCGAGCTGCGCAAGATCGGCGCGCAGTCGCCGCTGGTCATCGTCAGCCGCGACGAGGCGAGCTTCTATTCGAAGCCGATGCTGTCGAATGCGTTTGCGACAGGCAAGACGGCGGCAGAGCTTGCCGGCTCCGGCGCCGAGGCGATGGCGGAGCAGCTGCGGGCGCGCATCCTCAAGCGCACGGAGATCACCGCGATCGACACCGCTGCCCGCACCCTGCGCGCGGGCGAGGAAGTGCTGCGCTACTCGAAACTGGTGCTTGCGCTCGGTGCCGACCCGATCGCGATGCCGCTCCAGGGCGATGCAGCCGGCGAAGTGATGCGCGTGAACGATCTTGCCGACTATGCGCGCTTTCGCGCCGCGATCGAGGGCAAGCGCCACGTGACCCTCCTTGGCGCCGGGCTGATCGGCTGCGAATTCGCCAACGATCTCGCAGCCGCGGGCTACGCGGTGGACGTCGTCGATCCGGCGCCGCAACCCCTCGGGCGCCTGCTGCCGGAGCCGGCCGCGGCGCGCATGCGCGAGGCGCTCCAGGCGCTCGGTGTCCGCTGGCATTTCGGGACGACCGCGCGCCGCGTCTCCCGCTCCGGAGCGAGCCTGCGAGTGGAACTGTCCGACGATTCCCTCATCGAGACCGATGCCGTGCTTTCGGCGATAGGCCTCGAGCCGCGCACGGCCCTTGCGGCCCAGGCGGGACTGAGGGTCAATCGCGGCATCGCCACCGACCGCTTTCTCGCGACCAGCGCGCCCGACGTCTATGCGCTGGGCGATTGCGCCGAAGTCGAGGGCCGCGTCCTTCCCTTTGTCCTGCCGATCATGCACGCGGCGCGCGCGCTGGCCAGAACGCTCAGCGGCACGCCGACCGAGGTGAACTATCCGGCGATGCCCGTGGCGGTCAAGACACCCGCACTCCCGGCCGTGGTGTGCCCTCCTCCTGGCGTGGCCGGCGCCTGGAGGATCACGGAAGACAGCGACGGGGTCGAGGCCAGGTTCGAAGACGAGCGGGACGCGCTGCGCGGCTTCGCGCTGGTCGGCGCAGCGACCGCGAACAAGGCCGCCCTGGTTGCCCGGCTCGCAGCGTAGCTGCCCCGGGACGCTCGTCTTCGTTTCGCACGACCGCGATCCGTCGCCCGTTGTTCGCGCGGTTTTGGCGTTCGCCTATACTCACTCCATGACCAGCGGAAGGAGAATCCAGACATGAGAAAGCCCGGGAAGGGGATCGCCCTGCTCGGCGTGATCGCGGCCGCAGTCCTGTCGTCCTGCGCGACGACCAGTCTGCTGACCAGCTGGGTCGATCCCGAAGCCGGCGGCAAGAAGCTCGGAAACGTCCTCGTCGTCGGCGTTGCCAGGAGCGCCCCGGCACGCCGGCAGTTCGAAGACGGCTTCGCCAAGGTGCTGAAGAGCCGGCAGATCGGCGCCCTGACGAGCTACGTGCAGCTGCCCGATCCGGCGGCGATCGACGAGGCGGCGGTAAAGCCCATCGCGCTGAAGGAGAAGGTCACGCACGTCCTGATCGTTCGACTCGTGGATCGCAAAACCGTCTCGACCTATGTTCCACCCGCGGCCTACTACGGCCCCGGGGCCTATCCCGCCTACTATGGACGCTGGCCCGGCTACTACAATTACGGCTACGCCACGGCGATGCGTCCGGGCTACGTGTACGAGACCGACTACGTCAACCTCGAGACTAACGTCTACGACGCGGCGACGGGCAAGATCGTCTGGTCGGGTTTGACGCAGACGGAACTGGGCAGCCGCTTGCAGGAGCAGATCGAAGAGTTCATCGAGGTGATCTCCGGCGCGATGATCCGCGACAAGCTGATCTGAGCGCCGGCGACACGCGCCGCGCCAACCAGATCTGGAACGCCGCCTGCACCGAGCTCGCCAAGGTGGTCGAGAAGGCGGTCAGCTTCGAGTAGAGGTCACGCGACGGCTACCTCACGGGGGCCCGGCGCGCCGACGGCCGCGTGAGCGGAAAGACCTCGCGCACATACTCGGTGAGCATCTCGCAGAAGGCCGCGGCGTAGGGCGGCAGCGGGCGCCGTTTGTTGGACAGGACAGTCAACGGATGGTTGATCGGTTTGCCCCGGTAGGTCACGCGGATCATGCGTAACCGGTAATGAGCCGTTCGCAGAGCCGACGGAATGATCGCGACGCCATGCCCGGCTTCGGCCATCGCGAGCAGGGCGTGCGGGGCGCGGCATTCGAGCAGAGTGTTCGGCTTGAACCCGGCGAGGCGGCACGCGACATCGAACGTCCTGCGAATCACGAACTCGGAAGGCATCTGCAACAACGGATAGGGCGCCAGGCGTGCGATCTCGATCGTCTCGCCTTTGCCGAGCTTCAGCTTCGGATGGTAAGCAGCGAGCATGTCCGTGGATTCGAGCGGGTGGCTCTCGAAGCGTCTGTCTTCCGGCCCAACCGCACTAACGAGAGTTTGCGCGAGGTCGATCTCCCCGCGCTCCAGCATCGCCAACCCTTCGGGACCGACGGTGTCGATCAGTTTCACCTGTACCTTGGGATAGCGTTGCGCGTAGCGTCGCAGGAAATCCGGAAAGATACCGTCGATGAAGTGCGGGGAGGCGGATACCTTGAGCACGCCTGAATCTCCACGCCGCAGCAGTTGCGCGTGCTCGCCGATCGCGCGGGAATAGTCCAGGAGACCGCGGCATTCGCCGAGCAACTGCTCGCCTGCGCTCGACAGGACAAGGCGGCGTCCGACGCGATCGAAAAGATCGAGACCCAGTTCCTCTTCGAGATCGCTGATCTGTCGGGACAAAGCGGGTTGGGCGGTGTGCAGGCGCAGCGCCGCCTTGGAGACGGTGCCCAGTTCCGCCACAGTCACGAAGGTTTTGAGTTGCCGCAAGTCCATGCTGCTCACCTTATGCCGGATCGGCATGAATAACCAGAAGAACTCTATATTGGACGGTGAGCATCGCGGTCACCATACTTGCCGGCATCCGCTGCTCTCACGCGGACAACCAAAAGGAGCACGTCATGAAACCGATTTACCTGATGATACTGCCTGCGGTCGGCCTCGCTTTCGCAGCAATGGACGCCGGGGCACAGACCTGGCCGGCGAAACCGCTGCGCGTGATCGTGCCCGTCGGTGCAGGCAGCACGACCGACATTATCCCGCGCGTGGTGTTCGAGCAGCTCTCGCCGCAACTCGGACAGCCCATCGTCGTGGAGAACCGCACCGGCGCCGGAGGGACAATCGGCACCGCCTTCGTCGCCAAGGCGGATCCCGACGGCTACACCATTCTCGCCCACGGGTCCGCACACACGATCGCACCGGCGCTCTATTCGAACCTGAGCTACGATCCGGCGCGAGATTTTGCCGCGGTCGTGCCGTTCGGCATATCGCCGAGTGTCCTGGTGGTTGCGCCGGCGAAGGGCTTCAAGACCGTTGGCGATCTCGTCGCCACAGCCAAAGCGAGGCCGGGCACGTTCAACTTCTCTTCGGTAGGCATCGGCACCGCAACTCATCTCAGCGCGGAACGGTTCCGGTTCAGCGCGGGAGTGGAAGCCGTGCATATTCCGTTCAAGGGCGGCGCGGAAGCGATGTCCGAAGTGATGGCCGGACGGGTTGATTTTTTCTTCGGACCCGTCGGGATTGTCTCGCCGCAACTTCGGGACGGCAAACTCGCTGCGCTCGTGGTGAACGGCGCCAAACGCTCCGCTGTGCTACCCGACGTGCCGACGACGCTGGAAGCCGGTTTCGCCAACGCGGAGTATCCAATCTGGTTCGGACTCTTTCTGCCGGTGAAGACGCCGCGTGAGATCGTCGACAAGCTTCACCGCGAGACGCTCAAAGCGCTGCAAGCGCCCAAGGTGCGGGAAAAGCTGGCCGCACTGGGTCTCGATCCGATGGTCATGACGCCGAAAGAATTCGACGCGTATGTCCAGAAGGAAGTCGCCCTCAACGCAGCGCTGGTCAAGGCGATCGGTATCAAACCCGAATGACAGCGAATGATGTCGCCCGAGCGGCGACCGTCCACATGCGCACGACCGTGTCTTTTGACGACAGCGCCGCCTACGAGCGCTTCATGGGGCGCTGGAGCCGCGCAGTGGGTCCGGTTTTTCTCGAATGGGTGGCATCACCTTCGGGCGCGCACTGGCTCGAAGTCGGCTGCGGCACCGGGATTTTCACCGAGCTGGTAATCGATACGTGCTCGCCCGCGGCGGTGTTCGCTGTCGACCCGGCACAGGCGCAGATCGACCACGCGTGCCGTCAGCCGGCGGCACAGCGAGCGAATTTCCGGGTTGCCGATGCACAGGCGCTGCCTTTTCCCGATGCCACATTCGACGTCGTCGCCTCCGCCCTCGTCATCAACTTCATCCCCGATCGGCCCAGAGCGCTGTCCGAAATGCGTCGCGTTGCGCGTGCGGGTGGCATTGTCGCCGGCTACGTTTGGGATTTCGCGGCGGAACTCTCCCCAAGCTGGCCTTTTCGACTCGGGATGCGCCAATTCGGCGCCGAGGTTCCGGAATTGCCGGGCGCCGGGGATTCAAGCCTTGGCGCGCTCAGCTCATTGTTCGAGCAGGCAGGCTTTGAAGGGATCGCCACCAGGTCCTTCGAAGTGACGCAGCCGTATTCCGATTTCGACGACTTCTGGCAGGCACAGACACCCAGTTACAGTCCCACAACCAGAATCATTGCAGCAATGACGAAAAGCGAGCGCGCGAGATTGATGGAGGCTGTGCGAGCCGGACTGCCGGTTCGCCCGGACGGCAGGATCGAGTATTCCGCGCGCGCCAACGCGATCAAGGCGCGTGTGCCGGGCTGAGGTTTTATTTCTGGCAGATGGACTGCGTGCTCAAGCATACAAACGATCCAGTGATTTCGACCCGCGCCGCCCGGGAGCAGGTTCTCATCTCGGGCGACAACGCCGCCTAGCGCTCCACCAAGCTTCCTCGTCTCTTCCGGTCCGTGTCGCTCAAAGCGGACTGGTCACTCTTCCGAGCAAGTATTCTGTCGCGGATACAACCGACAGACTCGAGGCTGCGGTGAAAAGTGAACCTGATTTCCTGATCTTTGGACGGGTTGACTATTTCGCGATAGCCGCGGCTCAAGGCGCCAAGGTACGGCCCAGTCAACTCCTGCTCTTCGGTCGTGGCCGCGCCCTGCAAACGCTCCTTTCGGCGGCACCTGTTCCGGCAGATGTGAGGCTCGCAGGTCAGACTACCCGGATCGTTTGTTGGAGCGCTGCAGCCGGCGGTGCCGGCTCCCGCTTAGGGCATGAATCTGCCGCCATTGGACTCGTATGCATTCGATCTGCATGCGCGTCCATCCGTTACGCTAAACTAAACGACTAAACGACATCGGGAGACTGCCCACGCGGCCCCTGGCCGCGCGGTTTCAACGAGAGGCAGCCCGTGCACAATAGGAGCGGCGATGCGGCTTGGTCTGGGCGCGAAGTTCACCCTTACCGTGCTTTTCATCCTGGCGGGCACTACCGCGGCAAACACGCTTTACGACCTCAATGCGTCGGCCCGCTTTCACGAGCAGCAGCTGATTGAACGCGGCCGCGCGCTCGGGCGGCTGATTTCGCTGGTCAGCCCGGAGGCGATATTGGGCTTCGATTTCCTGGAGCTCAACAATTACACCCGCGAAGTCTGCGCGCAACCGGATGTCGTGTATGGCGTGATCACGAGCCCGGAGGGGGCGGCCCTGAGCTCCTACATCGACGGCTCCGATCCTCTCATCAAGAAGCTCCTGGATCGGACCGGGTCGCGCGACACGCTCGAGTTGCTGCAGAACCTGGACGGCCAGGACGGATTGATCAGCCTGCAGTTTCCCATCACCCACGACGGAAAACTTCTGGGGCATTTTCTGGTGGGTCTCAGCCGCCAGGCGCTGCAGAACGAATTTAACCGGCAATTGACGATCAAGATACAGGTGCTGACCGCCGTCGTTCTGTTCCTGAGCGTCGCGATCTACGCGGTCTTCCGGTTCAACGTCCTGCAGCCGATCCAACGGCTGATCGCCGCATCCCGGAATGTCGGCCGCGGCCAGCACGCCGTCGTGGAAGTGAAGTCCTCGGATGAATTGGGATTGCTCGCTAGGGCATTCAACACCATGGCCGAAGGAATCAAGCAGGAGCAGGCCAAACTACACCGCCAGGCCAACTTCGACACCTTGACCGGCCTTCCCAACCGGCTGATGGCTTTCGACCGGATAGAGATGGAGATAAGCCGGGCCAAGCGTTCCGGCGAGCGGTTCGCCGTATTGTTCATCGATCTGGACGATTTCAAGAGCGTCAACGACTCCCTGGGTCATGCGGTCGGCGACCGGCTGCTGGTCGGGATCGGGGCCCGCGTGCAGGCCGTCATGAGAGACGCCGACACCGTGGCGCGTCTGGCCGGAGACGAGTTCCTGGTTCTGGCATCCGATGTCGTCAGCGAAGCGCAGGTGGAAAGAATCGCGGAACGCCTGCTGGGGGCGGTGGCCGAGCCGCAGGATCTGAACGGGCGCAAGATCGTGGCCCATTGCAGCATCGGGATCGCGCTTTATCCGGACAACGGAGAGAACGCCGAAACCCTGGTGGCGAACGCCGATAACGCCATGTACCAGGCGAAAACGACGCAGCAGCAGGGCACCGCCACGTTCTTCACGGAGGAGATGAATACCCGGCTGCGCAATCGAGTGCAAATGGAGCAGGACCTGCGCGTGGCGATAGAGCTCGGTCAACTGACGCTCAACTTCCAGCCGATCGTCGATACCGCAGGCCGGCGTCATCGCGGCGCCGAAGTGCTGCTGCGCTGGAATCATCCCGAGCGGGGCGCCATCAGTCCGGCGGAGTTCATTCCCGTTGCAGAGGCCGACGGCCAGATCGTCGAGATCGGCGATTGGGTTCTCGAACAGGCCTGCCGTTACTGGTCGGCGTGGCGCGCGAGCGGAATCGATTCGGGATTCCTCGCGATCAACATATCCCGCATCCAGTTCAGGAGGCGTTTTTCCGCCAGGCTCGCCGAACTGATGTCGATTCACGGCGTCCCGCCCGAAGCGCTGGAACTCGAAATCACCGAAAGCGTTCTTCTGGACGATCACCGCCAGGTGGCCGAGGAGCTGGGCAGCCTGCGCGCCGTCGGCGTGAAGCTGTCGCTGGATGACTTCGGCACCGGCTATTCGTCGCTGAGTTACCTGAAACGCTTCCGCTTCGACGCGCTGAAGATCGACCGGAGCTTTGTTGCCGGCGTGCCCGACGATCCGGACGACGTCCTGCTGGTCAAAGCCATACTGGCGATGGCCGAGGGATTCGGCCTGAAGGTGGTGGCCGAGGGCGTGGAGAACCAGGACCAGTTGAGCTTCGTCACGACTCAGGGTTGCGACCTAGCGCAAGGCTATCTCTTCAGCAAGCCCATGACCGACGAGGCCTATCTCGGTTATCTGAAAAACCTGCAAACCGGTGTCGAGCCGCTGCAACGGCCCGGGCCGAAGAATCTGAAGGTAGCCGATTGACGCGGCGTTCAATGGAAGACCGCAAATGAGGATTCAATCCATCGGAGGCCCGGCGCGCCGGCGGGGGAAAGTCCTCCTGCTGCTCGGGTCGATCGCCTTTACCGCCGCGGCGAGCGCCGTCCAGGCCGCGGAGGATCGTTTGATCCTGGGGGTTTTCCCGCGGTACAAAGCCACGCAAACCACGACGATGTATGCGCCGTTGGCGGATTATCTGAGCGAGCGGCTCGGCCGCAAGGTCGTCCTGGTCACGTCCAAGGATTTCGACTCCTTCTGGGAAGGGGTAACGGAGCGGCGATACGATGTCGTGCACTACAACCAGTACCAGTACATCCGTTCGGCGCGGACCTACCGGGTCATCGCGCACAGCCAGGAATTCGGGAAGGACGCGGTCGCGGGCGCGCTCTACGTGCGCAGGGACAGCGGCATCACCGAAGTATCCCAGCTGCGCGGACGCACCATCATCTTCGGCGGCGGCAGGGACGCGATGCTCAGCTACATCGCGCCCCTGTATCTGCTGATGCAGGCTGGACTGAAAGAAGGAGATTTCAGGACGGAAATCGCCGTCAACCCCCCGAACGCGCTGCTCGCCCTCTATCACAAGCAGGCCGACGCCGCAGGCGGTGGAGACATTCTCATCGATTTGCCGGTCGTAAAGAACGCCATCGATACCCGGGAACTCAGAGTCCTGGCGGCGACGGAACCGCTGCTTTTCCTGCCGTGGGCGGTGAAGCGCGTCATGCCGGCGAAGCTGCGACTGTCCATCCAGGCGATCCTGGTGGACCTCGAGCGCAGCGAACCGGGCAGGAACGTATTGAAAGCGGCCGCAACGACGAAAATCGGAAAAGCGGCGGACGCCGATTACGACCCGCACCGCAAGATGACGACCGCGGTTTTTGGCCGCGAAGCCGCTGCCAAATAGACGGCGCGCGCCAGGCCCATGAATCCACCAGCCCCCCCGGAGGGCGACGCACCCGTCGAGAGGAATCGAGAACAGCCCGCAAGCTCGACGCGAATAAAGACGCTGGCCAAGGTCGGCTTGGTCGCCGGGTTCGTCATATGGGCGCATCTGGGGTCCGGCGTCGAGGCGTTTCGCTCCGGGGTGTCGTCCGAGCCCGGATGGAAGAAATTCAGCGCCGACTACGAGATCGAGCACTTCGGCAAGGACGGCCAGTTCGTGCGGGCGGTCCAGAACGGCTACAACCTCGTTTTTCACACTCACAAGTACGCGTCGCGCTTCACCCGCAAGACGGCACTCGACCGCGCGAATTCCTGCGGCTCCTGCCATACGGCCGAGGATCTCGCCTACGCCTTCGTCAACTCGGACCGCTTCGATCCCAGGCTTGGCATGCGGGTTTCATTCGAAGACCGGGTGAGGCGGTGCTACGCCGGTCCGATGGATGGCTTCGCGCCGACGATCTACGATCCCGCGGTCCGCGACATCCGCCTCTTTGCGCGAGCGGTTGCGCATCACCTCCAGCTGGGCGAAGGCGCCCTCAGGAGGAAGGACTAGCCTCATGTCGACGCTCACCGCAAAACTGGCCAAGATCGTCCTGCTCGTGCTGGCATCGGGAGGTCTCTATCTCCTGGCGACGCACCAGCACGGGCAGAGAGAATCGATCCGGCAAGCCGCGGTGGCGCTGACACCCGACTGCGCCGAAAAACTCGGCCGCTACGGGCTCGCCAGCGGCGAGCACTACCAGTCCCCGTACGTCCTGCAACGCACCGGCGCGCGAATCACGGCGCGGGGCTACAGCGACGAGGACGTTCGGGTCATCCAGCGCGGCTGCAACATCGTCGACGATACGCAGGGACATCTCGCGGGCGATGCAGACCGCGAACGCTGGAACACGACTCGCTTCATCCGCGGCACGCATCTCAGCTGCGATCACTGCCATCAGAGCATCGGGGACAAGCAGGACGCAGGCGGCAACCCGATGAAAGGCTCGCTCAACCTCGGCGCCTCCTGGGCGATGGCGGACATGTACGATCGCTTCACCGGCCTGCTATTGCCGTTCGAGCTCCGGCAAATGCAGTGCTACATCAATTCCTCCAATGGCTATAAACCGAACATCGCCGACGACGTCATACGCGATGTCACCGCCTACAGCCGTTTCCTGTCCGTCGCTCTGGATTACAGGATCGGCAATCACCACGACGAACAGGGCGTCGACGAGATTCCCGCATCCGCGACGCCGAAGCAGGGCGACGACCACGTTCGCGGCGAGGCGCTTTACAAGCAGAAATGCGCGCACTGTCACGGCCCCCAGGCGTTCGGCCTGGAGGCCGACGGCCGCGTGGTGGCTCCCGCCCTGGCGGGACCCAACTCCTGGAACATGCAGTCGCGCAACTATTTCTACTACGTCTCCACCATCCTGCCCGGGTTCATCTGCCGCAACATGCCCCCGGGGCAGGAAAACACGCTCCCCAATGAGGAGTGCCGGGACATCGCCTACTACATCAGCAATCTGCCCAGGCCCGCGGGCGATCGCCAGGGGCCGCTGGTCGCGCTGAGGCAGCAGATGCTGATGAAGGTCCTGCCGCCCCTGCTGCGGTTGACGGAAACGGTTCGGAACGGCGAAGCGCCGGTCGAGCGGGAGTCGGGGCACGATCGATGAAGTCCTCGGCGTTGGCCGCAAAGTTCTGGCTGCACTGGCCCACGCTCAACGGCAATCTGCTGGTGGGCCTGACCCTGGCGCTGGTGACTCTCCCGCAGGCGGTCGCCTTCTCGGTGACCCTGGCCGGCGTCCCTCCGCACTTCGGGATCTACGCCGCCATCTGGGGCGTGCTGTTCTGCAGCCTGCTCAATCCCTCGCGGGTCTTTCACGGCGGTCCCAACACGGCGATGTCCGCCACCATCGGCGTCACCCTGCTGCCGGTGGCTCCGCCGTTCGGCGCCGAGTACATGGGCTATGCGCTGACGCTGGCCCTCATGGCCGGAATGATCCAGCTGCTGTTCTTCATCGTCCGCCCGCTGGGCAGGATGCTCGACCTGATCAGCGAGCCCGTGATCAACGGCATGATCTGCGGCATCGGGTTCTTCCTGATCTTCAGGTCGCTGACCACCTTCGGCGGGCTGCCGCTCAATACCGAGGTGGAATGGCCGCTCTGGATCGCCTGGCAATCGTTCCTCGCGGTGCTGGAGATCGGCAACCTTCACGCCATCGAGGTGGGGCTGATCACGCTCATTGCCTGCGTGGTCGTTCAGCAGTTCGACCGGCTGCGGAATTGGGCCATCCTGTTCGGCATCGCGGCCGGCACCCTCTATTCGCAATACTTGAACGCCCGCCTGGGTCCGCAGGACACGCTGATCGAACAGATCGGAAACCTCTCGTCGATCGGCTTCGTCTTTCCCTCGCTGCCGTCTTTCAACCAGGAGGCCATGCCGGACATCATCGCGATTCTGCCCGGCGCCCTGACCCTGGCGTTGCTCGGGCTGTTTCAAACGGTGGCGGCGCTGCGGCGGATGAACCGCAAAATCGGCGGTTTTACCGACAGCCGCAAAGCCATTTTTTCCGACGCCGTGTCCAACTGTCTGCTGCCGTTTCTCTCCTCGCTGCCCACGTGCGCGTCGTTCAACCGCATGTGGCTGGTGCACAAGCTCGGAAATCACAGCCGGATCGCGATCGCCAGTTCGGCGCTGTGGCTGTTGCTGCTGGTGCTGTTCCTCGCCGACCTGATCGCCGTCATTCCCATGCCGGCCATGGCCGGCATCATCATGTTGCTCGGGGCCAACATGATCAATTGGGAGGACATCAAACCCCACCTCCAGAGTCGCCCCGAAGCGATGGTGTTCGCGGCGTCCTTTCTTTCGGTCCTTTTCCTGGACTTGTTCGGCGCCGTTCTCGTCGGCTCCGTCCTCGCCATCGCTTATTCGAAGTGGGAACAGGCGCATCCCAATATCAGCCTTCAGGGCAATGTGCTGAAGATCCGGGGCAACCTCTACTATGGTTCGCTGCCGGTCATCGAATCGACCTATCACAGTGCGATCGCGCGCGTGGACGACGTGATCGTCGACTTTTCCGAGTGTTACTACATCGACCCGGAGGGGATTCGATGGCTGGCGGCGGTGCAAGCGGGGACAAGAGTGCCTTTCGCAGACCCCCGACGAGGGCCGACTCGCCGGGATCACGAACGGGCCGCGCCGCCGGAACGACGTGGCGGCGCCGGTCGCCGGACTCGCCCACGGCGTGGCAGGCCGGATCGACGTCGGCGATCGGACTTTTGACTCCGGTGCCGCCCACCTCGGCCTAAGGCATGAAGCCGCCGCCGTTGACGTGAATCGTCTGGCCGGTGATATAGCGCGCGTCGGGCCCGCACAGCATGCGCACCACCGCAGCGACCTCCTCGGGCTCGCCGCGGCGGCCGATCGGCGGCAGGCCGCGCCGATTGTCGGGACGTGGCGGCGCGCCGGGCAGGCCGCGCACGGTCTCGATCGTCCCCGGCACCACGCAGTTCACCGTGATGTGGTGCGGCGCGAGATCGAGCGCGAGCGCCCGCGTCATGCCGGCGATGCCGGACTTGGCCGCGATCACGTGGGCGCGTCCGGTTGCGCCTTTGTGCGCGGTGAGCCCGCCGATGTTGACGATCGCCGAGCCGCGCACGCGGATCAGATGGGGAAGGCACGACTGCGTGCACAGGAACGCCCCGTCGAGCACCGTCGAAATCACGCGCCGCCATTCCTCGAGCTTGATGTCCTCGAAGCGCGTCTCGCTCCGCACCGCGGCGTTGTTGACGAGGATGTCGAGCCGCCCGAACTGCTTGACGGTGGCGTCCACCATCTTCGCGACCGCAGCCGGATCGGTCACGTCGGCGAAGTGCGAGGCGACCTTGCCTCCTTCCGATTTGATCATCGCGACGGTGCGCTTGGCCTCGTCCTTCGAAGTGTTGGCGTTGACCATCACCGCCGCGCCGCCCGCGGCGAGCGAACGGCAGATCGCGCGGCCGATGTTCCTCGCGCCGCCGGTGACCAGCGCCACTTTTCCGGAGAGCTCGCTCCCGGGGGTCATTCCTGCATTGCTGGTCACTGAGCGTCTCCGTAACTGGGCCACGTTATAATTTTCGCCGCTCGACGATGCAGGCTCCCCGCTTTCAGGCGGGTTGCGGCCGTTGCCCCCGATAGCGGACAGGATACGCCATGCCATTCGCAACGATCAACGGGATCAGGATCCATTACCTGATTCAGGGAGCGGGCCCGCATCTGTTGATGTTCGCCCCCGGCGGATGGCGCTCGGTCATTTCGCGCTGGACGGCGGCCGGAGGCAAGGAAGCCTTCGGGCAGATGGACGGACTCGCGGCGCTCTCGCGCCACTTCACCTGCATCGCTTACGACCGCCGCGAGTGCGGCCAGTCGGGCGGGCGTGTCGAGCCCCTCAATTGGGACCGCTATGTCGAGGAGGCCGAGGCGCTGCTCGATCTGGCCGGAGCCAAGCAGGCTTACGTGCTCGGCTCCTGCATGGGCGCGTCGCTCGCGCTCGCCTTCGCGGTGCGCCATCCGCAAGCCTGCAAGGGACTGCTGCTGCACTGGCCGGTGGGCGGCTATCTCTGGATGAAAAAGGGCCACGAGTTCTTCGCCCGGCACATGGATTTCGTGCGCGCAAAGGGCCTCGCGGCCGTGGTCGAGCGCGCGCCGCAGGGCGAGAACTTCTGGCTGGACCCCGAGATCGGGCCCTGGGGCTCGCCCGCCGCGATCTATCCCGAGTTCGCGGCCCAGCTCGCGAAAGAGGACGTGGATCGCTATCTCGAACTCTGCGCGAAGAGCCGCGATGCGATCTTCAACGACACCATGCCCTCGGGCGCAAGCGGCGAGGAGCTCATGCGCATCCAGGTTCCGGCGCTGATTCTGTCGGGCGCGGACGGCCGCCACACCGTATCGGCGTCCTGGACGCTGAAGGAGCTGATGCCGCAAGCGGAGCTCTGGGACGTGCTGCCGCCAGAGCAGACCGGCGAGAATACGCTCGCGCAAATCCTGCGCTTCAAGTCGCGCCTCGACTCGCCGGTGCAACTCGCGTAGGCTCAACCGATGCTCAATCGACTCCCGGCGCTCGCGCGATTTCTCTTCGCGCTGACCGCGATCAACTTCGCGGTGTTCGCGGGCTTGCGCATCCTCTTCTGGGCGGTTTTTCACGAGGCAACCGCGAACGCTTCCTGGGCGGACGTGCTCAAGGCGCTCTATCTCGGGTTCAAGTTCGACCTGCGGCTCGCGCTTGTCATCGGCCTCCCGCTCGCGCTCCTCGGCTGGATTCCGTTGCTCGATCCGGCGCGAAGGCGCGCGGCAAGACTCGCGTGGCTCGGCTATCTCGGTCTCGCGCAGTGCGTGGCGCTGCTTCTCTACTTCGTCGATTTCGGACATTACGGCTATCTGCGGGCGCGCCTCAACGCAAGCCTCGCGGATCACCTGACGCCGGTGGGCGTGGCGGCGCGGATGGCGTGGGAAACCTACCCGGTGCTGCCGGGCGTGCTCGCGCTCGCGTTGCTCACCGCAGGATTCGTCTGGCTGGTGCGCCGCGCGGCGCGGCGCTCGCTCGTTCCCGCCGCCGCGCCCCTGGCGAAGTGGCCAGGGCGCGCGGTGGTCGCGGCGCTCGCGGCCCTGTACCTGTTCGGCATCTACGGCAAGTGGTCGAGGTACCCGTTGCGCTGGAGCGAAGCGTATTTTTCCCCGAACGAGGCGGTGGCCGCGCTCGCTCTCAACCCGGTCCTGTTCCTTTCGGACAGCGCCGTAAACCCCAGCCGGCCTTACGACGTAAACAAAGTGCGCGAGCACTACGGCTTCGTGTCGTCGCTTCTCGGAATCAAGGTGCCGGACCCGGAAAAACTGGAGTTCGCCCGTTACGTCACGCCGAGGAACAAACCCGCGCTCAAGTACAACCTCGTCGTGATCCACCTGGAGTCGTTGGCCGCGTTCAAGGCCGGCGTGCTGGGCAACCGGCTCAACGCGACGCCTTACTTCGACGCGATCGCGAAAGAGGGCATCCTGTTCACGAATTTCTTCGTGCCCGCGGTTCCGACGGCGCGTTCGGTGTTTACCATGATGACCGGCGTTCCGGACCTGAGTCCGAACGCCGCCGCCGCCTCGCGCAATCCGCTCCTCATCAATCAGCACACGCTGGTCAACGCGCTCGAAGGCTACGCAAAGTATTATTTTCTCGGCGGCAGCGCGACCTGGGGCAACATTCGCGGACTGTTCACTCACAACGTGCCCGGCCTGCGCGTATTCGAGGAAGGTGATTACGACGCGCCGCCGATCGATACCTGGGGCGTGTCCGATATCGTCTTGTTCGAGAAGGCGCTCGAGGCGCTCGCCCGCCAGGACGAGCCGTTCTTCGCCTTCATCCAGACCTCGGGTAACCACCGGCCCTTCACGATTCCCAAGGACGCGCGCGGGTTCGTCGCAGAGCAGATGGACGGCGCGGCGCTCAAGGACAACGGTTTCGACAGTGTGGCTGCGTACAACGGCATGCGCTTCCTGGACTACTCGCTGGGGTTCTACTTCGAGCGGGCGCGCAAGGCGCCGTACTTCAGGAACACCGTGTTCATCATGTACGGGGATCACGGCAACCCCTCGACCCAGCAGACGCCTTTCCAGCAGCTGTACCTGACGGGCTTTCACGTGCCGGCGGTCATCTATGCGCCGGGTCTGATCAAGGGCGGCCGGCGCATCGAATCCACCGCCAGCCTGACCGATGCCTTGCCGACGATGATGAACATTCTGGGCGTGCCTTACCTCAATACCGGCATCGGGCGCGATCTGCTCGGCCTCGGGCCCAAGGACCCCCATTTCTCCCTGGTCGGTGACAACGCGGTGCTCGACGACGAGTTCTATCTGCGGCTCGACCCGGGCGGCCCGCGCCTGTTTCGCTACCGCACGCCGGCGGGCGCAGAGGACGTGCACGAGCGCCATCCGGAAAAGGTCGCGGAACTGCGGCGCCTGCACGAGGCGCTCCTCCACACCTCGAGATACATGCTCTACCACAATCCGGCTCGCCCCCATGCGCCGCCGGGCCCCGCGGTCCGGCAAGCCGCGCGGCGCTGAAGAGAGGACGATCCGTGCCCGGGTGGTTCAGATGGGCGTTACTGGTCGCGGTGGTTTCGACCTTTGGCGGTCTCGGCTTCCGGAGTTTCACGGCGCCTGCGCCCGGCGGGTTCGCGCTTGCGCCAACCGTCACGCGCGCGGCGGCGTCAGCGACACCGCTCTACCGGCCGCAGCTTCTCCCCAACAGCGCCGAGCGCTCGGTCCATAGCGCCACTGCCGCCGAGATTTCGGGCGGAAGGCTTCGGGCATTCTGGTATGGCGGCAGCCGCGAGGGCGCGGCGGACGTTGCCATCTACACCTCCGTCTATTCCCCGGCTGACGGGACCTGGAGCCCGGAGCGCGCGGTGGTCACGCGCGAAGCCGCGCAGCGGCATCTGCAGCGCTATCTGCGCAAGCTGGGTAATCCCGTCGCCGGCCGCGACCGAAACGGACGGCTGCTTCTCTTTTTCGTCAGCGTGACGGTCGGCGGCTGGGCCGGTAGCGCCATCAACCTGATGGCCTCGGAGGACGAGGGCGAGACCTGGAGCGCTCCGCGCCGCCTGGTTGCTTCTCCGTTTTTCAACATCAGCACGCTGGTCAGGGGAGCACCGGTTCAGTTCGCCGACGGGACGATCGGCCTGCCGGTCTACCACGAGATGCTGGGAAAGTTCGGCGAGTTGCTGCGCCTGGATGCCGAGGGCCATGCGATCGGGAAAACGCGCCTGTCCTGGGGCCGGTCGTCGCTGCAGCCGGTGATCGTGCCGCGCTCGGATACCGAGGCGGTCGGCTTCATGCGCTATGCCGGAAGTCCGCCGAACCGGGTGCTGATGATCCGGACGACCGATGGCGGCGCGACCTGGACTGCGCCGGTGAAGACCGCGCTGCCGAATCCCAACGCAGCGGTCGGCGGCGTGTTGCTCGCGAACGGCTCGCTCCTCCTTGCGCTCAACCATGCCGAGGAGAATCGCGAGAGCCTGTCGCTCGCGTCCTCGACGGACTTCGGCGACAGCTGGCGCATCGCGCACGAGGTCGAGGGCGATTCCAGCTCGCCGCAACCGCCCGTGCGCGAATACTCCTACCCCTGGATCATGCAGGACGGCGCCGGCGACGTTCACCTGCTCTACACCTGGGGCCGCACGCGCATCAAGCACGTGCGTTTCAATCCGGCGTGGCTGGCGGGCGCTCGCTGATGTCCGCGATCCTCGGCCTTTCCGGTTGCGGTCTGCTCTGCCTCGCGGCGCTTGCGACCGCAACTCGCCTGCGACGCCTTTCGATCCATGCGCGAATCGCGCTCATGCTGGGCGCGGCGCTCGCCGCGTTCGTGCCCATTGGCGATCTCTCGATCGCGGCCTACGTGCGTGGGGTCACCGGGGACCTGAGCGTGACGACGCTGGTTCTCGCCGGCGCCGCGTGCGTCGCCCAGCTCACCGGGCGGACCGCGATCGCACCGCGGGATCTGCGCGCGCTTTTCTGGCTGGTGGCGTTCGGGTCCGCTTTCCTGTATCCGTTCGCGCTGGGATGGACGCGATTCGACCCTTACGCGCTCGGCTACGGATCGGTCGGATTCGTTTCGGCGCTGCTGCTGGTGACGCTGGCCGCCTGGCGCTTCCGGCAGAATGTCGTGGTACTGATCGTCATCGCCGCGGCGCTCGCGTATCTCGCCGGCGCGTACGAATCGAGAAATCTCTGGGACTATCTGATCGATCCCGTGGTTTCCCTGTACGCAATCGTTTGCCTGCTCGCAGCGGCGCTTGACCGGGCTCGGTCGGCAGAAGCATGATTTCACAAATGCGCAACCGCGGGCATGGATTGGCTGCCGCTCTGCTCATCCCGGCAAGCCTGTTCGCTTTGCTTCCGGCCCAGGCGCAGGTCATCCGCAGCAAGGATCACGCCTTTCGCGTCGTGAAGGTCGTCGAGGGCCTGGAATACCCTTGGGGTCTCGCCTTTCTTCCCGACGGCCGCAAGCTCGTTACCGAGCGTCCGGGGCGCCTCCGGATCGTCGCGAAGGACGGCAAGCTCGAACCGCAGCCGGTGGCGGGAGTGCCCACGGTGGCCGCGACCGGCCAGGGAGGCCTGCTCGATGTGGCGCTGCATCCGCGCTTCTCCGAAAACAGTCTCGTATACCTCTCCTACTCCGCGCGCGGGGAAGGCGGCGTAGGCACCGAAGTCGCCCGCGGGCGGCTCGCCGGCGGGGGCCTCGAAGACGTACGGGTCATTTTCAGCCAATCGCCCAAGAGCGGCGGCGGACGCCATTTCGGTTCGCGGCTGGTGTTCGATCGCGAGGGCTATCTCTACATCACGCAGGGAGACCGCGGCGAGATGGAGCGGGCGCAGAAGCCGGACGACCATGCGGGTTCGGTGATCCGGCTCCACGACGATGGACGGGTGCCCGCAGACAATCCGTTCCGCGGCAAGACGGGCTGGAAGCCGGAGAAATACACGCTGGGCAACCGCAACGTGCAGGGGGCCGCGCTGCACCCCCGGACAGGGCGCGTGTGGACCCACGAGCACGGGCCGCAGGGCGGCGACGAAATCAACGTGATCCGCGCCGGCGCCAACTACGGCTGGCCGGTGATCACCTACGGCGTCAACTACGGACTCGGCACGAGGATCGGCGAAGGCACGCACAAGGCCGGCATGGAACAGCCGCTCTACACCTGGGTGCCTTCGATCGCGCCCTCGGGCATGGCCTTCTATACCGGAGACAGGTTTCCGCGCTGGCAGGGCGACCTTTTCGTGGGCGCGCTGCGCGACCAGATGCTCGTGCGGCTGAAGCTCGAGGGCGAGAAAGTCGCAAGCGAGGAGCGAATGCTGACGAACGTTCTGGGACGCATCCGCGACGTGCGCGACGGACTCGACGGATTCCTTTATCTTCTCACCGACGAGCGGCGCGGCGTGCTGGCGCGGCTCGAGCCGGCTGCGCCCTAGCGCACGCGGTCCAGGTCAAAGGAGAGGCTATCATGCTCCAAGCCGAAAGAATCAGGGTTTTCTGGCAACCCGGTTGCACGAGCTGTCTGAGGACCAAGGAGTTCCTCACCAAGAGCGGCGTCGAGTACGAGTCGATCAACGTGCACGGCAATCCCGCGGGGATGAACGAGCTCGCCAAGCTGGGGGCGCGCAGCGTCCCGGTGGTTGCGCGCGGAGACCGGTTCGTTTTCGCCCAGACGCTGGGCGACGTGATCGAGTTTCTCGACTTGAAAGTCAAGTTGCAGGACCGGCTGAGCCCGGACGAGCTGATGAGAAAGATGGAGCTGGTGCTGCCTGCCGCGGCGCGCTACATCAGGCAGATCCCGGAGGAATGGCTCGACAAGCCTTTCCGCAATCGCAATCGGCCGATCCGCGTACTGGCTCATCACGTTTTCCGGATCGTGGAAGCGTTTCTGGAGGTCGTGAGTGAGGATCGCGAGCTTGCCTACGACCTCATCATGCGGGAAGCCGGTCCGGAGCTGCGCACCGGCGAAGACATCGCGCGCTACGGAGAGCGCGTTCTTGCCCGGGCGCAGGCGTGGTGGAAAAACAATTCCGACCACTCCTGCTCGCGCTCGATGGACACGTACTTCGGCAGGCATCCGATGCACGTGGTGCTGGAGCGGACCGTCTGGCACCCGACGCAGCATACGCGCCAGCTGATGCTCATTCTCGATACGCTGAACATCGAACCCGAGCGCGGATTGACCGGCGCCGATCTCGCCGGGCTGCCGCTGCCGGACAAGGTCTGGGACGACGAGAAGGAAGCGGCCTGAGCCGTTTCGACGATTCTGAAAGCCCGCCGCGCTCAGGCCGCGCCGGCGAAGTCGCTCCCCTCCTCCAGCTCTGAGAACCGCACCGGCAGGACTTCCCGGGTGGCGAGCTTGCCGCTTTCTGTTTTCTCCACCAGCACCAGTTGCTGCTTGTCGGGAATCCCGGTTGGGATCACCATCTTTCCGCCCGGCTTGAGCTGCGCAATGAGCGGCGGCGGGATGAGGTCGGGCGCGGCAGTGACGATGATCTTGTCGAACGGCGCGTGCTCGCTCCAGCCGTAGTAACCGTTGCCTACACCCACCTCGATGTTGCTATAACCGAGGCGCGCCAGCCTGCGCCGTGTTTCAAGGGCGAGTTCCTCGATGAGTTCGATGCTGTAGACCTGCTTCACCAGCTCCGAAAGGACCGCGGCCTGGTATCCGACTCCGGCGCCGACCTCCAGCACCACGTCGCCCGGCTGGGGCTCGAGCAGATCGGTCATGAGCGCGATGATGAAGGGCTGCGAGATCGTCTTGCCGTAGCCGACCGGCAAGGGCGAGTTGACATACGCGTAGGGCTGCAGCTCCAGAGGCACGAATTCATGCCGGGGAATCCTGCCCATCGCGTCGATCACCCGGGCGGAAAACGACGATTTGCCGAGCTGCGCCGTGAGGAACACGGCATCGGCCACGACCTCGGCGATCATCTGCTGGCGCATCAGATCGTGCTGTCGATTCTCCATCGCGCAGGGCTCCTCTGCCCGCAGGGCCGGCCGCAAAGACCAGGGCATAGCTCCTTGGACCGGTGAATCAAAACGAGGTTGCCGGAGTGTTTCAGTGCAAGGCCGGCTTCTTGAGGAGATCCTGGCGATCGGCAGAGCGCACCTGGATGCGCGACACCGCGCCTTCGCGCACCAGAGTGAGCGGCACCTCCACACCCGCCTCGCCGATACTCCAGATTTTCCGGAACAGGTCGGCAAGCCCGCCCACACGTCCGCCCGAGACCTCCATGACAATGTCTCCGACCTGCACGCCCGAGCGTTCGGCCGGTCCGCCGCCCGCGAGACCCGAAACCACCACGTGTCCCTTGACTTCGGTTGCATACAAGCCGAGCCAGGGGCGCGCCGGGCGCCTCGCGCGGCTGTGCTTCAGCATGTCATCGAGGATCGGCTCGAGAAGGTCGATGGGCACGATCATGTTGCCCTGTACGGTGCGGCCGGCCGATTCTTCCTGAACCATCAAGGAACCCACGCCCAGCAGCCGGCCATCCCCGCCGATCAGCGCCGCGCCGCTCCAATGCGGGTGCGCGGGGGCGGTGAAGAGCGCCTCGTCGAGGACGTACTCCCAGTAGCCGGCGAATTCCCGTTTGGCTATCAGTTTGGCCTTGAGCGCGTGCTTGCGGCCGCCGTGACCGGCCACGACGACCTCGTCACCGACGCGGCACGATTTGGCGGATCCCCGGGCGAGCGCCTGCACGCCCAGCTTGCCCAAAGGCTGCACCAGTCCGAACCCGGTCGGCTGGTCGTAGGCAAGCGCGTGGCCCGCGACGGCCGCACCCTTGTTGGTGTTCAACCAGATGGTGGTCGCCTCGGTGATCAGATAGCCGATGGTAAGCACGAGGCCATCGTCCCGGATGACGACGCCGTTGCCGATCCGTTCCGTGCCGAGAATACCGGCGGTGAACGCGTCCTCGGGGACCTCGGCGCGCAACAACACCAGCGAATCGAGCGCCGCGTCCAGGTCGAAACGAGTGTGCTCGGGACCGGGCTGCATCTCAGGCGGAAACGCCCAGTTGCTCAGGTCCGCCATGGAATTTCCCGCTTCATTTGGGCTCTCATTTTATGGCAGGGCCGGGATTTCGTGTCGGCTTCCGCGCGAGGACTTTCCCGGTAGACTCCCGTCGAGGACGAACAAGCATGGATATTTCGCTCAGCATCGCGATGGCCTCCAACCCGAGGACGTGGCCGATCCTCGATGGCAGGGTCAAGCCGGACGGCGTCGCGCTCATACCGAGCATCGTGCATCCCTCCGAGCTCTTCTGGCGCCAGTTGCGCTTCGCCGATTTCGATGTCTCCGAGATGTCGTTTTCATCGCTGATGATGGCGACGTCCAAGGGCGACGACCGCTGGGTCGGCCTGCCGATCTTCACGACCAGGAAATTCTTCCACGCCGAAATCCTGGTGAGAAAGGATTCGGGCATCGAGAGGCCGGCCGATCTGAAAGGGCGGCGCGTCGGAGTTCCCGAATACCAGCAGACCGCGGCGCTGTGGACCCGGGGTGTGCTCGAGCACGAGTTCGGCGTGGCGCCCAGGGACATGCAGTTCTGGATGGAGCGCAATCCCTCGCACAGCCATCGCGGCGCGATCGGGTTCACGCCGCCGCCGGGCGTGACCATCCATCAGATTCCGCCCGAGAAGAATATCGGATCGATGATGCTCTCGGGGGAGATCGAGGCGGTGATCCACTACATCGTGAATCCCAACCTCGTCGATAGAAGCACCGCGGATCTCTGGAACCATCCCGCGGTCAGGCCGCTTTTTCCCGATCCGGTGGCCGAGGGCATTCGCTACTACCGCAAGACCGGCATCTTTCCGATCAATCACGGCATGGTGATCCGCAGGGAGATTGCGCAGAAGAATCCCTGGGTGATCCTGAATCTCTACAAAGCGTTCGAACGAGCGGCTGAAATCGCGGACCGGGAACGCCTGGAGCACGTCGCGTATCACTTCGCCGCCGGCCTGCTTCCGAGCGAGGCAAGGGAGTCCTTGGGCGCGCCGCTGGTGCAGCACGGCATCAGGGCCAATCGCGAGGTGCTCGAAACCGCCGCGCGCTACTCGCACGAGCAGGGGCTCACGCCGCGGCAATTGGCGCTCGAGGAGATTTTTGCCGCCAACGCGATGGAGCAGTAGCGTCGTTGCTACCGGGTTGTCGCTCTCCGGCCGAGCAGCGCTTCACGGAAACGCCGGTTCAGGTGCGCGCCGTCGCGCGGCGGCAGAACGAGGGGAGGCGAGTCCGGCTTGACCTTGACCTGAAAGAACAGCGGCCCCCGCCCGCGGTATGCGTCCGAGCGCATCGACGCGATCTCGCTGCTCTTTCGGATGATGCGGACTTTGATGAACCCGCATGCGCGAGCGGCCGCTGCGAGATCGACCCCGTAGGCCGTGTGAGTTTTTTG
>Ga0105252_10000418_pt1 | contig 29905 bp, 43 predicted proteins | sample EasRivMeERMZT100_FD_89675 | JGI IMG/M metagenome (GOLD analysis project Ga0105252, IMG submission 89675) | Soil microbial communities from meander-bound floodplain in the East River, Colorado, USA - East River MetaG ERMZT100 | ecosystem: Environmental > Terrestrial > Soil > Floodplain | place... | reverse complement strand
TGGGCGAGATCGTGATGCTCTGCCACAACGACGACAGTTGCGTGGATCACCTGATGAAGCTCGACATCGGGATGATCGATGAAATGATCCGACAATCGAAAGCTGAGAATTTCAGCTACAACTAGGAGACGACATGGACATAGTGACCGAACGACCCGCCACGCCCACAGATCCCGCGCTGATGGTCATGGACGCGAACGGCGAGCCCGTGATCCGCATCACGCAGACCGGCCAGATCTTCTGGCGCGATGGCGAGGTCGATAGCGATGAGAAATTCCGCATGGCGATGATGGATCTCGCGGTGGCGATGCGCTCGATGTCCGACCCGCGCTTCGCCGCCGAGTACGTCGCGCTGCGGAACCAGAACCACTCGCTGGGCCAGACCGTGCTGCGCCTGCAAGAAGAGCGCACGCGCCTGCTCGAGCGTATCGAGAAGCTGACCGATGCCCAAGCCTAAGGTCGAGATGCTGCCGGGGGTTCGCACGAACCCCCGTGTCATGCTCCTGCACATGCTCGAGCAGGCAGACGAGATCGAGGACATCGCGCTGGTGTTCCTCACCAAGGACGGCAAGACCGACACCTACTACACCGCGATGACCAACGAACGCATGTGCTGGATGCGGCACTTCTTCGCGTGGGACACCGACCCGCTGACCGAGCGCACCAAACCAAAAGAGGAATCCTGATGCACGAGCCACTGGATGAATGCATATGCCACTCCTGCGCGCTGCACGGGCGCACGGTGCTGGCGCGCCGGGTCCACGATGCCTACGAGGTCTACGCCGGCATGGAAGGCGTGAAGCCGGTCACGGCACTCGAGAGATACCTGGTGCGGGTCATCAAGGAAATGGCGAAGGAACTGAAACCATGAACAAGATTCGCGAGCGCGAGATCCGCTTCATCTGCGACAAGTACGGCTTCGAGATTCTGGAGATGGAGCTACGCACGACCGTGCGCTGCCGACTACGCAAGAACAACCAGGTCTACTGGGCATTCTTCTCCTGCACGCCCAGCAGTTGCCGCAGCGACCGCAACGCGATCAGCGGGAACCAGCTTCATCCGGTGCGCGCTTCTTCCGCAACTGCGACTCCAGCGTCCCCTCGCCATCGGTGATCCGCAGCACGCACATGAACGTGCAGGCGAGCAGGAGGAACTCGCCCTCGCGCCTTACGGATGTCGCACACCCTGCAATGAGCGACAGCAGCAGAAACGCGAGGACGAGTGTTTTAGACAATGTTCCCGCACTCAAAGTCATCGAGCTTACCGTTAGCGAGGGACACTCCGAAGATGTTCACCCGGACCCCGGCACTTCCGGCGGCGTGAGTAGCGTCCACGAAGGAGATCTTCTCCACCCCGTTTATCTTGCAGGAGATCGTCGTGCCTATGATGCCGATCTCGATGATGTCGTTGATCGCTACACCCTGAGCGCCAGCATTGGCGAGGAACACATCGCCCGGATCGCGCGCCAGCCGGAAATAGGTCGTCGTCCACTGGATGAAATATCCAGCCGTACCGTTCCAGCGAACGTACAGGAAAGCTGACTCGTTGTCGGGGGCAGCAGTCGGGACAGTGACAGCTTTGATCTTGCAGTACTGGTTGTTCGCCAGTACAGCGTTGGCCCGAGCGCTCCCCGGCTGGTTGTTGACGATGGCGAGTTGGTTACTCAGGACTTGCAGCGTGTTCGGGTTCGTGACCTGTGTCCAATTCGCACCCATCGCACCGTTGGCGCGATCAAAGTTGTCGGTGAACACGACCACCTGTTGCGCGCCAGCGGGCCGCGCCTTGCTGCCGCCACCCTTGGCAGGCTTCACGACCGGCTTCTTCACAGGCAGCCGCACAGGCAGCGCAGAGCCCTCTCCCGTGATGACCGGGTTCGACCCGAGGAAGTAGTTGGGTGGCGTGCCCACGACCACACCGCCCGCGATCACTGCGGTCTGGGTGGCGAACGGACCCCACACACCGTCCCACGCGCGCACATCGAACGTGTAGCTGCCATCGGGCGGATTGCCGCTGATGGTGAAGCTCGCGTTCGCGTTCACGGTCACCGGGTAGCCGCCGGGCGAGGTCACCGCGATCCACTCGAGCTTGTTGCCGGTCACCAGCGGCGCGACCGCGTCGATGTAGCCGACGCCGGTTCCGGGGCTCGCGAGCGTCACCTCCGGGTTGAGTGCCGCTGCCGACTTGACCCCGAAGTTGAGCGCCGAGCCAAAGACACTTGCGCCGGTAGACAGCTTCCATTGCTTCGCGCCACTCGCTCCAGCGGCAGCTTGCACTTGGAAACTGAGCGCGAGTTGGGCAGAGGTTGATCCACCCCACGATGTCTGCCCGCCGCGATAGACCTTGGTCTGACCAGCAGGGAAAACAGTGTCGTCGTTGACCAGCAGGTTGCCCGGCTTTCCTAGATAGATGCCGATCAGCAGGACGTTCGCTTCGGTCGTGGTGACGCTCGCGGGGTCCAGCGACCAGCCAGACCCGGTATCGGAGTAGCTGATGTCATTGGTGACCAGTGTGTCGAGGAACGTCGTTGCATCCGCGCCCGTGATGCGGAATACGCCAGCTATTGAGGCGGTGTAGGTGCCGCCGATGGACGACCAGTCGAACGCGAAGTTCGCGCCCTCGCCGCCGTCGATCTTCCTGACTCCGACCCAGGAGTGACGGGCGCTGACGCTGGCCCCACCGACCGAGTACAGCGTCGTGAAACCCGCCTGATCTGGGAACGTGGCGAGCGTTGGTGCCGTCCCCACTCGCAGCGAGATGCACGCCAGAACATAGTCCCCGGCGACCACCGCACTGGGCTTGACCGCACTGATTGAACCACCCGTGGTGCCGACAGTGATGGTGTACCCGGTGGTCAGGTTGGTATCAACCGCAGCGGTCATATCAGCACTCCGTTCGCGTTGACCAGCCCGTTGTTGCCGTCACGCACATACAGGAACAGACCCTGTATGCCACTCAGCGTCTTCGGGATGCGGCACTGCGCGGCAAGCTGGCCCCACTGCCCGGTGATCGGCGGCGCGAGCCACCGCTGCTTCACCGCTGCCCATGTCGGCGCGTCGCCGAGGATCATACGCGCCGGTGAGCCGGGACCGTACGCAACGTAGAGATCATCGACCAGCGGGTTGAAACCCACCTCGCTCGAGTTCAGGTTGCCGAACCAGCCGGGGAACTGCACGCGGTCGAGGACGCCATCAGTCGGATCGAAAGGGTTGCCATCGGTGCGCGTCTGTTCACCCTTGTGATTCGCATTCGAGAGGCAGCCGTACACCGTGGACTTGTCCACCATCGGATTCGGCCCGCCCTTCAGCCACGACTCGTAGACGTTCCACCCGGCAAAGTCATAGTTGCCCTGCGACTTGGTCGCGGCGTCGAAGTAGACGGTGTCGCTCGAATCGTTGCCGACCACGGTGGACGCGGTCTGGCTGCTGTGCGAGTACAGCACGATGTCGTTGCCGTCACCCGACTCGATGGCATCGCCATGCGAGAACCAGATGTTCTTCAGGTGCGAGCTAGCCGGCCACACACCCGGCGTGCCCGAGCCCGTGATGCCGCCGGGGAACATGGTTGACCAACAGGCGAAGACCTCCGAGACAGCCGCGCCGAGGTTCGCGCGATTGTTCCGCACCTTCTGCGTGCTGGAGCCGGCGGCGTTGAACATCGCGCCACAGGTCGAGCCGTCGCGCCCACCGTTCGCGAAGATCGCGGGCGAGTAGTTGCCGAGGTTGCCGAGCCAGAGCCCGACCAGCGGGTGGTTGTTCGCGATGGCGTTGCCCGCCACCCCACCCGCGTAGTCGTCGTACAGCGCGACGTTCGGACCCTGCGTGCCGAAGTTGAACGTGCCGTCAGTCGTGATGACCAGGATGCCACCGGCGGCGAGCCCGGCGGGAGCGCTCCACCCGAGCGCAGCCGTGCCGCCGCTGGGCGGCGCACCCGAGGAGCCCCACACACCACCACCGGCACTGACCATCGTGTGTGACTTCGCGGTGACGTTCTTGGTCACAGCGAGGCACCCATATCGACGCCCAGCACGCGCAGCAGCACGATCAGGATGACCAGCGCGGCAATCGCGTACAGCACCCACGGGAACGGAGCCGGAACGTGCTGTCCGAGATACACCAGCATCATGCACAGCACCACCACGAAGATCAGCGTGAGAAGTGTCATTGGTACTTCGCTCCCTTGGGACCGCGCTTCTTCGGCTTCTTGCCGCGTCGCGCGGTGTTGAGTGCAATGGCTACCGCCTGCTTCTGCGGCTTACCGGCAGCCATCTCGTTGCGGATGTTCTCGCTGACCACCTTGCGGGACTTGCCCTTCTTGAGCGGCATCACGCCCACCCCGCGATGTCGGAGAGTTTGTTCGCGACCGTGTTCGGCAGATCCCCCATCAGGGCTGCCTTGTCGGCTTCGGTGTAAAGCTGGCTCTTCAGCTTGGTGTCCGAGGGCACGCCGTCCTCGAGGTACGTGATGCGCCAATGCACCTCGACCTCCTTGCGCGGCGCGGGGAACACGAAGTACTGCTCGACTGCTTTCTGTTTGGTGATCGTCATGTGATCGTTCCCCGGATGATGTTGAATTGCAGCACGACGGCTTCAGCGAGCGCGCCAGCGGTCATGTTACGCAGCGAGATAACGAACTGACCGTTCTGCACGCCATCGACCTGGATATGGTAAGCGTTCGCCGTGTTGCCCGACTTGATCGTCACGACGGGTGTGTCGTTCAGCGTCACCATCGTGTTGGTCACCACGAACCCGACTGCGGTGTTCGCCGCGAGGCTCGCGTTGTTCATCGTGATCTGACCGCTGGCGCGGTTGATCGCGACAGTCGTTGCCTTGTTGGTAGCCTGCACGACACTCGTGCCGACACCGGGTCCGTAGCCGAGCGGTGTGGCGGGGTTGATGATCAGGACCGATCCATTGACCAGCACGTTGCCCTGCACATCCACCACTTCGGTGGGCACAGCGGTGCTGCCGAACTTGGTCATGCCGCCGAAGGCATTCTGCGCTGTCGCGCCGAAGAAACCCCACACACCCGCAGCGGCTGCGAGATCCGAGCGGAACCCGAAGTTGCTCGAGGCACCCAACAGGTTGTTGCCCACCCCGAACCCGATCTGGTTGGTGACCGAGCTACCCGCACCGGGACTCAGGACCGCGCTGCCTGCGCGGAAGTGAATCAGGTTAGCCAGCACGAATACCGCTGCTGCGGTGCTGACGACACCCGACAGGTAGATATGCGCCGAAGCGACATCCGACTGCACGATGCCGGTCGCGTTGAACTGGGCAGCCGTCGCGTTGCCCGTGATGTTCTGCCCGGCGCGCACGCTGCTGTTGGTCAGGCCCGTGTTGCTGAAGCCGATGTTCCCGGTGCTGGTGACGCGGATGCGTTCGGTCAGCACACCGGGCGTGACACCACCATCGACCGAGGGTGCCATCACGTTGACCGAGAATCGGCTGGGTGCTGTGCCGATGGGTATCGGACCCGAAGACGCGACAACCGGCGCGTCTGTCTGGAATATTATGCTGCCGACTTGCAGGTAATTCGCGCCGTCCGATGCCCAAGAGCGCAGATGCTTGGTGACATCGTTAACCTGCACGACCGCATGTATCCCTTCCGCAGTGCCCCGGCTCTTGTAAGTGTCGTAGGGGTTCACCGCCGCGTTGTCGCTGAACGTGTACTGCGCGATGTTGCCGAACGATGTCTCGAGCCGGTCAGCGGGATTCTGGTTGTTCACCAATCCGATCCGCACGCGCCCACCCGCCTCGATGACGAACGGGCGCGTTGCCGCTTCGACGCGCAGCGCGTCCCCGGTGCCGAGTTGCGTGATCCGCACCAGCGGAGTCGGGGATGCGGTGTTGCCCTGCACGACGCCGCCGGTCGAGGGCAGCGCGTCCACAATCGTCGTCCACCACGCGAGGTTGGGTGGCGCGTGGTTCAGGTTCGCGTTCTGGATCGATGCATAGATGAATCCGTTCGCGGCCTGCACGAGGTCGTTGATGATGTAGATCTCGTTCGGGTTCCAGACCCTGATCTCCTTCAACTGCGTCCAGTACGCGGGGCTCGTCGTGGGATCGTGTTTCTGGTTGCCGTTGGCAATCGAGACGTACACGTTGCCGTCCGAGCCGATCACGATGTCGGGAACGTCGTAGATCGTGAGCGAGTTCCACGGTGAGTACGCGCCCTCCTGGAACTCGCCGCCCACCGGGTCGCGCGCCTCGATCTGCACATCGAACTCGTCGGTCAGGATCGCGCGAGCCGAGCCCTCGAAGAAGATGTTCGGCTGCCGGCCCGCAGCGGAGAGTTGCACCGGGTGGCTGTTCGGGATCGACAGGTTCACATCCGCGAACGTGATCTTCGGTGCCGTCGTACCCGACTCGTAGAAGTAGAGGTGACCATCGACCAGCGGGTCGCCCGCGTTGTCGAAGTACTGCGTGCCGATGCTGCCGAACCGTGCCATGTTGTTCCCCTATTGCTCCGACCGTTTCAGCATCGCTTCGACCTCGTCCATGATCTTAGGATCGAACACCGTGCGTGCGAAGTCACTCGTCAAGAACTTGCGATCCTGCCTTGCCATCGCGGTGATGAGTTTCTGCATATCCGGCACCGCACCCGGCAGCAGTTCCTTGGTGCGCGCGGCCAGCGTACCTCCCGACTTCGGACTGCGCGCCTCACCGAGCAGCGTGGGAACATCGGGCCACTGGTTCCTGTAGCGACCGCTGCCCCGGATGTCGAAGTTCTCGCGAATCTTGCCGACCGAATTCGCGAACTTGTCATCCACCCACTCCATCAGCTTGTACTGCTTGCGCGCCGCAGGGCTCGTGCGGCTCCACGTTTTCAGATCGTTCTCGAGACTGGTCTGGAGCTTCTGCATCGCGAGCCGGCGCGGGTCTACGCCAGTACCACCCTTCTCCGCTGCCATCAACTTACGCACCTGGCCGCGCACGATGCGGAGCGCCCCCTTCACCTCTGCGGGGGTGTAGGTCAGCTTGGTCGGCTGCCCCTGTGAATTGAGAATCTGTCCAGGCTTGTTGGCCTCCTCCGCGAGACGACGCACCAGCGGGTTCGTGTGCTGCGAGAATTCCGAGTCGAGCGTGCCGGGCAGATCGGTGGTACGGACCCGCGCGACTCCCCTGCGCGGTGCGCCCGCACGTTTGTAGAAGTCATCGAACGTCTCGATGATCGAGTTGTACGCCTTGAATCCCTGATCGATTATTGCCTCGCCCGCTTCGGCAACCGTTCCTTTCCCACCCACCTCGTTCACGAAGTCATCGATCTCGACATCGGCACGCGCCTTCGCGGCTTCCCGCTCGCGCCGCGCCGCTTCCACATCACGGTTGAATTGCTCACGCTTGAAGCCACCGTAGAACGGTGCCTGTCGTGCAGCGAGTGCGGGATCACTGGGCAGTTTGGGGTCCATGCTGACCAACTGCCCACGGGTGCGCGATGCGAGTTCCGCATCCGCCATCGCGTCTGCGCCCTTCTGCAATCCGCGCGCACCCGGCGCAGTCCTCGAGGCATTCGAGAGAACAGGTGCTTCGGGGATGAAGGGCGGCAGTTGCGCCTTGTTCATCACGTTGCCGACATCGCCCGCGATGCGCTGACCCTCTTCGGTGCGCGGCGAGTAGACGCCCGCCTCGTAGCCCTCGTTCATCAGGGTGTTGAAGTCCTTCGGCATCCCCTGCTCATCGAGATCCGGGTTGCCGGCCAGGCCCGACAGGCCCGCACTCAGCGTGTTGCCGATAGCCGCTGCCGGCCCCGAGGTCACACCCGTGATCGCAGTCAGTGCGTTCTCACCGAGCCCCACTGCGGTCTGCCCACTCTCGAGCAGGTTCTCCTTGAACCCCTTGCGCGGCACGGGCTGGAACGCTGGCTGCGGTCGCTCATCGCCGGGCTGCGCGGGTCCACGCCACGCGGTGCCTTCGGGTGCCTGACCACGCCCGACCTCCGCTTCGGTCGGCACCGGGGTCTGTGCCATCGCTGCTTCGATGTCCTTCAAGAACGAGGCAGCGACTTCCTTGTCACCAGCGTCATCGGCGCGGATGAACGCATCCTTGAGTTCTTGGATGGTTGCCATCTACGGTGTCCCCGGCTGGAGGTAGCTGGCCTTGCGCTCCTCGAAAGTCTTGCCACCCGTTGTCGGCGCGGCAGCCGGAACCGCAGGCGCAGCGGGAGCAGCAGGCGTCGCCGGTGCGGCTGTCTGCTGCGCCGGCAGCGCAGGCGCAGCGGTCGGCTGATCCGGCTGCGGCTCTTGCTGCTGATCGAAGTTGTCGTCCCCGTACTGGAGGAACGAGTCGTACACCGACGCACCGGGATTTTGTTGCAGCCACTGACCACGCTTGAATTTGTTCTCCGCGATGGCACGCACATCCTGCAACATCGCACGGTTCACTGCGGTGCCCTTGCGGATGTTCGCCTTGATCCGCTCGAGGTACTCGCGCTCGCGCTCCGTTGCCGGTCCCTTCATGTTGTTCAAGGCCACCATGACCTGGTCGCCGAAGCCCTGCTCCAACTGACCCAGCGTGACCGTGGTCGGGTCTTTCAGGTTGAGGAAGTTCGCGATTGCCTGACGATACTGGGTCAGGCCACCCGTCTCGACTTTCTCGAGCAGTGTCAGCATTTGATTCACGTTACGCATCTGGTCCCGCGCCGCCAGTCCCTCGCGCTTCGCGGCGACGGTATCCTCCGCGTCTTTCTCCGCTTCGGTCTTCGCACTCTGCACCCGACCCTCATGCGTCACGATCTGTGCGGGTGTCTGACCTCGCTGCAAAATCGTCAACTTACTGGTCGGAGTCTGCGCCTGCATGTCTGGTCCCAGCACCGGCGTGACATCCGATTCACTGATACCACCCGCCTTGTCTCCCTTCCGGGCAACGTGGAACTGGTTGCCGTCCTTGTCCACCGCGAGATCACTGTCGCCCCAGACGTAACCACTCGAGCCTCCCGTATCCTTGCGGAGCGGCAGATCGGTGATTTTCATTTCACCACCTTCACCCTCGAATTCGAGCAACTGGTTCTGCGAGGTGACCGTGCGGTCCACCTGACGCGGCTCGAGCATCCCCTGACGCACCGCATTGTCGAGCCCGTCCCTGACGTAGCTCTTCGCTCCCTTGAAGTCACCGCTGTCCAGTTGGTTGAGAACGTGGATCGTGTGGCGCGGGTTGCCGCCGAGACGCTTGATCTCCTTCAGCCGGTCGAGCAATGCCTCGCGCGCGTCGCTCACGCGCCCGTCAGCGAGCGCATCATCGACCAGCACCATGTCCTTGATCATCGCCTCCTGACGGTTCTTGTCGAGCCGCTCGAGGAACTCCGGGCCGGTTCCGGTGAGCCCGGCACCAAACCCCATCACCGCGTTCAGGATGCGGTGCCCGGTACGCCCCTTGTTGTAATCCTCGCCGGGCGCGGGTGCCGGCTGACCCGGCAGGGGCGCGGGCATCGACTCCGGTATCGGCTGCTCGCCCGTGAGCCCTTGCTGGAACTTGTCTGCGTATGCCGTCGCCATCGATCGATCCTCAAGGCTGCTTGTACGCGCTGTACGCGGTGGCCCCTGCGTTGATTATCGGCGCGATGCCCGTACCCCCGCCGCCCTGCGTACCGCCCAGTCCCGGCAGGCCCGCTACCTGTGTAGCCTGGTTGGTCTTGATGTTCGCCAGTGCCGCCGCGACCTGGTCGTACGCCTGACCCTGCGTCAGCCCGAGGTTGTTCAACACGGTAGCGACATCGCCGCCGGCCTGACCCAGCATGTCGGCAAGACCCGCGCCCTGGTTCGCCAGCAGGCCCGCGATCTGCTCCGAGGTCGCCGCTGCGTTGGTCGCGATGTTCTGGCCTGCCTGCGTGCGGTCCTGCCCGAGGCTCTGGCCCGTCGCCAGACGCGCTGCCGCAGTGTCCGACGCTGCCCCTTGGGTAAGGCCCGCCTTGGCCTCTCCTGCGCCCGTACGGATGTCTGCAAGCTGTCCACCGAGCCCTGCCGCGATACCCGCGCCGGTGCGCGCGTTCTGGCTCCGCTCCTGCCCTGCCGCGAGGTTGGCCGCACCCTGCAACCCGGCAGCCTGACCAGCCATCGTGCTGGCGATGTCTGCCTTCTGCCCGCCGAGCCCGGCGGTAATCTGCGCGCCGGTCTTCGCCATGTCGGCTTGCAGCCCTTGGTTCGCCAGATCGGCCTGTAGTGTGTTCCCGGCGTTCGTGATGTTCGTTTCGGTCTGCGCCTGACCGCGCTGGCCGGCCAGAGAGCCCAGTACACCACCTTCCTGACCCCGGAGGCTTGCCTGCTGCCCTGCTGCCCCTGCGCCGCGTTCTGCGAGGCTTCCCAGACGGTTGAACGAGGCATCGAAATCCTGCGCCGCCATCCCGATGCCCTGCTTCTGGAGTTCTTGCAACACCCGGCTGCCTCCGAGTCCCCCGGTCGCAGCCGCATTCCGCGTGATGGCCCGCTCGCCCTGTTCACGCAGGTACGACTGGCCGGGAGACTCCTGGTACGCCGCGTAGGCTTTCGCCTGAGCCTCTGGACCCAGCGCGCCCGACAGGGCTGCCTGCTGCTGGTTCGCGTCGCGGCCCTGCCCGGCGAACTGCTCGAGGCCTTGTGCGCCCTGCTGGAACGCGCCACGCGCGTCCTGAGCCCCGAAGTTACCCGCTGCTGCTGCCTGTGCGTCTACGTCGCTTGTACCGGCTGCCAGTTGGCCCTGCACCTGTCGCTGGGTAGCGTTCAAGCCCCGCAGCGCACTCGTGGTGCCCTGCTTGATCGTGCTGCTGGCCTGACGGGCGTTGATGCCCGAGGGATCGTTCAGCAGATCGAGAGCCTGCCCGCGTGCGCCGGTGATCGCGCGCTGCGCGCCGCCGAGCCCCTGGTTGATCGCGGCAGTCGACCCCGTCAGCCCCTGCGCGGTCGCACCCTCGAAGCCGCGCAGGCCACCCAGCTGTGCGCGCTGCGCGCCGACCAGCCCGGTCTGCGGAGCGCCCTTCACGTTCGGCCCGTACGCGGTCTTGATGCTGAAGCCGGGGCGCGGGGCGGGTGCCGGTGCTGCGGTGCCAGCAGTACGCGGCTGCATCATCTGGGTGCCGCCGAGCCCGCCGGTGACAGCTTGCCCTGCCGCCTGCGCCATGTTGATCGGCATCGCGGTGTTGGTCGCGGGCATCCCTGCTGCCGCCTGTTGCGCGGCCTTCTGTTGCAGGATCTGCTGGGCTGTGAGTGCCATGTGAATTTCCTGTGGATTACGGGTTCTGCCCGCCGAGCCCATTCGTGATCGCGTTGTTGCGGTTCTTGCCCTTCCCTTTGCCCTTGCCGGGGTTGTCGCTCAGTTCCAGCGGGGGTGGCCCGCCCCCTTGCAACTGCTGCGGGATCGTCGTCGGGATGAAGCTCATGTCCGGGTTCATCATCTGCGGCTTCACGAACTGCCGCCCCTGCTGCGGGGTGCCGAGGATCGCACTCTGGTAGGTGCCCTGACCGGCCTGTAGCTGGCGCTGCGCGGCCAGGTTGCCCTGCTGGAATGCCTGCGACTGCGCCGGCAGCATCCCCCGGTACACATCGATTGCAGCCTGCCCTCCCGCGCCGCGCGCCGCAGTGCCCTGCGGGAACAGGCGCAGCACATCCTTGCGCGCTTCCTTGCCCTGCTCGCGGATGAATTCCCGTGCCAGCCGGTTCTCTTCGCGCTGCTCCTTGGAAACGGATTCTTCACCGCCGCCACCCAGAATGTCCGACAGCCAGTCCATACCCATCTGTCACCTCACACGGGCAGCCAGCCCAGTTTCGTGTTGCCGCCGATCTGCGTGATCATCTTGCGGTACTGCATCGGCGGAACGATAGCCAGCGAGTCGAGATACAGCGCGAACTGCGGTGCGTCCACGACGCCTTCCGGGGAGCCCTCGCCGATCACCGGCACGCCGAGCGATGTCACCAGCAGGGTCCAGTTGCGGAAGGCCTCTTCCATCGTGAACCGGGTGTTCACGATGGGCTGCGTCGCGACAGGAGGCACCACCGTGCGCTTGCTCACAGGAGATCTCCCATCAGCCCGAGGATCACGGGCTTCACCGCGTCCGAGAACGTGAAGCGGAACACCTCGAAGCGCGCGACGCGACCGTTGCGCCGCCAGATGCTGCGCCAGTCGTACTCGCCCACCTTGCCGATCCGCTTCGCGCGCCCGTCCTTCCAGGTCTTGCCGTTGCCGCTGCGCTCCATGATCACGCTGGGATCGGGCACATCGGCATTGCCAACACCGGACTCCATCATCAGCTCGAGCTTAGGAACCGTGAACGATTCCCCCGGTGTAACGGAGAACGGTTGCGTCGCCACCACCCGGATGATCGGATTGCCGTATTCGGTGTACGTTTCCGGGTCGAGTGAGCCGATGCGACCATCCTGCGAGTCGCCGACCAGTACCAGCCCGTATGCCGAAACCAGCGAGTTGATCCGCGACCGGACAATCTGCACTTGCTCGTGCGGGTCGATGATCCGCGACTTGCGCTCATGCCATCGACCGCTGATCGTCTCGATCACCAGCGTCGTGCTGGGCAGCGAGAAGCCCACGAAGTACGCGCCCTTCTGTGCATAGCTCCACGCGAAGACCTCCTCGAGCTCAACGTCGGTGATCGATTGCAGGATCGCGTCGATGGGCACCGTACTCACTTTCGAGACGCTGTTGCCCTCGAGGCTCCAGATTGCGGGCGACTCATTCTTCCCCGCACCGATGAACATGAAGGTATCACTGGCGTTGATGATCGAGAGCGGAGCCGAGATACCCTTCGTGATAAAGAGGCCCGTGCGCTGGAACGGGAAGCCCGCGCCGCCGATATTCTGGAAAGCCTCCATCGTCTCCGAACCACCGATGAAAAGCTGGTTGCGAATGACGATAGGCGCGACGATGTCGTCCGGGTCAGCTTCCGCAGTGCCGAAATCCAGCGCGTTGTAGTTGAGTCCATCGTTCAGTTCCGAGCAGATGAATTTCTTGCTGTCGGTGGTGAAGACAAAGAACCCGTCCACGAACACGACGTACTGCGGGTTGCCGCTGGCGCGGAAGTCGGGGTCGGTGATCTCAGTGAACGTGTCCGGGTCTGCGGTGAAGATGTAACCCTTGCTCGCCGCGCCGCCCGGCACCATCACGCACAACTGCCGACCGTTGTCCGACATCGACACGCGCCGCGTGCCGGGCACGACGCCGAGCGCGTCCAGCGTGAAGTCGCGGTTCAGCCGGTAGAGCAGTTCACCGTTCACGAAGTAGGGCACGCCGGCCATGATCCAGCCGCCGCGATTGATCGAGCCCGCGCCGCTCGAGGTGAGGAACTCCGAGCCCGGCGTGCCGAACAGGTTTTCAGGGAAGAGCGCTCCCTCAGTCTCGTTCACGTTCACATACCAGTTCGTGCATTGCTGCGCGCTCGCCGGCAGGCTGGGGCTCGTGTAGAACCCGTTGGTGATGGGCAGTGCCTGCATCTCAGCCCACCAGGAACGTCGCGAAGCGCACGATCACATCGTCGGCGTCGTCGTTGTTCTCGATCCACGCCTCCACGAATTCGCCCGTGATGAACGTGTGCCGCCAGCTGACCGAGATCATCTGCGGGTCGGTCGCGTCACAGGTGATCTGCTGCTGCGCCTTCATCACCCCGTTGACGCGGAGATACACGGTGAACGTGTTCACCGGACCCGCCGCCGCGAGCAGCGTCGCGTCGATGGTGATGTTCGCGGTCACCCCGGAGATCCCGGTGTAGGTGATGCGGCCCGCTGCGGTCGTCGTGAACTGACTCGCGGTCGCCTGCACCCACGCGCCGGTGATCAGCACCGGGGTGTTGATCGCTGCGATCACGGTGGGTGCCCCGTTGTTGATCAGTTGCGTCACCGCGCCGGGGAGCGTGTCGCGGATCAGGTCGTTGCTCAGGAACTGCCAGCGCGCGTTGTCGGGGCTCACGTTGAGCAGGGGCGTGCCGCCGCCCGGATTGAAGATCCGGCACCCGAACACGGTACTGATGTCGGTGATGTTCACATCGTTGTTGCCGACGATGAAGATCGAGCCCGGCACCGTCAGGTTGACCAGGCAGGTACTCGCGATGAACACCGGGATCGCGGGTGCCGTGGCAATGGCGAACACAGGACCGTTGGCTGCCGTGAACCCGGTCAGGAACGAGGCGATGAACGCGCCGACGCTGCCGGTGATGTTGAACCCGACGCCGCCGGTGAAGGTCGTCGCGCAGTTATTCAGCAGCAGCGCGCGACAACCGTTGATCACGCCGAGGATCAGCCCGGTCATCGTCATGTCGATGAACTGGATGTTCTTGTCGAGGGCTGCATTGGTGAAGCTCAACAGTTCCGTTGTCGAGGTCAGCCTGATGCGCCCGAAGCGGATGTTCGCGTCCACTGCGGTGAACATGAAGCCGGGGCCGGCGAAGGTCATCTCCACCACCGAGGAATCCGCGCCCTCGATGCTGGTGTTGTTGGTCATCACGATGCGCGTCGTGCCCATCGCAATCGAGTTGTAGATGAAGTACTGGGTGTCGGGCACCAGCGTGATCACGTTGCCCACGGGCGCGGGGAAATCGCTGATCTGGTTCACGATCACCGTGCGCGTCGATACCGGGATGCCCGAGGTGCTGATCTGGATCTGGTTGCCCGCGTCGGCGACGTTGATGCCGGGGCCGGCGATGATGCTGCGGAAGATCGGCGAGAGTGCCGCAGGGAGCGCCATCAGCGGCACGCCGACCGCGTCCACGGTGAAGTTGTGCTTCAGCGTGATCCCGTTCATCGGGCTGATCAGCGGGATGATGCCAGGTCCTGCCTCGAGGTTGCGGATGTGGTAGAGCGTGCCCGCCGGGTCCAGCACCGGCGCACCGAGCGGATCACCCACCTGATCCAGCACGCCGGTCGCGCCGAGCAGCGGCAGCAGATCGGTGTACGAGATGCGGTAGTTCACGCCGCCCGAGATGAAGTCGAACTGCGCGTCGGACGGGATCAGCGTGTTGCCGGGGAAGCGGCTGATGCGCCTGCCTTGTGCCTGTTGCATCACGGTCCCCCTGCTGCTGCATCGGTGCCCTCTTCGAGCCCGATTGCGCCGGTTGTTTCGGCGAGGATTGCTGCCTCCTCGTCGGGATAGAAGTGCGAGAGCCAGCCGCTGCCGACCTGTCCCTCGTTGCCCGAGCCCATCGGGAGCGTGCTGGGGAAACGAGTGGCACCCATGCGCTGTCCAATCAGTCGCATGGTGTTCAGTCCATCGGCTGCCGCCACCTCGAGTTGCGGGCTCACGATCCCGTTGTAATCGGGAGCGCATTCGATGGCGACATTCGCGATAAGCCCGCGCAGCGCGCCGGTGGGCACGGTTACCGTTTGAGCCAGATTATTCACCACGGTGTAACCGAGCGTGACTCCCTGCGCGTCGAGCGCGAGCATGTAGTTATTCATCGCGAAGATTGCGTCTTGGTATTCTTCGGGGTCGAGGTCAACTGCCGCACCCTGTACGAGGATGCGCTTCAGCGCAGCGTTCAATACCTGTGCGACAGTTGCCACGATTCGTCTCCTACTTCAGCCAGTCCGGGTCGCCCGTTTTGCCCTTTTTCTTCTTCTTGGCTTTCTCCGGGTCTTGGTCAAGCTCGAGGTCGTCTTCGCCTTCTTCCTCGAATTCCTTCTGATCGGCAGCCCTCGACTCCGCATCTTCCTTTGCGGTGTCGTCATCACCCGCGACTGGGTACGCGGGCGGGTCTTCCTTCGCCTTGCCCTTGCGGGTCCAGCCCAACGCTTCGGCTTCCTTCACGGTTTCCGGGTCGTCGTTGGTTTCAATCGTGCTGCCCGATGGGCGCTTCCATGTGATACGCATAGCAGGATCTCCTTGAGGTTCAAAAAAGTGGTCCGGTGGATCGCTCCACCGAACCACACCTTCAGCAATCAGACCTCACGGGAAGCCGAAAGACTGGCCCGAAAAGAACGGATTGAACACCGCGTACGCGGGCCTGAAGTCGAACCGCACAACCTGCTTGTTCGCGTCGCCGACCGCGTACTTGCTCACGCGGAACTGGAGCCCATCTTCCGTTGTTGCCAACGTGTCGGTGGAGTACAGCTTCTTGATCGGAACGGAGCCGATGCCGAAGGCCTGCTTGTGCCAGAAAAGGTTCGGCTGGATGGTGGACGCGGAAGCGTTCAGGATCGTGACCACATCACCCGAGACGGGTGCCGAGTTCACGGTGTTGTAGCCGCCGTTGGCCTCGAAGATCGCCGGGCCGGAAACGAGCAGCGTGCCCACGCCCGCACCGTCGATGACCGCATCCGCAGTCAGCACGCCGGTGTAGACGACAGGTGCGCCCGTCTCGTCCAGGATCAGCTTGCGCGTGGACAGGTTCAGCCTGTTGCGCCCCGTGATCCGCACAACCGATCCTTTCGGGATCGTGATGCTGACCGTGAAGCCACTGACAGGCAACGACTGGATCATCGTGTCCTTGTGCGCGAGATACGTCACCAGCGGGTTCGCCGACAGCACACCGGCGAGATCAGCCGCAGTCGGCATGACCACCGAGCCCAGCGACGTTGCCGTCATCACATCCATGCCGGCGAAGTTCTCAGTGATCGTCGCCTTCTCGTGCGCGGTCTTGATCGGCCCGCCCGCGACGCCACCGGCACCGAGACTGCGCTGGTTGGAAGCCAGCTTGGTCTGGGTGAACGGGTTCATCCCGTAGAACCAGCCGTTGTCCTTCGGCACCCCACTGGACTCCATCATCGCGCCAGCGCGAGCGACATGGTCCCAGATCGTGACAGGTGTCCCGACGACGCCGGAAAGCAGTCCCGAATTCCGCAGCATGAATTCCGCGAAATCCAGTTCCAGGTCGGTCTTGATCCGCGTCGCCATCGGAGCCAAAAGCTGATCCAGCTGATCCATCTTGATCGCCTGGTCGGCTTCGTTGAAATCCACCACCACGGTGAAGTACGGCTGCACGATGCCGCTCGCCTTGCCGGTGATGATGTCCATCCGCGTGCCGGTGATGTCGCCGGTTGCGGTACGCACCGACTTGTAGTCGGTGGGACGCTTGAAGTCCACGATGTCGCCCGTGTCGGGAGCGAACTTGCCCTCGAGCAACTGGGTGTTGACGTTTTTGCTCAACACGCGCTCCGAATCGAATTTCTCGAGGAAAACGCGCGCGAGCTTCCGCGTAAAGTTACTGGAAAAGTCGTTGGCCATGACCTAACTCTCCTACTCGTAGTGAGCCCCTTTCGGCCCGCGTTCCCGGCGAGGCGCACCGCCTCGACCAAGGGCTTTCACGGGCTTGGGCGCACTGGGCTGTTTTACTCGCGCAGCGGTCGCTCGCGGCTTCACCACCGTTTCGATGTAATGAGCAGCTTTCGTTGGCCGCATCCCCTTCATCCTTTCGACATGAAGGAGGTTCTTGGCCAAGTACAGCGTGATCAACGGACCATGCGTGTCCTCGAGAATATCCTGCGCGACTTCCGGGTCGATGCCGATGCTGTTTACCGCAGCACCCGCAACTTGCAGAGCCTCCGCACGAATTCCCAGTTTTTTCGCCTGATCCGCATAGGAACGGATGATTCCCGCTACCACTTCCAACTGCGCGCGTTCTTGTTGCCGCTCGAGGTCGTATTGCTGCTGCTGGGCGTACTGCTGCCGCATCCGAAACTGCGCGAGCGCGAGGATTGCCTGATCCCGTTGTCCGACCTTGGCTTCGTACTGATCGTCGTACGGGTCAGGCATCGGCGGAACCAAAGGCTCTTGTTCCCGTGGCAAGGACGCACGCACGGTTGCCAACTCTTCAGCGAGTTGTTCCGCCCGTCGCTCCGCTTCGCGCTGCTTGTGAGTTTTCTCACCGATGACGCGATTGAAGACTTCCTGCTGTTCGGGAGTGAACGCTACCTTTTTGGCCTGGGGAGTGCCTTCACCGTCTTCCCCGTCGTCCGGTGACGATTCGGACTCGTCATCATCGTCATCGTCGCCTTCGCCATCCTCGTCGTCTTCGTCGCCCGCCTTGGGCTCGAATTCGTCGTCGCCGGGGAGTACGTCGCCTTCGATTTCGGTGATGTCGTCTGCGTCATTGTCAGCCATATCGTCGCCCTTCTAGGTCATAGCCGGGGAATCCGCCCCGTTCGGTCCCGGCAACCGTGGGGTTGCCGAATTCGGTTCGATCTGCGCGTCGGTCACCTCTTCGATCTGCTCGCGATACGCCTCGAGCCCTGTCGGTGACACGATAGCTTCCACGCCCATCGCTTCGCGCAAGATCCGCAGGGTGTCAGCCTGCATGTTGAGTGCCTCGACCGTCTGCTGCTGCATCGCGAGCATCTGCTCGAAGCGTTGCTGCTGCTGGCGGATGACGAGTTCCATCTGCTGGAGTTGCATCTTGCCCTGTGCAGTCGCGGTTTCGCGCTGCTCTTTGCGCTCCGCAAGCTGCAACTGAGCGCTCTTCACCTGTGCCTCGACCTGGATCTTGTTGGTCTGCGCGTCTGCCTTCTTCGATTCGGCTTCCGCGATGATCAGGTTCGGATCGGGCGGCGGGGGCTGCTTCGCGGCCTCTTCGGCTGCCTGCGTCTCCTCCGGTGTCATCTGATCCGGCGGGATGATGCCTGCGGTGACCAGTTGCGCGCGTTTGCGCGCAGCGATCAGATCCATGCCCGGTGCCGACATGTTGCCGAACAGCACATCGCCGCCCACCTCGAGGACCGAGGGATCGACCGCTGCGATTTCGGTGATCGTCGCCACCGTCTCCTGCTGACGGTTCTGGAACGACGGTCCCGCGCTGCATGTCACGGTGTACTTGCCCTTCGACAGGTCGTTCAGCACGACCATGCGCTGCGTGGCTTCGTCAAAGATCTCCTGGTTGATCACGATGGGCTTGATGTTGCCGTCAGCACCCAGCAACTGCACCTGACGCTCGCCCGCGTAGACGCGCGGGATCGCGTCCACCAGCACACGCCCGGTCTGCGCTATCGCGATCTCCATCGAGGTTTCGTACTCGACCGTGGAGACATCGCCGCGGTCTTGCAGCTTCTCGAGCGCGATGCCCGATTGCAGGCCCGGATTGTCGCCCTGGTTCGCAGCGTGCCAGCCCGCGATGTCGGTGAAGATCTCCTTCATCGAAGCCGTGAGCGTGGTCAGCCCCTCGTTGATCATCGCGCCGCCAACCTGCTGCGGCGGCCCCGGCGCGGTCGGATCGGCGTTGTAGAACTGGACCGGATCTGCGTTCGTGTTCAGCGTCTGGAGCGTCGCCTCGTGCCCCGCAGCCTGATCCTTGGTCATCCAGTACTTCGCGCGCGGCGCGAGCGCGCCTTCCTCGATCTCGCGCGACTTGCCGTAGTTGTAGACGCGCTGCGGGTCGAGCAGCTTCTCGACCACGCCGCGATAGAGGATCTTGTCCTCGAACACCTTGAAGTTGCCGTATGCCGGGATCACCGGCAGCATCGAGAAGACGGTTTCCTCTTCCTCATCGAGCCAGTCCTTGCCGTCGAAGAGCCGCGACCACACGCGCGAGTCCTTCACGGTGCGCCGACCGACGATTTCCTTCTGCACGCTGGGCAGATCGTCTTCGATGGCTTTGAAGTCGTCGTCGTAGACAAACACCTCGCCCGTGTTCAGCTTGACGAGTTCGCGCTCCGTTTCCTTCTTGTAGTAGACCTGACCGATGACGATCTGGTCGGCTTTGTCGTAGTAGGCATTGCCGGTGCGGTCGCACGGCACCGACTGGCCGGAACCGTCCGGGTAATCCTCCTCGTACTCGTCCTTCGGGATCGCTTCCAGCACGAAACAGTAGCCGGCGTCCGACATGTCCTGTTTCTTCGCGCCGACATCGAACCAGACGCAGTCGAGGTAGTTCGCGATGGGCTCGATGCACAGGTGCTGGTCGAAGGAGTCGCCCTGCTCGTAGTCCTGCACGATGTGCCAGCCGTCCACGCCGGCTGTCACCATGTTGCGCCCCGCCGTCGCGAACACATGCTTCGCCGCCGGGTGTCCCGCGTTCTCGATGTGGCGCACCATCCCGTCGTAGATGATCGCGTCGGTTTTCGAGGTCGCGCCATCCGCCGGGCGGATCTTGATGTCGAAGTCCTTGCGCTGGATCGTGCCCGCGATCTGCTGGACGATGGTCGAGGTCATGTCGAAGGTGTAGCGGGGCTTGCCGTCGCTCGCGGTCCACCAGTACGGCTCCCACTGCCCGTCACGCTTGTCCACGAACAGGTGCGCCTCGCGGCACTGCTCACGCAGATCCTTCTCCGCTTCCTGGCACGCGGTGAGCGCGGCCAGCACCTTCTCGTGGTCGTCAAAGTCCCTCATGGATCAGTTGCCGATGGCGAACGCGACGTTGCGGTTGAACTGGGTCGCGAACAGCCGCCACAGGAACGTCGCCGAGGGCGAGATCATGGTGAAGTCGATGCTCTGGTCGAATGCGAGAGCCTCGTTCTCGTTCTCCATGACCACATGCCAGGTCGCGCCCGCGTCCCAGCTTCGCTGGACCGTGACAAGGGTGCCGCGCGCACCGGCGACGAAGTCGAGCGACACCGCCATGTCGCCCGTGCCGCTCCATGTCGCGCTCGCGCCGTTCGCCGATATCGTGCCTGTCGTGAGTGCCATGTCAGTGTCCTAATCCGGTCTGGTGTAGTTGCCGACGTTGCTGCTGCCGGGGCCACCCGGCTTGGTGATCCCCGGACCACCCGGCTGTACCTTGTTCGGGTTGTTGCCGATCGATCGCTGGTAGTCGCGCCAGCGGTCACGCTTGTTCTTCTGGCTCTCGCGCGCCTTGTCGTGCGCGAACATCATGCCCAGCACCGCGAGCGCGATGAACGGCCCCGCGCCCATGCCGCCTGCGGTCGCGGTGTTGCTGGCCGGCGCGATGGTCGTGCCCGAGTTCGCGCCGGTGGTCGTGAACGTCGTCTCCGGGCCGGCAGCGTAGGTGGTCGCGCCGGATGACTGCGCGCCGGCTGCCGAGCCGCCCTGGATAGGAGGTGCCTGACCGTACGGGGTGCTTGCGGGGGTGCCCGCATTGTTGACCTTGGAGTAGATGTCGTACGCCTGCTTGGCGTCGTCCACCGTGATGCCCTTCTCCTCGCGCTCGCGCGCCTGGCGCTGCTCCGACTCGCGCGTGGCGCGCATCTGGATCGCGTCGTAGGGCTCGATGGGGCGCGTGACGTTGGGGACCTGGAAAGTCTTCTTTTTTGGCTGGTCGGGATCGAGGTAAGCGGTCTTTCCGCCGAGTCCCTGGGGCGCGTAGCTGCTGAGTGGCCGCATGTCAGCCCCAGCCTTTGAACTTGAGGACGTTTCCGGTCGCGGCGGGGGCTATCGGGAAGGCAAAAGTGACGCACAGGGCATCGGCACGGTCGGGGGAGGCGAGCCCACGCTTCTTCATGTCGTCTTTCGACTCCAAAATCGACGCTCCCTGCGAGTTATGCCACTCTTTCGGCCCCGTCAGGTCGATCTGAAGCTGCCGGTCGTCTGGAATGTGTGCCGTTTTAAGCCATTGCCGCATCCCGTCCCACATTTCGGTTCTTTTCAAGTACCAGCGGGCCTTATTTGACGATTTCCAGCCAAAGTTGACCCCGCGCACCTTGTAACCCTGCTCTTTCAGCCTGTCAAGAATCCCGTACCCCAATCCGCCCTCATCGATGACGGTCAGGACCGGGTCGAACTCCTGTATCGCGGTGATGACCCACCCGACGAGGGCCATGGTGTCGTTGCTGCGCCGGGTCCGAAGCTCGATCAGGTCGCGTCCCTGCCGCACCACCAGCGCGGTCGAGTCGGCACCCCCTCGAGCGGGGTCGATGCCGATCACCCGAGGGGCTGTCGGATCGCGCCAGGCCGGTCGCTTCTGGGCCTGCACGACCACCCCGCGCCCGATGAACTGGTCGTCGCCCTGCGAGGGGAACTCCCCGTACACCTCGATCCGAGCCTCGTTGGAGTCAGCACCGAACTCATCGATGATCTGCTGGTAGATCTGGTGGTCGGTGCCCTCGACATCGAGCCCGTTGATCGACTCGTTGTCCCAGAACTGGCGTTTGCCGTTGAAGCACTCAAAAAAGTAGCCCGAGTTCCGCCGCCCGTTGCCGAGCGCGATCCAGAATCGGTTCGGGGTCGGTTCGGTGAAAAACCCTTTAGCGACCTTCCAGATTGAATCTGGAATACCGCTCGACTCATCGAAGATCACCATCATGCCCGCCGGGTTGTGCGTGCCGGCGTAGCTGTCGGGGTTCTCTTCGGTCCAGAGTTTCCCCTCCGCGCCCCAGTAGCGGGTGCCCTTCTTGAGATCCCGCTCGACAAGCTCCGCGATCCAGGTCTGGGGCGCGAGGCGGGTCGCGGTCAGATCCCACCAGTGGGCGTTGATCAGCATCGCGGTCCAGTTCGCCAACTCGCCCCACGTGACCGAGCGCAACTGCGGCTCGCTGTTCGCGCTGATGATGACGGTCGACCCGATCCGCGTGGACAGGAACCAGTGCGTCATCCAACTGAGGAAGGCTGACTTCCCCACCCCGCGCCCACTCACGCGGGCCATCTGCAACGCTTCGTAGACGGCGTACTCGATCAACTGGAGGCTGACTGCCTCGTCCTGCGCGAGGTTAGTCTCGATGGTACGCCGCACCCGGCGCAGGGCTCTTGCCTGCCAGCGGCGCGGCCCCCGGTGCTTCTCGAGTGGCGTGCCCTTCTGGCCCCACGGGTAGGCATACAGCACGAACGCTTCGGGGTCGTTGGCGATCTGCGGCGACCACAGCCGCGTCATCAGAGCCTGCTCGCCGGCTGCCTCATAGAGGGGCTGCGAGGGCATCAGTCCTGCTCGTCGCGCTCGAGTGATGGCCGCCCACGCTGGGTCGAGACGACCTCGAGCGGCTCAGGACGGTAGTCCCTGAGTCGGTCGTTGGCGTCGGCGAGCGCCCGCGTGATGGAGATCCCGATGGTGGCGTCGATGGTAGCCGCCGGCGCGAACCGCTTGCGGGCGTAGCTCGCGGCCAGCTTCTGGCGCGCGGCGATGCGTACGTCGGAGCGGCGAACGTCTTCAAGCTCGTTGTCGGTCGCGTCGGCTATCGGGATCGTCTGCGACATCAGGAACTCAGCCCCGATGCCCATGTGCTCGTGCATCTGGCTGAGACGCTCCGGGTCGCGGGTGATCCACCGCATCAGTTGCGACTGGTCAATCTGGTGGGCCTGCTGCGCCACGCGCTCGCGCTGGTCGTCCAGCAGGATCGTCTCGAGCATGTGCCCGAGCGCGAGCCGGTCGAGGATGTACTGGAACAGGCTCTCGAAGGTCATGTGCAGCATCTGGCGCGCGGCGAGCGAGGGCTTGGGGTCCGGGGCGTTCGCGGAGAGCCAGTCGGGCAAGCCGTTCGACTGGATGCGCTCGAGGGCGTGCGGGAGTGCCGGGGGAACGGTGTTCTCCGGGTTCGGGTCGGGCTCGAGGGCTTCGAGCGAGAGCCAGGTTGGGTAGTCCATGGCTGCGAAGGGTAGCACTGGATCGCTGGGTCGGGGAATCACGGGGGAAGGGCGGGCCAAAAGATCGGTTGTCCAGTGGGTCTGTGATTCTCCAGAAAAATAAAAATGGCGTGCCGGGGGCTATTTATATCGAGAGCGGCGGATTTGGATGCCAGGACCGGCCTGGAAAGTCAGGCAACTGACTAACTCCGGGTCAGTAGCCCAACTCACTGTCGCACGCCACTGGCGCACAGCTGTGGGCTCGCGCTCCACTGGTACGCGGTTCGGGGTTAGTAGGCACTATCAGTACAGCCCAATGTATCCACTGGTATGTCATTAAAAGACAAGCGTGTAACCTATTGAAAGTAAACAGGAATTTCCAAATGAGAATGACTCGCAAACGCGCGCTAGCGGGCTACCCCTGCTAGGGGTACAGGGTAGCGCTCGCGTGCGCCACAACGCGTCCCACGCGGTTCTAGACCCTGTGGATAACCCTTCCCATTGTTAACATATACCCTGTGGATAAGTGTGACAAATGCGCGGGTAGTGTGACACTGGCGCGGGGTTCGGGGATTGCCGCGCCACTGGTATATAGATGAAGCACGATTACACGGTATGGATAGGGGATTAGCTCGAAGTGTGACGGGATTCTACGTGCGGGAAAGTAATGTGTTTTCTCTCTCTCTCCATTGGGAGCGATTCTTTTCCTGTTTATCACTTACACAGAATCCCGACCGAATGTCACAGCGAAACCATGCCATTCCCACAGGATAGGTAATAATGCACAAAGTGATTGTGTATCCACTGGACAGCGATTATATTCCGAGTTGCCCGAAAGGGACGGCGGAAGAACCGTTAACCCACACTCACGAAAGGATCGATGACATGCCCGCAACATCCCGATGCCGAACCTATCGCCAGTATCTGGCGCTCCGCGTTCACGCTGTCCAGTACCAGCGCGCCCCGCGCCACTGGCCAATCCCCACGCGTCGCGTCGCGTGACCACTGCCTGCACTCCGCGCGAGTGCAGACCAGTGGCCATTCGAGCCGCTAACCCCGCACAACATTGGAGCTAGAGAGAATGAACGCACAGCGCAAATGCCCCGCGAGCCTGCACACGGTAACTGCACTCGCCAACCTTGCCCGATGGCTGATCGCGCAGGGTCTGGCAGGAACGGACGCAGTCCCACAGGCTGCGCGGATTTTGGGACTGGCAGAAATGTCGGGCATCGATGAATTCATCCGCGCAGCACGCGCGAAAATCTAGGGAGCACTCGCCATGATTAAGACTCACAAATACGGTTATGCCTCTAACGCGTGGGCTCGCGACGTAATCACCATGCTTGGCTATCCATCGGGACGGGCTCCCATAGCGGGACATCCGCGCACGGTAATCCAAGGGGTTACCGTGTGGATCAATCCACTGCCCGCGCACAGTGGCGCGCGTACGTCGCGCGGGACAATGGTGCGGCGCATGGGCTCGCGTCTGTTCGCACAGTGCCCGCATTGCACGCGCGAGCTAACGTACAAATGCCTCGCACAGCACGCGCGCCACTGTCGCGCGACGCCCGCGTACGCTGTCATCGTAGGCAACATCGGGACGGTTTATACCGGCGCGGATTCCGCAATGGCCGATGACATCTATGCGGAGTACGTACGCGCGACGCGTAACCCGCGCGCACGCTGCGCGGGCGAGTTTGTGACGCTGATGCACGCGGGCGAACCCGTGCGTAGCGTGCGCGCGGTAGACGCGTGACCACTGGCCAGCGTGCGCGCGTCGCACGTTGTGCAGTGGCCATTCGAGCCGCTAACCCCGCACAACATTGGAGCCCCGCAAATGACACTCCGCGAATACCGAACCGAACGCCGCGCGACACTGCGCGTACTCGCGCACTATCGCGCAATGATGGGATACCGTTTCCCGCTGGCGCATCACATATGGTGCGATTCGCACAAGCACGCGCGCCAGTATCTGGCCTACATTCGGAGCGCGCGAGCATGATCAGCACGAACATTGCCGCGCCCGCAAAGCTTGTGCCTGTACCAGTATCGCGCGCCATGCTCGCGCCACTGTGCGAGGCAATCGCTGACCATGACAGCGCGCGAGCGCTCCGCGCGATTCGCACTATCTGTCGCGTTCCGCGTATTGGCAGACAATGGCGGAAGTTTCTGCGCGTGCTGGCGCGCGTGATCGAGACGGGAAATCCTGGGTTCCAGGTTTTCATTCCCGATGGGAATGACAAGCTACCGTTTGTAGCGTTTAGCAGTCTGCCGGGCGCGCGATTCTGTCCGGGCGCGGGCGCGTGCCTCGAATGGTGCTATTCATTCCGCGCATGGCGCTATCCGGCAGCATTCGCGCGCCAATGCCAGAATGCTTGGCTACTCCAATCGCCCGATGGGCGCGCGACTATCGCGAATGCTCTAGCGGCATTCAGCGATTGCACGCTTCGATTGTATGTAGATGGGGATTTCCGAACCGCACAGGATGTCGCATTCTGGCGCGATACGCTTGTCGCGAATCCTACGATCCGCGCGTATGGATACAGCAAAAGCCTAGAGCTACTCACAACGTGCGAGCCGATGCCCGCCAACTACCTGCTGAACCTTAGCGGTGGGCATCGATACGCGCCCGATATCGAAGCACGCGCGGCATCGCTCCCATACGCGCGCGGCGCATTCCGCGCAGTGTCGATAGGGCGACGCGTGCAATCGCGCGATCACGGTACGCGGGAGACTAATGCCGCGCTCCGCGCAGCGTACGGGCGCAAAGCTTTTACGTGTCCGGGCAAGTGTGGCGCGTGCTTGCCGAATGGCGACCATGCTTGCGGTTCGGTTCGGTTCAACAACGTCGATATCATTATCGCTGTTCACTAGAGGCACAGACCATGTTTCCTAAAGAGTACCGATTCCGCCGCGCGTGGCTACTGCGCGCAATCCGCCATGCCCGCGCACAGGGATTGCCGCGCAAGCTTCGATTCTATCGATTGGACCTGTGGCTACTGCGCCAACGTTATTACAACTAACTAGGGGAAACCTATGCACACTTTCGAGAGCGCACGCGCGTACGTCGAAGCTTTGCGATTCCATGTAATGCACGCGCGCCAGTCGCACAGGCTCGCGTGGCGCGCAGGCGTGGCAGGGTATGCCAATGATGCCGCCGCATTGCGCGGACACGCGCGGGCGCATATGGCGCAGGCGTGGCGTCTCAAAGCGCGCAATAGGCAACGTATGATCGATCGATTGACTGCCGACTAACCTGGAAACCTGGAGAACGTTATGCCACGTTACATCGCGCCCGTAGACCTATGGGATGCAACTACACTCGCGCAGATTGAATCCGGATGCCTGCGCTTGCAGCGCGGGCAATGGATCAAGCTTGGCCCGGATAATCCGAATCTGTCGCGATTGCACGCAATCCAAATGCGCGGCAATCGCATCAGCTATATCCGCGCGTTCCACTATCCGCGCGCGTGCGCCGCATTCTTGTCCTACTGTCGCCCGGAGCCCCGCTAATGCTGCACACATACGAAACCGCGTACGCGTTCCACTATCCCCGCTATAGCGCGCTGTGGGCTCGCAAAGAGCGCGCAGCGTGCGAAGGCGCGCGGGCGGATATCTACGCCACCATCGCCGCACAGGGCGACGCGCGCGACGCGTACGCGGGCAAGCTGTACGCGGAGTTAGACGCTGTGCGCGACCGATTGACGCTACTGAACGCACAAACCCAGGGAGCCAGGAAATGAAAATGAAGGGCATCGACCAAGCTGTATTTTGGGCGCAGCGCAGCCGTGCATGGCGCGCGGCTGCGAAGTCTGCGCGCGTTACCAATACGCGCGGCTGTGCAATGCGGTATGAGGCACGCGCGCGGCACTGCGAAGCACAGGTTCGGTGCCTCGCAGACTTGGCAATCAGTCACGCAAAAGCATGTAGTGCGGGAGCATAGAAACATGGCCATCAAAACAACTGATCGATTCGATACAGCGCGCGACTATGTCAACGCGCACGCCTTCGCGCACCTGCTAGACGATGAATGCCGCGAAGCACTCGCGAGCATTGTCTACCGGCGCAATAAGGTCTGGACCGTATACGCGAGCGCGCCCAAAGATCCCGCGAAGCGCGCAGCGTGGCACGCCTATCTCGACGTGCGCCACGCGCGGCAATGGGGCGCGCTCCCGAGCGCGGGCTCTGAATCCAAGGTCTGGTTTTTCCTGAGCGCGGGGCGCGATCAGGTGGACCGCTACTCGCGACTGTTCGACAAGTTTCTCGCCGCCGCGCGAGCCAATAAGGGAGCGAAGTGATGAACGCACGCCAGCGATTCTTTTTCGATCACGCAGGCTATTCCTACTCGCCGCCGGAATCACCCTTGTCCGGGCGCACGCGGTGCGCGGAGCTACTCGCGAGCGCGGAGGAATGGGCTCGCGACAACGGCTGGCGATTCGCGTGGGAGCGCGATCAGGACAGCGATGAACACGGCGCGTGGCACTGCTTCCTGTACAGCGCAGACGGCGCGCTGTGCCAGTCCCTGTCGGGCATCACCTTCGATTCGGGCGAGCCATGGGGCGAGAGCTACCGGCGGGTAGTCGAGGCCGAATTGGCCCATCAGGAACAAGAGGCCCGCAAATAATTAATTCCCAGGCGATACCATTTCCCGCCGGGATCGATTACAATCAGCACTGTCTACCGCAACCACTGGACACCGAAAAATGAATGAACACGATATCCGCCACATAACCCGCGCGATCAGGCGCGACAGCGCGGCCGCGATCATCGCGGGTGCGTTCTCGACCGACATCGAATCGATCCGCGACTACCGCTACCAGCGATACGTCGCGCCCATGGTCTACAGCATCGGCGACTGCTACTTCGCCGCGTACCGCACCAAGCCCCGGCACGATGTTGGCGGCGAATGGCGCAAGCACGCGGATCAGTTCTGGGCAGAGAAGAGCGGCACCACATTGTGGGTCTGCGACATGTCCACCAACCAGGAAACCAGGCCATGAAGCAATTCGGGAAGTTCAACGTGCGCGTCATCTTCGCGGGCGACCGCTACGGGCTCAATGACTGCCTCACCGTCGAGGGCGCACCGCAGGTCGAGTTCTACGATGCGACCGCAGACAAAGAGACGTTCGGCGAGCGCGGGCAATTCACCGGCGGGCGCTACTACGTCGAGACGCTGCTGCTCGACTGGCACAGCCGACGCGAGCGCGAGTTCAACATGACACCCATCGATCAGGGGCTGTGCCTGTGCGGTCACGTACGCGCGTGGGACGTTGATGGCCCGACGATGGCGCGCGTGCGCGCGTGGCTGATCCAGCAACTGATCGCGCGCGCGACCGTGAAAGAGGAGGCCGCATAGATGGCACAGATGAACTATCGCGTCTCGACCCTGCGCGCCGCATCGTGCGTCTCGCAGGACGGCGCGAAGAAACGCATGACTTCGACTGACGGTCTGCGCTGGGCAATCAGCAAGAACGTGAAACGCAGTCTGGGCAATCGCACCTTCGACATAGTCGAGGCGTGGGATCTGCGCGAGCGGGTGAACGGCAAAGCCGTACTCCGCCACGCAGGCAGGAATGAGGAAGCCGCTATCAAGTGGATCAACAACATCGACCTTTTCACCTAACCGGAGCCCCGCAACATGGCATCTGAATCGCAGAAGAAAATCATCGGCATCGTGCGCGACCTGATAACGGCGCACGGTTTCGAGCCTCTCGCGCGTGAGGCGTGGGCCAACACCGGCACGATTGCTATTGAGCATTCGGGCCGGTTCGGGCAACTCGCGGAGATCACCTACAATTTTCAGGACGACTACTTCACGCTGACGATCAGGCGCACCCGCACCGGCGCGAAAGATTCCCGCCACTACATGCGCTACGACGAACGCGGGAAGTTCGCCATCTTCACCTCCGAATTGGTCGAGATGCTGAAGACGCTGAAACCAGGCAACCAGGAGGCCGCATCGTGAGCTACAAACCCGAAGTTCAAACCGACGCCAGCGGCAACTGGTACGGCAACGCGCTGCGCTTCGCCACGCGCGAAGAGGCAGAGCAGAACGTGGCGGATCTCATGTCGCGCTGGCTCGCGGTGCGCGAGACGCGTGTTGTCGAGTCCGACGATCCCGTCAACTACCGCTGGGTCAATGGCGCACCTGTGCGCGTGGAGGCCGCATCGTGAGCAACCCCAGACCTGTACTGCTGTGGGAAGGACGGCGCGCTGACGATGTCGCGCGCGTCGGCAAGCTGGTCAAGGAAGGCGGCTGCGGCGAGGCCGGACTCGCGTGGAACAAGTTCATGCGCTTCTACTACCGGCGCTACAACGACGGCGACAAGCCGCACCATGCGGCCTACAAGTACTGTGCGCGCGTCGCGGGCATCACCCTCGCGCGCTACTGGGACTGCGCGATGGTCGGCACGATGGAGAACATCGGCGATGCGCTGATCGATCAGATCCTGCAAGCCGCGCGCGACACCCGCACGATCAACGGCCATCCGCTGTACGTGCTGCACAACGGCAAGCGGCACGGTGTACCCCATGTCGCGCGTGCGGCGCACCTGTGGGAGCGCT
>Ga0105252_10000414_pt1 | contig 30082 bp, 24 predicted proteins | sample EasRivMeERMZT100_FD_89675 | JGI IMG/M metagenome (GOLD analysis project Ga0105252, IMG submission 89675) | Soil microbial communities from meander-bound floodplain in the East River, Colorado, USA - East River MetaG ERMZT100 | ecosystem: Environmental > Terrestrial > Soil > Floodplain | place... | reverse complement strand
GCCCATGCCAAGCTCGCAAACGTTGTCTGCTCTTTCAATCTGTTTCCTCCTCCAACATTGTCGTTCTTACTGCTTTGCGATATTAGACAACATTACAGAAGACTTGTTCAGAGATTCCTTAAGATTCTTGCCTCGAACATGCTCAAGGCGGCTATGGTTGAAACCACCATTGCACGTGATTGATAGTAATTCCGCGACCTTGCTTTGCCGCCACCGAGCAGCCTTTCCAAAGTCCGCACCTTTTATTGTAACCGTTCTACTCTGTGTCTCGCTGGTGAAGAGCGATTCGGAGAACTTAGCGCGGCAGCGCCGTGGGAGGCGGAGAAGTTAGCCGGCAGACGCATCACGAACTCGCTGCCGCGACCCAAACCCGCGCTCCGAGCGTTGATGCTTCCGCCGTGAAGATCGATTAAAGTGCGGGCTAGCGTGAGCCCGACGCCGAGGCCCCCCTCGGAGCGGGCCAGGAACGGATCGCTCTGAACGAAAAGATCGAAAACCCGCGGCAACAGCTCGGGCGAAATGCCGATGCCGGTGTCGCGCACGCACAGCACGATCTCGTCGCGCTCGCGATATCCCGTCAGCGAGATTGCACCGCCGTTTGGCGTGTACTTCGCCGCGTTGTCGAGCAGGTTGCCGACGACCTGAATGATACGCGTGGGATCCGCCTCAAAGCCGAGCGGCTCCTCCGGCAGCGACACCGACACTACATGCTGCCGAGCTTCGATGATGCTGCGCGAAATATCGAGCGTCTCGGCGACGATCGTCTGAAGCGTCACCGTCTCTTTGCGCAGAGCGATCTTACTGCGGGTCAGGCGGGAAACATCCAGCAGGTCGTCGAGCAGCCACGATAAATGCTTGACCTGCTGCTCAGCGCGGTCCGTCGCTTGCTGAATATCGGCATTGCGCTTGGCCTTGTCTCGGATTATTTGCATGGCGCTCTGGATTGCCGTGACCGGATTGCGCAGCTCGTGGGCCAACATCGCCAGGAACTCGTCCTTCGCATGGTTCTCCGCCACCGCCGCCGCTCGGGCCGCCTTGAGCTCGCTGGCGATCTGCGTCTCCTGCTCATGGAGCCGGCAGGCGGTTAGATACGCGGCGATCTGGCTAGCGACGATCGACAGCAGCCGCAGATGGTCGTCAGTGAAGGCGTCGGGCTTTCCGTCGCGAACAAAAATCACGCCCAGTACCCGGTCGAGCCCGACGATGGGGACCGCCAGGTGCGAGGGCGATACCAAGGGCGTGAGGTGGGCGACATTCAACGACCCTGTGTCCGCGCCCCGCTTCGCGTCGTCTGTGAGTACGGCCAAAAAACGCGCCAGCACCGGGCTCAGAGATTCTCGCTCCTCCCAGCTATCGGGCTCGACCACGAGCCGCGACTCGCCGCCCGCCGCATTAAGGAGAGCGCATTGGCGGTAGGGGACGATGCGCTGAAGCAGCCTGAGCGTACGCCGGAGCCGGGGCTCGCTGTCGACGGGCGAGTCGAAGCCCTGCACGATATCGTAGAGCGTGCGGGCGATTGACCCGACGGGGCTCGATCGGTTCGGGAAGATCCAACTCATCGTCCGCGCCTCTTCTTCCTCGACCGGCTTTGCGCGACGGGACGCCCCGCTAGGCGCGCCGGCTGAGGCACCCCCGTCAGCACTCCGCGTAGGTCTCGGAATCGCTCTCCGACCTGCGCCCCGCGGTCGTCGATCAAGAAGCGGCGCAGCTCCGAGGTGTGGCCGATCCCGCGCGCCTTGAGTACGAACACCGCGCGCTCCAGATGCCCCTCCACCTCGACGTAGCGCAGCACGATCACGTTGTCGGCGATGGAAGAGACGCCGTGGCCGGTGAGTTGCGCGGTACCGAGCAACTCTGCGACCTCCATGGTCATCAGCGGCGCGACCCGGGCTATCCGGAAGTGCTTGGTGAGAGCGTAGACCAACTCACGGAACCGACGCTGGGAGGGCACGCTGAGCGACATGCTGCTGAGGCTGTCGATCACCGCGCGGCGCGCGCCGATCCTCGCGATCTGTCTAAGCGCCTCATTGAGGAAACGGTCCGTGACGAGCTCAACCGGCGAGGTATAGCTGATAAGGAGGAGGCCTTGAGCCTCCAGCGGGACAAGATCCCAGCCGAAGGTCTTCGCGACCGCTCGGAGTTGCGCCGGTGTCTCCTCTAGCGTGAAGAAAATCCCTGGCTCCCCTCGGCGCGTGCCATCGAGGATGTAGTGCAGGCCTAGAAGCGTCTTGCCTGTTCCGGTGCCGCCCTGGACCATCGTCGCGCTCCCCTGCGGTAGGCCACCGAGCAAGAGCGCGTCGAGTCCGGCGACGCCGGTGCCGAGCCGCTCCTCGAGGTTGACCGGCGGCTCGCCGGTCATCTCCGGTCCGCGCACGCGCGGGTAAAACATCAGCCCGTCAGCAGCGATATCGAAGAAGTGGCGCCCGGTCACGTAGTTCGCGCCGCGCATTTTCAAAACTTCGAGTTGCCGGGTCGCCACCAATTCTTGGCGCTCATTGGTGAGGCGCACGATGCCGTCGGCTATGGCGAACTCCGGGGCGACGCCGATCTCCTCCCGGGTGTACTCGCCCACCAAGAGCGTCGTGGCCCCCCAAGCGGATATTCCGACGGCGAGATCGTACACGAGGATCCGGCTATGGTTGTTGTTGGGCATGAGATCGTGGATGGCCTTGAAGCTGTCGATCGCTACGATGTCGGGTTCTTCACTCTCAACACGTTGCATCATCTGTGCCAACGTCTTTTCTACGCCGTCTTTACGAAGGGCGGAGCCGAGATCGGCGAAGACGACATGCTCTTCGATCAGACGGGCGTCGAAGAAGGAGAAGAGCTGCATGTAGCGGATGACCTTCAGCGACGGCTCGGAGAGCGTGGTGAAGTAGAGGCACTTCTTCCCCTGCCGGGCGTGGTGGAAGAGCGCCTGGAGCGTGAAGACGGTCTTTCCGGAGCCTGGCTCGCCGGCGACGACAGTAACCGACTTGGAGGGAATTCCGCCGCCGAGAATCGCGTCCAGCGCGGCGGATCCGGTGCTCAGCCGCTCGAGGGTTGAAGCGTGATCAGTCATTTTGCCTCCTCACTGAAGTCGATTCCCAGCTTGCGGAAGGGAGCCAAACGCCCGAGCCGCCGAACCACAACCGGTCCGGTCAGCTCGACGAGGAGCACGCGCAGCTCGGCCGCGACGACCCGGAGCGCGTCTATGGCTTCCTCGTTGCCGGGCTGCTTCCATCTGTCGGGGAGACGATATTCGTAATCCAGGCCGTTGCGGGCTACCGTGATGGGCTCGAGCCAAGAGGTTTGGGCCCCGGCCTGCTTGATCGCGCGACGTAGTAGCGTGGCCGTGGCGGCGGTTCCCAGAACATCCGCGAGGGACTCCCAGAGGAGATCGAACAGCTTTGCGGCGGATGCCACGTTCTGATCGCTACGGCTCACGAGACGATTACTACTCTAAGGCTGTGACAATGTCGAGTTAAGGTCTCGGCCCCGTCTTGCTGGTGAACATATTCAGATACGTAAGATACCTGTAGCGTGTCATTGGACTGCGTCATATTGAGGTTTGTCGCTTAAAAAAAAGTGCACAACGAACAGCGACTTGGCAAGACGCTGTTACAACTGTGCGCAGACTGGGCAAATCGGACGCGCGCAGCATTCGCATCGAGCTAAAAATTTCCCATGAAGAATTGTCCGAGATGGTGGGCACGACGCGAACTGGGTCAGCATCTAACTCGAATGCAAAACAAATTCCGAGACCCCCATCCATTTGGCGATTGGGTCCTTGACATCTAGCAGGCGGTGACTAGATTACCGCCCTGATTGGCTCGGTTTTGTGGGCTGCGTGCGATTTCGGCGTGTTAGCCTTCCTACGAACAAACACGAATCCTGTCTAGGTCCCCCCCCCAATCCGGTTTAGTTTCGATTCTGCGGCGCAGCCCGGCTTTTTCGTTGGTCGATAAAAAACTACGTGAGGTAGTCGACTCTGAGACGGATTCTCGAGTTCCGACACCGCAGCAATTTATCCTAAGCCTGAAAGGCGCTTTGTGATGAAACAACGACTCTTGAAAAACTTAGCTAAGACATCATTAACTTCTTTCGCGCCACGCTTTCAGAAATTGATCACGCTGCTTTTGGTCGTCTTAACGGCTGAGATCTCGAATGCAGCCATTATTGATGTGACAAGATTTGGGGCGATGCCCAATGATTCGGTGGATGACAGCCGTGCGATTCAAAATGGGCACCATTTAACTGGGGAATCCAAAGGAGGCTAGCATCCCCTTTGGTCGCGTGCGGGGTTAATACCCCGTACGCGAAATGCGCCGTTTATTCACGGCTACGACAAGTCATTAGCCTCCGGCAAAGCCAGAGGCTTGATTTGAGAACCGCTCAAAGCGATTTGGCCAGCGACGCCGACATCCTCTGCTTACTGGAACATGTTCAGTTGATCCACCCTTATCCCTGCTAAAATCAGTTACACATGCCTATTCTGGCTAGGCATGTGTATGAGTCTATCAATCTTTCTCTTTGACATCGTCCATTATTAGACAGCAATTTTTTTCTAGTCGGCGTAAAAAACTACCAAATAAGACACGCGATTCATAAACATGATGAGTAGCGCCTGGTTTGGAGGAAATATGTTGACGCCAAGGAAAATACTGGTTGTCGAAGACTGCGGTGATCTCCTCGATCTTTTAGGAGAGGCGCTAGTTCTCTTGGGCTGGGAGACAATCCTTGCCGAGAGTGGCCGTGAAGCAATGAACAAACTTGGGCATGATGTTCCCAGTGTCATTCTCATGGACATGCCAACGCCGGTGATGAACGGAATCAAGCTGGCAGCATCTCTAAAAGCGCATCCTGCCTATAAAAAAATTCCGATTCTTGCGGCGAGTGCGTCTTCCAGTGGACTGACCCGGGAGCGCTGTCTCGCGCTCGGCTGCGACGATTTCATTTCTAAACCATTCGCGCTTGCCGAGCTCGAAACGCGTCTTTCGAATCTATTGTCCGCGGAGAGTCGCAAAGCAATTAGGGCAACAGACCCTACAAATTGGGCAACTAATCGGCGGCACGAAAGGTCGAGGAGTGCCGGCCACAGGAAAGTAGCTTAGTTGTCCGTGTCAGAGTCCCGCGTGTCAAAAACAACTTCATATCGTTCCAATTCTCAGAAGCGAAAGGCAGCAGAATGGAATTAAGTCATAACGGAAACCGAATCGACACCAGCTTGGGAGAGCTCATAGCCGCGATCAGCGATGTGGCATTTGAATATGCCGCAGACACAAAAGAGGCCTACCGTCTTGCCCACTTAGTTTTGGTGGAAATTCTGAAGGGCGCCTCACTGAGACCTGCAATCGTTGACTGGCGCTTTTCCAGGACCGGTCACTGCTGAAAACTTACGACCGTTGGGTGAGGGGGGCGGCGATGGCCCAATTTTTTTCCAGTGAGTCCAAATTTAGACAGACGCGCGAATGAGCATATGGTATGCGACAAGCCGCGAGCAGAACCCTGGGCGGTGATGCTAATACAGTTTTCGGTCAAGCAGCTTCATCAAGAAATGGCCTATACAAAAATTCTCGGCAATGGGAGCGTCACTACTCTCAGAGAGTGCGTGCCCCATGACCTTTGCCATGTCAAAATTGGCGACGATTATCATTGGCCAACGTGGCGGCGGGCCAAAGCCCATCGAAGCGACATGATTGGCCTCCGGCTTTCGGCCGTGACTTACGCGGTGAAATGTCGGTTGACATTGAGATTAGGTGCCGTGGCACGAATATAGACACGGTTATTATTTGCAGGTGGCTGGTGAATAAAGGAAAAATCTCTACGGAACAAGGATAAAAGGATAAGCAACGGGGAGGCTAGCAGCTTCTTTTTGCGGGTCAACTTTTGGCGAAGGTCCCGCAAAGAGATGCGTCGATAAAGACGATGAGCCTATCATATGACAGGGCTAGTCCGCCCCGTTGCTTTTTAACGCTAACTCACCGTGGGGTAAAATTCAATATGAAATTCAATATGGCGCGAAGAATAGTAAGAAACTGGGATAGCTCTCGCCGCGGTTCGCGAGACGTATCAAGGATACCCGTGGCTTTGTCTGTTCTCGTCGGAGGTGGGCTGCTGCTCATCGTTCATGGCTGTTCCGCTACTCAACCAGGACCGCTGAATGCGACCGGTATCCACAAAGTCGATAACGCGAGCGTCTTGCAAGTTTCGCGCGCGGAGGAAACGGCTGACCTTGCGCGACTGACCCGGCTGTGGGATGAGCGCAAGCAAGAGCGCTTTGTCAGCGACTACCCGATCGGTCCCGGCGATGTCATTGAGTTCAATGTTCCAGGCATGGAAGAAATCAAAAATATGTCCGAGCGCGTTAACGGAGACGGAACGATTTCGTTACCGTTCGTGGGTGTGATCACCGTGACCGGTATGACGGAAAAAGCGTTGCGCGATGAGATCCGCCGAAGGCTCGAAGCAAATTACATGCGCAATCCGCAGATCAACTTGTTCGTCAAAGAGTTTCGCAGCCGCCAGGTCGCGGTCATCGGGGCCGTACAGAAACCCGGGCTTTACAATTTGGCCAGCTACTCGGATACCTTGCTGAACATGATTTCGCAAGCCGGCGGCATGAAGGCCGAAGCGGCGGAACGGATATTACTGGTCCCCGCCGAGCCCGTCGATGCCGAACAAGCCAAAAAAGTCGTCGAAACATTGCCTGTGAGCATCATCAAGCAGGATCCGTCGCCACTTATTCTCAAAAACGTTGATCCGATCACTATCAGCCTCGATAGCATCATGCGGGGCAGCCATGAGCGTTACTTGCAGATGCCGGCGCGCGCCGGCGACATCATCATGGTCCCCGGTGCAGGTGAGGTTCTGGTTCAAGGATGGATCGAGAAGCCGGGGTCGTACAAGATCACTCCCGGTTTAACGATTCTTGGCGCCGTGGCCGCAGCCGGCGGACCCATGTTTCCCGCCGACACAGGATCGGTTGAGCTCATACGGACAGATAAACAGGGAAAAAAAACTACGGTCATCGCGGATCTCGACGCGATTAAAAAAGGCGCGCAGCCCGATTTGCCGATCCGAGAAGGCGATCTCATCGATGTTAGCTCCACCGGGCCGAGATTGGCAGCCTACGGTATGTATCGTTTCTTTACTACGATGATCAACGTTGGCGCGAGTGTCCCTATACGCTGATTTCTCAGCTTTGAAACAAACTAGAAGGTCATTCTATGAAAGATATCTCACCCTATTCGAAGCGCGGCACGATCTATATTGTTCCTGATCAAGAGCAAGAAGATCCGCTTTCTCAGGCCCGCTTGGTGGAAAGCGATGCTGCGCCGAACATGCGCGATTATTGGCAGGTCCTAAGAAAGCACAAGTGGAGAATCGCCGGTTGTTTGCTGGTGGCCGTCGGCGTCGCAACGGTGGTGGTTCTGGCAACGACGCCAATCTACACCGCCAAGGCCAAGGTGCTCATTGAACGTAAAGGGCCCCAGGTCGTGAACATTCAGCAGGTTCTTTCCGAATCGATAGAGTCCGACGAGCATAACTATTACCAAACCCAGTACGAAATGTTGCGCAGCCGGAGCCTGGCCGCCGAGGTAATCGGCGCACTCGGATTGGAAAAAAATCCCGTTTTCGCCGGCGCTTCCGCCGGTTTCGTCCAACAGCTTTGGACCGATCTGCGTTTTCCCTGGAACCGCAGTGGCGCGCAAACCGGGGCTACGCCGGGCGACCTGTTGGGCGTCGATTCCCGAGTCATCGATAGCTACGGGCAGATGTTGGAAATCGAACCTGTCAAACGCAGTCGGCTGGTGAATATCGCCGTCAGCACACAGGACCCGGCGCTCTCGGCCGCCATTGCCAATGCCCATGTCAACGCCTACATCCACCAAGGAATGAAGCTGCGTTCGCGTGCCAACGAGGAGGCTCAGAAGTTTCTCGAAAGCAAATTGGCGGAGCTTAAGCAGCGGGTGCAAAGTTCGGAAGAGGCTCTCAATCGCTTTCGACGAGGGAAGGGCATTATTTCGCTCGTCGACAAGGAAAATATCGTCGTCGACCGACTGGCCGACCTGAACAAGCGTCTCACCGAAGCCGAAGCGGATCGCATCGGTTTGGAAGCGCACGCCCGCCTGATCAAGCAGCGAGAATACGACTCGCTTCCCGCGGTCATCAATAATCCACTCATTCAAAACCTGAAATCCCAGGTCATTACGCTCGAAGGGCAACAGGCAAACCTCGCCGCCCAATTTAGGCCCGGGTATCCCCGTTTAGCGCAGGTTCAAGCGCAGCTGGAAGAGGGGAAGCAACGGCTATCCCAGCAAATCAAAAATGTCGTGGAAGGAATCAACTCGGCGTACTACGCATCCGCGGCAAAGGAGAACGAGCTGAGAAGGCAGATGGATAAGCAGAAGTCCGATGCGTTGGCTCTGAAAGATGCTTCCGTTGAATACGCTATTTTATCACGCGAGGCGAATACCAACACGCAACTCTATGACAGCGTCTTGGACCGCATGAAAGAAATCGGCGTGGCGGCGGAAATTCCTGCTTCCAATATTTCCATTCTCGATGCCGCGGAAATTCCGCGCCTGCCTTCCCAACCGCAGAAAAGGTTAATTTTGATGATTGCCGCCATGATCGGCTTGATGGGGGGCTTGGCCTGGGCCTTTCTCAAGGAGTATTTCGACAATACTCTGCGCACGCCGCAGGACATCGAGCGCCATTTGCACCTCGCGAATTTAGTGGTCGTACCTGATTTCTTCAGCTTGCCCAAGAACGCCGCCAGATGGAAACTGCCGTTCTCCGGGCGCGCGCCTGCGCTCGATTCGCGGATCTGCGTCCCGAGCAAAAGCCCTATGACCGCCGACCTACGTTTCACCGTGATCACCGAAGCGTACCGGAAACTGCGAACTTCAATCCTCTATGCGCGGCCCGGGCAGCCACCCAAGACAATTTTATTCACCAGCAGCACCGCTGGCGAAGGAAAGACGATTTCGGTGACGAATACGGCGATCATGTTCGCCCATCTCGGTTATCGCTGTTTGGTGATCGACGCCGATTTGCGCCGGCCCTTTTGCCACCGCGTTCTGCGGGTGGAAAACGAGCGCGGGCTTGCGGACTTGCTTGTCGGCCAAGAAGATTTCGATGGCACGATCCAATCGACCTCGATCGCCAATCTTTCGGTGTTGAGCTGCGGCTCTGTCCTGCCTAATCCAGCGGAGCTCGTCGGCTCACAGAAGATGCGTCAGACGCTGGCCGAATTGCGGGATCTTTACGATTTCATTTTGATCGACTCGCCGCCGGTGATGCCGGTCAGCGACGCCATCGTTCTTTCCACCATGGTCGACGGCGTGGTGTACGTGGTGCGCGCCCAGGAGACGCCCCATTATGTGGTGAAGACGGCACTCGCCCAGCTCAGGACCGAGGGTACGAAAATTCTGGGCGTGCTGCTTAACCGCGTCGACCTGCGTAGCGCCGAGTACAAGGATTACTATGAATATTACGGTGGCGATTACCACTCTAACATGCGCCTTGCGTGAAGCGGGCGCGAGCGTTCGTTGAACCATTTACGAGGAGAAACTTTCTATGCGTTATCTGATTACCGGTGGAGCGGGGTTCGTCGGGTCTCATTTGGCCGACCGGCTGCTCGACGAGGGACACCATGTGATGATCATCGACGATTTGTGCACGGGCTCAATGCACAACATCGAACATCTGAAGCACAAGCGGCGCTTTGAATACATCATCGACACGATGTTCAACCGGTCTTTACTGGCGGAGCTGATCGATGAATGCGACTCGATCGTTCACCTGGCTGCGGCGGTAGGGGTGCGGCTCATTGTTGAGAGCCCGGTGCGCACCATCGAAACCAATGTCAAAGGAACCGAGGTGGTGCTTGAATTCGCCAACAAGAAGAAAAAGAAAGTGCTGATTGCCAGTACTTCCGAGGTCTACGGCAAATCGACCAAGATCCCTTTCTGTGAAGACGATGACCTGGTCATGGGCGGCACGCAAAAAGGCCGCTGGAGCTATGCCTGTTCGAAGGCGATCGACGAGTTTCTGGCGCTCGCCTACTGGAAAGAAAAAAAGCTTCCCGTCACCATCGCGCGGCTGTTCAACACGGTAGGGCCGCGCCAGACCGGACGCTACGGCATGGTCTTGCCGACCTTCGTGCGTCAAGCGCTCAACGGCTTGCCCATAACGGTCCACGGCGACGGTTATCAATCGCGCTGCTTCGGCCACGTCAGCGACGTGGTTCAAGTGCTCGCCCGGCTGAGCAATCATCCCAAAGCGATCGGCGAAATTTATAACGTCGGCGGCGAACAGGAAATCACCATTGGCGATCTCGCGGTGCTGGTCAAATCGATGACCGGGAGCGCATCGCCGATCCGTTACATTCCTTACGGTGAAGCCTATGGCGAGGGCTTCGAAGACATGCCACGGCGCGTGCCGGACATTTCGAAGATCAAAGGCCTGCTCAATTTTTGGCCGACCAGAAATATTGAGGAAATCGTCAGCAGCGTGATCGATTATTATCAGGTGGAAATCCCCTCGAACTGGGTGACCCGCCCCGTGTTGGCGATGGAAGGCGCATTTTAGCGGGCGCTCCTTAGCCTTGACGGGTCTCATCCATATGAATGTCAATTGGCAGAGCGCCGGGATTTTTCTCATTCCGGCTATTTCGTTCATCCTCACGGTGGTGGCCGTGCCCATCGCCGGCCGCTTAGCCCAGCGCTGGAACTGTATCGCCGTGCCGAGTCACGAGAGGTGGCACAGCGCGCCGACACCGACCTGCGGCGGCTTGGCGTTTTTCTTTTCGGTGCTGTTAGTGGCGCTCTTTTCGGTTTCGGATTTGTCGTCGATCCTGCCGTTTTTTGGGATTGTCGGCGGGATGTTTTTCGTCGGTGTCTACGACGATGTCCACCAGTTGAGGCCGGCGACCAAATTACTCAGTCAAATTATCGCGGCCTCCACGGCGCTCTTCTTCGACTATCATCTGCGCTTTTTCTCGTGGGGAGTGCTGGATGCTCTGTTGACCGCCGTCTGGATCGTCGGCCTGACCAACGCGCTCAACTTGCTCGATAATATGGACGGTCTCGCCGCCGGCATCGGTCTCATCGCGGCGCTTTACCTGGCATATCTTTTCTATCAGCAGGGTGATCAGAACTATCTGGTTGTGAGCCTGGCTCTCGCCGGTGCGTTAGCAGGCTTTTTATTGTTTAATTTTCATCCGGCGTCGATTTTCATGGGCGATGCCGGCAGTCTTTTTCTGGGAACCTCGCTGAGTCTGCTGACGGTCCATGCCAACGGACAGGCTTCCAATATTCTGTCTCTGATCGCGGTTCCCGCTTGCATTTTGCTAGTGCCGATCCTTGATACCACGCTGGTCACGGTAACGCGGTTGTTCCGCGGACAGCGGATCTCCCAAGGCGGCAAGGACCATGCCTCGCACCGGCTCGTCGTGCTCGGGCTCAGCGAATCGCAAGCGGTGCTGCTGCTCTATGTCATGGCGCTCATCGCCGGCGCCACCGCGGTGTTGATCAAGCAATTCGCCTACGCCGTGAGTTTAGCCATTCTTCCTCTGGTCATTCTGACGTTTACGCTTTTCACCGCTTACCTAGGCAGGGTGGAAATTGTTTCCCATAAGGAGGACCTGCGCCTGCGGCCGAACCGGAAGGTTACGCTCCTCTTGACGGCGCTGGCCTACAAGGGCCGCATGATGGAGATCCTTCTCGATTTGGTTCTAATCGCGTTCGCCTACTACATGGCTTTCGCCCTGCGCTTTGAGTTCACTTTCAGGCCATCGTTGTTGACTCTCTATATTAGCTCGTTTCCGGTGGTCGCGGCGGCCACTTACCTCGCGTTCTTTTTCCTTCGCATCTATCAGGGGCTGTGGGGCCGCGCCGGCTTCCATGATCTCGTGCGCATCGCGGCAGCCGTGCTCTTGGGCGCGCTACTCACCGTCGCCGCGCTGGTGCTGTTTTATGGTTTTGCCGGTTACTCCAAAGCCGTATTCATTCTTTACAGTCTCTTGCTTTTTATCGGCATGGCCGGCAGCCGTCTTTCCTTTCCGCTGTTCGGATTTTTCATGTCTCGACCGCGTCCGGATCAAGTCCCGGTGCTGGTTTACGGAGCGGGCGATGACGGTGAGGTCGTGGTGCGAGTATGCCGAGAAAATCCGCAGGTCGGCTACCATCCAGTTGGCTTTCTTGACGATGATCCGCGCAAAGAGGGACGCAGCGTGTTGGGGCTGCGAATTTTCGGCGGGCCGGAAAAGCTGCCGCAGATTCTCGAGCGTAATCAAGTGCGCGGCTGCATCATTTCATCGCGCGACATACTTGCCGACGATCATGCGCAGCGGATTCGCTCGCTGTGCGCGAAGCAGGGACTGTGGCTCAAACAACTGCGTTTTGAATTCATCGAGGGGGGAGCCGGAAAGCTATGAGAACGAATCTACCCAAGTGCATTGCCGTCGTCGGACTGGGCTACGTCGGACTGCCTTTGGCCTCGGCCTTTGGCAAAGTGATCCCGACCATCGGTTTTGACGTCGACGAGAACCGGGTTCGGGAGCTGCGCAGTGGCGCAGATCGCAACGGCGAGCTAGGCAAAACCGATTTGCAGGAGGAACTCTTGGTGTTCACCAGTGATCCTTCGCTCTTGCAGCGCGCGTCCGTCATTATCATCGCCGTGCCGACGCCCGTGGACAAAGCCAAACGACCGGACCTGTCCTGTTTGATCGATGCCAGCCGGCTAGTGGCGCGAAATCTGACGCGCAACGCAACGGTGGTTTACGAGTCCACCGTTTATCCGGGCTGCACTGAAGAAGTTTGTCTGCCGGTTATTGAGGAAGAGTCGGGACTCAAGGCCGGACGGGACTTCAAAGTGGGCTACTCTCCGGAACGAATCAACCCTGGGGATACCGAACACACGCTTGCTAAGGTTACCAAGATTGTGGCGGGACAGGACGAGGAGACCACACAAAAGCTCGCCGCAATATACGGTTTGGTCGTGAAAGCGGGTATCTACAAGGCTCCCACGATCCGCACCGCAGAGGCGGCCAAGGTCATCGAAAATGTGCAAAGAGACCTGAACATCGCGTTGATGAACGAGCTCGCGGTGCTATTTCATCGCATGGGATTGGACACTCAGGAAGTCCTCAAGGCAGCGCGCAGCAAATGGAATTTTTTACACTATGAGCCGGGTTTGGTCGGCGGCCATTGCATCCCGGTCGATCCGTACTATCTCACTTTCAAGGCGCAAGAGATCGATTATCATCCCGAGGTCATTCTCGCCGGACGCAGGATCAACGACTCCATGGGCCGCTACGTTGCCCAGGAAACGGTCAAGCTGTTGATCCGCGCCGGACGTGTGGTCCGCGGCGCTTCCGCGCTGATTCTCGGCGCGACATTCAAGGAAGATGTGAGCGACATGCGCAACACTCGGATCACGGACGTGGTTCAGGAACTGGAGAGCAACGGCATCAACGTGAATGTTTACGATCCGTTCGTCACGCCCGGCGAGCTGCAGAAGTTCCACATGCGGGGCGTGAAAAATCCCTTCGCGACAAAAGAGAAATTCGATGCTCTGGTCTTGGCGGTACCGCACCGCATGTTTCTCGATATGCCGCCCGAAGCGTACCTGGGCCTAATGCGAAATGGCGGCAAGCCGGCTGTTTTCGTCGATCTGAAGGGCGTTCAGCGCGATGCCGGAGCCAGGAACGATGTTCTTTACTGGAGTCTGTAATGCACGATTCCGACAATTCGCCGCGGTTCCACGTGCTGATCGTCACGGGAATTTTTCCACCCGATATCGGCGGACCGGCAACCTATGTCCCCGCTATGGCAACCGCATTGGTAACACATGGCAACCGAGTCACGGTGGTAACGCTCAGCGAGACGGTTCAAGACGAGAGCAAGTTTTATTCTTTCCGGGTCGTGCGCCTTAGGCGCGGCCTCTTCAAACCTTACCGCGTCCTTCGCACCATCGCAGCTTTGATTCGTAACGGCTGGGGCGCGGACGTGATCTTTGCCAATGGACTGTTTCCGGAAACCGTTCTGGCGAATATTTTTCTGAGAAAACCGCTGGCGCAGAAATGGGTCAGCGATTGGGCATGGGAGCGGGCGACCAATCAAGGATGGGTAAGCAGCAGTTTCGAAGACTTTCAGCGCCACCGGCTCGGGTTCAAGGTAGAATGTTTAAAACTTTTAAGAAGCTTTTGCGCTCGCGCGGCTAACGCCGTAATCGTGCCGAGCCGTTATCTCGGCGGCGCGCTAGCGGATTGGGGCGTGACCCGAGAAAAAATCGTGACAATTTATAACGCGGTAAAAACCGATTCGGTGTCTCCAGTGACTCTACCGATTTCAACCGAGCTCAAGCTCGTGACGGTCGGCCGGCTCATCGCCCTAAAGCGAGTCGATCACATCATTCGCGCCGTCCGCGATTTGCCGAATCTCGGGTTGGTGATCGTCGGCGATGGCCCGGAACGGGAGCGTCTAAAAGCTCTGGTGCGTGAGCAGGCTTTAGTCGATCGGGTTTATTTCGCGGGGCAAAAGACCAAGCAGGAAACGCTGTCCCTGATGGCGGCCTGCGATATCTTTGTGCTCCATTCGACCCACGAAGGTTTGCCGCACACGGTGCTCGAAGCGATGAGTCTTGGAATGCCGGTGGTGGCGACGGCCGTCGGCGGCACGCCGGAACTGGTTTGCGACGGCGAAAACGGCCGGCTCATCCCGTCCCATTCCGAAAACGGTTTATCAGACACTCTGCAGCAACTCCTATCCTCGCCGTCAGAGCGAGCGCGGCTAGGGCAGAACGGCAAGCGCACCCTGGAGCGCTTTCGACCATCGACGATGATCGAAAAAACCGAAGCGGTGCTCACAGGTCTCTGTCAGCAACCACCTCGCGTGTCCCGCGGCAACTCAGGACTGTCGGAGCGCGTCAATTTGTAAACAATATTTATTATCTTAAGTAACCCAAATGTGGTTTATGGATCAGCTCGCGATCTTCGGACAATGAGACAAGGTGGCCGTTCCCTATTTTGCTGATTGATGAATCGAACCGTAGCCTCAAGCCGGTCGATTCGAGTGTCGCAACCGTGAAATAGGTCAATCTTTGTTGGGTTCGGAAGAACTAATAAACAGCGGCCTTCGAAGCCATCAGATCCATCAAAACGGCGCTCGGGGCATTGATGGGAGCGGACAAATTTAGACGTAGGCGTCATCAATGAAACTGCTTGAAGTTTTCAAAGCCTCTGCAATTGGCAAGTTGACGGTTCCCGCCTTCACCGGCGCGGCGAGCGCGGGGACGTGGGCTGGAAACCTCATGGTCGGGGCTCAGCGTACGGCTCGGCATCCTATGGCCGAAGGCGCGATGTTGCTCGCCGGTGCCCAATATGCCGCCGCCGCCATTGGTCTGGTCACGAGCGTTGTCAGCGCTCGGATTCTCGGGCCAAACGACTTTGGCCTGAGCGCAGTGGTCGTGTCGTATCCAATGTTGCTTGGCGCACTGGTCGGCGTGAAATCCGGCTCGGTCACCACTCGCTACATGGCAGCGTTTCGCGAGCGGCGTACTGACGACATGCTCGAGAGCATCTGTCTGTTGGGATATGTCGTGGATATTTTTGTCTCGCTCCTTGCTTTTGTGCTCGTCGCGTCGACCGCAGAGTGGGTCGCAGCGGCGTTCTTTCACGCGCCGCAAGCAGCGCCGCTCATGGTGGCGTTTGCCGCCGCGTTTCCGGTCTGGTCTCTATACGGCACCAGCAGCGCGATTCTCGTGTCATTTGAAAAGTTTGGCTGGGTGGCTGGGCTGCAAATACTCGATCAAGGTCTCGGGGCAGTCTTGGTGATCGGCTTGATCGCCGCCGGTTTTGGCGTTCCTGGCGCAGTTTTAGGCGCAGCGGCCGGACATTTTTTGATCGGGGTGATCTCGCTATTCGCGGCCAGTTCGGTTTTTCACCGCGAGCGGTCGACCCACTGGTGGCGGGGTTCGATTACGCGCCTCAAGCCATTACGCAAAGAAATCACCAGTCTGTTCGGTTGGAATTATTTAGTCGTCACGTGGAGCGGGCTCATCGGGCAAGTGCCGTTGATGGTGCTGGCCCACCTGCGCGGCACGGAAGCAGCGGGATTTTACCGTCTCGCGACCAGTATCGTCGCGGTGGGTTCTTATCTCGAGACCTCCATGGGTAAGGTAGCTTACCCGGTGTTGTCGGCGCGCTGGTGCAGCGGCTCTCGGACGCAACTCCGTCAAGCGTTGCGGCGCTGGACCCTTCGTGCCGGTCTGCCGGTCGGTATGTTGGTTCTCTTTACGATACCCTTTTATCCGATTCTCGTTCCCCTGTTATTCGGCGCCCATTATGCACCCATGTCGGCTGGCGTCCAGATCATGATGGCAGGCGCGGCCGTAAGCGCGATGTTTTTTTGGCTGAATTCATTTTATTACGCGTCCGCCAATTTGAGCTTTTGGACCTTCGGATATGCGCTCCAGTCAATCTTCGTCGTCGGGCTGGCATGGATTTTTGTTCAGAGGTGGGGTTTCTCGGGAATGGCCTCGCTTGTCGCCTTCGGCAAGATTGCATTTACATTGGCCATGATCGGCGTGTTTAACCGACTGGGGCCAAATCGGCCAACCGACAAGGCGAGCGCTTCATAATGCATCACAAAGCCGTCTGCGTCACGCTTTGGTTTCCGGAACATGATCATTCGCGCTACGCGGCGCTCGTTCCGAGACTTTCATCAGTGGTGGAGTCTCGTAAAGTTCGACTCAGCCGGCGGCGCTTGATCCGCGCCGCGCTAGATCGCCTCCGCCACGCGCTGAGTCACGCCCTAATCTTTCCCGCCGTGATTCGAGATTTATGCCGTTTATTTGAAATCCTTTTCACCGTTACGACGGCGCGATCCCGGACGAGTTTTCGCGGCTTCTGGTCGACTTGGCCCGTTCGCCGGAACGACGAGCGGCGTTGGGGTGAGCGGGAAAACACTTTGCGAAAACCAAGCTCGATGGGTCGGCTTTGCTGCCGGCCTAGATGGAAACTTTACGGTGGTGACAAATGAGCATGCGGGCGTGCTTCTTTGGCGGTGCGCGTTACGGCCGGCCGTTGGATGCGACGAACCAGAAAAAATTCGCCGCGCTGGAATCTTGTGGCCAGATATTCGTCATCGGATTTGCCCACGGATTGAGCCCGCGGGTCTTTACGGAACACGCGCGCTTCTATCTTCTGCCCGAGCTGCCGCTGCCGGTTCTACGTTATCTGGAGTTGTGGATCGGCGGATCCGTCCTCGCGTTGTGGTTGATCTTGCGCTATGGCGTGCGGATTTTCGTAGCCCAAAGTCCGTACGAGGGCTTTGCCCTGGCCGTGGTTAAGAAAATCGCGGGTTTGCTGGGATGTCGGATCGCGTTGGTGGTCGAGGTCCATGGCGATTTTGAAAAAAGTTTTTTCCTGCAGCGCTCGGTGCCCTTTTCAAAACTCTACCGTTTCCTGATGGTGCGCGCGGCGCGTTTCTCCCTGGGCCAGGCGGATTTGTTGCGCGCGATATCAAGCTCGACGCGTCAACAGCTGGAACGATGGGCGCCGGGGAAAACCATCGTTCAATTTCCCGCCTGGACGGACATCGGGGCATTTCTGCTGGTCGGCAGGCGCGACAAAGAAGAACAGCGCCTTCGGTGCATTCTTTACGTCGGCGTTTTGACGCCGCTCAAGGGAGTTCATCGATTGGTCAATGCTTTCGTTCCTATCGCCGGGGAGTTTTCCGAGGCTCGTTTGGTCATCGTCGGCCGCGCCCAGAATAGGACTTATGCCGAGGCACTGCGGCAACAAGTTTGCGACCTCGATTTAGACGATCGTGTCGAATTCCTGCACGCCATGCCCCAATCGGAGTTGGCGATATGGATGGGCAGCGCCGCTGTGCTGGTGCTGCCGTCTTCATCCGAAGGGCTCGGGCGTGTCATCGTCGAGGCGATGGCGGCCGGCACACCGGTGATCGGTAGTGACGTGGGCGGCATCCCCGATGTTATCGAAGATCGCGTCAGCGGTTTTTTGGTGCCGCCGGGAAACGAAGAGATGCTTACGGAGCGGATTCGCTGGATTCTCGAAAATCCGGCGAGGGCGCGTGTCATGGGCCGCAATGGGCACACCTTTGCGGCACAGTTTTTTTCTACGGAAATGTACTTGGATAGTTATCGGCAGATTTTTCGAGCGGCGCAAACTATGGGCAAATCGGAGAAATATGCGGCTTTTGATCTTTAATTTGGCCACCGATATCGACGACCCAATTTTGGGTTTTACGACGTCCTGGATCGGGGCCTTGGCCGAGCGTGTGGAATTTATCCATGTGATTACGATGCGGGCCGGCCGCCTGGCCGCCACGAAGAACGTCCAGGTTCATTCGCTGGGCAAGGAGAACGGATACAGCAGAGGCCGTCGAGTGATCGAGTTCTACAAGATTCTGTGGCGGGTGTTGCGCGAGGACCGGATCGACGCGTGTTTTTCGCACATGATACCGCTGTTTACGATTCTCGGCGCACCGTTGCTCAAGGCGCGGGGCATCCCGATCGTTACTTGGTACGCACACCCAGCGGTGACTTGGTATCTAAAGACGGCGCACAAGCTATCGAGCCAAGTCGTCTCCAGTATCGCCACCGCCTATCCATACAAGCACGATAAGCTGACGCCCATCGGTCAGGGCATTGCCGTCGATATTTTTGCCCCGGGTCAAGGAGAGCGAACCGACGAGCCTCCCATCATCCTTTGTGTCGGCCGGCTCTCCCCCGTGAAAGATCATCCCACGCTTTTGCGCGCGGCGGCGCTGCTCAGGCAAGCCCGATCGACGCCATTTCGAGTAGTCATCGTCGGCGGCCCTGCGACAACCCAGGATGAGATTTACGTCCGTTCTCTTTATGACCAAACTAAACAGTTAGGGCTCGACGATATCGTTGACTTTGAACCGTCGTTGCCGATGCGCAAGCTGCCCGCCTGGTATCGCCGTTGTGCGGTTCACGTGAATATGTCGCCGACCGGATTCGGTGACAAGGTTGCATTGGAACCCATGAGCTGCGCCAAGCCCTCGCTGGTCGCAAACCAAGGATTTAGGGAAACCCTGGGGCGCTACGGCGATGAACTCCTCTTTCGTTATCGTGATGAGACTCACCTCGCGGAACGCCTGAATTGGGTGCTTGGATTATCTCAACGGGATCGTCACCGGATCGGCGCCTATTTACGAGAGCAGGTCGTATCGATGCACTGCATTGACGGCCTGGCTCAACGGCTCGTGAATCTTTTGGCTTCGCTCAAACAGCCAACCGTCACCGGCGCACAGCGCGAAAGCATGGAAAGCCGTTAAACAGGAGAAACAATGTTGGCGCTCAGCCGTGAAGGCAGTCTTAGTTCCTCGATTTATTTTTCCGACACAACCGACGGCCGCGGGCTATTTTCCCTCTGGCTTGTATGGTTTGCCTTCCTCTCGGGTCTCATCACGTTGTACTCGGGTCAGCAATGGCTTTTGCCGGTGTTTGTCCCGGTGGCCTATGCGGCCATCGCGATCGCCTTGGTAACATCGATTCAGGTATGGCGCGACTCGTTTAATCCCCTCTGCCTAATTTGCGCCATCGGCTTCTTGCGTCATTTATTACCCGCTGCGTTCCTGCTTAATGGCGCCGAGCCTCCAGAAACCGTCCGATTGTTTTTTCAGGCCTTGAAACTAACCAACGACGATTGGCGCTGGGGACACGCGCTGGCCGTCATGGGACTGCTCGCAGCTGTTGTGGGCTGGTATTTGGTCCAACCGTTTAAGTTGCAAGCCATGCGCGCGCGATTGAAATTTAGTCTAGCCGCCGGAGTCAAACCCGCGGCATTCGTCGGCATGCTTGTCGGGTTCGCTGCGCTGTCGGTTTTTCTCGTCAGCAACGCTTCTTTGGACGTTATCTCGAGCGGCGCGTTCCGCGCTACGACCATTCAATCGGGCACTGGAAAATATTTTTTTGTCGCTTATCTGCTGATTGCCGGAAGCGTGCTTTTGTCTTGCCATTACCTGGCAAGCGGACGGACCCTGCTTGCGCTAGTGCCGGTGGTGTCAGCGACTTTGTTTTATTGGATCTTAGGGGGTAGAAATCGCGCCGTGGTCTCGCTTACGGCAGGGTTGCTGCTCCTTTGGTATCTTTATCGGCAAAAGCAAGGTTGGCCCAAAATCACCCTAACCAATCGCTATATTTTCATCGCGGCCTTTGTCCTCTGTTCGGTAATTTGGGTTTCTTACGTGGGCGCGCTTTACCGCGGCGAGTTGGGAGCGCGGGCTTTCGCCGAGGCATTATCCTTCCAGGGTCTGCGGGAGTATCTGGCGGCAAGTATTTTTACGGATTTGGGACAACTGCATAGTCTAGCCGGAGCAATTGCCGTCGGTCCGGGTGTTCTCGGCGGACAAACGTTTCTTGGCGCGTTGACCTGGCCGTTGAACAAGTTGGTTTACATTCCTGGCCGGAGCGCCGGCGTGTTCATCGTCGAAACCCTCGTCGGATTCATGACGGAAGAAGGCAAATGGGCGGTCAATGCTTCTTTGATCGGCGATGCTTATCTAAACCTCGGTCTGTGGGGAGTGCCGATCGTGATGACGCTTTACGGCGCTGTTGCCAAAGCACTCTATGTCAAATTTCGTCAAGGACGGGTTCACGCGGCGGTGTATGTGCTCGCCCTCATCTGCGGCCTGCAAATGTCGTGGGTGTCCATAGAGGTGTGGCCGCAGACACTGACTCTTCTCGTGTTCACGCGAGGGCTCATCTTTGCGGGCGAGACGGTTTTTCAGGTCAGACGGCGACGTATTTCGGGGTGACCTGTAGGGGAGCAACGACTGACGGAGGAAACCCGGGTTCGTAAATCGGCAAACCCAGAGCGTAACTTTATGAAAGTTCTTCATCTGATCAACACCCTTTCGGCGGGCGGCGCCGAACTGCATTTGTTGACTTTATGCCGCTCCCTGCAGAGCAGCAATGTACAACCGGTCGTGGCATGCTTGCGTGAGCGCGTCGCGGGCAGCCGATCGCTACGGCCCGACTTCGAACGGTTAGGAATCAAAGTGATCGACTTGAAGGCGGGCAGCCGCTACGATTTGCGTTTCCTCTTTCGAATCGCGCGTGTGCTGACCGAAGAGCAACCGGATATTCTCCATACTCATCTGCCGCGCGCGGACCTGGCCGGAGGATTCGTCAAAATCCTGCGCCCGTCGATCACTTGGGTTTCTTCCGTTCATGGGATTTATAGCGAAGACTGGTCGGGACGATGGAGTCTGCCGTTGATCAGGGCTATGTGGCGCAGAGCGGATCGGGTTCTGTGCATCTCTCATGCCGTGCATGACTGGCTGATCCGGGATGGCCTGACACCGCACGGCGCTAGGGTTATCCATTACGGCATCGAGGCCGACCCATTTTTACACCCGCGAACCCGTCTTCGAGAAACGTGGGGACTCGACGGACGCTTCGTCGTCGGTGCCCTTGGCCGACTCGAGCCGCGCAAGGGTCATCAATATTTGATTCAAGCGATGCCCGAGCTTAGCCGGCAAGTTCCCGGCGCGCTGCTGTTGATCGCCGGCCACGATCCGTGGGGTTACGGCAGCAAGCTGCGCCGTTTGGTCGATAAATTGGGCCTGGGCGAAAGCGTGCGGCTGGTGGGATTTCAGAGCGACGTTCCTTCTTTTCTTTCGGCTCTTGATGCTTTTGCTTTCGCGACCTGCTCGGAAGGATTCGGCCAAGTCATGATTGAGGCCATGGCAGCTGGCACGGCGGTAGTAGCGAGCAAGGTGGCGCCGCTTACTGAGATTGCGACGGACGGGCAAACGGCGCTGCTCGTCGAGGCCGAGAATCCCTCGGCTTTTGCCGACGCTTTGGCCCGCGTCCTGAACGACTCAGCGCTTCGACAACAAATCGTCAATGCAGCGCGAGCACGAGTGCAAAAATATTTTACCGCCGAGAGGATGACCCGCGAAACGATCTCGCTTTACGAAGAGGTGTGTGGCCAGAGGTCTATGCTGAGAGCTCATGCTTAGACGCAGCGAGTCTTAACCGAGGTGCGAACGGCTATGTGTGGTATCTGCGGTTGGATTGTACTTCGAACTAAAACCGATATCCAAACGTCGTCGCTGTTTATAGGCTCTGCTGATTTTTGAAATTTGGCGCCGGGAATTCATCGATCAGGAGGTTAGTTCATGGTTTTCCACTCTGGAGAAGACAAAATCCGGATACTACGCGTCATTGGCCGCTTGAACGTCGGCGGGGCGAGCATCCACGTCATCAATCTTTCAGCGGGCTTGGATCCGGACCATTTCGATCAGCTGCTCGTTATCGGCAAAGAGAGCCGAGATGAGGGTTCCATGTTGGACTATGCCCGGTCTCGAGGCGTTTGGCCCCATCGGATCGAGGAGATTGTCACTTCTTTCAATCTCACTCCGAGGGACGTCCTAGCGTTGAAAAAACTTTGGTCGGTCATGCGTCGTTACCGCCCGCATATCGTTGATACACATACGGCCAAAGCCGGCTTACTGGGGCGTGTGGCGGCGCGCTTGGCCGGCGTTCCGATCATCGTCCACACTTATCATGGCCATGTGCTACACGGTTATTACGGGCCGGCAAAAAATTGGGCGCTGCGCAAGATGGAAAAATCATTGGCATGGTTTACCGATCGGCTTGTGACCGTGAGCGAGCAAGTTAAGAATGATCTGGTCGGCTATGGCGTCGCCGGCGCTGAACGAATCAGCGTCATTCCTTTGGGTCTCGATCTGGAGCCGTTCCTCAACGCGCATAAGCTACGCGGCGAATTTCGGCGCGAAAAGCGATTGGGCCAGGAACTCAAGTTGGTCGGCATCGTCGGCCGAGTATTTCCAATTAAAAACCACAGGCTCTTTCTCGAGTCCGCCGTCCGAATCGCTGCTCGAGATCCGGCAACCCGCTTCGTGGTCGTCGGCGACGGCGTCCTCCGTCCGTCAATTGAACAGCAGGCTCGGCGGTTGGGCATCGCCGACCGCGTGCTGTTTACCGGCTGGCGTTCCGATCTGCCGCGGATCTACGCCGATCTGGATGTTCTCGTCGTAAGTTCCGATAACGAGGGCACACCCATGTCCGCCATTGAAGCGATGGCCTCAAGCCGTCCGGTCGTCGCGACTCGCGTGGGCGGTGTTCCTGACCTGATCCAGGACTATCAAACGGGCCGTCTAGTTCCGCCTGGCGACCCGGAGGGTATCGCTGGCGCTGTGCTTGATTTGCTGTCCGACCCGAAAAAGGCGCGGGACATCGGTCGAAAGGCCATGCTTGCGGCGCGCGCGCGATACGGCGTGACACGGCTCGTTTACGACATGGAGCATTTCTACCGCGAACTCCTTGCCGAAAAATCCATACGCTTTGCGCCGCTCGAACAAAGGCAGACCGGATCATGATATGAACCCGCCGTTTTGCCATGCCGTCCTCATGGGTGGTCTCTATTTGGCGGTGGGTTTTCTTTCATTCGCACCGGCGAAGAATCAGCAAGCGGTCGCGCAACGCGAGCCCGATAAGTTCTATGCCGCCGTAGCCGAGCGGCCCGGGAAAGTCATCAACGTGCGCGACTTCGGCGCAAAAGGCGACGCCCGCTCGGACGATACCAAGCCGATTCAAGCAGCGATCGACGCGGCCGCCAAGGGCGCGACGATCAAATTTCCCGCTGGCGATTATTCCGTGGCCAACCTGGTAGTGAAAAATCGCAACGGCCTCTCGTTTGAAGGCGAAGGGCGTAGCAGTGTGATTCGGCAAAGAGCGGGCGCCGAACGCATCGGCACCTTCGACGGCTCCTCCGATATTGTCATCACTAGACTCGGCTTCGATGCCAACGGCATCGCGTCGTACGGCGGGCTTGTGTTCTACGCGATGAATCGCGTACGGATCGAAGGCACCTGGTTTTGGGACGGCGCGCCGAAGGCGGTGCAGGGGACCGACCGGTATTCGATCGTCTTCGGCAAGGGCGGCGCGCCGAGTCAGAATATTCGAATCATCAACAACGTCATCGACGACCTTCAGCTTGAAGTCGATCACTCCAAACATGTGGTGATCGACCGTAATGTGGTGACTCGGGCAGTGAAGACAGCCGGCATTGGGATTTTTACCGTCGGCGATAACGCCATCGCGGAAGATTATCAGATTACCAACAATACGGTGGTCGATCCTATCGGCGCCGGGATTAGCGTCGGCATCGATCCGCCGACGAACAGTGATTGTCTATTTCGGCGCATTGCGATTGTCGGAAACCAAGTGATTCGAACCAAGACGGCAGGGTATGGCGTAAGGATTGGCACGCCCGATAATTCCAAACCGACCCGCGGCAATCGGTTCGAAAATATCGAGATCAAGAACAATCGTTTTCGCATCGAAGCGACGGCGCCCCCGGCCGAAGGGGCGATCTTCGCCAACGCTTCGGCTAAAGCGGCAATCCTTTTTAAAGGTTTGACGGTGAGCGGTAACCGGATCGAGAATGAAGGGCCTCCCGCCAAGGAATTTGCCATCGAGCTCCGGCGCCTGCAAAATTCGTTTGTCGTGGATAATATCATTAAGCGGTTCGCCAACGGCATGGCCCTCGGCGGCGCTCTTTTGTCAAACGAAGTGCGCAACAATGTTGTTGAAGCATCCGAAGTCGCCTATGTGATCGAGGATTCTCTCGGTGGAAACAAATTGTTTAACAACCGTATCGTCGGTCGGCCGCGAACCGCGTGGAAGTTAGCGGACCTCCAGGCAACCGATACGGTTGAGGAGTAATCATCGAATCTATGGATAAATTGAAGAATGACTTTGGCGCGGTTGAGACAAATTCCCATCGAATTTTTTTTGCTTCTCGATAGCTCGGTGCGGGGTAGGTCAAGGTACTGTTCCCTCATCCGACGGTTTAGTCGAAAGTCTCGACGCTTTGGACGAGCCGGCTCTCCATGCTCATGCCGACGAGTTAAGAAATCTCTCGGAACATTTAGCTTTTTCCTCACCGCAAGGCGTGGCACAAGGCTTGCGCATACTCAGTTTGGATCGTCCTTCCTGAGGCGCGATATGCTCGCTACCATTTTGATCTTCGTCATGATTTTGCTGCAGACCGGTGCACTGTCACTTGGCCTCATGATCGGTCACGGGTTTATCACCGCCGCGGTGGGCTCCAACCGCAAATTTACTTTACTCAACAGTGTCTATAACCGGGAACGGCGCTAAAGGCGCCGGACGCGGAAACAGGGAGGTGCTTTATGCCATTAGTTCAACTCGTCGTGGTCCTGATCGTGGTGGGTGTTCTCCTCGGGCTGGTTAATCGCTACATACCGATGGCAGGATCCATTAAGTCGATCTTGAATGGTGTTGTAGTCATTGTCGTAGTTTTGTGGCTCCTGAATGTTTTTGGACTTATCAGTTCCCTCTCCATGATCCATGTGCAGTATACGGGCGAGACGGAGTCACGATTGGTTTCTACCCTACCCGAACTGTAACAGGTTGCCAGAGATCCTAGAGTACAGGCGATGTTGTATTGGTCGATAGTATTTCTTCTTGTTGCTTTAACCGCTGGCCTGCTAGCCATGGCATTCACAGAGGCCGGGGCGCGAAAGATTTTGCCTGCGCCCGATTCGCAAACTCGCCGGGATGCGGCGACTTATGTTCCAGCTTGGTTCAAACGTTTGCGAGCGAGATCTCTTTCGGCGGCTCGACGAATCCGTAGTACCCAGTTCGCCAAACGACCTTGGCAGAGATGCGTTCTTAACCTGGTATTTTGCACTACGCCGATTGTCGCCGCTCTGGTGTCAATCGGATTTTATCACGTCTATTTTGACCGAAGTGAGTTGCCTGATATAGAAGCGTTCGTCCGCTTTGAGTTTCCTACCGTCGGCACCGTATTCGATGCCAATGACCAGCCGCTCATTGAACTGGCAAAAGAGTACCGCAAGATCACCAAGTATGAGGACATCCCGTCGATTGTTCGCGATGCGATCATCGCGACTGAAGACAAACGTTTCTTCTCACATGGCGGCGTTGACTTTTCGGTCATTCCTCGCTTGCTGGGCAAAGTCAGGATGCGGGCTCTGGTGGCGCGCGTCGTAGGATTCGGACGGTATGACCAAATTGCGAATCCGGCATTTCTCCCGCAAGGCGGATCGACGATCACCCAACAGCTGGTACGGGGTTATTTTCTCAAAAACCTAACGACGAGAGAAAAGAGCAACCAGCTGCTGTATGCCGGGATTTTTCCTCGCTCGCTGTCCAGTCTGGTGGGCGCGCGGACCGTCAACATGTTGGTTCGCAAGCTGGAGGAGATTCGGTTGTCATTGTGGATCGAAACAGAGATGCAGAATCGTTTCGGTTCGAAACGCAAAGCCAAGGAAGAGATTCTCGCCCGTTACGCCAGCTTCATCTACATGGGGTACGGACAGTACGGATTTGCGACCGCAGCGGAATATTATTTTGGCCGGACGCTCGACTCGTTCACCGCCGATGACGCCGACAAGGCAGCGCTCCTCGCCGGCATCGCCAAGTCGCCGCGTTACTACGCGCCCAGCGCGAAGGAAACGGCGAGAGTCTTGCGCCGCAGAAATCAAACTCTGGCGCTGATGGCGGCAAACGGTTTCATTTCCCAGGACAGTGTAAATTCAGCCGAGCAGCGCCCGATTCAAGTGATCGCCCGGCGCAAAGTCAAGATACTTCAGGCGCCCGCGGTACTTGGAACTATCCTTCAGGAGCTCAAAGGCCAGGGTGCGGACCTCACTGTTGAAAAACTCCTTGCAGGGCGTCTCCAGGTTTACACGACGGTGGATGCCCGGGTGCAGCAAATCGCCAACCAAGCGCTGGAGCGCGGCCTGGACCTTTACGAGCGACGACACCCGAGTGCTAAAGGGATAATCCAAGGATCTATCGTCGTGTTGAGGAACCGCGATGCGAGTATCCTAGCTGAAACGGGCGGTCGTCAGTTCTACCGGGACCGCTCCGCCGCATATAGCGACTTTAACCGTGTCACGAAGGCCATGCGGCAACCTGGGTCAACCATGAAACCGATGGTTTATCTCGCGGCTTTTCGCCAGGGAGGCTTCAATCTTGAGTCCGTGGTCCCCGACGAACCGATCGGTGTTCCGGATAAAGATAAACAGAGTACGAAATGGATCTCAAACTACGATCAACAATTCAGAGGTATGATTCCGCTCCGCGAGGCCCTCGCGGAGTCCAGAAATGCCGTGGCGATTTGGCTCACAGATCAGATTGGCATTGGCAGTCTCTTAGGAACGTCACGGAGTCTCGGGGTCAAGACGCGATTGCAGCCCTATATTACGACGGCGTTGGGCGCGTCCGAAGTGAATTTGCTGGAGCTGGCCAATGCTTACCGCACCATGGCGTCGGGGATCTTCGCCGAGCCCCATGTGATCCGGACAATCCTCCGCGATTCCGGCGAGGTGGCGCTCGGTAACGCGACAAAGCGATCTCCGGTCAATGTCAACGACTCCGCCCTCGCGCTTATTCAGGAAGGCCTGCGCGGTGTCGTGCGCATTCCCACCGGCACGGCTCATGCGCTTGACTCCAGCGTTTTCCCGATCGCGGTCATGGGCAAGACCGGGACGACAAACGAGTTTAGAGATGCGCTGTTTGTCGGCTCTACTTACGGCCCCGACGGAATCACGATCGCCGTCCGCCTCGGCTTTGACGACAATCGTTCGCTCGGACCCAAGGAAACCGGCGGCAGGTTGGCGCTACCGGTTTTCAAGGAACTCATGCTGAAAGTGTACCGCGAAAAGTTAGTCGGGCCCGTGCCGGCGTTTCCAGCGCAAATGGAGCAGAATATCAACGATTATCTGGCAGCCCGGTCAGTGGCAACGGAAGAACGTTTGAGCGCGATTAACTCTGCCAACCAACCGCCACTTTCGGTGCGCTTCCCGGATGGTGGCGAAGGGTTTCAACGCCTGCCTTAGAGTCGTCCGGTTATCGGAGAATCATCTAACGCGGTGCTGCAGATTTCGCTCTTGTTCGACGAGCCCCCGTTGTGAGGAAGGTATAGCACCCTCAAATTCAGATTTTTTTTACAAGGTAGAATCTTATGGATTTCAGACAAGACTGGTCGAATTGGTGGCGCGGCTTCCTCGGAACGTCTCCGGATAAAAATCTTAACGCGATTGAGATCTTGCGCCAGCGCTATGTCGATGAGATGCGGGGGAAAGGTCAATTGACCCAACACGCGGACAAGATGCAGTATCCCCAATTTCGTGAAAAACTTCTTCATATCGCGGCGGACAAAAGTAAACATGCTAAGTGGATTGGCGAAAAGATAATCGCACTTGGAGGTCAGCTCCCCGAGGTGGCTGAGCGTCGTTCAACGGACGAAAACAGCTGGCAGTATTTGCAGATGGATCTAGCGGAGGAAAAGCGCTGCGCCGACCGTCTGCCGGAGCAAATTTGGCGTATCGAATCCGACCATCCCGACATAAGCAAATTCCTGCAACGGATTTTCGACGCGGAGAAGAAGCATCGTCAAGAAATCACCGACATGCTGATGCGGAGCGATGGCTTTGCGCTATCGTTAGCTTAGAGCGATTCACGATCCGAACCCGTGGTCTGGGGCGTCACAGGCCCGATAGTCAGTTCAGCGATACCTGGTCACTGGTTATAAACCGCACCACGTCGATCGCCAAATTCCTAATGGTATTTCTGATTCACAATTCGCAGAATCGTGATCGTCATCACGTCCCATTCATTTCAAAGTACCAGTCACCTGATCCGATCCGACCCTTAAGTCGAGAGTTTCGACGCTTTTGACGAGCGGTTTCCGGATTTCCCTCTGACAGCTTCACGAAGCTATCGGAAACACTGCCTTTCGCTCATGACGGGGCTCGGTACAGATATTGCGCATAGTGAAAGCCATTGACGATTTGAAGGCATAGGGTTTCACTCCTGAGGTTGCTAGAAATTCTTCCAGTAAGCCTGACTCAACCCTCTTAACAGTCCAACCAAAAGGAGGTTGTGATGAATAAATTAATGTTGGTGGCGACTGCCACCCTGTTTGCCGTGGGATGCAGCGCTGCGAAGCCGATTGAGCCCAGTCGACAGCCTATCGAGCAAAGTATAGTGGGTCCAGCCGGTCCTGATGGCCCCGCCGGTCCCATGGGTGTGCGAGGTCCAGTCGGAGCGACAGGCGCTCCAGGCGCCATCATGGCCGGCCCTGCCGGTGTAGCCGGCCCGGCTGGCCCTGCCGGCATCCGAGGCCAAACCGGTGAGACGGGACGCCGAGGCGAAGTCGTGGTCGGTCCTGCGGGCCCAATGGGTCCTGCCGGTCCCGCAGGCGTGCAAGGACTGCGGGGAGACACGGGAGCTCAAGGCTCTAGCACTGCAGGTTTTGTCGGACCAGCTGGCCCTACCGGTCCCGCGGGCCCACAAGGCATAGCTGGAGATAGAGGCGCTCAAGGGGCGACTCTTGTCGGTCCTGCCGGCCCAGCCGGCCGTTCCGGTCCCGCAGGCTCACAAGGCATAGCTGGAGAGACGGGTGTCCAAGGTAGCACCACCGCCGGAGTCAGTGGTCCAGCCGGTCCTTCGGGTCCTGCAGGGGAGCAAGGCGAAACTGGGTTGACAGGCACGCAAGGCCAGGTCGGCGCCCCGAATCGGAATTGACGACTTGCGCGGCGGTCGCGCGCGATCGACGAGTCGAGGTGCTGGTCCGCAGCGACTACTAACGGGCAAGATCAATTCACTACTGCCCTCAGGTATGCTTTGCCGGGGTATTTCCTTCACGTGCGACACGCGAAGGAGATACCCCGGCAGTGTGCGTGCGAGGATCGCATGAAAATGAATCCAATAATTCCCCGCAGCTTGCTGCGGGCACCAATTAAATGGGGAATCCAAAGGGGGCGAGCATCCCCTTTGGTCGCGTGCGGGGTTAATACCCCGTACGCGAAATGCTCCATTTATTGGTAAAGACATCGGGATCGAAACCAGCTTTAATACTCCGGTGACATCAAAGATCCGGTGTGCGCAGTTCTACAAACTTCCTAGTGTAGTGTCCCCAACACTTCTTTACATTTGGCGATTTTGGTCATGATGCTATCCGCGGAGGCTTTCCAAACGAAAACGCGAGGGTTTTGGTTGTGACACTCCAGGT
>Ga0105252_10000413_pt1 | contig 30099 bp, 31 predicted proteins | sample EasRivMeERMZT100_FD_89675 | JGI IMG/M metagenome (GOLD analysis project Ga0105252, IMG submission 89675) | Soil microbial communities from meander-bound floodplain in the East River, Colorado, USA - East River MetaG ERMZT100 | ecosystem: Environmental > Terrestrial > Soil > Floodplain | place... | reverse complement strand
TCTGCGGTCATGAGAAAAAATCGATTTTCGCCAGAATCAGCACGTGCAAGCATTTGATTTTGTTAATGCCAATATTGCGAATTTCGTCGTTTTTCGAATTTTTTCTCACGTCCTGCGCCTCCGCGGTGAGGCTTCCGAAGATTTGCCCATGCCGGCGGAAATTTTCAACTATGGTAACCAAAGAGGATTGGTGATGAAGACGGTGACGATGCGTTGGGCATTTCTGACAATCTTATTGTGGAGCCTGTCGATGCCGATCTCCGGTTCGGCGCTCGAAGTCGGCGATAAAGCGCCAGACTTCGAACTGCCCAGCTCGCAGGGAGGCAGGCTCAAGCTGAGCAGTTTTCAGGGCAAGAAGAATGTTCTGATCGAGTTCTACGTTTTGGATTTCACGCCGACTTGAGTGGCGGAATTGTCGTCCAGTCGGGACGACTATGCCAAATTCGCCGGCGTCGAAACGGAAATCATCGGCATCAGCGCCAACGCGCCGTTCTCGCAGAAGGCGTTCGCCGATTTTCTCAACCTCAATTTTCCGATCCTCAGCGATTTTCCCGATCTCAAGACAATAGAGTCCTACGGAGTGCTCAACAAAGAGCGGCGCACGGCGCAGCGGTCGTATTTTATCATCGATAAAATCGGCGTCGTCCGTTACAAGAAGCTGATCGGTTCCGGTCAGCCGCTGGTGCCGAACGATGAGTTGGTTGAAGAGATCAAAAAAATGAGCGCAATCTGACTCGCAGAGGCAATGTCATTCAATGTCGGGGCGGGTGGCGACCGCCCCTGCTCACAGCGCGTACAGCCGCTTCGGATTGTTGCCCAAGATTTTTTGTCCAAACGACGCGCTGATCTTGCCGCCTTGCGCCAGGGTTTGGATCGCTTCGATGTCGTTTGAGTAATCCGCGTGGCCGTAGTCGGTGCCGACCGTGATGTGGTCTTCGCCGACACATTGGGCGACGTAGGATAAATCATCGGTGGTCTGGCAGGCGACGTAGACGCGATTGTCGCTGAGGATGGTCGCGGCGTTGAGATTGCGTTCCTTGGGGCGTGCTTGCGTCAGCACATGGCCGGCGTATTTGCGCTGGAACTCGCGCTCGGCTTGGGTGCGAATCACTAAATCGTTGACCGCGTAGGGTAGCCATTGCGCAGTGGTTTCGACAAACGACCAACGCAGCTTGGGAAATCTATCCGGCACGCCCTGATAAATCAAATTATTGAACGCCCCCACCGACGGCAGCTTGAAGCGCGAAAAAACATCTTGGCCATACTGATCGTAGTGGTTGAAATTCCCCGTGCCGGCATGGACGCAGATCGGCAGGTCAAGCCTTTCTGCTTCTTGGTACAGCGGAAACAGCGAGCTGTCGGAAAGCAACCGCTCGCCTTCGTTGCCGCGCATGAAGACGCCGCAGGCGCCGTTGGCTTTGCCGAAATTAATTTCTTCGATGGCTTTGTCCATGGTTCGCAGCGGCGGCAGGACGATCCAGCGTAACCGGCCTTTGCCGAGCGTCCAAATATTTGCCAGCCAGCGGTTGTAGCCACGGCACAGCGCCAGATCCACTTCGGCGCGCGCCGTTAGCGGGCGCAAGAAGAGCGAGGGATAAAGAACCTGAACATCGATTCCCAACTGATCTATATGCGCGAGGCGCGACGAGACATCAGTTAGATCGCGGGCGTCCTCGGGAACGTTGAGACCGAGGTTCGAATTGGCCACGACGCGATCATCGATGCGCCAAAACTCGATGCCGTTTTTCTTGGAGACCAAAACTTCAGGCGCGAAGCGACGGTCTTCATCCAACATGAAACTCCAAGTACGCTCGGTCTCGATCACATGGGCGTCGGCATCGATGATGGGCATGGTTGTGTTCTCCTTGAGGGCAGAATTGAAGCGCTTAAGTGTCTGGTGGAAGCCACTTGTAAATCGATGGCACGGGCGGTGTCAAATGGGTTTACGTTGTGTAGGGGCGGGATTAAAACCCGCCCTCCTGGATTCCGAATTGCCGGGCTGTGGCGAAATTGACTCGGACCCCTTCGACACGCTCAGGGCGAACGGATGAGGAATTGAATCTCATAATTCCCCGCCTCTTGAGGCGGGCACAATTAAATGGGGAATCCACAGGGGGCGAGCATCCCCTTTTGGTCGCGTGCGGGGTTAATACCCCGTACGGGAAATGCTCCGTTTATTTCCCAATCGACCGAGGTTCAGTCGAACAACTCCAGAGCGTGGAGCGCTAAACCTTCGGCGACGGAGGTGAATTCCTGTCCGGCGCGGATCGGCACGTTGGCGAATTTCTGTTCGAAGAGTCGCCGGATCGCCGGGACGAAAGATGAGCCGCCGGTCATGAAAATCGCATCGACATTGCTCGGTGTGACATTGCACTTCACGAGCAAGCGGTCGACGCAGTTGGCGATTTGCCTTATTTCAGGATCGATCCAGTCTTCGAACTCGTTACGGTTCACGGGATGCTCGATCGCCATGACGGCTTCATCAAAGCGGAACTGAGTTCTCGGCTGTTCCGACAGAGCGCATTTGGCCGCTTCGATGGCGCGGTACAATCGATAGCCGAGATCGTGATCGACGAGGTTGATCAGGGCATCGATCTTTTCCGGTTCGAGCGCTTGGTATTGGATCTGCTTGAGCAGCTCCATATTCTTGCGCGTCTTGAGAAACGACAGATAGTGCCAGCGCTCGAGATGTTCGAAAAGCCAGTTGGGCACGGGGAGTACTTTGCCGAACTGGCTTCTGTATTCAGAACCGAGGCCGAGCAGCGGCGCGACCAGGTTGCGCACCAATTTGCTATCGAAGGTATCGCCGGCGATGCCGACGCCGTCGTTGCCAATCACTTGATGCGTCGAAGCATGTCCGGCGGATCGTTTTGGTTGCAAATGCACCAATGAAAAATCACTCGTGCCGCCGCCGAAATCGGCGATCAGCACCAGTTGATCCTGGGCTAGCCGCTGCTGATATTTGTAGGCGGCAGCGACCGGCTCGGGCAGAAACCGCACCTTATCGAAGCCGGCGTTGGCGAAGGCAGTGCGTAGCCGGTTCAGCGCGAACTCATCATCCGCGTCGTCCCGAGTACCGCTGAAATGCACCGGACGACCGGCGACCAAAGTCGTACCGAGGTCGCCAAACTGCGCTTCCGCGGCTTTTCTGAGGTGGCGCAGCAGGATGCCGATCAAATCTTCCAAACTGTAAGTTTCACCGAGGATTTGTGTCTGATTGAAAAGACGGCTGGCGAGATAAGATTTCGTCGATTGGATCAAGCGCCCCGGCGTCTTGGCGTTGAGATAATTCAGGATTGCGTCGGGACCGGCAACCACAGAAAGTTTAATGGTACGCGAGTCTTCATTTTCGGCAAAGTAGAGAATCGAGCGAAACGTCGTGTCCGCGCCGAACCGGGCGAGAGTTATCGCTCGGTCGAGACCGGTTATTGCGACGGCACTGTTGGTCGTACCGAAATCGAGTCCGATGGCTTTGGTCAAGTGGAACTCCTAGTGATGGCGGTCCTTCGGGGCTTCCTGTTTAGGTGCATTCACGACAAAGGCACAGATCTCGCAGAGTTCGGAGTCATTTTTGGTAAAAACTCTTTACTCTGCGCCCTTCGCGGTGAGTCACACGGAAGACTGAGGAGTCTTACTGGCCAACCGTCTGCGACGTGCCGGGCGAAGCCGTTAATCTCCCAATCTTATCATTAATAAGCGAATTGCCAAAGTATTGCAGTTAAAAATGGCGCTCCGCCGACCTTACAATGCCCCCGTAAAATATGACGCTAGCAGTGTCTTCCTGCCAATTGCTGTCGCCGGTGTTCCAGGGCTAGCTTGTTCGCGAATTCCTAAAAAATTCCCAAAATAGCGCCGGTTCTAAGCCTGGAATCGCTGGCATAACGCTTGCTGAACTCGTCGGTGCTACACAGAATTCAGACTAGTCGTCCCTAACCAGACCGGCTACTTAAAGTGAAATTTCGCATCAGGATCAATTCAGGCTTACGCGCTCGCCTGTTTCAGCTCGTGATCATCGCGCTGCTGCCGGCGCTGGGGGTAATCACCTATCATGCAAGCGAACAGCGTCGGAAGGCCGTGCGCGACGCGGAGAACCAGGCGCTCCGCGCTGCGCGCCTGGTCGCCGCCAACCAGCGACGCTTGATCGATAGCTCCGGCCATTTGCTGGTCGCGTTGTCAGAGCTTCCCGCAGTGCGAATCGGCGACGGACAGGACTGCAGCGCTTTGTTCGCGCGGTTACTGGAAAAGTACCCGCTTTACACGAATTTGGGAGTGGCCAATCTCGGCGGCGATGTCATCTGCAGCGCACGCCCAACGCCGATGGCGGTGAATATTGCAGACCGATTGTATTTCCAGGAAGCGGTTCAGCATAAAGGGCTGGCGATCGGCAACTATCAAATAGGTCGTATTTCGGGAAAATCTTCGGTCAGTCTGGGCTATCCGGTTTTCGATCGCGACCGACAGCTAATCGCGGTGGTTTTTCTCGCCGTGGATTTAGCGTGGGTCAACCAATCCGCAAAAATCGCCGGCCTGCCTGCCGGCTCCGTGGTGACCCTTGCCGACCGCAATGCCACGATCTTATCACGTTACCCGGAGGGCAACGGATTCGTTGGTAAGTCGATTCGCGAGGCCGAAATCTTCAAAATCGCGTTGGCGCGCTGGGAAGGGGTTGTGGAGGCAACGGGACCCGACGGCAAACAGTGGCTCTACGGCTTCTCCGCCGTCGGCAGCTCGTCACGACAGGGACAAATTTTTCTGCACGTCGGCATCCCGAAAGAGATCGCGCTCGCCGATGCCGATTGGTTTCTCAAGCGCAATCTCGCGGCGTTTTTCGCCGTCGGAATTTTGGCGCTGCTGGCGGTCTGGTATCTCGGCGATGCTTTGTTGGTGCGCGAGCTGAAATCACTGGCGAAAACCACGGCGCGCATCGGCGCTGGAGATTTCAGCGCGCGCACCGGTATCGGCCGGCGCAATAACGAAATCGATCGGTTTGCCGCCTCCCTGGATACTATGGCGACGCTGCTTGAGCGGCGCCACAATGAAGCCGAGAGTGCCAAAAATCGGGTGCAGCGGCAGCTCGAGCGTATCGGCGCGTTGCGTGAAATCGACATGGCGATCTCCTCGACGCTCGACCTACGTGCCATGCTCAAAATCTTGCTTGCAAAAATCGATCTCGTGCTGCCGGCGGGCGTGGCGACTATTCGTTTATTTAACCAACAGACGCGGGAGCTGGAGGCGGTGGCTTGCCGCAATCTTGACGAAGACGCGTGGCGCGCTGAGAATCCGCGCGTTGTACACAATTTCGAAAAAACCGTCTTGGAAAATCGCATTCCTCTGACCATTGCCAACGTCCAGGCCGACGGGCGCGCCGCCGGTCATCAATTCGCGGCGAAGTTCGGTCTGGTTTCTTGTTTATGCGTGCCGCTGATCGCCGCCGGCGAATTGGAAGGCTTGATCGCTTTCTATTCCCGAGAAGAACATGCCTTTGACGACGATGAAATCGACTTTCTCACCGCCTTGGCCGGTCTGTCCGCGGTGGCGAGTCACAACGGCCGCCTCTTTGAAGAAATTCGCCGGCGTGAGAGCGAAGCGTTGGCGCTGCATGCTTTTACCGCGGCGGCTTCTCAGTCGCTGGACCTCAGTGTGACGTTGAAAGATGCGGTGGCCAAGATTTCCGAAAATTTTCATTTCCATGCCACCCGTATTTATCTTTTCAACCACGAGATGACCAAACTGGAGCTGAAGGCCTGTTGTGAAAGTCGACCGCAGACCGCGATCGATGCGATGAACTCGCAAGGCGACAAGTTTTTCATCGACCAAGTCGCCGCGACAGGCGAGCCGATGATATTCGAAGACCTAAACGCAGACGCACGCCATCGAGAACTAAGTTCAGGCAACGCCGCGGAGCAATCCGGTAGCCGCTTCGTCGCTATGCTTCCGCTAAAAACCAAACTAATAACCTGGGGAGTGGCCGTATTTACCGGCACCGAGCCACGCAAGCTCACGGATGTGGAAAACCGGCTATTGACGTCAATGAGCCAGCAGATCGCCATCGCCGTCGAGAATGCGAATTTGTACGAGCAGACCGCAGCTAAAGCCAAGGAGCTAACCGCGCTCTATTCGTTCGCCGGTCTGGCCGGCCAATCGCTGGATATCGATGTGCTGCTGCGCAAAACCACGGAGAAAATTCTCGAGATTTTTCAGTTCGACGCCGCGCGCGTGTATTGGCGCCAGGGAGAAAACGACGACATTGAATTAGTGACCCATATGGGCTTTCCCGAAAGTTTCCCTCCGGTGTCGCGGTACCGGGTGGGCCAAGGACGCGTCGGACGCGCCATGGAGTCCGGCGAGCCGATGTTCGTCGAAGACATGGCGAGCGATGAAGCCTACCAACGGACGGCGCACAATAAGCTGATGGTGCAGCAAGGATTTCACGGCTCTTTTCTGATGCCCATCAAGGCTGGCGGCGAGTGCGTCGGGGTGATCAATTGTCTGGACAAACAACCGCACGCCTTTAGTCAGAGCGATATTCGGTTGATCCATGCGCTGGCTTATCACCTTGGCGTCGCGGTGGGCAACGCTAAGCTATTCTCGCAGGTGCGGCGCAAAACCATCGAGCTCGAGAAGGCGAACAAGGCCAAGGATGAATTTCTCGGCGTGGTCTCCCACGAACTGCGCACGCCGCTCAATGTGATCAAAGGCTACGCTGAAGTTTTGCGTGGGAAAATGTTCGGCGAGCTTAATCCGCAGCAGGAGTCGGCGTTGGATAAGATCAAGAACCAGTCGATCAACCTGCTGGATATGATCAACGACCTGCTGTGCGCCACGACCATCGACGCCCAAACCATTAAGATCATACCCGTCGATCTCGATCTCGCCGCGTTGTTGAGCGAGCTCAGCGAGAGTTACCGCTTTGCCGATGAACGCGATCGCGAGATCGTCTGGGAATTCCCCGGCGATCTGCCGGTGCTCCTGACGGACGACGAAAAGCTCAGAGCCGTGCTGCAAAACCTGATTAACAATGCGATCAAATTTACCGAGCGTGGCGTCATTACCATCTCGGCCCGTTGTTTACCTGTTAACGACGCCGTCGAGATCAGCGTCGCCGACACCGGCATCGGCATACCCGCGGATAAAATCGACACGATCTTCGGCATGTTTCAGCAGGTCGACGGCTCGGTCACGCGGGGCTACGGCGGTGTCGGACTGGGCCTCTACATCGTTAAGAATTACCTGGAATTAATGGGCGGGCGGATCGAGGTTACCAGCGAGCTTGGCAAGGGCACGACGTTTATCATTACTCTGCCGCTGGATGCGGTAGCTCATCCGCTGCCGCACTATGCCGAAGCGGCCGTTCAGGGAAATGGCCAGACACGCTCGGTGCCGGTAATCGCTTCGCTCAACAGTCTCTGAGCTGCCGTAAACAAAGCGGAGAAAAGAATTAACCACAAAGGACCGAGTGCGACAAAGCCGCAACCGACTGGGAAAGAGTTTTCACCACGAAGGCATGGTTCGACAGGGCTCACCACAAGCTCCGGACACGCGCTGGGGCTAGTCGCCTGGCCGCGCATTGGCGGTGGATTATTTCTTCGCGGCGATTTCTTTCGCCGCTGTGGCTGAGAGCGAAAAGTCGAAGATCGTCGCGGGCGGGAGATCGGCGTTTAATCCGGCGGTGGCGGCGAGCATGGCGATGTAGGCTTTGTTTTGTTCGGCGGTCGGCACACCGTCGCGCGAGTAAGTGTCGCGCACGGTGTCGTAGGCTTTGCTCGCTTGGGCCGGCGTGAGCGCCATCCACTTGCCGATCAGTGCTATGGCGTCTTCCTTCTGTGTCGCCGTGTAATCGAGACCGTCGATGGCGGCCTTGAGAACCTCGATGACTTCGCCGCGGCTGGTTCTTATTTTCTCATCCGTAGCTGCCAAGCCTGCCTGGGGAATCTGCAAGACCGTGCCCATTTGCAGCAAACGCTTGAGGCCCATCTCCTCGCCTTTAATATCCGCCGGTGCAGCGATGATCGCAGCTTCGGCGATGCCTCTTTGCACGGTGATCAGCCGATCGATGGAAGACGGTGCGCTGACGATGGTCGTCTTCGGGCCCAGTTTGTAGCGGTCGATGAGAAATTGAATCTCGTAGGCGACCAGGTTGCCGAAACCACTGCCGGCGATTTTCTTTCCTGCCAGTTCCGTGACGGCCATAATATCGGCGCGCGCAACCAGGGTGTGCTGCAACTTCACCGAAGCGAACATGATAACTTTCGCCGCTGCGCCGCGCGCCGCGGCGGTGGCGATGGTGCTCGGGATAATCGTGTAGTCCACCGAACGGTTGAGCAGTGCCGCCGCCGTCAGTGTGGCGCTCATCTGAATCATCTCGACATCGAAGCCGCGCCGGGCATAGAAACCTTTTTGCACCGCCGCGTAAATCGGAAAGTAGCTGAGCGACGGCGCCGCGGTGGCGATGCGGATCTTGGTTCTGGGCGGAGCGTCGGCGGCGAAGCCGTGCGTGGTTGGCGGCGGTGTTGTGAAGAAAAATAGGCCGGATAGGAGCAATGGGACCAATAGTGAATTCATGGCAGACGGCAAGCGGCCCCGCAGACGAAAAATTATTTCTGACTGCCGATATCCGACTTCTGACCTCTGACGACTTACCTCTGTCATCTGATCACCGTGGTCGCCCGCGCCAACAGATTCGGGTCGATAATCACGCCGATCTGTTTGGCCGTTTTGAGATTCACCACCAGCTCGAACTTCATCGGCTGCTCGACCGGCAGATCAGCTGGCTTGGCGCCTTTGAGAATTCTGTCGACGTAGTAAGCAACGCGTCGGTAGCTGTCCGCGAGGTCCGCCCCATAGTGCATGAGCCCGCCGGCATCTACGAATTCTCTGGTGCCCATCGACGGTAACCCGCTCTTTAACGCAAAGCCAACGATCCCTTTTAAATTAGAAGCCATTAGCGGGCTCGCGTACACGTAGAGTCCATCCGGGCGCTGCTTGCCAATCGCAGCAAAAACCTTCTCAAACCCGTCCGCAGTGCGCACCTCCCAAGGCTGAAGAGTCAACTTCAGCGCACGCGCCGCGACTGGGAGAACCTCTTTCACGTCGATTACTCTGGGCCGAAAGGCCGGATCGTAGAGAACCGCGACACGGGTAAGTTTTGGAACGGCTTCTTTGAGCAGCTCCAGCCGCTTCCCGCCTAGCTCTCTGGTAAGGTTTGTAAGGCCGGTGACGTTGCCGCCGGGACGGGCGAGGCTGTCAACAAAACCTGCCTCGACAGGATCTAGCCCTTGGCCCGCCATAACGATGGGAATTGCCTTGGTAGCATTCATGGCCGACTGGATCACCCCGAACCCTCCTGTTGCCACGATGACATCAACTTTGAGACGCACCAGCTCGGCCGCAAGCTCAGCGAGCCGATCGCGCTTCCCCTCCGCATATCGGTACTCGATGGCGATGTTCTGTCCTTCTATGTAGCCAAGCTCGCGCAGAGACTGCCGAATTCCCTCGAAACGGGTGGATTCAGTAGATGCGTCGGTCGCCGATAGATACCCTAACCGCGGGATTTTCTTCGGCTGCTGCGCCCGAGCTGGGAAGGGAAGAGCCAAGAGCATCGAACAAAAAGCACGCCGAGTGATTTTATTGTGCATGGAGTTTTGCCCTCACCCTTGTCCGCAAGCGGGCGAGGGATTAAGAGGATTAGATCCGATAAAACTCTTTGGCGTTGTCGTACAGTATTTTCTGTTTGGTTTCGTCGGACAGCTCGGGTCGCTTGAGCAGCTCGGGAATGTCTTTTAAGAATTCGCCGTAAACCCGTTCGTGCGGATAGTCGGACGGAAACATGATGCGGTCGGCGCCGATCACTTGGCTAACATAGGCGAGCGAACTTTCTTCCGGCTCGCAGGTGACATACACCGGACAATCTTTGACGTAGTCGCTCGGTTTCTTTTTCAGATTTGGAAAAGATCGCGCGCCGCGGGTTTCGTATTCGTAATCCAAGCGGTCCATCATGTACGGCAACCAGCCGCAGCCGGCTTCGAGAAAGGTGATTTTCAATTTAGGAAATTTCTCCAGCACACCGTCGCAAATGATGCTGGTGAATTGAATCATCAGCGGGAATGGGTGCTCAAGCGCATGTACTTGCCCCTGGTCTTCGAAAAAGTCAAAGCCGAAACCGCGGCTCGGCGCGCCGTGGATGCCGAGCGGCACGCCAAGTTGCTCGGCTTCACGAAAGATCGGCTGAAAGAAGGGATGGCCCAATGCTTTGCTAATGACCAACGCTGACGGCAGAAAGGCGCCGACCATGTTGAGCTTCTCCACCGCATAGCGCAATTCCGCTGCGGCCGCTTCGGGATCTTGGATCGGCAGCACCGCGACGCCTTTCAAGCGTGAGTCATGCTTGATGTAGCGGGCATGAAACCAGTTGTTATAAGCGCGCGAGACGGCGCAGGCCCAAGCGGGCTCTTGCACCAATCCGATGGCGAGGGCGGCGGTCGGATAGAGCACCGTGCATTCGAGTTGCATGGCGTCGACGAATTTGCCCACGTCTTCCGGCTTGGTTTCGGTCACCTTGTCGGGCCGTCCGGCACCGAGACCACGCGGCCAGCCGTCCAGCGACGGAAACAGCGGATAAGCGCGCGCCCGCCGCATGCCGCGGTATTTGCCTTCGAAGTATTCTTCTATTTCTTCGTGATTTTCGTAAATGTGGCCGTCGGCGTCGATAACTTTGGGATTTGTCATAAAGGCGTCCTTTCGGATTGCGTGCGTGGGAAGTTTTGCGAAGGTAGGCCGCGACGGGATTTCTGTCAAGCGCAGAGGCAAATGCTCGTTGATTAGCGGAGCGCTTTCGCGGTAGAGAAGTAGAAAACCATAAAGCACGATGAGGAGGCGATCATGGCCTGGAACGGAATACCGGTTGTCGATGGCGATGGGCATGTGATGGAAGATTGGGACGCGCTCTTGCAGTATATGCCCGAGCCGTACGTCAAGAGCGGGCGTTTCAAGGGCAGGATTTTTCCACCTCTGGATCATTTGCATTCGGCGACTCTCTATCAATTGGTGCCCGGGGCGTTTCGCCCGGTCCGCGAAGATAGCTGGTTGGAATTCATGGAAGACGTCGGCATCGAGCGTGCCGTGCTTTACAGCACCGGTGGTTTAGCTTTCGGAAAAGTCATCACCCGCGAATTCGCCGTCGACGTGGCGCGCGCGTGGAACAACTGGTTCGCCGATACTTATTTGAAAAAGAGTCCGCGCTTTCAGGGGTTGGCTTTGGTGCCATTGCAAGAGCCGGAGGAGGCGATCAAGGAAATGCGCCGCGCCGTGACCGAACTCAAATTCTGTGGCGTGATGCTGCCGTCCACGGGGTTCAAAGGCCATCTTGGCGATAAAGAGTACTGGCCGTTCTACGCCGAGGCCAACCAACTTGGCTGCTGCATCGGTGTCCATGGCGGCGCCCATGAAGGCCTGGGGATGGATTGGCTCACGCCCTACGCGCCGATCAACGGCTTGGGTCATGCGTTTAGCCAGATGGTGGCGTTCGCCGGAATCATCTTCAACGGCATCTTCGACAAGTTTCCCAATCTGCGCATTGGTTTCATGGAAGCCGGGGTGGCGTGGCTGCAAACTTGTTTAGAAAGATTCGACCGCGGCTGGGAAACTCACATCCAGTACGATCCGCGCAGCGAATATCTCCAGCTCAAGCCGGGTGAAAAGGTTAGCGACTATATTCGTCGCCACGTCGAGGCGGGGCGAATCTTCGTCGGCTGCGAGGGCACCGAAAAAGGACTGCACCATTTAGTCGAAGCGGTGGGCAACAAGCCGTTCATGTTTTCCAGCGACTTCCCGCACGAGGTCAACAACGAATACTGCAAGCATGAGATCGAAGAGATCATCGAGAACGAGCATCTGACCGACGACGACAAACACGGCGTGCTGCACCGTAACGCGGAACGGTTTTACGGATTGAAGCCGCTGGCGTGAAAAAAGCTGATGTGATGAAATGATGGGTTGGCTGGAATAGAGACGGTGCGCGAAAAACTTCTGCGGTAGGAAACGATGGACGGAAGAGAGCTGATTGAAGTCGTCAGTCCGATTGGTGTGCCAGTGACAAAGGCGAGTAAGCTGGCGCCGCGCCGATATGACAGTTTACGCGGCCGGCGCATCGGGTTGCTCGACAACAATAAACCCAACGCCGATAGGTTTCTAGAATTTGTCGGAGCCATGCTGCGCGAGCGCGAGGCCGACATCGAGATCGTGCCCAAGCGCAAGATGACGCGCATGGAGTCCGACGGGCTGACGGAGCTGGCAAAGCGCTGCGACGCCGTCATCAATGCGTTCGCCGATTGAGGCTCGTGCACGTCGTGGAGTATCCACGACTCAGTCAAGCTTGAGAGCGCAGGCATTGCCACAGCCACGGTGGTGACCGATGAATTTTTCACTCTGGCCCAAGCGGAATCGCGAAGCCGGGGCATGGCCGACCTGCCCCTCGTCAGAGTGCCCCATCCGGTCGGTACCATTGCGCTGGATCCGTTGCGCTCGGTGGCGCAATTGGCGATCGATAAAATTGTTGCGGCAGTCATTCACGGATCAGGCAACGGCGCTTGTGCGGAAAGACAATCGTCCGCCGCCGGCGCGAGTACGCTGCTGTTCGTGCCGCGCGACGCGACGGAGATGCTCGGCGAATTCGCCGCGCGCGGCTGGACCGATGGTTTGCCGGTGAATCCGCCGACGCCGGCGGCGGTCGACAAGATGGTGGCGGCAAGCGGCTTGGATAAGCATTTCGCGCTCGGAACGATGGCGCCGTTGAACGGCGTCGTGACCGTCGAAAAAGTTGCCGTCAACGCCGTCATGGCCGGATGCTTGCCTGAGTATTTCCCACTGGTGCTGGCGGCGACGAAGGCGGTGCTTGCGCCGGGCTTCAATCTCGACGGCGTGCAGACGACCACCGGCAACGTCGCGCCAGTGGTGATCGTCAATGGGCCTTGCCGTGACCGATTGTCGATCAACTACGGCGCCAACGCGCTGGGCCAAGGCTGGCGCGCCAACGCGACCATCGGGCGCGCGCTGCGCTTGATCATGACCAACGTCGGCGGGGCGATGCCCGGCTTTTTCGACAAGTCGACGCTTGGACAACCGGCCAAGTACAGTTTCTGTTTGGCGGAGCATGAATCGGAAAATCCCTGGGAGCCGCTCCACGTCGAGCGCGATTTCGATGCCCAGGCGAGCGCGGTCAGCGTGACCGGTTGCAGCGGCGTCTATAGTGCGGTCGATATGGCGAGCCAAACTGCGCGGGGCTTGCTCAAAACCTTCGCGCTGACGATGGCGGGCGGCTTGGCGAGCGGCGTGACTTCCACTGAAGTCTTGTTCATTATCTGTCCTGAGCATGCGGCAACGATTGCGCGCGACGGACTAACAAAAAATAATATTCGCGCCGAGCTGTTCGCCCTGGCGCGGCTGCCGCAGGATAAGTTTTCCGACGAGAATCTGGCGCTATTGGCGAAGCGGCGGCCGATCTGGTTTCGCGATGGCGTGGCGCGCGAGATCGGCGCCGTCGACAAGCCGGAGGATATCTGGCTTGTCGTCGCTGGCGGCGCCGGCGCCAAGTCGGCGTATATTCCGGGACGCACGGGGACTCGGCTGCAGACCGTGGCGGTGGAAGATGGGGGGTTGGAGTAATGGAGGGAGTAATGGGTCGGAAGAGAAATCTCGCGACGGCGTTCGTTTGGTTCTGCGCGTCGCTCATGCCGGTCTCCGCGCTTGCTCAGACCAAGTCGATCATCATCGGCGAAGGCGTGCGCGGCGCAATGTACCTGCCGGCGTATATCGCCGAGGAGAAGGGTTTCTTCAAACGGCGCGAGCTCGACACCAAGATAGTTACATTTAGTCGGAGCAACGATATCAATGCGCTGGTCGCGGGCGACATTCAGTTCGACCTGACCGCGCCGGACAAAGTGATTCATAGCGCGTTGGGCGGTTATCCGGTCAAGATGGTGATGGGTACGGCGCGCGGCTTAAATTTAGCGTTGGTGGTTCATCCGTCGATTCGCTCGGCAGTCGATTTGCGCGCCAAGTCGGTGGCGATCACCGGTTTTTCCGGCTTGCCGTATACTGGCTTGCTGCTTTGTTTGAAAGAGCTCGGAATGACCAAGGATCAAGTGGTGCCGCTCAATCTCGGCGGCAAAACCGCGCGCTTCGAAGCGTTGCTCGGCAACAAAGTGCCGGCGGCGATCCTCGATCCGCCTTACACGACGCTGGCGGCGAAAGAAGGATACCGATTGCTGGTCGATCTGGCGCCCCTCGATGTACCGTATCTGCGCAACATCGTCGCGGTGTCGGAAAAATCTTTGCGCGACGATTCGCGCACCGTTGCGCGCTTTGTCGCGGCGCTGGTCGAAGGGATTCAGTTTTACCGCAACAAGGCGCATAAAGACGACAGCATGAAAATCTTGGCCAAGTATCTTCGCCTGCCGCTGGAGAAAAACCGCGCCCTGATCGAAGAGGGCTACGAAACTTACCGCGATATCATGCTCAAGAAGCCTTATGCCGATCCCAACGCCATGAAGCTGTTATTGGAGATCGTTGCCGATGCGAATCCCAAGGCGAAAGGTTTGAATTTGGCGTCGTTGATCGATTCGAGCTTTGTCGAGCGGCTGGACCGGGAGGGAGTGCTAGAAAAATAATCTCGAGCGGAGAGTCGGCTGCGGCTCCGCGGTTACATGTCTTCTTGCAGGCGGCCGATGACCCGGCGCCAAATCTTGCCGTCGTTGGCGGGCGGCTCTTTTTTTGACTTGAAGCGGGCCAGTACTTGGCTCTTCTGCTGGAGCTCGCCGTTAAGCGATTCGCATTCACTGGAAAGACGCTTGATCAGATTGCCGATCTCGGTTTCTTTGGCTGCGGTAGCCTGGAGCAACGCTTCTTTTTCCTTGAGCTTCGTTTCCTGGATCTGGAGTTCGGCCTGGCTGTCGCGCAGACGCTGTTCCAACTCGATCATCTTGGCGCGAAACTCTAGTTCTTTCGCCTTGATCTCGTGGTTCTTGGTCTGGATCGCTTCGTCACGGTTGCCGAGTTGAAATTTCAACTCGGCGATTTCTTGTTGGAGCGGTTCAATCTGCTGTTGTATGCGCAAGTCATCGATTCGCGCTGAATTCGCCGGGTGATGTTGGCGATTGGCGAGGGCATCGTGATCGCTGCGCAAGCGGAGAAATTCTTTCTCCCGCTGAATTCTGTAGACTTCCTTTTGCCTCAACTCAGTTTCCAGGGCCGCGATCTGTTCCCGCGAATTCTGTTCGAGGCGGGTCATGGCCTGCTGTTGTTCGCGAAATTGCGCGTTGCCGTGTTCCAATTGTTGGCGCAAAAATTTGATTTCCGCCTGGCGATTGGCTTCCAGGCGTTGCGCCGATTCGGACTGGTGGATCGCGGTGCTGCAAGCCCGGTCAGCGAGGGCCGTCAGTTTGTTGATATAATTGAGCAGATGATCGGCTTGGATTTCGATGTCGACAATGTTGTTTTCGTCGGCCAGGGCGAAGGAAGGCAACGACGGCAACGATGGACGCGTGACAACGTCCTTTTGCTGTTCTTGAGTTTTTACCGGCTCCGTCGATGCGGGCCCCGGTCTTTCGTATTGCATTGCGCCAAAACACTCCCAGATTGCGTCTTAATACCCAACCAAAACGAGTCATAGGAGGTTTTGAGCAAATCCTATTCCAAGATTTATTTTCGCCGCTCTCACCTGGAAATCACTGGAACTACCCGTTTAGTGTGCGAGGCTGACCACGGTGGTCCAATCATGGCGCTACTGGCGCCACAAAAGTGTTCGTTTGCCCGTGAGTTAGGGGCTTTATCAAAATAGCCAAGCGGGCCGATTCGCACCAAATTATGGCCCTGAGTAAATCAGCATCCCAAGCGATTAATTGCCCGGGCCGGCGCAAACGATGGCAATCCAGCGCTTGGAAAAACCCTCGCGACTCTGTGTTCCAGGGTAAATGAGTGTAGGCTCTTTACCGGACTCACGCGATCATGCTAGGTATCGGTGTCAACCAATTCAAACCACGAGGATCAAACGATGCGGATCATCGAAAAATCATTCAGCACTAAAGAACACGGCGTCGCGGGGTATTTGTCCTATCCCGACCGACAGGAGCGCGGGCCGGCGTTGTTCTTGATTCATCCCAAGGGCGGTCTTGGCGAATACATCAAAACTGAAACCCGCAAGTTCGCCAAACTGGGTTACACGACTTTTGCCATCAACGTATTCGAACAGTTGGGCTTTCCCGCGGAAACCCATATTGTGACGGGATCTCAGATCCAAGCGAAAACGGCGGACCCTGAGTTTACCCGGGTGCTCACCGAAGGTTGGCGTTTTTTGCTCAAGCATCCGACGGTGAATCAAGATCGCGTCGCGGTGTGCGGCTACTGCATGGGCGGGCGCATCGCGATTCATTTCGTCGCGGCGACGCCGGAAGTGCGCGCCTTCGTCGGTTATTATCCCACCGTGCGCGATGAACCTGAGTCACCGCTGCGACCCGTGCATCCGTCGAAAGCCGTGCAGAAGTTTCGCTGCCCGTCGATCAATTTATACGGCAATGATGACGTCACCACGGTGGTCCCGGTGCAGGAAAAAATGTGGCAGGCGTTCAAAGAAAACGGTCAGTCGCTGGAGTGGCACTTCTTTCCCTTCGGCGGCCACGGTTTTGTTGATCCAGGCGCGCCCGGCTACAACGCGCACACTGCGGAACTATCATGGCCGCTGGTGGAAGATTTCCTTGAGCGCCATTTAACATGGAGCTCGCCGGAATTTTAGCCAAGCTCGGACGATTTCTCCTTTGAAGGCGTAAAAATAAAAAGCCGCCCGGCATGCGAATACCGGGCGGCTTTTTTTGCTGAACGGACAATACCTGTGATCGGTTCCTAGGTTACTCGCGTCCCCGCAGGGTGCTCTTGAAACCTTCAATGGTAAGCTTGCCGGTGACGATTCGTTCAAAGTCCGAACTGCTGACGTAGTGATCCAAGTCCGCCACCTGGACGTCCCAGTGAAAAATTTCGCCGATGGCCGGAAGGGTGGCAGGCAGCTGTTGATCCTTGTGCGAAAGAGAAATATCTTTGCCGCGATAGATGCCGCGCACCTCGGCACGGTTTTTCTGGCACCAGCTTAAAACATCCGCGAAGGTCATGCGGGCTCCACTGCAGCTTTAACCGGATTGAGCAGGTGTTCTTTGAGGCCGGTGTGGACGCCGTAGATGACCTTACCAATCTTGGGCTTTTTCAGCGGCTCGGTGCTCACCTGATACAGGATCAGCCGTTCGGTGCCGGTGTTGTTGAGCTGATAAAAGAAGCCCGGCGGAACATGGACGGCTTGGTGCTGCTTGAGACGGTACTCTTCGCCGTCCTTAAGGCCCTTCATGGTGCACTCGCCCTGGACCACGAAAAAAGTGTGATCCGAGCCCGGATGACAATGAAGCTCATCGTTGACGCCCGGCTCGTAGCTGTTGAGCGCGATGTGCAGCCGGTCGGTCTGGGTCGGGCGCGCGTAGTTACGGCCCGTGGGTTTGCCCCACTCAGCCTGCTTTTCCGCGTCGACGATCGTGATCTTGGTGATTTTTTCCATTGATAACCTCCTCGATATTTCGCTGCAGTTGAATTTACAGGATGTGGTCACTGGAACACAAGGGGCTGGCGAGGCCCTCAAGGTTCTTGCCAAGCTAGGCCGATCAAAATAGACTCCCCTGGAAACCACGTGCCGCGCAACCCACGGCCCCAAACCTAACTATAATAGGGAGCGAAAACATGGCTGAGCAAACATTGAAAGGAAGCTGTCTGTGCAAATCGGTGCGCTATGAAGTGACCACACCGTTCATGCGCTTCGGTCATTGTTATTGCTCGCGTTGCCGCAAGGCGACCGGCGGCGTGCGTTCGACCAATATCGCCGTGCCGATAGCGCAGTTTCGCTGGACGCAAGGTGAGAACCTGATCAAGCGCTACGATTTGCCGGAGGCGAAGAGCTTTGCCCGGCAAATTTGCAGCAGCTGCAATTGTCCGATCCCCCACGCTTCACGCGACGGCACGCGCGCGATCGTGCCCGCCGGCACGCTCGATGATTTACCTCCGGGAAAACCTTCGGTGCATGGACATTGGAGCAGCCGGGTGAGTTTTGTTGAGACCAACGAGTCCGAATTGCCCTGCGAAAATTGAGCGGCACAGATTCAGACCGATGCTGACCACGACGGTAGGTCGATTGCGTGCGGCGGGGATGGTGGAGGGCGTTTCATTTCTCCTACTCTTGGGCTTAGCCATGCCGCTCAAATATTTTGCCGGCATGCCGTTGGCGGTGAAGATCGCTGGTTGGACGCATGGTTTGCTCTTCATCGTATTTTGCATGTTTTTGCTAGTCGCTCATGGCGAACGCCAATGGTCGATGCGTTGGACCGCGATGATTTTCGTCGCGGCACTGTTGCCCTTTGGACCTTTTGTGATTGACCGGCGGCTGAGGGGCAAAGTCGATTCGCGGCGGCTGGACGCTTTTTGAGTCCATTCCGTCGCTGGGGGGTTCGGTGGGGCGAATTCCTTAGCCGAATCTCAGTGCAGCATGATGTGCGCCACGACTTCGAATGCGACGATGGCCAGTGTGACAACTGACGCGGCGAGGACGAACGTCGTGCGACGTTTTTCTAAAAGCGTCATCGTTTTTATCTGGGCGGGAACTTTGGCGTCCATTCGCAACTGGCGAGCGTACCACAGGGTATAGAGATTGGCGCCGGCGGCAAGCGTTGCTAAAATCAGAATCGGCACGCGCAGTATCGCGTTATGGTCGACTAAAATGAGCAATGGACGAAGTCCGAATAGTCCGCCCGCGCCGACAGCCACAGCTAACGGACCGATCAAGGTGAACACAGCGCAGGGCGCGCCAAGGATGCCGAAAATGATCGCGCCCACGCTGGTCGTATTTTGCGCTGCCGAATCAGGCGGGTCGCTGACTAATTGAGCCGCACTGCGACCGTGCAATCGATACGCGGTGATCGGCTCGCGAAAACCTTTGAGCGTGACCTGCTCCGATCTCGCCTCGGTAAATTTTTCTGGGTGCTTTCGATAACTTTCCTCACTGATGAGAACTTCGCCGGCGCCGGCTTTGCTCTGCAGGCGAGCCGCCAGATTCACGACGTCGCCGATGGCGGTGTAATCTTTGGAATCATCCGAACCAAGCCGACCGACGCGCGCAAAACCAGTGGCGATGCCGACGGAGGCATCGAGGTCGAGGCCAAAACTCGAGCCGAGAGTCTTAAGCGCGGTAGCCAGTTCCGTCGCGGCGGCGACGGCACGGCGCGCGTGATCCTCGTAGCGAATCGGCACGCTGAACAGCGCCATGACCGCGTCGCCGACGTACTTGTCGATGAACGCGCCATGTTTGACCAACACGTCGGTGGCCATGCGGAGATAAGCATCGACCACTTGATGGGTTTTTTCAGCGCCGAGCTCTTGTGTCAACTCGGTGAACGATGACAGGTCGGCGAAGAGCACGGTGATTTCCACCATCCGGCCTTCCTCGACGTGGGTGCTGCAACGCGTGCAAATATTCGGATTGCGCGGGCTTCGTTTGATACCGAAGGTTCGGTAGACCGCGCTCAAGGCCCCGGCTAGCATCGTGCCGCAGATGCTGCATTGCGCCGCGAGATGCGGGCTGGAATGAACGGGCATGGCGTAGAGGTAACTTACGCCGGCAATGCTGTCAATGCGATTGCTTCGCGTGCCAATTACGGGAATAATGCGGCGACTTTCAGGAGAGTTTTTACGATGTCAGATCACTATCACGACGAAAACGATTTGAAGCTGATGCGCGACATCCGCAAGCTCGCGCCGGATGATTTTAATGCCTGGTGGGGCTTGAACAATATCGTCGGGCGTGACAATGGCGCGATTCCGAAAAAGTATCGCGAATTGATCGCCATCGCTGTCTCAGCGACGACTCAGTGTCCTTACTGCATGGAAGCGCACGCGAAAGCGGCGCATAACGCCCGGACGACGCGCGAAGAAGTCGTCGAGGCATCGCTGATCGCCGCGGCTTTACGCGCCGGCGGCGCAGCGACGCACGGCGCCATGGCGCTCAAATTTTTCGACAAGCAGGCCGAGCAGAAAAAGGAGTAGCGCCGCTCAAGCGTTGCTGCTGATGTTGCTTAACGTTCTTCGAATCATCGTTGCGAGCCTCGTTGTCATGCCGCTATTCTCTTGTTCCGGCACTAGGCCAGTCAATCTGGGAATTAGAGAAGGCAGCCTGGCGCTCTGTCCGTCGACGCCGAACTGCGTTTCGAGTGATGCCACCGATTCCGCTCATGCGATCCCGGCCTTCCAGCTTGCCGTGCCGGCGGTTGAGGCGTGGCGCGTGCTGCGCGCGACGTTGGACCGTTTGCCGCGCGTTCAAATCGTCACCGTGACCGATGATTATGTTTATGCCGAGTGCAGCAGCGCGTTTTTCGGTTTCGTCGATGATCTGGAACTGCATTTGCGCGCGTCGCAAAGTATTATCGCCGTGCGCTCAGCGTCGCGGCTCGGCCATAGCGATTTCGGCGTGAATCGTAAGCGCGTGGAGAATCTACGCGGACTCCTAATCAAGCAAGGGGTGATTCGCTGAAGAAAGCGAAGGTATGACAAACTAGTTCCGGCGTTCAATGGCACCATTATGCTGAGCTATGACGTTGTCGAATGGGGAGGGCCGCTTGAAAGGCGTGACCGTGCGACGCCGATGCCGAAAGGCACGGAGGTGCTCGTCAGGCTTAAATACTGCGGCGTGTGCCACAGCGACGTGCATATTCGCGACGGCTACTTCGATCTCGGCGGCGGCAAGCGTCTGCACATGAGCGAGCGCGGCATGCAGCCGCCGGTGACCTTGGGTCATGAACCGTTCGGCACGGTCATCGCCGCCGGACCTAGTGCGATTGACGTGACCATTGGCGCGGACCGGCTGATTTTTCCCTGGATCGGTTGCGGCGCATGCGTGCGCTGCCGCGAAGGATTGGATAATTACTGCATGGCGCCGAACATGATCGGTATCCAGCGGCCTGGCGGCTACGCCGATCATTTACTTGTTCCACATCCGCGTTACCTCATCGATGCCGATGGTGTCGACCCGGTGTGGGCGGCGACATTATCTTGCTCCGGCCTATCGACCTATTCGGCGGTGTCGAAACTCAAGCCGATTCCAGCGGACGAATGGGTCGCCGTGATGGGTGCGGGCGGACTGGGTTTGTCCGCGATTGGCATGCTACGCGCATTCGGCCATGAGCGAATTCTTTCCATCGACATCGACGCGACGAAATTGCAGTTAGCCGAATCCGCGGGCGCAGCCGCGGTCTTGAACATCCGTGACGGCGACGCGGCGCAGCGACTCAAGCGATTAACCGGCGGTGCGCTCTACGGCGCGGTCGATTTCGTCGGCGCCAGTGAAACCGCGAATTTAGCGCTAAGCGCGTTGCGCAAAGGCGGCAAGCTGATCCTGGTGGGTTTGTTCGGTGGCGAGATTCAATTATCGATCGCCAGCACAATTCTGCGCGCGATCACTATCCAGGGCTCCCACGTCGGCAGCGTCGACGAATTGACCGCCGTCGTCGCGCTCGCGCGCGAAGGGAAGATCAAACCCGTCCCAATTCAGACGCGGCCGTTGGCGGAGGTGAGCCGGACGCTCGATGAGTTGAAGGCGGGAATGATCGTCGGAAGAATCGTGGCACAGGTTTAGCGACTGAGGTCGGAAAATTATCGGTCGAATACGACCGATCGGTCCAATGCAATTCGGCTCGGAAAAATCGAAGCCTAGGACGACATGATTGAGAACCGCAAAACCAGTTCCTGGCTCTTCATCACCCTCGCTGCTGCGGCGATGCTCATGATCACGATGGGGGCGCGGCAAGTGCAGGGGCTGTTTGTGTTCCCGATCAGCGGGTCGACAGGTGTGAGCATTGTCACGATCAGTTTTGCCATGGCTGTGGGACAGTTCATGTGGGGCGCGGTGGCGCCGCTGGCGGGCGTATTGGCTGACCGTTTTGGCTCGGCCCGGGTGCTCGTGTGCGGCGTGCTCGTACTTGCTCTGGGCACCGCTTTGACGCCGCTGCTTACGACCAGTTCCGGGCTGGTGCTGACGATTGGCATACTTACCGCTGTGGGGTCGGGCGCCGGCAGCTTCTCGATGTTAATCGGCACCGTGATGGGAAGGCTGCCGCCGGCGCATCGCGGTACGGCCGCGGGCATGATCACTGCGGGCGGTTCGTTTGGGCAATTTGTCTTCGCGCCGATTGCTCAGACGCTAATTTCTCTATGGGGATGGATGGGCGCGATGTGGTCGCTCAGTGCGATCGCGCTGTTGGCGCTGCCGTTGGTGCAGCCGATCGCGGGTCCCAAGCGTCACGGCGGAGCGCTTACGGGGAATACTAGCGGCAGCATGACGGCGACGCTACGCAGCGCGTTTGGCAATTCCAGTTATCTGCTGCTGCACGGGAGCTTTTTGACCTGCGGTTTTCACATCGCTTTTCTCGTCACTCATTTGCCTGGCGAAGTCGATCTCTGCGGCTTGCCAGCGTCGGTGGCCAGTTGGTCGTTGGCGATCATCGGTCTTGCCAATATCGCCGGCAGTTTCACCGCCGGCTGGTTGCTCAATCACTTTCGCGGCAAGTACGTGTTGTTCGGCATGTACGGCTCGCGCACGCTGCTTATTCTGCTCTATCTCGCCGCGCCGAAGACCGAGTGGACTTTTTACCTGCTCGCCGTCGGACTTGGATTTTCCTGGCTTGGCACGGCGCCGCCGACGGCGGGTGTGGTCGGGAAACTGTTCGGCGTGCGTTATCTGGCGACGCTCTACGGTCTGACGATGGTGTCGCATCAGCTCGGAGCGTTTTTCGGCGCGTGGTTGGGCGGCCTCGCTTTCGCCCAATACGGCAATTATCTCTGGATGTGGTACGCCGATGCTTTGTTCGCGGCGATCGCGGCACTGCTCAACTTGCCGATACGCGAGCCACGAGTCGAGCGCGCGGCTGTCCCGGCTTAGCTGCCGTCGGTTGTTCTTGGCCCAGGCGACGCCATTTTCCCAGGCGGCGAAACGCGTTACAATCGTTTCGACAATACGCAGGGGAGCGTGGAGCCATGGAAACCGTATTCCGATCGAAGATTGACCTTTGGCTGGTCATCGTGACCGTGGCCGTGCCGATCGTAATCCTCGAGTTCATCCTCGACGGGCTCGATACCCCTGACAAATTCGCCGAGCTGTTGGCGCTAGTGATCGTCGTCGCTGTGTTAGGAATTATTGCCTGGCTGTATTTAAGCACGCGCTATACGATCACCGGCGACTTTCTCTTGGTTAAAGCCGGGCCGTTCTCGTGGGTGATTCCCATGGAAGATATCGTCAGCGTTGAATCGACGCGTAATCCTTTGTCCAGCCCCGCGCTGTCGTTGGATCGGCTGCTGATCCGCTATGGACAGAGCGGCGAGCTGATGATCTCGCCCAAGGACAAGTTAGGCTTCATGAAAGAACTGAAAAAACATCTAAAGCCGAGCTCCACCGCGGTCAATCTGTAAGGAAAGAGGCAAGCGATGTCTGAGTTTCAAAACGTGACCGTGGTCAAGCGCGCCAATGTTTACTTTGGCGGCAAAGTCGTCAGCCGCACGGTGGTATTCCCCGACGGTGCGAAGAAGACGCTGGGGATCATGCAAGCCGGCGAGTATGAGTTTAGCACCGGCGACAAAGAGATCATGGAAATCATGAGCGGCGAGCTCGATGTCGCGCTGCCGGGACTCGACGGCTGGAAGGCCGTCAGGAGCGGCGAAGCCTTCGAGGTGCCGGCCAATTCCAAGTTTCGCATGAAGGTGAAATCGCTAACCGACTACTGCTGTTCCTTCGTCAAGTAATCAGCCGGTTTTCTCCGGATTTCTTTTGTTTGGCTAGAGGTGAGAGGTTCAGCTCACTTTTCACGCCGATCAACCCTATCAATCCAGCGGAACCGGCTACCCCGACGATTGAGAATCGCCTCGTCTTGTGCCTATAACTATTTGTGCCATTTTCTACACTCGGACTCTCCGCTAAAGTCTTGGAAGGCGTACGCGCCGCCGGTTATACCGATCCAACTCCGATTCAGCTGCGCGCCATTCCGCTGATTCTCGAAGGCCGCGATATTATCGGCTCGGCGCAGACCGGCACGGGCAAGACCGCCGCCTTCGCACTGCCGGTGATTTCACGCTTGGGCCAACGCGGCAAATTGCGCGCGCTGGTGCTCGAACCGACCCGCGAGCTGGCGGCGCAGGTTGAAACCGCGGTGCGCGACTACGCGCGCTTCACCGATCTGCGTACGGTGGTGGTTTTCGGCGGGACCGGCTACGGCAAGCAAGATCAGGCATTGCGCCACGGTGTGGATATTTTAGTCGCGACACCGGGCCGCCTGCTCGACCAGATGCAACGAAAAATGATCAAGTTGAGCGATATCGAGATTCTCGTCCTCGACGAAGCGGACCGGATGCTGGACATGGGTTTCATGCCCGATGTGCGCAAAATTATCGAGCGCTGCCCAAAGACCCGTCAAACGATGCTCTTCTCGGCAACCGTGCCGCCGGAGATTGAGCAGCTATGTCGCTGGGCGCTGCGTAATCCGCAAACCATCGAGATCGGCCAGCGCCGTATGCCTGCTGAGACTGTCACCCATGCGTTATATCCGGTCGACATCGGTCAAAAGCAGGGGTTGCTCGAAGAACTCTTGCGCCGCACCGATTATGATCAAGTTTTGATTTTTTGCCGCACCAAGAATGGCGCCGACCGAGTCGCACGCAATTTGCAGCAACAAGGCCATTCGGTCGCCGTGCTCCATTCCAACCGCACCCAGCGGGAGCGCGAGCAGGCGCTCAACGGTTTTCGCAACGGCCGCTATGAAGTGATGGTCGCCACCGATATCGCCGCGCGCGGCATCGACGTCGAGCAAATCAGCCATGTGATCAACTTCGACGTGCCGCATCATCCGGAGGATTATGTCCACCGGATCGGTCGCACTGGGCGTGCCCAGAGCGTCGGCGACGCGTTCACGATCATGACCGCCGAGGACCTTCAGGAAGTGGCCTCCATAGAGCATTTCATCGGCCAAAAAATTCCGCGGATAAAGCTGGAGGATTTCAACTACGCCTATTGCCGGCTACTCGACCCCAACCCTAAACCGACCTTCGGCGCGCGCGCCGGCAGCAAGCGTTCCTACGGCCCCGGGCGTGGGCGCTGGTAAGTTTTTTTCGATTGCGGCTAATCAAAGTGAATTCGCGAGCGGGGTTCAAACCCCGCTCGCGACCCAAGGGGATGCTTGCCCCCTTTGGAAACCCCATTTAATTGCGCTCGGCTCAAGAGGCGGGGTTTACCTAGAATGAACGCGCCGATTTTCCTGTTACTTGCGTTGATCCTGCTGCTGATGACCTTTGGTCGGGTGATTTTCCGCGGCGAGCCCAAGGGTACTGACTGGGCGTTGGAAGTCGCCTTCATCCGCTTGGAGTTTCCGCCGGAACATCGTGACGTGGCCCAGCAGATTGCCGCCGGTCTGGCGGAAATCGTCGGCCTGAAAATCAAGCAGCTCAAACCCGAGCATAACCTTATTCAGATTGCCGCGTGGTCGGAAAACGGGATTTACGCGCGAGATTTGATCACGCTGTTTTTGGTCGCTTTCGACGTCAAGTGCAATCCCAACACAACCTTCGCCGACGTAGTTCAAAAAGTGGCAGAGAGAAAAGGTTCGCGCGAGGTTTTGACGCTCGGGGCCTAGTTTCCAGTATTCTTGCTTGTTGATGTGGGTCAAAGCAAATGATCAAAGCGCTCATCTTCGATTTCGACGGCCTCATCATCGACAGCGAGAGTCCCGAGCTGCAAGTTTGGCAAGAAGTTTTCGCCGAGCATGGGCGGGAATTGGGCTTCGATCTGTGGGCCGATCTGGTCGGACGGCCGCGCAACCATTTCGATCTTTACAGTTATTTCCAGCAACATATCAATCCCGCCGCAGACATCGACGCGCTACGCCAAGAGCGGCGAGCGCGGGTCATCGCGTTGACCGAGGCGCAACCGGTGTTGCCGGGTGTGCACGAGTATTTACAAGGCGCTTCGGCAATGGGTTTGAAAGTGGGTTTAGCGTCAAGCTCGTCCGGCGGCCATGTGCGAGGCCACTTGGCGCGGCTCAATCTGCTCGGCTTCTTTCACACGACGAAATGTTTCGAAGACACCGAGACCCACAAACCCGAGCCGGGTCCCTATCGAGCGGTGCTCGACGACTTGGGTGTCGCAGCCGATGAAGCGGTGGTGTTCGAAGATTCGCCCAACGGCGTAACTTCGGCTAAGGCTGCGGGCATATTCTGCGTCGCCGTGCCCAATCCCGTGACTTGTCATTTGCCCCTCGACCACGCCGATCACCGCATGGAGTCGCTGACCGAGGAACCGCTGGAACGCATCCTGGCACGCGCAAACGGCGTCAAGCGAAAATAAAAATCGCGATTGTTTCAAAGCCTCGGTTGCGCTATTCCAAGAAACCATGAGTCGCTTACTTTTCTTTTTGGCCGCGCTCAGTTTTGGGCAATTGAGTCACGCGCCAACGAGCGATGCGCAGGCGCCGCTTGAGAAATTACGCTTAACCTACAGCGCCATCGCCGGCTCGCAGGCGTCGTTTTGGATTCCCCACGAAGCAGGGGTTTTCCGCAAACACGGGTTAGACGTCGAATTACTTTACGTTGGCGGCGGCGGGCGCGCGGCGCAAGTTGTGCAGTCGGGCGAAGTTCCGATCGGGACTTTTACCGGTGGCGCGGTCGTCAATGCCAATCTGGCCGGCGGCGACCTGATCATCATCGCCAGCTCATTGAATGTTTTCACCTTCGTCGTGATGGCCAAGCCCGAAATCCGCAGCGTGGAAGATCTGAAAGGAAAAAAGATCGGCATCTCGCGCTTTGGCTCGGCAACGGACTTTGGTTTGCGCTTCGCGGAGAGCCAATGGCCGATTAAGCGGCAACGCGATTTTGCCGTAATCCAGATCGGTGGTGTCACCGACATCTTGGCGGCGCTTCGAACCGGCGGCGTCGATGCCGGCGTGATCAACGCCGAGCTCGCTATCCTGGCGCGCCGGGACGGTTTTCGCGACGTTGCCGATATTTCAAAGATGGGTCTTAGCTTTCCCACCTCGTCGATCGTCACCACTCGTTCCTACATCAAGCGCAATGAAAATACGGTTAGAAAATTCATTCGCGCTTACGCCGACGGCGTCCACTTTGCCAAGACCCAGCGCGCCTTCAGCGTCCAGGTTATGAGTAAGTATATGCGCAATAATGATCTGGCGTTGGTCAACGATCTCTACGATCTGTACATCGTGCAGAATATCCCAAGAATCCCGCGGCCAACGCCGGAGCCGGTAAAAACGGTCCTCGACCAAATGGCCGAAACCGACCCCCGCGTCGCCAGCCTCAAACCTGAGCAGTTCATCGATGGACGGTTTTTCGCCGAGCTGGAGAAGGATGGGTTTATTCAGAGATTGTGGAAGTGAGTCTGGTCCGAGTGAAGACGAGCATGAGAAGTATCAAGCGTAAGATTTGTGTCTTTACCGGCTCACGCCATGGTGCGCGGACTGATTTCGCCGAAGCGGCAAAGCAACTTGGTCGTGTGCTGGTCGAGCGCGGCTATGGTCTGGTCTACGGCGGCGGCAATGTCGGTTTGATGAACGTTATTGCCGACACGGTGCTCGATCTCAACGGCCATGTGACCGGCGTGATTCCTGATTCGTTAGTCAGCAAAGAAGTTGCCCACCAGGGATTGACCGACTTGCGCGTGGTGCAGTCGATGCATGAGCGCAAGGCGTTGATGGCTGAACTGTCCGACGGTTTCATCGCAATGCCCGGCGGGATCGGCACCATGGAAGAATTTTTCGAAGTCTTGAGCTGGGCGCAGTTGGGGCTGCATGAAAAGCCCTGTGCCTTGCTCAACGTGTGCCGCTACTACGAGCCGCTGATCCAGTTTCTTGATCAAGCGGTGGCCGATGATTTTATCAAACCCAAGCACCGCGCGTTATTAATTGTCGAAAGCGAACCGGCCGCACTTCTCGACCGGATCGAAGCGCTGGTCTTGTCGCATCCGGTGAAGCCATTCGATCCGCGCCGAACCTAAAGCTCATGCCAGCCAAACCGCGCCGTGCGCCTGAGCGAGAATTTTCCAGCTGACTCTACCTTTTCGCCCTCGATTTCTGCTATTGAGTTTAGATTAATTAAACGAAGCCACTTCGCGGGAGGAGATTTAATCCCCGCCGCTTATTAAAATATTGCAAAGGAGATGCTCGCCCCCTTTGGGGACCCCATTTGAATTGTTCCCGCCTCAATAGGCGGGGCTAATATAGAATTCAACAGGAGAGAGCTAGGTGCCGATGGCTAAGAGTAAAAAACTGCAGGTGCTGACTCACGAAGAAGGCCTCATCTTGGCGGCCATCGCCGATCGAATTTTCCCCAAAACCGATACGCCGGGAGCGGTGGAAATTGGCGCGGTCAATTACATCGATGTCGCTTTGGCCGGCGACTATGCCGCGCTGGCGCCACTCTACAGTCAGGGGCTGCGCGCGATTAATCGTTATGCGCGCAGCGAGTTCCACAAAACCTTTTTGCAGCTGACCGAAGCCGAGAAAGAGGCCGTGCTGCGCGCTTGCGAAGCCGGTGCGTTGGCTTCGTTCAAGCCGGCGGCGGAGTTTTTTGAAACTCTGCGTTATCATGTCTTGGAAGGCGTGTTCTGCGAGCCGCAGTATGGCGGCAATAAAGACATGACCGGTTGGCGCTTGGTCGATTTCCCCGGCCAGCAGTTCGGTTACGCCGACGCCTACATCGACAAGCGCGTCGACTTGGAACCGATATCGGTGGACTACCGCAAGGCCGAGGAGAAGTGACCATGGCGGAGGGGATTGCGGATGTGATTATTGTCGGTGTCGGCGGCCTGGGCGGGATTCTCGCCAAGGAGCTTTCGTCCGCCGGTTTGAAAGTCGTCGGTTTCGAGCGCGGGCCGGCACCGAAGCAAGAAGATTATGCGCCGCGCGATTCGATCCGGTTTCTGATTCGCCCCGAACAGCTCGATTGGGTGCGCCACGAGCCGACTACGACTCGGCGTAAATCAGGCGACAAGACCAACGTGCAGTACCGCACCAGCCCGCTCAACGTCTTGGGCGGCGCGCTGCTGCATTGGACCGGGCAATCGTCGCGTTACATGCCTGGTGATTTCAAGCTCTACAGCAATGAGATCGCGAGCGGCAATGCCGAGCGCGCCAAAGCGGACTTAACCGGCTACGATATCATCGACTGGCCGCTAGGCTACGACGACCTCGAACCGTATTACGAGAAATTCGAATGGGAGTTCGGCGTGTCCGGGCAAGCCGGCGCCAATCCTTTCGCCGGACCGCGCCAGCGTGGCTTCCCGCTGCCGCCGTTGCGCCACAGCGCGCGCATGAAATTATTCACTGAAGCGTGCCAAAAGCTTGGCTATCATCCTTATGACACCTCGGCCGGCATCGCTTCCGCGCCGTACAAGCCCGCGGCGCCATTCGATACCCGCATCGCCGAGCGGCCGGCGTGCGTTTATTGCGGTCACTGCAACTTTTACGGTTGTCACGTGCACGCCAAGTCGGCGTCGCTCTACATTACGATCCCCGTCGCGTTCCAAACCGGCAACTTCGAACTGAAAACCAATACCAAAGTCTTCCGTCTCAACGTTGATGGTTCGGGCCAAGTCAACGGCGTGAGCTACTTCGATCCCGACGGCACGGCGCACGAACAACACGCCCGCGTGGTGATCCTGAGCGCGTTCGTTTTCGAGCACGCGCGGCTCTTGCTGATCTCGAAAACCGGCAAGGGGCGCTTCGCCAAAGGGCTGGCCAATAGTAGCGGCTACGTCGGTCGCAACATCATGGCCCACGGCGACGTGCGCGCCATGGGCGTCTTCGACGATTTCATTATCAACGGCTTCATCGGTCCCGGCTCGGCGGCGATGCGCATCGATGATTTCAACGGCAATAATTTCGATCACAGCGATTTGGGTTTCATCCGCGGCGGCACCATCGGCACCAGCGGTGAAGGCACGCCGGTGACGCGTCTCGATGTTTTGCCGCCGGGCGTGCC
>Ga0105252_10000412_pt1 | contig 30147 bp, 29 predicted proteins | sample EasRivMeERMZT100_FD_89675 | JGI IMG/M metagenome (GOLD analysis project Ga0105252, IMG submission 89675) | Soil microbial communities from meander-bound floodplain in the East River, Colorado, USA - East River MetaG ERMZT100 | ecosystem: Environmental > Terrestrial > Soil > Floodplain | place... | reverse complement strand
GCGGCCGTCCTTGATGTTGGGGTTGAAGGGGATGTCGGTCTTGACCGCGGCGTTGTAGGCCTTGATCTCTTTCAGCGCCACGTCGGCGTTGACGTCGTCGAGCTTCTTCACCAGTTCTTCGAGCGTGTTCGCCGTGACCTTGGTCACCTGCTTGATGCGGTACTCGTCGCGCAGTTGCCCCTTTACCTTCGCATCGAAGATCTGCCAGGCGAACTGCCCCGGCTGGTTGAGGATGACGCGGCCGTATTTCGCGTAGGTGTAGTTCCGGAAGTCCGCGCCTTCGTCGACGAAGCGCTTTCCTTCGGCGTTGATGTAGATGCCCCAGGGATACGAATGCTTCTGGAACTGGTCGCCCACCGCCAAATCGCCGAACTCGGGCGCGTTCCGCTCCCACGCCACCGCATGGCAGCCCGACCAGTTGCCCACCGGTGCGGCGCCGGCGTCGAGCGCCATGCGTATCGCGTCGCCGGTGTTGAAGCGCGTGCCACGCACTTTGGCGAGCTCCCAGCCCGGCCCGAGATAGCGCGCGCGCATTTCCGCATTCGCCTGGAAGCCGCCGGCGGCGAGCACCACCGCCTTCGCTTTGACCTCGACGGTCTTGCCTTTGTGCTTGACTGTGACGCCGTGCACGCCCGCGTCGTCGGCGATGAGCGAGGTCGCGCGCGCCTGGTACCAGATCTCGACGCCGTTCTTCTTCGCGCTCGCCGTGAGCGAGTCCACCAGTCCCGGCCCGCCGCCGACCGCCTCGAGCGTGAGCCCGCCCCAGAACTTGAACCTGCCTTCGATCTTGAACGCCTGCCGGCCCCAGGCCGCGGTGAAGCGCAGGCCCTTCCCCCTCATCCACAGGGCGGTGGGAAAACTCTGCTTGACCAGAATCTCGGTAAGGTCCGGGTCGCAGCGGTACTCGGTGACCCGCGCCATGTCGTCGAGGAACTGGTCGGCTGTATACGTACCGAAATCGGTGCGCTCGAGCTCTTCCTTCGAGAGATCGATCAGCTGCGCCAGGTCCCCGGCGCCGTTGTAGACGATGCGCAGCAGCCCCGCGGTGAAGCGCGAATTTCCGCCCGACTCCTCCTCGGGCGCGCGCTCCAGCACCAGCACCCGCTTCGCGCTTTCCTTCGCCGACAGCGCGGCGCACAGCGCGGCGTTGCCCCCACCGACGACAACAACGTCCCAGTCCGCCATCAGGCGGCGGCCCGAGCCGAAGGCCCTGCCTTTCCGAGAAGTTCGCGCAGCACGAACGGCAGGATTCCGCCGTGCTGGTAGTAATCCACCTCGATGGGCGTGTCGATGCGAAGCAGGAGCGGCACTTCCTGGACGCTGCCGTCCGTTCTGCGGATCACCAGCGTCGCGTCCTGCTGCGGCTTGAGCTCGCCCTCGATCCCGCGTATGTCTATGGTTTCGTCGCCCTTGATGCCGAGCGAAGCAACCGTATCGCTGCCCTTGAACTGGAACGGCAGCACGCCCATGCCCACCAGATTGGAACGGTGGATGCGCTCGAAACTCTTTACGATCACGGCGCGCACGCCGAGCAGCAGAGTGCCCTTGGCGGCCCAGTCGCGCGAGCTGCCGGTGCCGTATTCCTCGCCGCCGAACACCACGGTGGGGACGCCGTCGGCGACATATTTCATCGCGGCCTCGTAGATCGGCATCTGCTCGGCTGGTCCACCACTGCGAGGCTGGTGAAAGGTGATGCCGCCTTCCAGGCGCGAGCCGTCCGGCTTCACCGGAATCATCAGGTTCTTGATGCGCACATTGCCGAAAGTCCCGCGCATCATGACTTCGTGGTTGCCGCGGCGCGCGCCGAAGCTGTTGAAGTCGGACACCGCGACGTCGTGCTCGAGAAGGTAGGTTCCGGCGGGCGAGGTGGGTTTGATCGAACCCGCCGGGCTGATGTGGTCGGTAGTGAGCGAGTCGCCGAAGACGCCGAGGACCCGGGCGCCGCTGATCGCGCCGGAGGGCTTGGGCTGCATGCCGAAATTACGGAAGAAAGGCGGCTCGGCGATGTAAGTCGATTTCGGCCAGTTGTATACTTGCCCGGCCGCCGCGGGCACGCTGGTCCACATCGGGTTGGCGTCGGCGAGATTGCTGTAGAGCCTCCGAAAGGTCTTCGGGTCCATCGCGTACTTCATGCAGTCCTGGATCTCCTGCGCCGAGGGCCAGATGTCGCCGATCCACACGTCTTCGCCTTTCTTCCCCTTGCCGATGGGCTCGGTCATGAGGTCCTTGAGCACGGTGCCGGCGAGGGCGTAGGCGACCACCAGCGGCGGCGAAGCGAGGAAGTTCGCGCGCAGGCTCGCGTGGATGCGCGCCTCGAAATTGCGGTTGCCCGAGAGCACCGCGGCGCACACCAGATCGTTCTGGGCGATCGTTTCCTCGAAGGTCGGCTTGAGCGGCCCGGAGTTGCCGATGCAGGTGGTGCAGCCGTAGGCGGCGAGGTTGAAGCCGAGCTTTTCGAGGTAGGGCGTCAGCCCGGCCCTCTTCAGGTATTCGGTCACCACCCGGGAGCCCGGCGCGAGCGAAGTCTTGACGTGCGGCTTGACGGTGAGTCCGCGCTCGACCGCCTTCCTGGCGAGCAAGCCCGCGGCGAGCAGCACGCCGGGATTCGACGTGTTGGTGCAGGAGGTGATCGCGGCGATCATCACGTCGCCCGCGCCGAGTTCGATGCCGTCGCGCGTCTTGACGCGCTTTTTCAGGTCCTCGGGTTTCTTCGAAAAGCCGTTCTCGGCGGCGGACTTGGAGAAGAGCTCGGTGAATTTCGCTTTCACCTTGCCGATCTCGATGCGGTCCTGCGGGCGCTTGGGGCCGGCGAGCGAAGGCGTCACGCTGGCGAGGTCGAGCTCGACCACCTGGCTGTAGTCGATCGCGCCCTTCTTGATCGTGCCGTACATGCCCTGGGCCGTGAAGTAGGACGCGAGCGCATCGATTTCCTCGGTGGTGCGGCCCGTGCCCTCGAAGTAAGCGATGGTCGCGTCGTCCACCGGGAAGAAGCCCATGGTCGCGCCGTAGTCGGGCGCCATGTTCGCGATCGTCGCGCGGTCGGGCACGGTGAGGCTGGCGGTGCCTTCGCCGAAGAACTCGACGAACTTGTTGACCACATTCGTTTTCCGCATGAGCTCGGTGACGGTGAGCACGAGATCGGTGGCGGTGACGCCGCCGCGCAAGCTCCCCTTGAGGTGCACGCCGACCACGTCGGGGGTGAGGATATAGGTCGGCTGGCCGAGCATGCCGGCCTCGGCTTCGATGCCGCCCACGCCCCAGCCGACCACGCCGCTGGCGTTGACCATGGGCGTGTGGCTGTCGGTGCCGACCAGGGTGTCGGGGTAGTAGATTCCGTCCTTCTTGTGCACGCCGCGCGCCAGGTATTCGAGGTTCACCTGGTGCACGATGCCGATGCCCGGCGGAATCACCCGGAAAGTATCGAAGGCCTGCATCGCCCACTTCATGAAGGTGTAGCGTTCCTGGTTGCGCTTGAACTCGAGCTTCATGTTGAGATCGAGCGCGTTCTTGACCCCGTAGTGGTCGATCTGGATGGAGTGGTCCACCACGAGGTCGACCGGCACGAGCGGTTCCACGACCTTGGGATCCTTGCCGAGCCGTTGCGCCACGCTTCTCATCGCGGCGAGGTCGGCGAGCGCCGGGATGCCGGTGAGGTCCTGCAGCAGGATCCTCGCCAGCACGAACGGGATTTCCTCGGTGCGCGGCGCGTTGGGCTTCCAGTTGGCGAGCTGGCGTACGTGCGTTTCCGTGACTTTCTTTCCGTCGCAGTTGCGCAGCACCGATTCCAGCACGACGCGCAGCGACACCGGCAGGCGCGATGTGTTAACCCCCAGGGCTCTTCCCAGCGTGGGTAGCGAATAGAACTTTCCGCTTTTCCCGGAAGCCATCTTGAATTCCTGCAGCGTGTCGAAGAGGTTGTGTGCCATCAGGGGTCCTTCAGATTACGAACATGTCGACGAAATCGTTGACCGGTGTCGCCTCCAGGCGCTTCTGATCGAGGCACAGCTCGACGATAGCCTCGCGCCTTTCCATCGGAAAACGGCGATCGAGGTTCTTCGCGAACTTCGCTTCGAGCAAGGGGATGCCTTCGTTGCGGCGGCGACGGTGACCGATGGGATATTCTACCGCCACCTTGCGGGTCTGGGTTCCGTCCTTGAAAAAAATCTGCAGCTGGTTCGCGATCGAGCGCTTTTTCGGATCGAGATAGTCGCGTGAATACTGTTTGCTTTCGATGCACGTCATCTTCGCGCGCAGCGCATCGACGCGCGGATCCCGCGCCGTGTCGTCCTCGTAGTCGGCGGCCGTCAGATCGCCCTTGATGAGACCGATGGCGACCATGTACTGGAGGCAGTGGTCGCGGTCGGCCGGGTTGTTCAAGGGGCCCTTCTTGTCGATGATGCGGATCGCCGACTCGTGCGTGAGGATTTCTATTTTCCTGATCTCGGAGAGCCGGTCCTTCACCTCCGGGTTCAGCAGGAGCGCCGCCTCGACCGCGGTCTGGGCATGGAATTCCGCCGGAAACGAGATCTTGAAGAGCACGTTTTCCATCACATAGGAGCCGTAGCGCCGCTGGAAGCGGAACGGCTTTCCCCGGAAGAGCACGTCATAGAAGCCCCAGGTCTTGGCGGTGAGCACGGAGGGGTAGCCCATCTCGCCGGTTTTGGCGATGAGCGCGAGACGTACCGCGCGCGAGGTCGCGTCGCCCGCCGCCCAGGACTTGCGCGAGCCGGTGTTGGGAGCGTGGCGGTAGGTCCTCAGGCTCTGGCCGTCGACCCAGGCGTGGGAAACCGCGTTGATGATTCCTTCGCGCGGGAGTCCGAGCATGTGCGCCGCGACAGCGGTGGACGCGACCTTCACCAGGACCACGTGATCGAGACCGACGCGGTTGAAGCTGTTCTCGAGCGCGATCACGCCCTGGATCTCGTGAGCCTTGATCATCGCGGTGAGGACGTCGCGCATCGCAAGCGGCGTGCCGTTTCGCGAAAGCCAATCGGCTACCGCGAGAATTGCGCCGAGGTTGTCCGAAGGATGCCCCCATTCGGCGGCGAGCCAGGTATCGTTGAAATCGAGCCAGCGGATCGCCGCGCCGATGTTGAAAGCCGCCTGAACCGGGTCGAGCTCGAAGCGTGTGCCGGGGACCCGCGCGCCGTTCGTGACGACCGTGCCGGGAACCAGCGGCCCCAGAAGCTTGGTGCAGGCGGGATAGTCCAGCGCCTCCAGGCCGCAGCCCAGGGTGTCCATGAGGCAAAGCCGCGCGGTGTTGTAGGCCTCTGCGCTCCTGATCTCGTGCTTGCCGACATAGTCGGCGATGTCGACGATGACCTTGTCCGGTTTGGGCCGGACATTGGAGACCTGCGCGGACATCAACTACTTCGCGGGCTCTTCGCTCTGCGCGCCCGAGGGGGGAATGTTCAGTGTGCCCGTCGGCTGAGGAGGACTCGGCGGCCGAACCCCTTGCTGGGGCGAGAGCGGAAGGCGCAGGCAGCGATAGGTGACGCCCGCTCGTCTCAGCTGCATCGATGCCGTCCTGGATTTCGTCACCCCTTCGGGCCGGACCATGAATGCCTCCCCCTGCTTCGGGGTGATCTTCCACCAGCCGTCGGCGTCCGCGGTGACCTCGGAGAACCCGTACACCTCTCTCACGAATCCGTCTACGTCCAGCGCGAAGCTCGCCCGGCTCGAATCCTTGGTTATGCTTCCTTCAACGTAGAGAATCGGAGGCTTGTTGTGGTATTGGACGCCCGGTTGCCGGCATTCCCAGGTCCCGATCATGTTGTCGGTGGGTTGCGCGACGGCGTTCGCGGCGAACAGGAACGTGGCGAACAAGATCGTGGCAAAAGTGCCGTGGGTCGCTATTCTCATGGCAGTCTCCTTACGGGCGACAAGCTACCCGCGATCCTTCAATGATACCCACTTGCGGTTTTCGGGGCCGGTGTAGTTGGCGCTCGGGCGGATGATCTTGCCGTCACTCCTCTGCTCGATGATATGCGCGGACCAGCCCGAGGTACGGGAGATGACGAAGATCGGAGTGAACATCGCGGTCGGCACGCCCATCATGTGATAGGAAACGGCGCTGTACCAGTCGAGATTGGCGAACATCTTTTTTTCGCGCCACATCACCTGCTCGAGCCGCTCGGCGATATCGAAGAGCTTCATGTCGTTTCGTGTCTTCGAGAGCCGGCGGGCCACGTCCTTGATCACCTGGTTGCGAGGATCGCCGGTGGTATACACCGGGTGGCCGAAACCGATCACGATTTCCTTGTTGTGCAGGCGACGCATGACATCGGCCTCCGCTTCGGCGGGATCCTGATAGCGCGACTGGACCTCGAAGGCAACCTCGTTCGCACCGCCGTGCTTGGGCCCGCGCAGCGCGCCTATTCCGCCGCAGATCGCCGAGTAGATGTCCGAGCCCGTCCCGGCGATGACCCTGCAGGTGAAGGTCGAAGCGTTGAATTCATGCTCGGCGTAGAGGATGAGCGAGGTGTGCATCGCCCGCACCCATTCATCGGAGGGCGGCTTGCCGTGCAGCAGGTACAGGAAATGTCCGCCGATCGAGTCGTCGTCCGTTTCCACTTCGATTCTCCGCCCATTTCGGCTGAAGTGATGCCAGTAGACCAGCATCGATCCGAGCGAAGCCATCAGCCGGTCGGCGATGTCGCGCGCGCCGGGGACGCCGTGATCTTCCTTCTCGGGCTCGACGGTGCCGAGCACCGACGCGCCCGTGCGCAACACGTCCATCGGGTGCGCCGAAGCCGGAATGGCTTCGAGCGCCGTCCTCACCGCTGCCGGCAATCCGCGCAAACTCCGCAGCCTCGCCTTGTAGGCGGCAAGTTCCCGGCGATTGGGCAGTTTCTCATGAACGAGCAGGTGCGCCACCTCCTCGAATTCGGCCTCGTCGGCAAAATCGAGTATGTCGTAGCCGCGGTAATGAAGGTCGTTGCCGCTGCGGCCGACCGTGCATAGCTCGGTGTTGCCCGCCGGGACGCCGGAGAGGGCGACCGATTTCTTGGGCTTCGGAGCCGCGGAAGCTTCGCTCATTTGGCCTTCTCCCTGGCGAACAACTGATCGAGCTTGCGCTCGTACGCGTGGTAGTCGAGCGTGTCGTAAAGGTCGTTGCGCGTCTGCATCAGGTCGACAACGCTTCTCTGGGTTCCCTCTTTGCGGATCGCATTGTAGATTTTCAGCGCGGCCGCATTCATCGCGCGGAACGCCGAAAGGGGGTAGAGCGCGATCGCGACACCGGCCGAGCGCAGTTCCTCGACGGAGAAAAGCGGCGTCGCGCCGAACTCGGTGATGTTGGCGAGCACCGGAACCTTCACGGCGTCGGCGAATCTCCGGTACATCGAAATCTCCGTCATCGCTTCGGGAAAAATGGCGTCGGCGCCCGCCTCGACGCAGGCGAGGGCCCGCTCGATTGCGCGGTCGAGGCCTTCCACGGCCAGCGCGTCGGTGCGCGCCATGACGACAAATCCGGCATCGGTCTTCGCGTCCACGGCGGCCTTGATCCTGTCGGCCATTTCCTCTTTCGTTACGAGTTCCTTGCCGGGGCGATGGCCGCAGCGCTTGGCGCCGACCTGGTCCTCGATGTGCGTGGCCGCGGCGCCGGATTTGATCAGCGATCTCACGGTTCGCGCGATGTTGAAGGCGCTCGCGCCGAAGCCCGTATCCACATCGACCAGGAGCGGCAGGGCGCAGACGTCGGTGATGCGGCGGACATCCGTCAGGACGTCATCGAGGTTGCTGATGCCCAGATCGGGCAGGCCGAGAGAGCCCGCGGCGACGCCGCCGCCGGACAGATAGATCGATTTGTAGCCGACACGTTCGGCAAGCCGCGCGTGGTAGGCGTTGATCGTGCCCACGCACTGCAGCGGCTTCTCGGCCTTCATCGACGCGCGGAACTTTTCGCCGGGTGACATCGCGGCCATGGTCGGTTCCAGAATCTCAAACCAAGGAGAACACGAAAGAGCTACGATTCTATTGAGTTTTGAGCGCTCTGTGTTCCCCGGGAGACTTTCACGAAGAGAAGAAAGCCCTGGCGGCATCGTCGGGAACCGGCACGCCGGTCACGCGCGCTTTCTGCAGGATTTCCCAGTAGTAGCGATAGGTGGCGCGGTCATGCAGCCCGCCCGCGTGCTGGATCGGGCCCCAGCCCGAGGCTTGCGCGGCGAGCAGGATGGCGGCGCCTTGCTGCACCTCGGAGTGATCGGGCTTCATCGCATCGACGATGGGCCGGATCTGCGCCGGATGGATCGACCACATGCGCAGGAACCCGAACTCGCGCCTGGCGCGCCGCGCATCCTCGAAAATAATCTCGGCGTTCTTCAGATCCTGGGTGATGTTGTGCGCCGGGACGATGCCGTTGGCGAGCGCTGCGGCGACGATCTCGGTCTTGGCCCGGACGATCAGCTTGTGCTCGAACTGGCCCGGCGAGCGCATCGCCGAGGCGGGTACCGCGCCATGGTGGCCCGACACGAAATCCATCAGGCCGAAATCGAGCGTCTGCATCCAGGGCAGCGCGGCGATCTCGAAGGCCTCCTTCAAGGCGCCGTGGGTCTCGATCAGCACATGAATGGGGATCTGCCGGCCGATTCGATGATGCGCCGCGACCTGCTGGATGGTGATGATCATCCGCTCGACTTGCGCGGCCGAAGTCGATTTGGGGAGCGTGATGTAGGCGAGGGTATCGCCAGCGCCCGAAACGAGTATTTCGACGTCTTTCTTCCAATGCGGGTGCGTGAAGTCGTGTATGCGCACTCCGGCCTGCCTGCACTTGTTCGAGGGGCCGTTGAGCACGCGCACGATCATTTCGGCGTGAGCGGTTTCCTCGCCCGCCCGCGCGCCGTCCTCGCAGTCGCAGGTCAGGTCGAAGACCGGGCCCAGCTCGTCCTGCAGGGCGAGCGACTTGAGAAGCAGTTTTTCGCTGCCGGCGATATGCTCGCAGGCGGGAATGACGGGGAAGGGCTTTTCTCCCTTGAAAAGCGCCTCGCCGGGGTGGACCGGCTTTGTCATGGCGGCTTACCCGAGCAACGGTCCGATGCCCTCGCGTTCCTCGTGCAGCTCCTTCAGCGTGGCGTCCATGCGTGCCCGGCTGAAATCGCTGATCTTGATCCCTTTGACGATCTTGTACCGACCGCCTGTACAGGTCACCGGGTAGCCGTAGATCACACCTTCCGGAATCCCATAGCTGCCGTCGGAGGGAATGCCCATGCTCACCCAATCGCCCGCGCGCGTGCCGTCGACCCAGTTGCGGATATGGTCCATGGCGGCGTTCGCCGCGCTGGCCGCCGAAGACAGCCCGCGCGCCTCGATGATGGCGGCGCCGCGCTTCTGCACCTTCGGGATGAATTCCTTCTCCAGCCAGTTCGTGTCGGCTATCATCGGCCAGATTTTCTTGCCGCCGATTTCAGCCTGGAACACGTCGGGGTATTGCGTCGCCGAGTGATTGCCCCAGATCGTCACCTTGCGGATCGAGCTCAGGGGTTTGCCGATTTTCTGCGCGATCTGGCTGACCGCGCGGTTATGGTCGAGACGCATCATGGCGGTGAACTGCGCGGGCTTCAGGCCCGGAGCGTTCTTCATGGCGATGAGGCAGTTGGTGTTGGCCGGGTTTCCTACGACGAGCACCTTGACCTTGCGGCTCGCCACCGCGTCCAGCGCTTTGCCTTGAGGGGCGAAGATCCTGCCGTTCGCCTCGAGCAGGTCCTTGCGTTCCATGCCCGGGCCGCGAGGCCGCGCGCCGACGAGAAGCGCGATCTCGGCATCTCTGAACGCCACCATCGGATCGGAAGCCGGAACCATGCCGTGCAGCAACGGGAAGGCGCAGTCATCCAGCTCCATCATCACGCCCTTGAGCGCGTTCTGCGCCTTTTCGTCCGGGATTTCGAGCATCTGCAGGATCACCGGCTGGTTCTTTCCCAGCATTTCTCCGCTCGCGATGCGGAAAAGCAGGCTGTAGCCGATCTGGCCGGCGGCGCCGGTGACGGCAACGCGGACTGGTTTCTTGGACATGAAATAACTCCTGAAAGAAGCGTCGAATATATCCGGCTTGCTGATTTTGCGCAGCACAAACGGAAAACGAAGCCTGCTATAATCTTGACTCCCGTCAAGATTTCAACCCAGCCTGCGAGTTGCGGAAGGACTGCTTTACATGCCTGATCTGGCGGCGAAAAAGAAGCGTCCCCTCTGGTATAACCTCAATCCTCTCAAGCTTCCGGTCCCGGGTCTGGTTTCGATTCTTCATCGCGCGAGCGGCGCGCTGCTTCTTCTCGGGTTGGTCTGGTTTCTGTTCCTGCTGGACATGAGCCTCGCTTCGGAAGCCGGGTTTGCGCGCTTTCGCGGTTACGTCGGTCATCCGCTCGTGAAAGTGTTTCTGCTGGGGTTCCTCTGGGCGTATCTGCATCATTTCTGTGCCGGCATCCGTTATCTGTTCCTGGATATCGACAAAGGGGTGAGTCTGGGTGCTGCGCGAGCATCCAGCTATGCCGTGCTCGCGGTCAGTCTGACCCTGACGGCGCTTCTGGGGATGGGGTTATGGTAGAGCGCACTATCGTCGGCGCGCACTACGGGCTGAGCGGCTGGCTCGCGCAGCGCATCACGGCGGTAGTGATGGCGCTTGCCACGCTCGTCATTGTGGGCGGCATCTGGAGCGCGTCGCCCCTGACTTACGCGATCTGGAAAAGTCTGTTCGCAAAATGGTGGATGTGGCTGTCGATCAGTCTGTTCTTGCTGAGCGTCATGCTGCACGCCTGGGTGGGCGTACGCGACATTCTGATGGACTATATCAAGCCGACTGCAATCCGGCTCACCCTGGAAGTTGTGTTCCTTCTCGCGCTCGCCTACTACACGATATGGGCGATGCAGATTCTCTGGAGAATCTGACGTGGCGCTCGCGAAGCGCAGTTTCGATGTCGTCGTCGTGGGAGCAGGCGGGGCCGGGCTGCGCGCCGCCCTGCAGCTCTCCGAGGCGGGCCTGAAGGTGGCGGTGTTGTCGAAAGTCTTTCCGACCCGCTCGCACACGGTCGCGGCGCAGGGCGGAATCGGCGCCGCGCTCGGCAACATGGGCGAGGACTCCTGGCTGTGGCACATGTACGACACCGTGAAAGGTTCGGACTGGCTCGGCGATCAGGACACGATCGAGTTCATGTGTCGCGAAGCCCCGAAGGCCGTATACGAGCTCGAGCATTTCGGCATGCCTTTCGACCGCAACGAGAACGGCACCGTCTACCAGCGCCCGTTCGGCGGGCATTCGCAGAATTTCGGCGAGCGCCCGGTGCAGCGCTCCTGCTGCGCGGCCGACCGCACCGGACATGCGATGCTGCACACGCTGTATCAGAGAAACGTGCGGGCGCGCACGCAGTTTTTCGTCGAGTGGATGGCGCTCGACCTCGTCAGAGACGCCAGCGGCCAGGTGCTGGGCGTGACGGCGCTCGAGATGGAAACCGGCGAACTGATGATCCTGCATGCGCGCGCGACGCTTTTCGCCACGGGCGGCGCCGGTCGGATCTTCGCCTCGAGCACCAACGCGTTCATCTGCACCGGCGACGGCCTGGGCATGGCGGCACGCGCGGGCATTCCGCTCGAGGATATGGAATTCTGGCAGTTCCACCCGACCGGCGTGGCCGGAGCGGGAATCCTGATCACCGAAGGCGTTCGGGGCGAGGGCGGCTATCTGCTCAACAAAGGCGGCGAGCGTTTCATGGAGCGCTACGCGCCGAACCTGAAGGATCTCGCCTCGCGCGACGTCGTGTCGCGGGCGATGGCCACCGAAATCAAGGAGGGGCGCGGCGCAGGGCCCCACAGCGACTATCTGCTGCTCAAGCTCGACCACCTCGGACCCGAGGTCATCGACAAGCGCCTGCCCGGGATACGCGAGATCTCCAAGAAGTTCGCCAACGTCGATCCGGTCAAAGAGCCGATTCCCGTGGTCCCGACGGCCCACTACATGATGGGCGGCATTCCGGCCAACTACCTGGGCGAAGTGATCGCACCCGGGGGCGGCAATCTCGAGGCCGCGGTGCCGGGCTTTTATGCGGCGGGAGAATGCGCCTGCGCATCGGTCCACGGCGCCAACCGTCTCGGCACCAATTCCCTCACCGACCTGCTGGTTTTCGGCAAATCGGCGGCCGACTCCGTCATCAAGTTCCTTGCGGAGAATCCGGGCCGCAAGGACCTGCCCAAAGACGCTGCCGAACGGACTCAATCGCGCCTCGCGCGGCTCGACAGCCAGAAGAACGGCGAGTCCGTCGCCGAGGTGGGGGCGGAGATACGCCGCGCCACGCAAACGCACTGCGGAGTGTTCCGCTTCCCGGACATGCTCGCCGCAGGCGTGAAGAAGATCCGCGAGCTCGCGGACCGCGCGACGCGAACCGAGATTCGCGACAAGAGCAGGGTATTCAACACGGCTCGGGTCGAAGCGCTCGAGCTCGACAACCTGATCGAGGTGGCGCGCGCTTCGATGGTCTCGGCGGAGGCGCGCAAGGAGTCCCGCGGCGCGCACGACCGCGCCGACCACCCGGATCGCGACGACGCGAACTGGCTGAAGCACACGCTGTGGTACAAGGAGGGCGACCGGCTCGACTACAAGCCCGTGCACATGAAGCCGCTGACCGCGCGCTCGATCGAGCCGAAGGTAAGAACGTATTGAGCGTCCCAATCCAGACAGGCAAAATACAATGCGCTTCAGGATATTCCGCTACGACCCGGACAAGAACGACAAGCCCACCATGCAGGACTACGATGTGAGGCTCGATCCGCACGACCGCATGCTGCTCGATGCGCTGGTACGCATCAAGGAACAGGACGACAGCCTGAGCTTGAGGCGCTCCTGCCGGGAGGGCGTGTGCGGCTCGGATGCGATGAGCATCAACGGCAAGAACGGGCTTGCATGCATCACCAAGCTCGTCGATCTCAAGGAGCCCGTGGAGCTGCGTCCTCTCCCCGGCTTGCCGGTGATCCGCGATCTGATCGTCGACATGAGCCAGTTCTTCAAGCAGTACCATTCGATAAAGCCGTATCTGGTGAACGACGATCTCCCGCCGGAAAAGGAGCGGCTGCAATCTCCCGAGGAGAGGGAGGCGCTCGATGGGCTGTACGAGTGCATCCTTTGCGCCTGCTGCTCGACCGCCTGTCCTTCATTCTGGTGGAACCCGGACAAGTTCGTCGGCCCGGCGGGTCTGCTGCAGGCTTACCGCTTCATTGCCGACAGTCGCGACCAGGCAGCCGGCGAGCGGCTCGACGATCTCGAGGACCCCTACAGGCTGTTCCGCTGTCACAGCATCATGAACTGCGTCGATGTTTGCCCCAAAAACCTCAATCCGACCCGGGCGATCGGCAAGATCAAAGAACTGATGGTGAAGAGATCGGTGTAGGAACATGGCTCCCGCCGAAATGAACCGTTTGCGCTGGCGTTGCCGCCGTGGGCTGCTCGAGAACGATCTGCTGCTCGAGCGCTTTCTCGGGGCTTACGCGCCGCAGCTCGAAGGCGAACGGCTCGCCGCTTTCAAGACGCTGCTCGATTACAGCGACGGCGAGTTATGGAGCCTGGTGAGCGGGCGCACCGAATGCGGCGACCCGGCGCTCGATGAGGTCGTCAAATTGCTGCGGTGCTGTTGAGGCCGCATTTCAAAGAGACTCGGAGAATCCCGATGAGTGCCACCAAGAAGGCCACGCTGTCGTACGGCGACGGCAAGACGATCGAATTCCCGGTTCTTTCCGGCAGTATCGGACCCGACGTGGTCGACATCCGCACGCTCTACGCGAAGACCGGGGTCTTCACCTACGACCCCGGATTCATGTCGACGGCGAGCTGCAGCTCGAAAATCACCTATATCGACGGAGATCTGGGCGTACTGCTTTACCGCGGCTACCCGATCGAGCAGCTCGCCACGCACTGCGACTTCCTCGAGGTGTGCTATCTGCTGCTGAACGGCGAGCTGCCCGACAAGAAGCAGAAAGACGAATTCGTCAACATCGTCACGCACCACACCATGGTGCACGAGCAGCTTGCGCGGCTGTATACCGGGTTCCGCCGCGACTCGCACCCGATGGCGGTAATGGTGGGGGTGGTGGGCGCGCTCTCGGCCTTCTACCACGACTCGCTCGACATCAGCAATCCCGCGCACCGCGAGATTTCGGCGTTTCGCCTGATCGCGAAGCTGCCGACGATCGTGGCGATGGCCTACAAGTACTCGATCGGCCAGCCGTTCATGTACCCGAAGAACGATCTCTCCTACACCGAGAACTTCATGCGCATGATGTTCGCGGTGCCTACCGAGAACTACACCGTGAGTCCCGTCCTGGTGAAGGCCTTGGACCGCATATTCATCCTGCACGCCGACCACGAGCAAAACGCTTCCACCTCGACCGTGCGGCTCGCGGGCTCATCGGGCGCCAACCCGTTCGCCTGCATGGCCGCGGGCATCGCCTGCCTGTGGGGACCGGCGCACGGCGGCGCTAACGAGGCCTGCCTGCAGATGCTCGAGGAGATCGGCGACGTGTCCAAGGTGGGCGAATTCATCAAAAAGGCGAAGGACAAGAACTCGGGCGTGCGCCTGATGGGTTTCGGACACCGCGTGTACAAGAACTACGATCCCCGCGCGAAGCTCATGCGCGAAACCTGCCACGAGGTGCTGGATGAGCTGGGCCTGCGCGACGACCGCATCCTGAAACTCGCGATCGCCCTGGAAAAGATCGCGCTCGAGGACGACTACTTCGTCCAGCGCAAGCTCTACCCGAACGTGGACTTCTACTCGGGCATCGTGCAGCGCGCGCTCGGAATCCCCGTGTCGATGTTTACCTGCATCTTTTCGCTTGCGCGTACCGTGGGCTGGATCGCCCAGTGGCAGGAGATGATCGCCGACCCCGAGTACAAGATCGGCCGCCCGCGCCAGCTCTACAGCGGTGCCGCGCGGCGAGAGTTCGTGCCGATTGAAAAGAGGTGAAGAGGGTCGTCAGGGACGAGCGGTCATGATGAAGCAGTTCCTCTCGAATTCGCATCTTTTCGGCGCCAACGCGCCTTTCATCGAAGAGCTCTACGAGGCTTACCTCGACGATCCACGATCGGTTCCCGAGCAGTGGCGCGGCTACTTCGACAAGATGCAGGCGCTGCCCTCCGGGGACGGAAATGGCGGCCGCGATGTGGCGCATGCGCCGGTCATCGAAGCGTTCGCTCAGCGCGCCCGCACGGGGACGGCGCGTCCGGCGCGAGCAGCGGCGGGCCTGGATCGCAAGCAGGTCTCGGTGATCCAGCTGGTCGCGGAGTACCGCGTCCGCGGCGTATTCCTCGCCGACATCGACCCCCTCAAGCGGCAGGAAAGGCCCCGCATCGCCGAACTGGATCCCGCCTATTACGACCTGACCGAGGCGGACATGGACACGGTGTTCAACACCGGGTCGCTCATCGGCCCGGAACAGGCCAGCCTGCGCGAGATCATCAAAGGGCTTCGGGAGACCTACTGCGGCACCCTCGGCGTCGAGTACATGTACATCACCAGCCGCGCGGAAAAGCGCTGGATCCAGGAGCGCCTGGAGCCGATCCGCTCCAAGCCGAGCTATTCGGCCGACACGCAGCGGCACGTCCTCGAGCGGCTCACCGCGGCCGAGGGTCTGGAAAGGTTTCTTCACACCCGCTATGTCGGGCAGAAGCGCTTTTCACTGGAAGGCGGTGAAACGCTGATCCCGGTCCTCGACAACCTGCTGCAGCGCGCAGGCGAGGCCGGCGTGCAGGAGCTGGTGATCGGGATGGCGCACCGCGGGCGTCTCAACGTGCTGGTGAATACGTTGGGCAAGATGCCCAAGGACTTGTTCTCCGAGTTCGAAGGGAAGCACGCCGACGCGCTGCTTGCCGGCGACGTGAAGTATCACCAGGGGTTCTCCTCCGACATCAATACGCCGGGCGGGCCGATGCACCTTACCCTGGCTTTCAATCCGTCGCACCTGGAGATCGTCAATCCGGTGGTCGAGGGCTCGGTGCGTGCGCGCCAGCACCGCCGCAAGGACCGCGGCGGCGACCAGGTGCTGCCGGTGCTGATCCACGGCGACGCCGCTGTTGCAGGACAGGGCGTGGTGATGGAGACGCTCAACCTCTCGAACACGCGCGGCTACGGCACCGGCGGGACGGTGCACATCGTGTTGAACAACCAGATCGGCTTCACCACGTCGGACCCGCGCGACAGCCGTTCGACCCTCTACTGCACCGACGTCATGAAGATGGTCGAGGCGCCCATCTTCCACGTCAACGGCGACGATCCGGAAGCCTCTGTCATGGCGATCGAGATCGCGCTGGATTACCGCAGCAAGTTCAAGAAGGACGTGGTGGTGGACATCGTGTGCTTCCGAAAGCTCGGCCATAACGAGCAGGACGAGCCGATGGTCACGCAGCCCTTGATGTACAAGATCATCAACCAGCACCCCGGGACGCGGAAGCTCTACGCGGAGAAACTGCTCGCGCAAGGCGCGATCGGCGTCGAAGACGCCGACCGGATGGTTGCCTCTTATCGCGCGGCGCTCGATGCGGGGACACACACCAACAAGACGATTCTTTCGAACTACAGACCGCCGTTCGCGGTGGACTGGTCGAAATACAGGAACACCAAGTGGAACGAGAATGACGACACGACGCTTCCGCTTGCCGACCTGCAAATGCTTGCCGGGAAGCTGACGACGATCCCCTCGAACTTCAAGCTGCACCCCCGCGTCGAGAAGATCATCGCCGACCGCCGCCTGATGGGGCAGGGCAAGATGCCCGTCGATTGGGGCATGGCGGAAAACCTCGCTTATGCATCCTTGCTCAGGGACGGGTTTGCGGTGCGCATTTCCGGGCAGGACAGCGGACGGGGAACGTTCTTTCATCGCCATGCGGTGCTGCACGATCAGAACCGCGAGAAGTGGGATTCGGGCAGCTACGTTCCGCTCAATCACATCGCCCCGAACCAGGGTGATTTCGTCGTCATCGACTCGGTGCTCTCCGAGGAAGCGGTGCTCGGTTTCGAGTACGGCTATTCGACCTCGGAGCCGAACGAGCTCGTAGTGTGGGAGGCCCAGTTCGGTGATTTTGCGAACGGCGCGCAGGTCGTGATCGACCAGTTCATCGCCGCGGGCGAGGTGAAGTGGGGCCGTGTTTGCGGCCTGGTCATGATGCTGCCGCATGGATACGAGGGGCAGGGTCCCGAGCACTCTTCCGGACGCATCGAGCGTTACTTGCAGCTTTGCGCGGACCACAACATCCAGGTGTGCGTGCCCGCCACGCCGGTACAGATGTTCTTCCTGTTGCGGCGACAGATGATCCGGCCCTACCGCAAGCCGCTCATCATCTTCACGCCCAAGAGCCTGCTGCGGCACAAGGAATCGACGTCGCCGCTCGCGGAATTTGCCGAGAGCAAGTTCAGGCCGGTCAACGCCGACTGGGACCAGAGCATAGAGCCGCAGGAGGTGAAGCGCGTGATTGTCTGCAGCGGCAAGGTGTTCTTCGACCTGATGGCGGCGCGCAAGGAGCGGGGTGTCAAGGATGCGGCGATCGTTCGCATCGCCCAGCTCTATCCTTTTCCGCACGAAGAATTTCAGGGGCAGATCGATCTCTACCGGACCGCGGGAGAGGTCGTTTGGTGCCAGGAGGAGCCGGGCAACCAGGGCGCCTGGCACCGCATTCAGCACTATCTGCTGCGTCATATGCGCGAGGACCAGATTCTCGCCTACGCGATGCGGGCGTCCTCTGCCTCGCCCGCGGTGGGCTACTCGTCGCTGCACAACGAACAGCAAAAGGAACTGGTCGATGCGGCCTTCCGGCCGCTGACCGACAATCTGGTCCGTCCGATGCAGGGCAGCGGCAGGGCGCCGCGCAGTTAGCGTAATCCGCGAACGACAGGAAGAACGAAGCAATGCTTATCGAAGTAAAGGTGCCGCAGCTCTCGGAGTCCGTTGCGGAGGCGACACTGCTTGCCTGGCACAAGAAAGAGGGCGAACCCGTCAAACGCGACGAGAACCTCATCGACATAGAGACCGACAAGGTGGTGCTCGAGCTTCCCGCTCCGGCGGACGGTGTGCTTGCGAAAATCATCAAGACCGATGGCGGCACGGTCAAGGCAGGCGAGGTCATCGCCACCATCGATACCGAAGGCAAGGCGGCGGTTTCAGCCGTCGTCCCCGCAAAGGCGCCCGCGGTCACGGTGAAAACCGCCGGAACGCCGCCGGCGATGCCTGCGGCAAGGAAGATCGCCGAGGAAAAAGGCATCGACACGGGATCGATCGCAGGGAGCGGCCGCGGCGGACGCGTGACCAAGGCGGATGTTATCGCGCCTTCGCCCGGCGCCGCCAAGCCGGCTTCGACGCTCGCACCCGTAACCGTCGAGCAAGTTCCCTCCGGCCGTCCCGAGCAGCGCGTGCCCATGTCGCGGCTGCGGGCGCGTATCGCCGAGCGCCTGGTGCAGTCGCAATCGACAGCGGCCATCCTCACCACCTTCAACGAAGTCAACATGCAGCCGGTGATGGACCTGCGCAAGAAATACCAGGAGCGCTTCGAAAAGGAGCACGGCGTGCGCCTGGGCTTCATGTCGTTCTTCGTCAAGGCCGCGGTGCATGCATTAAAGAAATACCCGATCGTCAACGCCTCGGTCGACGGCAACGACATCGTCTACCACGGCTACTTCGACGTCGGGATCGCCGTGAGCAGCCCGCGAGGGCTGGTCGTGCCCATCCTGCGCGATGCCGACCAGATGACGTTTCCCGACATCGAGAAGAAGATCGCCGATTTCGGCAAGCGCGCTCAGGACGGCAAGCTCTCGATCGAGGAGCTGACCGGCGGCACGTTCTCGATCTCGAACGGCGGCGTGTTCGGTTCGATGCTCTCCACGCCGATCATCAATCCGCCGCAGTCGGCTATCCTGGGCGTGCACGCCACGCGCGACCGGCCCGTGGCCGAGAACGGGCAGGTCGTGATCCGGCCGATCAACTACCTCGCGCTCTCCTACGATCACCGCATCATCGACGGCCGCGAGGCAGTGTTGTCGCTGGTGGCGATGAAAGAGGCGCTGGAAGATCCGGCGCGGTTGCTATTGGATCTTTGAGACCTGAACCACGGCGATCAAACCGGTGGGGCTAAATCGGGTACAGATTCCCGTGCGCCTGGCTTTGGACTGGAGAGGAAATCAGGCCGTGTGCAACCGAACGTCCTTGATCTGCGCCCGCGCGAACTCATCCGGCACTTCGACTTCTTCGGCGTTGAACACCACAACGTCTTTCAGTTCTCGTCCGTCGACGAGCCGGATGTCCACGCGCTGGTAGCCCATTCCTGATTCGGGGAATTCGAGTAACCGCTTAGTCCAACGTGGTTCGAGTTTGATGCGCATCTTATTCATCCGGGATCTTCATTGGTCCGGTGACGGTCTTTGGCTGCGTGCCATTTGTGAAAATCACTTCGACGCCGCCGCCCGGTTGACTGAAGGCGGGTTCGACGATTCCCCGTTGAATGTCGGTATCCTTGTTCGGGCGGACGGTAAACACGTTGGACGCGGGCGCGGGGTTCGGCAAGGCGTAGCGGGCCACAGCATCCTTTCCAGTCTTGACGTTTTTTGCATCTTCTTCAGTTGTCGCATACGTACCTGAGAGCAAGCTTCCATTCGACGCGACACGTCGATCATTCGGGTAGGCCGAGAATCGCTTGAACACTTCATCGGCCTTCGTTTTTTCCTTCGGACCATCCTTTGCCGGTCCCGCCTTTTTCTGAACTGCTGCGCCGGAAGGCTCCCGCGCACGAAAGTGCAGTGACGGTCGCGCGCGAGATGACGCGGAGCGATTTGATTTCTCCGGCCGCACTTGTTGCCGCCTCCAAGAGTCTGAGGTAGGGCGTTGACAACATGATGCGGCGCGGCTCTTCTTCGAACAACAACAATTCCGCGTTGTAGGCAACGCCGCGCTTCGACTTGTCGTCGGACAAAGTCGCCTCGACGACTTGGTAGCCCATCCCCGATTCCGGCTGTGTCAGCAAGGCACGGGTATTCGATTCGGTGAGTCTCAGCACTTGATAAGGATATCTGAATGCGCGCCTTGGTACTACAATTCGCCGCTTGGGTTTCATCCGCAGCGGAGCCGGCAACGGGCGAATTGATTTGTCTTTCACTTACGATCACTGCATCATCGACGGACGATGAGTAACGAGATCAGCATCCAGTTCACGCGCTTCTCGGCTTTCTACTCGCCGCTGATCGCCACGATCGCCGGCGGGTTCCTGAAGGAGGAGGGGCTGGCGCCCAAGTACTCCGTCGCGCCGCCCGGCAAATCGGCGATCGAGGACGTCGTCGGCGGGACGGTGCATGTCTGCCAGTCGGCGCCCTCGCAGGGCTTCGGACCCCTCGAAAAGGGCCAGACGCCGTCCGTTGTCCACTTCGCCCAGATCAACGAGATGGACGGGTTCTTCCTGACCGCGCGCCGGCCCGATCCGGCGTTCACATGGGACAAACTGAAAGGCAAGGCGGTGCTGGTGGACCATGGCGGTCAGCCGCTGGCGATGTTCAAATACGCCTGTCATCGTCGCGGGCTCGACTACGCGGCCATCGATAGCGTCGATGTCCCCAGCGCCGGGATGGACCAGGTCTTCCGCAAGGGCGAGGGCGACTACGTCCACCAGCAGGGGCCGGCCCCGCAGCAGCTCGAGCACGACGGCGTCGGTCACATCGTCGCCTCCGTGGGCGCCGCGATCGGTCCGTGCGCCTTCTCGAGCCTGGCGGCGACGCGCGAGTGGCTCAAGACCGACATGGCGCGGCGCTTCATGCGCGCCTACCGCAAGGCGCGCGCCTGGGTGATCGCCACGCCTGCGGCGAAAATCGCCGAGGCCGAGGCCTCGTTCTTCCCCGAGATCGACCGAGCCGTGCTCGCCGCGACGCTGGCCACCTACCAGAAGCTCGGCTGCTGGACGCCGCACGTCGAGATCACGCGCCAGGCCTTCGAGGTCACGCTCGACGTCTTCGTGCATTCGCGCCTGATCACGAAGCGGCACCGCTACGAGGACGTGGTGGCGCCGCCGCCGGCCTGAGCAGCGAAGTTTTCAAAATGAGGAGCGGCAGCGATGGCTGACGTGCTGACGGTGGTGGCGAAGATCCGGGCGGCGAAGGGCAAGGGCGACGCGCTGGCAGCGCTCCTCGAGGAGCAGGCCGAGGTGGTGCGCAAGGCCGAGCCGGGCTGCCTCGTGTACCGCCCGCACCGGTCCGCAACAGACCCCGAGCTCTTCCTCTTCTACGAGCAGTACCGGGACGAGGCGGCCCTCGATGCCCACCGCAAGGCGCCGCACCTCGCACGCTACCGCGAGCGCCGCGAGAAGGAGGGGCTCACCGAGGGAAAAGTAGAGGTCGAGATCTACCGCTCGCTGACCGACTAGAGGAAGACGAGGTCGCCACGCTTGCGCCTCCGTTAGGCGTGCAGTACAGTTTGACTCGGAGCAGGGTATGGCATCCCATCGTCAATCTGTTGTTCACAGCGATCCCGGCATTCTCGGCGGCACTCCGGTGTTCGTCGGCACGAGAGTGCCTGTCAAGACGCTTTACGACTACCTGGAGGGGGGAGATTCCCTCGACGAGTTTCTCAACGATTTCCCGGGCGTCGGCCGAGAGAAAGCGATCGCGGCGCTTGAACTCGGCTTGACGAGTACGTGCCCCGCCCGCTGAAGCGGGAATTCCCGGAGCATGATGTCAACACGGTTGTCGAAATGGGTTGGGGCTCGAAGCGCAATAGCGAACTCCTCGCCATGATGCTTGCCGGTGGTTTCAACGCATTTGTCACCGTCGATCAGAACCTGGAGTTTCAGCAAAACATCCGCGCGTCGGGCATCTCGGTGGTTCTTATCCAGGCTCGCTCCAACCGGCTGAAGGAACGGCGCCCGTTGGCACCGGCAGTTGCGGAGGCACTCGCCCGCATCAAGGCGGGTGAGCTGATACGGGCGGCGGCCTGAGCTGCCGCCGATAGAACCAAAACCTCTCACCGGTAGCGAGGCTCGATTTGCCTATAACCTTTGACGTCGTAGTCATCGGCGGAGGACCGGGGGGCTACATCGCCGCGATCCGCGCCGCGCAGCTCGGGTTGAAGACCGCCTGCATCGACGACTGGAAGACCCCCGAGGGCAAGCCCGCTCTGGGCGGAACCTGCACCAACGTCGGCTGCATTCCCTCAAAGGCAGTGCTGCAGTCCTCAGAGAACTACGAGCAGGCCGGGCACGGCTTCGCCGAGCACGGCGTCAAGGTGAAGGGGCTCGAGCTGGACCTCGCTCAGATGCACCGCCATAAGGACAAGGTCGTCAAGGCGAGTAACGACGGCATTGCCTACCTCTTCCGCAAGAACAAGATCGCCTTCTTCCACGGTCGCGGCAGCTTCGTGAAGGCGGGACCGGAGAGCTGCGAGATCGCCGCTGGCGGGGAATCCCTCGTGGCAAGACAGATTATCGTCGCCACGGGCTCCAACCCTCGCGCTCTGCCGGGGGCGCCGTTCGACGAGAACCGCATCCTCAGCAACACCGGCGCGCTGGCCCTGCCGGAGATCCCCAGGCGCCTCGGAATCGTCGGAGCGGGGGTCGTTGGCCTGGAGCTGGGAAGCGTCTGGCGCCGGCTCGGATCGGAGGTGACGATTCTCGAGGCGCTGCCCACGTTTCTCGGTGCGGCCGACGAGCAAATCGCGAAGGAAGCGTCGAAGGTGTTCTCCAAGCAAGGCCTCAAGATCCAGCTCGGAGTAAAGATCGCCGCCGTGAAAGCGAAAGGCGAAGTGACCGTCGAGTACGCCGATTCGGAGGGCAAGGCACAAAGCATCGTCTTCGACAGGCTGATCGTCTCGATCGGCCGCGCGCCCAATACGGACGGCCTCAACGCAGCCGCGGTAGGCCTCAAGCTCGACGAGCGCGGCTTTGTTGCGGTGGACGAGAATTGCCGCACCAATCTTCCCAATGTCTGGGCGATCGGCGACGTGGTGCGCGGGCCGATGCTCGCGCACAAGGCCGAAGAGGAAGGCGCGGCGGTGGCCGAGCGTATCGCGGGCAAGAAGCCGCACGTGGACTTCAACACCGTGCCTTGGGTGATCTACACGACCCCCGAGATTGCGTGGGTCGGAAGGACCGAGCAACAGCTGAACGCCGAGGGAGTCGAATACCGGGCGGGGACGTTCCCTTTCTCCGCCAACGCGCGAGCCCGCGCCATGGGCGATACCACTGGCTTCGTGAAGTTTCTCGCCGACGCGAAAACCGACCAGATCCTCGGTGTGCACATCATGGGGCCTTTCGCCGGCGAGCTGATCGCGGAAGCCGTGGTAGCGATGGAGTTCCACGGTTCGAGTGAGGACATCGGGATGATCTGCCACGCGCACCCCTCGCTTTCTGAAGCCATGAAGGATGCGGCGCTGGCGGTGGACAAGCGGGCGCTGAATATCTGATGAGCGAGAGCCCGCCTGAGGTGGCCGAGGAATCGCAAGACTCGGGCGAAAAACTCTCGGTCATAGACCTCTACCACCGCGCCCTGGAACGACGGGGCTTCCGGAGCGATTCCTCGCAGTTGCGCGCGGTCGAACGGCTGCAGCAGCTCTACGAGGAATGGTCGGCGTACAAGGCGCGGCGCAGCACGGCGATCAGGCGGCTCGTAGTGCGCCCGCCGCTGCCGCGCGGCGTGTACCTTTGGGGCGGCGTGGGTCGCGGCAAGAGCTTCCTCATGGACAGCTTCTACCTGTGCCTGCCGCTGGTGAGGAAGCGCCGCGTGCATTTCCACCACTTCATGCGCGACGTGCACCGGGAGCTCGAGGAACTGAAGGGCCAGGAGGATCCCTTGAGCGCGCTCGCCGAACGCATCGCCAGGCGCTATCGCCTCATCTGCTTCGACGAGATGCACATCAACGACATCGCCGACGCCATGATCGTCGGGCGGCTCCTCGCGCGGACATTAGATCTCGGCGTGGTGGTCTGCATGACCTCCAACTACCATCCCGACCAGCTCTACAAGGACGGTTTGAAGCGCGAGAACTTCCTGCCGGCGATCGAGCTTCTCAAGGAGCGCCTCGACGTCCTTCACGTCGAAGGCGGCGCCGACTACCGGCAGAAGATGCTCGAGGGCGTGAAGACCTATCACGCACCGCTCGGGGCGGACACCGATCGCGCGCTGATCGAAGCGTTCGGCAGGATCGCCGAGGTGGAAGAGGAGTTCCACGAGCTCGACGTCGAAGGGCGGGTCATTGCCTACCGCCATCGCGCCGGCGGGGTCGTCTGGTTCGATTTCAAGGTCATCTGCGGCTGGGGCCGCTCGCAGCACGATTACCTCGACCTTTCCAGGCGATTCCACACCGTCGTCGTATCCGGCGTGCCCAGAATGGGACTGGGTCTTGCGGAGGAAGCGCGCCGCTTCACGCTGATGGTCGACGTGTTCTACGACAACCGCGTCAAGCTGATCGTGTCCGCCGAAACCTCCCCGGAGAAGCTTCTGAAAATCGAGGAGAACCCGGGAGACTCCCGGCTGCGCGCCATGGTTTTCGAGTTCGACCGCACCGCGAGCCGGCTGATGGAGATGCAGTCGCGAGAGTACCTGGCCGAGCGCCGCCGGCTTCCCGCCTGATTGCCGCCCGGTGAGAGCTTCCGCGCCGGTATAATTCCCCCGCGGGAGCTTGCCCCTTTCGCGCGATTCGCTTCGACCGAAGACAACAATGGATAAATTCAAGGCTTACCGCATCCGCGAGGTCGAGAAGAAGGTGGTCGCGCGCTTCGAGGAACTCGCCATCGAGGACCTCGACAAGGGGGACCTCGTGGTCCGCGTCGCATACTCGAGCGTCAACTACAAGGATGCGCTCGCCGCGACCGGCACGGGAAGGATCATCCGGCGTTTCCCCTGCGTGGGCGGGATCGACCTGTCGGGGACGGTGACCGAATCGGCCGACGCGCGCTTCCGGCGCGGGGACGCCGTCATCTGCACGAGCTACGACCTGGGCGTGGCGCACGATGGCGGCTACGCCGAATACGCCCGAATTCCCGCGGACTGGGCCGTTCCCATGCCCAAGGGGCTGAGCCTTTTCGAAGCGATGGCGCTCGGCACGGCCGGCTACACGGCCGGACTGGCGGTGCTGCGCATGGAAGCGAACGGTCTCAAGCCCGCCAACGGTCCGGTGATCGTGAGCGGCGCCACAGGCGGGGTCGGCTCGATCGCGATCGACGTTCTTTCGCGTCTGGGGTATCAGGTCGTGGCGCTCACGGGCAAGGAGGGCGAGACCGAGTACCTCAAGAAGCTGGGGGCGAAGGAAGTGATGTCGAGAAAGAGCCTCGACCTCTCGAAAATCAAGCCGCTCGACAAGGCGACCTGGGCCGGAGCGGTGGACAATCTCGGCGGAGAAGTGCTCGCCTGGATGGCGAGCACGATGATGCCGGGGGGCACTATCGCCGCGATCGGTCTTGCCGCGAGCATGAGTCTGAACACTACAGTTGCGCCTTTCATCCTGCGCGGCGTGAGCCTGCTCGGGATCGACTCCGGCGCCACGCCCATGCCCTTGCGGCAGGAGGTCTGGGGCCGGCTCGCCGGGGACATGCGGCCGGCTCGCCTGAAGGACATGACCCGAACCATTTCCATCGATGAGCTCCCGCAGGCGTTTGACGGCCTGCTGAAGGGCGAGGCGAAGGGACGCATCGTCGTCGACCTCGCGGCTTGATACGAGAATGAGTCAAGACGCTTCTGCTCCTGCTCAAGCCGCGAAGCAGCGCGTCCTCATCGTCGACGATTCCAGGATCGTCCGCACGACTATCGCGCGCCTGATCCGGGCGACCTTCGACGTCCGGGAAGAGGCGAACGGCGAGGCCGGCTGGAAGGCGATCGCTAGCGATCCGTCCATCGTCGTCGTGTTCTCGGACATTCAGATGCCCGAATTGGACGGTTTCGGGCTGCTGGAGCGCATCCGCAAGTCCGAAGACTCTCGCGTCAAGGGCATGCCGGTCATCGTGATCTCCGGAGACGAGGACGACGCGACCAAGAGGCGCGCCCGCACGGCGGGGGCGAACGACTTCATCACCAAGACCACCGACGGGACCGAGATTCTGTCGCGCATCGACAACCTCCTGCACATGGTGGAGGCGAAGCAGAAACTCGCAGTCAGCACCAAGGCGCAGGAGCAGACCGCCAAGACGATGGAACAGACGGCGATCCGCGATCCCGTCACGGGCGCGTTTACGCCGCAGTTCCTGGTCATCGAAGGCAACAAGCATTTTGCGCACGCGCGCCGTCACGGCGGACCCTTGTCGGTGCTCGCGTTCCGCGTCGAAACCTACGGCGATATCGCCAAGAAGGCAGGCAAGAGTGTCGCCGACCAGCTTCTCGCGCGGCTCGCCAAACTCGTCATGGGGACGCTGCGCGCCGAGGATTCGATGGGGCGGGTCGGCGAGGCTACGTTTGCGGTGATCTTCAACGGGACCTCGTCGCAGCAGGCGCTCGCGTTCGCGAGCCGGCTTCAGGAGCAGCTTGCAAAGGCGCAGGTGACGTACCAGAACCAGGTGTTCAAGTTCGCGACGAGCATGGGGCTCGCCGCGCTCGACACCGATCCCGCGAAGTCGGTCGAGGACCTGATGAAGTTGGCGATGCAGCGGCTTCAGGACCCGGCGAGCCTGAAGGCGCCCCCGGCCGCCGCTCAGGCCCAGGCCGCCCCCAAGGGGGTGCTTGGACTTCCGAGCGATATCGAGAGCGCGCTGAAAGCCATCGAGGGCACGAATCCGGAACGCCTGGGAGAGGCCGGGAATGAAGCGTTGCGGCGCCTGCTCCCGTTTCTGCTGGCGGCCTGCCGGCGCCTCAACGTGGAGTTGCCGGTGGACAAGATCGCCCAGGCGCTCAAGAGCCGGCCAAAATAGTCGTCCGATGACAAGCTACCGCGAATTCCATCGCCGCTCGATCGAGGACCGTGAGGGTTTCTGGTCGGAGCAGGCGAAGCTCGTCCATTGGGAGAAGCCGCCCTCCAGAATTCTCGACTACGGCCGGCCGCCGTTCGCCCGCTGGTTCGTCGGCGGCGAGACCAACCTCTGCTACAACGCGATCGATCGCCACCTTGGTGCGCGCGCCGACCAGAGAGCGCTTGTTTACATTTCCACCGAGACCGGCGAAGAGAGGAGCTTCAGCTACCGGGAACTCCACGCCGAAGTGCAGCGCGCCGCGGCCACGATGCAATCGCTCGGGGTCGGCAGGGGCGACCGGGTCATCGTATACATGCCCATGATTCCGGAGGCGGCGTTCGCCATCCTTGCCTGCGCGAGAATAGGCGCGATCCACTCGGTCGTGTTCGGCGGGTTCGCCGCCGCGAGCCTCGCCGCGCGCATCGACGACGCGCGGCCCAAGCTGATGGTCACCGCCGATGGCGGCAGCCGGATGGGAAAAGTGGTGACCTACAAGGCGCTGGTGGACGAGTCGATCAGGCTCGCGAAGCATCCGCCCCGGCATGTCGTCATTTTCCGGCGCGGGCTCGACAAGTCGATGCAGACCGTAGCCGGGCGAGATCTCGACTACGCCGAGCTGCGGGAACGGCACCGCGACGCGAAGGTGCCGATCGCCTGGCTGGAATCGAACGAGCCGTCCTACATCCTGTATACGTCAGGTACGACCGGCAATCCGAAGGGCGTGCAGCGCGATGTCGGCGGCTACGCGGTGGCGCTGGCCGCATCGATGCGGCACATCTACTGCGGCAACCCGGGGGAGACGATGTTCACCACCTCGGACATCGGCTGGGTCGTGGGCCACTCCTACATCATCTACGGTCCCCTGATCGCCGGCATGACGACGATCATGTACGAGGGCGTGCCGATCCGCCCCGACGCCGGGATCTGGTGGAAGATCGTCCAGGACCACAAGGTCAGCGTGATGTTCTCCGCGCCGACCGCGATCCGGGTGCTGAAGAAGCACGATCCGGCGTATCTGAGCAAGTACGAACTCTCCTCTTTGAGACATTTATTTCTCGCGGGCGAGCCGCTCGATGAACCGACGCACTCGTGGATCGCCGGCGCGCTGAAAAAGCCCGTCATCGACCACTACTGGCAGACCGAGTCTGGCTGGCCGATCCTGTCCTCGGTCCCGGGCGTAGAGAACACCCCCATCAAGTTCGGCAGCCCGAGCTTCCCGGTGTTCGGCTACGACCTGAAATTGCTGCGCGAAGCCGATGCCACCGAGGCGGGGCCCGGAGAAAAAGCGGTGGTCGCGATCGTCCCGCCCCTGCCTCCGGGATGCATGTCCACCGTCTGGGGCGACGACGAGCGCTTCGTCAAGACCTATTTCGGCACCTTCCGCGGGAAGCAGGTCTACTCGACCTTCGACTGGGGCATTCGCGATCAGGATGGGTATTACTTCATCCTCGGCCGCACCGACGACGTGATCAACGTCGCCGGGCATCGCCTGGGCACACGCGAAATCGAGGAAGCGGTCAACATGCATTCGAATATCGCCGAGTGCGCGGTGGTGGGCGTCGCCGATTCCTTGAAGGGTCAGATGCCGCTCGCTTTCGCGGTGGCCAAGGATGCTTCAAAACTGGATTCTCCCGAAGCGCGAAAGACCCTGGAACGGGAAGTGCTGGAGACCGTGGACAAGCAGCTCGGCGCGATCGCGCGGCCGCGCGCGGTGCACTTCGTGTCGCTGCTGCCCAAGACGCGCTCGGGCAAGACGCTGCGGCGCTCGATCCAGGCGCTCGCCGAAGGGCGCGACCCGGGGGATCTCACGACGATCGAGGACCCGGGAGCGCTGGAGCAGATACGCAACGCCCTGAAAGGCTAGAGACGATGAAAACCAAACCCTGCCTCACCCTCGAAGACTGCAAGAAGATCGGCACCGCGTGCGAGGCCGAGGCGCGCAAGAACAACTGGAACGTGGTGATCGCCATTCTCGACGACGGCGGCCATCTGCTGTGGCTTGCGCGCATGGACGGCGCGACGCCCGCCAACGCGGAGATCGCGCTCGGCAAGGCCCGTACCGCCGCCGTTACGCGGCGCTCGACCAAGACCTGGGAGGACCGGATCTCCGGCGGCCGGCTGTCGATGCTCGGCATGCCGGTGCTGCCGGTGCAGGGCGGCGTGCCGATCGCTCACGAAGGCCAGTGCGTCGGCGCGGTGGGCGTATCCGGTGTACAGTCGCACGAGGACGAGCAGATCGCCAACGCGGGGATAGCCGCGCTTTGACGATCGGGAATTCCAAATAGAAACGGGGCCGATGCGGCCCCGTTTCAGCTTGTGGTGTGCGGCTTCGACTACAGTGATTTCGCTCCGACTATGGCGACTTGCTCGTCCTGGTCGCCGGTGGCGCCGCTCACGCCGATGCCGCCGATGACCTTGCCGCCGCTCATGATCGGCACTCCGCCTGTATTCGGTGTTACCCCAGGCAGGCCCATGATGGCGACCCCACCCCCGCCCTTGGCGACGGTGTCGGTGAAGACCTTGGTCGGGCGGCGGAACATCGCCGAGGTACGTGCCTTCTCGATTGCGATCAGCGCGCTCGCGCTCTGGGTATCGTCCATTTTTTCGTAGTACACCAGGAATCCATAGTTATCGACGACGGCGATCGCCATGTTCCAGTTGTTCTTCCTCGCTTCGGCCAGGGCGCCTGCGGCGACCTTCTTGGCGGCGGCGATGCCGATCGACGGGCCGTAGCCGGGCCTTTCCTGCGCCCAGACCTGGCCGGCGAGCATCGCGAACGACACGACGCAGAGAGCTTGCGTGACTCTTGTTACTCCTGACATGAATCCTCCTTGGGTGGGTTGTTTGGGAAGCGCCGCGTACGATACCTCACGGGAACCCATCACGCAAACGGCAGGGGGCCCCGAAGTATTCCAGGGAACTATTGTTTCCGGTCGGGTGGCATCTTTAGCAGTTTCAGTGCATTACCGAAGTAGATCTTGCGCTTGTCGGCCTCCGGGAGTTTCAGTTCCTCCACCGAGCGAATCCCCTCGCGGATGAACATCGGCCCGCCCTCGGGATCGAACGGGCAGTCGCTCGCGAACACCACGCGATCGGCGCCGAAGAAGTCCAGCCCGCAGCGCAGCGCCGAGGCCGAGCCGCCGAGCACGGTGTCTCCGTAGAACATGCGGAAATACTCGAGCGGCTTCTTCGACATGCGCTTGAGCACTTCTTCGTAATTCTCGTCCGCCGAGCGGCTGCCGAGTTGCGCCCAGAGCGTCTCGGCGCGGCCCGCAAAG
>Ga0105252_10000411_pt1 | contig 30327 bp, 26 predicted proteins | sample EasRivMeERMZT100_FD_89675 | JGI IMG/M metagenome (GOLD analysis project Ga0105252, IMG submission 89675) | Soil microbial communities from meander-bound floodplain in the East River, Colorado, USA - East River MetaG ERMZT100 | ecosystem: Environmental > Terrestrial > Soil > Floodplain | place... | reverse complement strand
CGGTTCGCATCAGAATAATTACGGCGCAGGTAGATTTTTTCTAAAAAGAAAAAACACCGACGCCTAGGATCAATCCAGATTACGACAAATCAATTTTTTCTCAGGACCACAGAGTTCGCAGAGAGTCTTTATTCTTCCTTCTCGGCGTCCTCAGCGCCTCTGCGGTGAAATCTTTTTCTCTAACAATCCTGCGCGTTGACAGTGACTCGCTCGATCGGATACGGTCGTGAGCGCGAAAGGATCAACGATGAGTGAAACTCCAATCAACAAATTCATTCAGCCCGACGCGTCGTTGAAGTCGACACCGGATACCGTTCTGTGGGGTTACATCGCGGCCAATTTGCCGCCGGCGCTGACGGTGAAGCCGGGGCAGATCGTCGAAATCGAGGCGTTGTCGCATCAAGGACTCACGACCCACAACGATCCGGAAAAGTTTTTCAGCGCCTACGGTATTCCCAATCATGAAGTGTTGTCCGACGCCAAGGCGGTTTACGCGGCAGTTAAGCGGCCCAAGGGCGCCAGCGTGCACATTCTCACCGGGCCGATTTACGTTGACGGCGCCGAGCCTGGTGACATGCTCGAAGTGCGCGTGCATGACATCAAGTTTCGCGTGCCCTACGGTGTCAACAACACCGGTCCCGGCAAAGGGGTGCTGCCCAAGCTGCTCAAGGAGGCGACGGCAAAGTTGATCCGCGTCGACCTCGAACGGCGCGTGGCGTTGTTCTCCGACGAAATTCAAATTCCGCTCAATCCCTTCATGGGTATCATGGCGTTGTCGCCGCCGACGAGCCTGGGCTTGGTTTCATCGACGCCGCCGGGCGCGTGGGGCGGCAACATCGACCTCAAATTTACCGGCATCGGCTCGTCTTTGTTCCTTCCCGTGTTCAACAAGGGCGGACAGTTTTTCACCGGGGACGGCCACGCCGTCCAGGGCGACGGCGAAGTCGACGGCGGCGCCATCGAGATCTCGCTCAAGCCGACACTGCAATTCATTTTACACAAGGGCAAGACGATCAAGCAGCCGCGAGTGGAAACCGCAACGGATTATCTGACGACGGGACTCGATGTCGATCTCAATGTCGCCACGCGCATCGCGCTGCAAGAAGCCGTCGATTTTCTCCAGGCAGAAAAAGGCATGAGCGCGGCCGACGCTTACGCGCTGTCGAGCCTGGCGGTGGATTTAGGTATTGGCGAAGCGGTCGACGTGGTGAATCTGGTCTACGCCAAAATTCCCAAGAATATTTTCAAAAGCAATCCGGAGTTTTGGTACAAGACCGAAGAGAAAAGATAAAAGGAGATCGCTATGGATATCGCGCCGCTCAATCAAAAAACCGGTTACGCGCGCTGGATGAAAAGCCAGGGATTGCCGATCCACACCGGCCACGGCATGGCGGACTTGCGCGCGCTGGAAATGGCGCCGTACGCGCGCATGGGCGGCAAGGCGGCGTTCATCCAACTGCACGGCATGCAGGGAATCACCGGCGGCTATATCGGTGAGATTGCGCCGGGCGATGCGCTGAAACCGGAACGTCATCTCTACGAAGAAGTCATTTGCATTCTAAACGGCCAAGGCGCGACTGAGCTGTGGGACGATCACGGCAACAAGAAAATGTTCGAGTGGAACAAGTGGAGTCTTTTCGCGCCGCCGCTCAACACCACGCATCGACTGGTCAACGGCTCGCGCGAGCCGGTGCGCTTTCTCGCGGTGACCAACGCGCCGCTCGCCTTCGACATTTATCGCGACGAAAATTTTGTTTTTAACTGCCCGTACAGTTTCAAAGACCGTTACTACGGCGAAGAGGACTATTTCGAAGTGGGCAAGAAGCGCTACGTCAGCGGCCTGATCAATATTTGGGAGACCAATTTCATTCCCGACATCAAGTCGGCGATGCTTGAAAGCCTCGAAGTCAAAGGCGCCGGCTTGCGCTTGGCGCAGTTTGAGATGGCCGGCAACGCGCTGGTCGGCCACCTGGGCGAGTGGCCGGTGGGTCAATACCACAAAGCGCATCACCATGGACCTGGCGCGATCATCGTCGGCACGCAGTCGGTGGGTTACGTGCTCTTGTGGCACAAACAGTGGGGCATGCACCCGTACACCGACGGCCACGAAGACAAGGTGATCGATATCAAATGGGGCGAAGCGAGCATCTATTGCCCGCCGGGGGATTGGTTTCACCAGCACTTCAACACCGGCAAAGAGCCGGCGCGCCATCTTGCCGTGCGCTACGGCAGCCGCATCCATCCGCTGGGCTTCAAAGTGTCGCACCAGAAGACCGACGACGATGTGTTTCGCAGCGTCGATGAAGGCGGCTGGATGATCACTTACGAGAACGAAGACCCGGAGATAGCGAAACGCTACCAAGCGGCGCTTAAGGCGAATGGGGTAATTTTCTAGGATCCGGTTCCAGTCGTTCCAATCGTTCAAGCCGTTCCAAACGTTGGGTTCCGAAAGAATTGAGAGACACAGACTTTCAGATTTTAACTATTTGAATCTAATAATTCCCCGCAGCTTGCTGCGGGGACCAATTAAATGGGGAATCCAAAGGGGGCGAGCATCCCCTTGGGTCGCGTGCGGGGTTAATACCCCGTACGCGAAATGCTCCGTTTATCGATTGGAACCTTTGGAACGAGCTTTTTTTGGAAATAGGAATCATGGCCTACTACAAAGACGTGCGCGACTATCTGACAGCACTGGAAAACCACGGCAAGTTGGTGCGCGTGAGCCGGGCGATCAACAAAGACACCGAGATGCATCCGTTGGTGCGGTTGCAATACCGCGGCTTGCCCGAGGAAGAGCGCAAAGCCTTTCTCTTCGAGAACGTCATCGACGTTAAAGGCAGAAAGTTCGACATGCCGGTGGCGATCGCCTGCTACGCCGGCACGACCGACATCTACGCCATCGGCATGCAGTGCAAGAAGGAAGAAATCTACGGCAAGTGGACCCACGCGCAGGCCCATCCGATCGAACCGGTGACGGTTTCGCCGGGGCTTTGTCAGGAGCGGAAGATCGAAGGCAACGAGTTGAAGCAAAGAGGGTTAGACTTGCTGCCGGTGCCGATTTCCACGCCTGGTTTCGACAATGGGCCGTACACGACTTCGTCGCATTTCGTTTCGCGCGATCCGGAAACCGGCCAGTACAACATGGGCAACTACCGCGGCCAAATCAAAGCGCCGGATCGCATGGGTTGTTACGCCGGAAATTTTTCCGGCCTGCGCGCGCACTGGAACAAGTGCCGTGCTTTGAAAAAACCATTGGACGTAGCTTGCGTGATCGGCGTGCAGCCGAACTTGTCCTATGCCGCGGTGGCGCGCATTGCGCCGGGATTGAATGAATTCAGCGTCGCCGGCGGCATTTCCGGCGAACCGGTCGAGTTAGTGCAGTGCATGTCAATCGATCTGCAGGTTCCGGCGCATGCCGAGATCGTCATCGAAGGCACGATCCCGACGGACATGGGTGAATGGGAAGGGCCCTTCGGCGAATTTCCCGGCTACATGGCGCATGAAGGCGTTGGTTTTTTCGTCAATGTCAACTGCATCACGACAAGAAATAATCCGGTTTACGTCGGTTTTCTCAGCCAGTTTCCACCGAGCGAGAGCAGCAAGATTCGCGGCACGGCGACGGAAGGAGTCGTGCGCCGGCGGCTAGCGGACGCGGGGATGGACAACATCCTCGACGTGGCGATGCACGAGAGCAGCGGCAGCTGGGGCTATCTGGTCGTCAAGATCAAGAAAAAATCCGAGCAAGACTTCGACAAGATCATCGGCGCAGTGCGTCTCGGCGCCGACGCGGGAAAGATTCTCGTCGTTGTTGATGATGATATTGACGCGCGCGACGCCGATTCCGTCAACTGGGCGCTGACATTCAACATGCAGCCGCACCGCGACGTGCGCATCCTCGACGCCGGCATGATGAGCCTCGACCCGTCGATCGTGCCGTCGGAAGATTTCGGCGGCGCGCGCTCGGCCTTGCACAAGACGGGCAAGTGCAGCGTGCTGTGCATCGACGCGACGCGACCGTGGGCCTACAAGCCGACATCGCTACCCCGCCGCGAGTTCATGGAAGGCGCCGTCGAGATTTGGAAGCAGCTGGAACTGCCGCCGCTCAAACTCAAAGCGCCTTGGTACGGCTACGAGCTTGGCTACTGGTCGGATCGAAATCGCGAGGAAGCGGAACTAGCGCTGCAAGGAAAACATTTCGAGATCGGCGAGCGAGCGAAGTCGGAGCGGAAGAAGTTGGAATAAGTAGCGCGACGGCGACGATTCCGCGTTTCGCTAGTGCCCTGCCGTCGTGGCTAGTTTCTACCGATGATTGGCTCAATCAGCTTCTCCGCGTGTTGCGCGTTTGTTATGGCGTCTTGATAGCGCTTTTCCTCCAGACTTGTCCAAGCCTGCTCAAGGGTCGCGTCGGCGCGGCTGAGAATACCCGCGTGGGTTTTCGCGTGTTGCCATTTAGCCTGCGCGACTTCCCGTTCGACCACGCGCAAAACGGTGATCGCTTCGTGGCCGGTGGGGCCGCGCGAGATGGAGTCCCACTTCACCAACGTCAACACCGTGGCGAGAAAAAAAGCTGAGAGCCAAATGGTTGTGTAGGTCGGTGCGAATGGGCGCACGGGTCGCGGCCGAATCGGTCGGGTCGGCTTCACTCGGTTGCTGACCGGCGCCGTTTTGGCCGCTTCTTTACGCGCAACGATCAGCGATGCGATGGCCGAAAGCAGCAGAACCCCGCCTATGACAGCGAGCGAGGCGCCGATAGGGATTTTGTAAACATCCACCAGCAACATTTTGGTGCCGACGAAGCATAGAACAAAGGACAGGCCGACTTTTAAGTAGACAAACATCTCCATGATTCCCGCGAGCATGAAGTAGAGCGCGCGCAGGCCGAGGATCGCGAAAATGTTTGACGTATAAACAATGAAAGGGTCCTGGGTAACGGCAAAGATGGCGGGAATCGAATCGACGGCAAAGATCACGTCAGTGGTTTCGACGACGATGAGCGCCAGCATCATCAACGTCGCGTGCCTTTTGCCGTCCTTGATGATGAAGAAGCTCTGGCCGTGATAGTCATGAGTGACCGGCATTATGCGTTGGAACAGACGCACGACAGGATTTTTCTCCGGTTCGATCTTTTCATCCCCCTGGAGTAGCATCTTGATGCCGGTGATCACCAAGAAACCGCCGAAAACGTAGATCATCCAATGAAAGTTGCTAAGCAAGGCCGCGCCGGTAGCGATAAATATCGCCCGTAGAATCAACGCCCCGACGATACCCCAGAAAAGGATGCGGTGCTGGTATTCGGCCGGCGTATTGAAATACTGAAAGATCATCAGGAAAACGAAGAGATTGTCGACGCTGAGCGATTTCTCGATGACGTAACCGGTGAGGAATTCGAGCGCTTTGTCCGGTCCCCAAAGGTAGTAAACGCCGAGATTGAACACCAACGCCAGGCTGACCCAGATGCAGCTCCAAACCCCGGCTTCTTTGATCGACACGGAGTGTGCCTTGCGATGAAAAACCCCCAAATCGAGGGCAAGCATGCCGAGGACGAATACGTTGAATGCAACCCAAAGGACTATACGGTCCGATTCCATGGAGTCTCCGTTCTGATGGTGGAGTTAACGGGCGCAGGCGCGCCACGGCAACAACGAGAATTGAAATGCGACGGAGACGATTCTAGATACGGAACACGCCGAGGAGCTGATGGAGATTTTGTTGAGAGATCGGAGGAGATATCGGACGCAGGATTTGCCGGCAACCCGCTCGGGTTAGGGACGCTGGACTTATCGCTAGCTCTCCAGCGTTCGACAATCGTCCGTGCCCCGCGCGCTTCCCGGCTGCGCGAGCAGGGTGAGACCTGCTCGTTGCCTCTTCCCGTTCCAGGGGACTTTCGGGATCAGCCGAATGCTCGTTTTGCTGGTGCGGAACGGCTGTGCTACCGAATGAAACGCCTAGTGCGAGACTGAGCACTAGAAGGCCGTTGATAAGAATGCGCGCCACGGTAATCATTCTTTAATCGTTTCACCGGACCAAGTCAATACACGCAATCTCCAGAGGTTGGTCGACAGCTGAGGATCAACTCGGGCGAAGAATCTCGCCTTTGTAAACGCTCAAAAACGCATGATGCTTCATTTCCCTCCTTATCATGTCCATGGGACCGCGCTAATTGTGGCTCGCCTCTGGCTCTTGATCACCGCGGGAAAAACTTGAGGTTATGGCAAAGGAGCGTGAGAGGCGATTAGCTCTCCCAATATCTCTCTTTCTTCAACTATTCGACGACATAGGTCTTCGGATCTTGACTCACGGGGATTGTCGTGGCGATGCAGGCGACGTGGCGCACGTCGGTTTGTTCGGCGGTGCGGATGACATGCGGTGGTTCTTTGCCGGCGGCGACGGCGCGGGCGGCGTTCAACAAAAACTTGCGCACGGCGATGACCGTCATGTCGCTGACGCCCAGGTGTTCTTGGGAGCGGTCGTAGATCGGCCCCATGGTTTCGGTGGCGCAGGCGTCGTGGACCAAGAAGATCGGCCCCATGCCGGTGAAGTTTTCTCGTTTCTGCCTTTCGCGGTCGATGAGATAATTGTTTTGCAGGTTGCGAATCTTTAGGAAGTCGGGACCGATCTCGTCGTCATGCTGCCTTTCTTCAAGTTCGATGGGGCGGTTACGCCGGAAGTGGATGTTGAAGCGTATGCTGTGGGTGTCGTCGACCGGGACATGGGAGTGGATCGTGTAGCCGTCCGGGTTGCCCTTGATACCGCCGGTGGGAATGAAGCCGTGGCAAGGCATGACGATGTTCGATACACGCAAGTAGATTGAGTCTGGTCCGATCCTGCGGCAGGACAACATGCGGACTCCGTAGTCCATTTCGATGCCCTCCAGACTCGGCGCGGTGTCGGCGGCATAAAGAGCGCCGTCGCCGCCACCGCGCGGCCGGTCGCCGGTGAAATTCCTGTGCAAGAACGACAGGTGCGACGAGTCGCATTCGCCTTCGAGGCCTTGCAGCCAACTACAGTCTTGAATCGATCGGGTTACATAGAGATTTTCCGGCGCCATGGTCATCCACTCGTAGTTGGGCAGCAACGGCTGTTTGTCCTTGGGACCCATGTAGGTCCAAATCATGCCACCGGCTTCTTTGCAGGGGTACGCGGTCTGCCGGACTTTGTCCTTGAGCGTGCTACCGGTGGGCTCCGCCGGCGTGTCGAGCACCTTGCCGTCGATGTCGTACTTCCAGCCATGGTAGATGCAGCGCAGGCCGCACTCTTCATTGCGGCCAAAAAACAGCGATGTCCCTCTGTGGGCGCAGTGCTCTTCCAGCAGACCGATTCTGCCTTGGGTGTCGCGAAAAGCGACGAGGTCTTCGCCGAGCAAACGTACGCGCACCGGCGCGCAGTCCGGCTCGGGGATCTCGCTCGCCAACAGCGCCGGAATCCAGTAGCAGCGCATCAGTTTGCCCATCGGTTGATCGGCGCTCACTAGCGTCAGCATGTCATTTTCTTCGCGTGGCAGCATAGCTTGTTCCTCTCGGTAATAGTGAATGTGGATCAACCGATTTTGAATTCCCCAGGCGTGATTTCAACGATGCGATTCTTCGCCGGGTCGCGGATCGTGCCGATGGGGTCTTTGCCGGCGGCGATGGCGTCCATGCAGTCTTTGTAGAGTTTGCGCAGCATGATCACGCCCTTGTCCGATACGCCCAAGTGTTCGATGCTGCGATCGCAAATCACGCCTTGGCTTTCTTGGGCGGCGCGGTCTTGGTCGCCGCGTGCCAGCAAACCGGTGGCTTCGTCGTAGCGGTACTGGCCCGGTGTAGTTTCAACCACGCCTTTTGCGGCGCTGTCCGGAGGGATGTCGCCGGTCGGTATGCCGTCGACCACCGGCGCGAAGTAGACGGTGAAGTGCATCGTGTGGGTGTCGTCCGCGGGAACGCGCCAACGCAGCGCTTCGTAGCCCGGATGATTCGCCGCCATGCCGCAGGGATGCCTTTCCGGTACGTGATAGCCGGTCTTGTTCATCGTCGGCATGATGAAGTAGCTGAGAGTTTGATAGCGTTCGCCACCGCCGGTGCGCGCGAAGGTGTCGCGAATGCCGTATTCGAAATATTCCGAGTTCAGCACCGGCTCGGTCCACTTCTTGGTGTTGGGCGTGCGGTGTAGCCACTTGAAGTGATGTTGATCGACGGTGTTCTCGACCATCTGTAAGAAGTTACAGCTAGCGATTCGGCCTTGCATCGAGCGCACGCCATCTTCGCGCACGAGCACGTCGTAACGGGGTAACAGCGGCGCCGGTTCCGGCCCCAAGTACGCGAAGATGACGCCCGCCAGCTCTTCGACTTTGTAGGCGGGCTGGCGCATTTTGTCTTTGAAGTTTGCTTCCGGAGGTTCGGTGGGCTGTTCCAAGCAGCGGCCGTTCACGTCGAAGAGCCAGCCGTGGTAGCAGCAGCGCAGGCCGCCGTCTTCAATGTAGCCCAAGTGCAGCGACGTGCCGCGGTGCGGACAACGGGCGCCGATGAGGCCGAGCTGGCCATTGTCGTCGCGGAACAAAACTAAATCCTCGCCGAGCAGCTTGCGTCGCACCGGCTTGCCTTTGAGTTCGGCGGTGAAACCAACAGGATGCCAGTAGCGGCGCATCAGCGTGCCACAGGGCGTGCCAGGCCCGACGCTGGTTAGGTCGGTGTTTTCTTGGGGCGTAAGCGCCATTGAGTTATCTCCTCGAATTCGTTCTCACCAAGAAGTCACGAAGTGCACGAAGGTTTGTAGGATGCGCTACGCGCATCGTCAGATTTTCCGACCCTCGCGTTCTTCGTGCCTTCGTGGTGAATTGTTCGTTCCGTTTAACGCGCAAAAAGCTTCAGCTTCTCAGCCGGCAGCCGAATGTAGACTTGACTTGCCGGCGCGGCGCTTTGGGTTGTCTTGAAACGTAATGCCTTGCCATTGACCCGCAAGTCGCAAACTGTCAGTTCGCCAAGGAACGTGGATGATAATACTTCAGCGGCGAACTCGTTTTCCAGTCCGCTTGGCGCGGTGGCCATCTGCAATTCTTCCGGGCGGATGGCGACGCTGACATTTCGCAAGTTTCCATCGCTAATGGCGCAAGCGAGTGTTCCTAAATCGGTGTCGATCTGTCCGCCATTGCTGACGACGCCGTCGATTAAATTGGTCGAGCCGAGAAACTCGCAGACTTCGCGGCTCGACGGCGCGTCGTAAAGCTCGCGTGGCGGCGCGCACTGCAAGACCTTGCCTTTGCTCATCACCGCGACGCGGTCGGCGAGTGCCATCGCCTCGACCTGGTCGTGGGTGACGTAGAGAACCGCGATGCCGAACTTGTTGGACAAGTTTTTGATCTCGTCGCGCACTTCTTCGCGCAGCCGCGCGTCCAGGTTGCTGAGCGGCTCGTCCATCAACAGCACTTTCGGTTCAACCGCGAGGGCGCGCGCCAAAGCGACGCGCTGCTGCTGGCCGCCGCTCAAGAACGGCGCGGGGCGGTCGGCGAGGCCGGAGAGCTGGACCATTTCGAGGGCGGTCATGACTTTCTTCTTAACGTCTCCGCTCGATAGCCGGTACGGTCCGTTGATCAGCGGGAACGCGACGTTCTGAAATACCGTCATATGCGGCCAAACGGCGTAGGACTGAAACACCATGCCAAGGCCGCGCCCTTCCGGGCCGACGAAAACTCTCCGCTCGGCGGAGCTGAACAGTGTATTGTTGATGGCGATTTCGCCGCCGTCCGGTTTCTCGAGGCCGGCGACGCAACGGAGCAAGGTCGTCTTGCCGGAACCGCTGAGACCGAGCAAGACGAAAAACTCGCGTTCGCCGATGTCGATGGTGACGTCGTCGACCGCGCGCACGGAGTCGGCGCCGGATTTGAATATCTTGACGAGGTTCTTAAGCGAAATCATGGCGCGGGATTCTGTCGTGATGGCGGCAAATTCCAACCGATCTGTTTATCATTCCGCTGGGGATTTGCAACCGAAGTCGTTACACTAAGTTGCCTAACCGGGCGAAGCTGTAAGCGAAAGTGCAACAACAAATTTTACCACGACGGACACGAAGTTTAAGAATACAAATATCCGAATCCTTCGCGACCTTCGTGGTGAACGCTCTTTTCCGCGCATCGCTTTTACGCTACGAATTCGAAAAGCGCAGGCGCCAGTAGTAGTTCGCCCAACCGGCGTATTCGTGGATGGCGGCGAAGATCCTCGGCGCCACGCTCGCATTGGGCAAGAACGCGAACGGCGTCAGTTCGACTTCGCCGACGGAAAAATCGCCCGGCGCCGGAATCGGCTCGGGCACCCGGCTGGAGAAGACCAGCATGCTGCGCGGCATGTGCAACGCGGAGGTGACGAGTAGGTAGCGCTTCCAGCCATGTTTCTGGAGCACCTTTTGGGTCTCTAAGGCGTTTTCAAACGTGTCGCGCGACTTTTCTTCGCCAATGACATCCCACTGGGGCACGCCCCAATGGATCAAGAACTCGCGGGCGATTTTGTTCTCGTCTTTGGCTGGAGTGAAGGGGTCGACATGGCCGCCGGTGACGACGATCGGTTTAGGTTGGAGCCGATACAAACGCCAAGCTTCGTCGAGGCGGCGAAACATATGCTCGTCGATGGACGGAAAGGGAATCAGACCGCGCGCCGGCACGCTGCCGCTGGTCAAGACGACTATGGCGTCGTAGTTACCGGCGGTTTTCGGATCGATCAACGGCGGGTAGCGCGACTCCAACGGGTAGCGCAGCGCATAGTTGAGCGGACCGCTGTGGAGCGCGAGTATTAAGAGAAATGCTAACAGCAGCAGTTTGCGCGCCCAGCGCCGCGGCCAAAAAATCAGCACGGCGAGCAGCAAAAACAGCCACGGCATGGGTGGCAGCAACAGGGCTTTGATGAATTGTTTGAGCAGGAACATCTGTGGGGATAGTTGTCAGTCGTCAGTGGTCAGGAGTCAGTTTCGGATGTGGCCCAACTCGATCCGCCAAATGGCAACTGAGAACTGACCACCGATAACTACGCATCATTCCGCATCGGGTTGTTTCTCCGGCGCGGCGTTGGCGAAGGCGGGAAGCGCGTTGCAGTTCTTTTCAATTTCTAAAATCGCCGGATACTTCGCCAGATCGCAGCCGTAACGGCGCGCGTTGCCGAGCTGCGGTATTAAACAAACATCGGCCAAGGTCGGCGTATCGCCGTAGCAAAATTTGCCGCGCTTAGTCTGGTCGAGGATCATCTCTTGCAGCGCGCCGAGGCCGAGATCGATCCAGTGCTGTGCCCACTGGTTCACCTGCTCGTCGGTTTGGTTATATGTCGCCTTGACATAATTCAGCACGCGCAAATTTTGAATCGGGTGGACCTCACAGGCGATCACCAACGCCATGCTGCGCACGACCGCTTTATCCACGGGATCTTTGGGCAGCAGCGGCGGGATGGGAAAGTTTTCATCGAGATACTCGATGATCGCCAGCGACTGGGTCAGAATTTTGCCGTCAACCTCCAACGCCGGTACGAGGGCTTGCGGATTGATCGCTCGGTAGGCGGCCATCAGTTGCTCGCCGCCGCCGCGGCGCAGATGAATCGGCGCCTGCTCGCAACTGATTCCCTTCAGATTGAGCGCGATGCGCACGCGATAGGAAGCGGAGCTACGGAAGAAGGTGTAAAGTTTCATTGAAATATTTTCCTGTATTCCTTGCGTTTCTCAGCCATCGTGTTGGCATCGGGTTCGTCCATTTCAACGACTTGGATTTTGTCGGCATCGGCCAGCGGCGGGTTGATGCCTTTGCGGGTCACGAACTCGCCGAACTTGGCCATGATTTTTAGACTCTCGTCGCCGTAAAAGAAATCCAGGAATGCTTTCGCCGCGTTAGGATGAGCGGCGCGGCTGCTCATCGCAATCGCATGGCCATGGCCGAGCATTTTCTCTTGCCTGACGTAATCCAGCGGCGCGCCTTTTTGGCCAAAGCCGATGACGTATTTAAGATAGGTAATCGCCACCGGCGTCTCGCCGGTGGTGACGCGCTCGGCGGCGGGCAACACGCCTTCGACGATCACCGGTTTAGTCGCGGCGAGATCGCGGAGATATTTGTCCGCGCGCTCCTTGCCCATGAGCTTGTACAAACTCATGGGCCACATGACCGCCACGGCGCCGCGCTGTGGATCAGCGAAGGCGAGCTTGCCTTTGAATTCCGGCTTCAAGAGATCTTCCAGCGATTTGGGCGCCTTGTCGGGACTAATGATGCTTTTATTGTAAACGATGCCGACGATACCCATGCGGTAGCTCGGCCCCAGCTGTGGATGTTGAAATTCCGCGGGGAAGTTTTTCGCCAGTGGCGAGTCGTACTTCGCCAGGGCGCCCTCGGCGAGCAGGATCTCCATCGGGCCGGCGTTGTTGAGAACCAGATCGTAACCGACTTTATTGGCGCGCCGTTCGCTCGAAGCGCGCTCAAGCACGGTGGCGCCTGCAGCGCGCCAGTAGTCGACTTTGATGCCGGTCTTTTTTTCGAATGCTTGCTGTACGCCCTCGAATATATCAGTCTCCATGGATCCGTAGATGACGACTTTGCCTTCCTTCTTGGCTTCGGCGACGAGCTTGGCGTCTTGGGCGAGCGCTGAATGCGCAAAGATCAGTGCGACGAATAACAGCAGCGACTTCATACAACACTCCTGGCGACGAACAAACTGTCGCCTAGAAATCGATTACCTCTCCATTCCGTCATTCCCGCGCACGCAGGAATCCGGTCCTTATCGTCACCCCGGTGAAAACCGGGGTCCATCCCCGTCCCCTTAACCTGGATACCGTTTTCCAACGGTATGACGGACGCTGTCCGTCACCTGGATGCCCGCTGGAGTTTATCCTGAGTTTATCCTGAGACAATCGAAGGGCGGGCATGACGGACTCTCGCTTCACCTGTTCGCGAGGGAGCTCAACGGTCCCCGTTAGGGACATTAATTACGCCGCCAATTCCACCGAAGTAACGAACGGCAGCCCGCTCGCCGCTTGGCGCGCGCCGCTGTCGTCGACGACCAGCAGCGTGCCATCCGACGTGCCGGCGACCATGCCGTTGCCGTCGGGCGTTGGGCAAAGGTGCATGACGCCACCGTTCAAGTTATCGACGACGGTTTCCCAACTCGCGCCTCTGTCGCGGCTGCGGAGAATCGCCGACATGGCGCCTTCTTCGCGTAGCCACAGATTTGGCCTTCCGCGCGCCGCGCCGACGTAGATGGTGCCGTTCTTATCTTCGGCGACGGAGATGCCGTAGTCGTGATTCTTCGGCGAGATGTTCTCCCAGTGGCCGGCGCGGTCGGGGCTGCGGAAACAGGCTTCGCCGCAGGCGAGAAAGACCATTCCACTGTGTGCCTTGGACGCAAGAATCTCATGGATATCCATGTCGGTAAGGCCTTCATTGCACGGCTCCCAGCCGCGGCCGCCGTCGTCACTCAGCACCATGCCGCCGACTTCGATGCCGGCGTAGAGGCGATTCTTGTTGTCGGGCTCATAGGTCAAGTAGCGGGTGCGCGATTGTAGCTCAGGGCTTGGCGGAAAATTGGCCCCGGCGCTGTGCAAGCGCACGCCTTCCAGCTCTTCCCAGCCGCCATTCTTGCTGCGGTAGACCGCCGAAGGAATGGTTCCGACCATCACGCCACCGTTGATTGCCAGAGCAGAGTAGAGGAACATCCTGGGCACCTGGGGGTCAGCTCTGTGCCAGTGAGCGCCGGCGTCTTTGGTGAAGAACAGACCTGAGTGTTCAGTGCCGGCATAGATCGTTTTGGGATCTTCCGGGTCCACCGACATGCACGTAAGTGTCCAGTAGCTCAAGTCGCGTTTCGTTTGGGTGAATTCTTTGCCGTTCTGGTCGAAGCGGTACCAGCCGGAAAAGGTCGCGACGTGTAGCGCTTTCTTGCCATTCGTTCCGCTCATGATGATCTCCTTTGCCGCAATGCCGAAAGAATTTACGCTTCTTTTAACTCGTTCGGGGTGGGATTCGCAAACGGGGCCTCGGCCCATTATGTTTTAGCACGCAACTCGAACTCAACCTGCTGAATCGCCTCATCTAACCAAAGACGCAATCTCTTGTCGTTGGATGAATCGGAACACGCTCGAGCGCGGGCCGACTGAAGAATTTCCAAAGACCGGGGTGAGGCGAATGCCACTAAACCGTCGAGCGCTTGCTGCCACACTTCCTCTTCAGATTCATTTAAAGCTTCGCCGAGGAAAGCAATGACAGTTTCCTCACGGCGCTCCCAGGCCGCTTTGACGAGGAAAGCTCGAACCGCAGCAGTCTGCTCGGCACGGAAAATCTCGATCAATGCCGGAAGGATGTCTCCTGGCAGCTCGATCAGTGTGTAAAACGCCGACTCTTCATCTCCGCTGCAAAATCTCTCGACGATTTGCTTGATCTCGCTCACCGTCACGTCTTACTTTCCCCAAATTTCGATCAGCTCTTTCGACTCGACCACATCGGCGAAGCGTTCGATGCGCTTCAGTGCCGCGTTGTGACCTTCCTCGGTGTAGGTCCCGACGCAGTCGCGGACGATCACCATTGAATAACCGCGGTTGTGGCCGTCGCGCACGGTCATCTCGACGCCGCCGTCGGTGGTGCAGCCGATCATGACGATCGTGGTGGCGTCGCGGTTGTGCATCATGGTTTCAAATTCGTTGCCGACGAACATGCTCGGCCTGCGCTTGTCGATCACGACATCGTTGGCGTTCGGCTTGAACGGCTCCATGAGGTTCCAGCCGAAGCTGCCGTGCAGCCGGCGCGGTTTGAGCTTGCTCGGATGATCGACTTTTTGATCTTTCATTGCCCGGCGTATCCACGTCACCGCCTCATCTTTCCATAAGAAAGGCGTCTGTCGCGTGTAGACGGTCTTGATCCCCACCTTCGCCGCCGCGGCGATCAGTGGCGGCGCGTTGCGGATGAGCGCCTCCTTGTTGAATGAACCGCCGGCTTGGTCGTTCTGCATGTCCCAGACCAGCAGTACCGTGCGTTTGGGATCGACAATCTCTCTTAGTTCATTGGGAATCTGTCTGCCTTCGAATTCGAGCATCGGCGCGGCCTCCTTGTGTGATTAGCGAGTCAGTTTTAAATCTTTACGCGCTTTTTCAAGAAAACTGAAGTCGACGACTTGCGCGCCCGCGATTGCTTGCGTGACGTTTGAACTTTCCCGCGTCAGGTCGACGAAATATTGCACCGCTTCCGGGGCGATCACGGCGTCCTTGGCTAAGCCGCGCTTCAAATAGCCGAGCATTTCGGAAGCGAGCTTTTGGTCGCTGACACGCCATTGCTTCATCATGATGTCGCGCGCTTGCTCGCGGTTGGTGTCGTCGGTGACGAACATTAAGCCGCGCAGGGCGGCGCGCACCATGCGAGAAACTTCATCTGGCTGTTGTTGGATCCGCGTGACTGAGGTGCCGAAACCATTTTGCGGAAAGCTCACGACATCGCCGAGAAAGATCAGCTCGTTGTAGCCTTTATTGACGGCGATGATGTTTTCCGGCACGGAGAGCAGAGACGCGTCGACGACACCCTGTTCCAAAACAGCGAGCCGGCCTGCCCCCGAACCGCCCATCGGCAGAACCTGCACGTCCTTCCCTGGCTCGAGGCCAAAATGTTTCAGTGCTTGGTAGGCAAGGATCGTCGCCGATCCGCCGGGCGAGCTGCCAGCGACCTTCTTCCCTTTCAGATCGCGCGGCTCTTTGATTTCTCTGCGGCTGACGAAAGATTGCAGCGGTTTGGCAATCGTGAAGATTAGAATCTTCGCCGGATAATTTCGCGCCGCTGCCAGCGCGAGGCCGGTCAACCCGGCGCTGTATTCGATCTCGCCCTTGAAGAAAGCGTTGTTGGCAGCGGCGAGCGACATCAGGATAATCTCCAGGTCGATGCCCTCGTCTCGGAAGAAGCCCTTTTGGTGCGCCGCGTAGATCGGCAAAAAGCCGACGCTGGTGGCGGCAATGCCGAGGCGGAGTTTTTTGAGCGGTGCTTGCGCCGTGGCGCTTGGGCACAAAGAAGCGCTTGCAGCGAGAATTCCTATAATGCAGAGAATTCGCAAACGTCGTTGACACATCGAGCTGTCTCCTTAAAGAATATCTCCCGCAAAGGCGCAAAGACGCAAAGTTCGGAATTCTTATTCTCTTACCTTCGCGCCTTTGCGCCTTTGCGGGAGACAATTACGGGTTCGCGCCTTTGGCTTCGAGCTCTTTGCGCACTTCTTCCGCCCAGCGCAGCTCGAAGAAGTTTTCCGCGGCGAGCGGCTTGTCCAGTTTCAACGGGATTCTCAGTTCATGTTCGAGAATGCTTTTCACTCCTTCGGGCGATGGCATGCCGGGGACGCCTGGCGGGAATGCGCGCACGTAGCTGCGGATCGCCTCGATCAACATCGGCTTGGTGATATTTCTGATGCGCAACCGGCGCAGCGCGATGTCGGCGGCGTCTTCAGGCCGCTCGCGGATGAACAACAGCGAGCGGGTCATCGCTCTAATCCATCTTTTTACCTGTGCCGGGTTTTCGGCGAGCTTCTGATTTGTGGTGACGTAACCTTGAAAGGGGAGCGGGAAGATATCGCCCAAGTAGGCGAGCTTGCGTAACCCCTCGCGTTCCGCCGCGACGGTGCCGGCGGGATCGAGAACGACGGCCGAGACCGCGCCGCTTTTTATACCTAAGATTTTGTCGCCGATACCCGTGCCCAACGAGATCTTGGTTAACTCCTTGGCCGGCACACCGGCGCGTTCGGCGAACAGAGTGATAAATCGATCTTCGCTGTCGCCGATCAGCGCGACGCCGATCTTCTTGCCTTTGAGGTCGGACGTCTGAGTGATGCTGGGGTGAACGATGAGATACCAGGTCGGTTTCTCGGTTTGGTAAAAGATCGCTTTCAGCGGCGCGCCGCGCACCGCGCCACGCAGCCCGCTGCCGCCGGCGCCGCTGAAATCGACGTCGCCGCTGACCAGGGCGGCGATGCCGGCCGGGCCGCCGATGGCGATGGTTTCATTCTCCAGCCCTTCGTCGCGGAAAAACTTGCGCTCCTCGGCGCTATAGACGCTAAGATAATTGAGGTTCACGCCCGGAATGCTGGTGCGGATTTTTTCGGCGTGGGCCGTTGCGCCAGCCAGAGCGGCGCACAGAAGTACGGCAAGCGCGAAGAAAATGCGACGATGGTCGACGATCATGAAACCTCCCAAGGATGGTCTGTTACTGGAGCCAGCGGCGATGTGGTCGCGAACGGCATCAACGAGTGGCATGATGTCCCTGCTGGTAATGCAGCCGCAGCAGATCTTTGCCGTAGTCGTTGCCGTTGGGCGTGCGCACGATCACATGGATATGGTCCTTGTACGGCTTGATGTGTTCGCGAAAGGCGATGCCGCGCTGGTGGTCGAACTCGATAATGACGACCGGACTCTGCACGCGGTAGTAAAAGACGCCGTCGTCGGTGCCGCCGCCCATCCAGCAAAAATAGGTGTCGTTAAGATGGCGTTTCACCTCCGTCATCTTCATCTGCGCGTGGCCGTCGTCCATGCGGCCGACGTGATAGTCGACCAATCCGAGCAAGAGATCGTGCTGCGCGCTGGACAGCTCGCCGAAGCGGATGCCCTTGTAATCGAGCACCAAGTTGTCGCGAAACGCGGTGGTAAAGTCTTCCCCAGCAGTCTCGGGCGCGATCACCGTTTTGGCGCGCTGCGGTTCCGAGAGCGAACGGAACAGCGCCAGGCCGCGATCTTCATCGCTTTTGAAGGCGCGCAAGCCGGCGTATTTGCCGGTCTTCGCATGAACCGGTTCCGCGCCGAGAAAAGTCGGTGTGACGACAACTTGGTCACCAAGAACGAAATAATTGATGATCAGATGATGGCCGTCCCACTGCCAGCCCCACGGGTCGGTGACCGACGGCGCGCCCATGATGCTGAGCCAGTAAAGGTCCTCGCCATATTCACTGAGCCTACCGGTCATCTCTTGCACGGTTTCATTCAAGTGCATGAGATCGAGCGTTTCCTCGAAGCCGCGTTGGCTCAAACTTTCGCGCAGAAGTCCGAAGGCATAGTCGCGCTGGTCGTCGTTCATCTCGAACAGGGCCGTACCATGGCGCATCAGCGTCGGATGAATATTGCTCCACTTGCGCCACTGATCGGTGTCGGCGGGAAAGATCGTCCTGGCGCGCTGCCCAGGGGTGAGCGATGCGAGAAATGCGTCCGCGGCTTCTCGAATCGTTCGCGTCGAAACTCCGGTTGGCTCAATGCCGAACAACCCGGGAATAACGCGGCCGTCGGTGGTAATGCCTTTGAACGGCTCAGCCGCGGCCGCCAATGATTTTTCCAAGTAGTTCGGCCCACCGCCTTGTTTGTGCAGTGGCCGCTGCGGACAGCGTTGATGGCAGGTTTCGTGCAGGCCGCGAGTGCGGGGATCGCTAGGCATAGTCTAACCCTCCGAAGTGAGACTTTTTAGTGTGATCGCACCGGCGATTTCAAGGCGAATAAACACGATCGGGATCGAGGAGTAAAAAAATCCGGTTAATATTGCTGCAGCGCCCCTGGTTCGGGACAGTAGGGCAGGCATTCGGCGCAGCCGGTGCATTCGCTTTCGATCACTTCGTACATGTGGTGGATGTCCTGCATCTTTGGATGGACGGCGCGTTCAGGACAGACTTCGCGGCATAGGCCGCAGGCGATGCAGAGGGTTTCGACGATTCGGACTTTCATAATTCCGTTCAATTTCACGCGGTGCCGCCCAGTGCGCGGCTTGGCTCCGGTGCCCACGGGCGCAGGAGAAAATCGAAAACTTCTTCGATGGGCTTCTGATCTTCGGGCGTGAGCGCGTAGGCGTCGATCTGATACTTGCCTTCCATGAAGTGCATCAATTCTTCCGCCGATTGGCTGTGCAGCTGATGGCGGATCAGCTCGTCGTCGATGACGCTGAGCGTTGAGGCGATGCCCAAGCAAGCCATCGATTCGTTGTAATAATGCTGGCCGGCGCGGGCGAGCGGGTGGATATGCGGGAACATGGCGGTCAAGCCGAAATACGAAAGCTTCGGCTGGGTGTTGGCGCGGGCATCGTCCATTAATTCCTCTTCGCGCTTGATGAAGCCGCCGCGCAAAAGGACATCGGCATGAAGCTGGCCATGTTTCACTTCATCCCAGATTTGCCGCGCGCGCATGCGCTGGAGGTCGATATATTTCGGCTGTTCGCCGATCTCGACGGAAAGAATCTGCGTCGACATCTGTTTGAGCGACATGAACGGCCCTTCGGCGGCGTAGCCGCCGCGGGCGCGCGCCGCTTTGTATTCGTTGCTGCCGGAAGCGAGATCATTTTCCGCGGACTGAATCGCCTGAGCTACCAGCTTATCCCAGAGCGGCAAGCAGCGTTCGGTTTGGCGCAGGCGAAAGTCGACGCCGGGACCGGAGAATCCTGTGGGGTAGACCCATTTGTCTATGAAGTCGGTCAGAATTGGGTGCATGTTTGGCTCCGTTCCAAATGTTCAAATCGTTCCAGCAGTTCCAATTGTTTTTTCGTTCAAGGTTCAAGGGTTCAAAAGTTCAAGGTTGTCTCGGCCAACGTTTGTTTTCGGCCCAGACCGCCGGTGGCGGCGGAACCATTGAACGGCCTGTGTCGGTCTCGACGATGGAGCCTTCGGCGGGACAATACATCAAGCACACCGTGCACTGCGGATAGCTGCAGCGCTCATCGATTTCCAACAGATGCTGCGAGGTCGGCGAGACCACCACCGCGTTGATCTCGATCTCGCGGCAGACGACGTAGCACATGCGGCACTCCGTACACTTCCTATGATCAATTGCTAAACCGGGTTTTTTCATTGTGGTTTACGTTTGGAACCATTGGAACTATTGAAACGATTGGAACCCATCGGATCGTTCCAGTCGTTCCAGAGGCTCCAACAGTTCCATGGATCGTCAGTCTATATCCGCCTGAACCGTGACTTCGCCGGCTTTTTCTTCTTCTAAACCCAAGACGAAACGGGCGGTTTCTTCGAGAAAGAATAAATAATCACGCCGGGTTTCGGCACATAGACGTTTGGCCAGTTCGGCGTCAACTTCTTTGATGATGAATTTTTCCACTTGAAAGCGGCCCATGAGCACGTGGCTGCGGGTCTCGGCGAGTTGGCTTTGAAATATTGCGTGCATGGTTTCGTCGGGAAATAACTTGGCGAACTTCTCGGTCCAAGCGAGCTCGATGACCTTCGGCCCGAGATTATGCGCGGCGATGCGAATGTTTTGCGGATAGTTGGCCAAGGCCCGCAAGCAGAAAATATAAGAACCGGTGCGCGTCGCGGTGCCGAAATGCGTATAGGGATGGGCGAAGAGTTGCTTTTGCGTGGGCGCCCAGCGGCGGCGCAGCATCTCATCGCAGAGCTGCATTTCTTGAGTCGACTCGTCGTGGGTCTGCTTACCGAAGAGATAGGCGACGGCGGGCGGATACTCGTTCAAGTTAATTCCCTGGGCCCAGCCACCATAGACGTAATACATCGTGCGCTTGAGCGTCCACAGACGCGCGAGCAGACGAAAACATTGGTCATCGGTAAATCGGCCCGCCCGCGCCGCATCAAGCACCGCGTCCATCGGCGTGGCCGCGGCGTCGGCTTCGCTTTGCTTGAGCAATTGCTCAGCGAGTGCGGCGCCGGGTTTGTCGGATGAGGTAGTCATCGCTGATTCTGCAATCGGTCAATTCGCGCAATTAGCTCCCATCGATTCTCATCCGATTTCTTCCACCTTGACGGGGAAAGGAATCGGATTTGGATTTCGCCGTGTTGGAAGATTGTTTAGCTCGCCGCCAGCAATCTTTCATGCCCCTTTTTGGAGATCGGCGCCAATTCATTTGTGATCAGCGTCCAGCTCTCGCCATTGTCTTCGCTGCAAAACACTTCGCCGCCGGTGGTGCCGCCGAAGATCGCGCAGCCGCCGTTGGCTTCTTCTAGGCAAAGCGCGCCGAACTCATGCTTCAAGCTCGGCGGCAGTCCGCTGGCCAGCCGTTGCCAGTTTTTGCCGCCGTCTTGGCTGCGATAAATTTTTCCTTCGGCGCGCGCCGCCGGACCCGCCTTGCGCCATGTGGTCGGGTTATGTTCCGCCGCGGCGACGAACATGAGATCGGGATTTTTCGGATTCCAAGTAAAGCCGTCAGGGTAAACATCCGCCGCCCAGTCCGGGCTGGTCCAGCGTTCCCAACTGCCGCCGCCGGTGTAGGTGACATAGAGGCCCGCGCCGCCGGTGACGTAAATTCTTTGCGGATCGCGCGGATCGATCAAACAGCGATGCACGTCATAAAAATGCTCGACCGGCCGGTTTTTGTCCGCGAGGAAGCCGACCGTGTTAAGCTCGCGCCAGCTCTTGCCCAAGTCCGTGCTTTTCAGAAACGCGCCTTGTTCGACGCAGGCGTAGAGCGTGTGCGTATCGCGCGGATCGAAGGTAATGAATTTAGTATGAGCGATGTGAGGCGGCGCCGGGAACGACCATTGCGAAGTGGTCGGCACTTCGCGTAGCGATGGTATTTCACTCCAATGCATTCCCAAATCTTCGCTGACGAACAGGTGCGCGGGTTGTGTGCCGGCATAAACGCGGACTTTGCCCTCGACTACATGCGACGCCAGACTGTAGACATCGTGGATTGTCATGCCATTGTCACGCCGCTCCCAAGACTTGCCGCCGTCCGTGCTGGCGTGGATGGAGCCGAAAAACGCGCCGGCGAACATCGTACCGGTGCTTTTCTCGAAGATGATCGCGCTGATGTGCTGGCCGCGCAGCGCGCGCTGCGCTTCGCGCCATTGGCCGTTCGTTCGCGCGAAGAGAACTAAGCCGTCTTGGGTGCCGACCCAAAGTTGGTCTGACCGTTCACTCGCTGAATAGACATTGGTTCCACCATGAGATAGTCCGATCGCCATGATTCACCTCCGATCAATTTAATTCGCGAGCGGGGTTTGAACTCCACTCGCGACCAAAGGGGATGCTCGCCCCCTTTGGAAACCCCATTTAATCGTGCCCGCCTCAAGAGGCGGGGTTAACGTAGAATTAATCGCCGTCATGGAGCAAGCACCTGCCGATATGCGCACTGTATCAACCGAGCTTCCACGCCGTCAATGGTCAGCAGGAATGGAATCACGCCGTGAGCAGCTTGGCGATTTTTCTTGCGTCATCGAGCTTCTCCAAGTTGAGCAGCGTGTCTTCCAAGCGCTCGACACGGAAACGCGACAGAACGCGGGAAGCCAGCAGACGGAATTTTTTAAGCGCTTCGTCGCGGCTCACGGGATGCTTGTCGCTGCCCTTGGCGTGAAGGACCGTTTCACTGTAGCTTCGGCCGTCGTGCAGTTCGACCTCCAGAGTGACCCCATGACGCCCTTCGTCGCCGAGCGCTTCGAGCGCAGCGTCCTCAAGGACCTCGATTTTTCTTGTCGTTTTCACAACCGCTTCGCTGTGAATCGACTTCTCGGTAATCTGATCGACGAAAAAGTCGCGGTCGTGCAGCAGCACGGCGACGCAGAAGGGGAGATTCATTTGCGCCGTGGTCATGCTCTTCGGCACGTAGGGCCAGCCGACGTGGAGCTTGGTGGCGCGACTGGTTCGAATCCGAATCTTGTCTACGTTTTCGGCGCGGACCTCCGGGTGCTCGCGAAGAATTTTTTTGAGCGCATCGATGGACGTGTGATTGCTGCCACAGCAAGGGTAAGGTTTGCAGCCGACGTTGAGAGTCTCGAAGCGCTCTCCCAAGTCCTGTGTCAGGTGCGACAGATTGGGATTATCGCAGAAGGTCGAGCAGAAGCCGCCGTAGGGAGCCTCTAGAATATCCTCGATGCCGGTAAAGCCTTTAGCCGCGAGCAACGCGCCATAGACGCCCGCCTGAGCCGAGCGGCCGGGGTGCATCCGCTTCACCATCGAGGCGTGCTGAGCCGCCATGAGCCCCGCGGCTTGAGTGCCGGCGATGCCCAGCGCATGGAGCGTTTTGCCAGGATTTAACCGCAGCATTTTAGCCGCGGCGGCACCCGCGGCGAATGTGCCGGAGGTGGCGCTCGGGTGAAATCCTCGTCGCAACTGGGACGCTCCGCCTGTCATCGCGACCCGGCAGCCGACTTCGTAACCGGCAACCAGGGCGGTGATAAACCGTTTGCCGTCAACGGGACCAGCACGACGGACCAGAGCGTCCGCGGCGGGGATCGCTTCCGCGCCGGGGTGGATGACGCCAACGCGGTGCAGGTCATCCATCTCGAAGCTGTGTATCAGTGTGCCGTTAGCGAGAGGCGCGCTGGTGCTCGGTACTTCCGAGCCATCGCCCCAGATGAGCGCTCCCTTGCCTTTGCCCATCTCCTTGGCGAACGAAGTGATGATCTTTCCCCACGGCAGCGTCGAGCCGAAAAGCGCGCAACCGAGAGAATCAACGAGGCAGAGCTTGATATGCGAGACCACTTCCGGAGGAATGTTTCTATAAGAGAGGTCCGCGATGTACTCAGCCAGAGCCTGAGTTGGAGAGTTGGTTGCGGTGAATTCTCTTACCTGCGCTTTTGACATAAATTCTCCTTGACGGCTGTGAAGTTCTGTGACTTTGATCGGCTCGTACGAGGTGAGTTTTCACCGTCTGCCGGAAAACCTTATTAGGTTCAGCTTTTCCTACGATAGAGGCGTGGTTGTCAAGGCATCGAACCAATCATGGAGGTGGTATGAACCGCAACGCGTTACGGACTTCCGTTCTCATTGCTTCGCTGCTTGCCCTGGAATTTCCATCTTTCAGTTTGGCCCAAAGTGCGACTTCGCCGCTTAAGCAATTTGAGGGGCTGAAGGGTAAGGATCGGGAGCAGAAGCTCACCGACGGCGCGAAAAAGGAAGGTAGGGTCGTCATATACAGTTTTACCGCCGTCGATCAGCTCCAGCCGCTGCTCGAAGAGTTCCAAAAACGCTATCCGTTCATCAAGCCGGAACACTACCGGGCCAATGCGACTGGGGTGTACAATAAGTTCGCCACGGAATCGCGCGCCGGGCAAACTCTGGCAGATGTTATCGACATTTCCGCCGGCGAGGCGCATACACTCGTGCAGTCAGGCCTCATCGATTCCTATCTCTCGCCCAGCCGCGACGGAATTCCCAGAGACTTTATGGACGATAAAGGCTTTTGGACCGCGCATTATCATTTCGTTCTGGCTCTCGGTTTCAACACCCAGCATATCAAGCCGGCGGAAGCGCCCAAGAACTACGAGGAACTGCTCAATCCGAAATGGAAGGGGCGCTTGTCGCTCGATCCGGCGGATCAGGATCTGTTCGGCGCGCTGTTGCTTCACTGGGGCAAAGATAAGGCGCTCGACTATTTTAGAAATCTCGCCAAGCTCGATCCAAGAATGGTATCCGGACACACGCAACAGGCCAATCTGGTCGGCGCGGGAGAGATCCAAATGGCGCCTTGGCTCTACGGCTACCGGCCGCTGCAGTTAAAAGACGAAGGCGCGCCGGTGGAGACTTTGCTTTTCGACCCGGTATTGTCCAATCCTGCATATCTACTTCTGACCAAAAATTCTCCCCACCCGCATGCTGCGGCGCTCTTGATCGACTGGGCGTTAGCCGCGGATGGCGGCATGAAATTCTTCGCCGAGAAGTTCGGCCGCACGCCGACCCGCACGGGATTGAAAGAACGCTTCCCGCTATTACGAGTCGATAAGTATCTGGTGGTCAAACCAGAGATCGTCGGTCCTAACTTCAAAGAGTTCACCAAACTTTACAACGAAATTTTTGGGATTGGAAAGTAATCACACTATAGCTCGGCAAAGCGGCGACCAAATCTTGGAAAATATCCCGCAAAGCGCTAAGGCGGTTTTCCGAGATTGGCGCATTAAGAATCGTCAAGTCGTGATAAAATTTTGTGGTCTGGAGCACCGGCATGAGAAGAGAACAGTCAATCCCGCTTATGGGCTTTTTGTTCGGTAATCCAAAATCGACAAGCTATCGCTGCTCGCGCTGGCACACGCCGGTCATCGCGGACGCCGGTAGCAAACGCGCGATGAGAGTTATAGGGAGGATGCATTGTGATTACGCTGAGCCGGTATAAGGCTGGAGAAGTTATCATTCAAGAAAACAACTACGGCGAAACGGCCTACATTATCACGCAAGGGCAGGTTGAAGTCACCAAGGAACTGGACGGGCAAAAAGTCCACTTGGCTTACCTTGGGGCTGGAGAAAGCTTTGGCGAAATGAGCATGATTGACGAGAAGCCACGGAGCGCAACTGTGACAGCCGTTACCGAGACTATGGTGAGTGAGATACGGCGGGAAGAATTTTTCAACAGTTTTCAGACACACCCCCAAGTGGGGCTAACACTTTTAAAAGTTCTCTTTGAGCGTTTGCGCGAGGCGGATGCCATGATTTTGCAACTCCAAAAAACCAATCCTCAGAACGCGCAAGTCCCTAACGAGCCATCGGCCGTAGCCCCACCCCGAGGACAGATCACTGTTACGCTGGAAGGGGCAACCCCGCGAGCTGCCGAGGCTCTACCGGTAACGCCTTTTCAAATCACACAATTCCCCTTTCGTATTGGCAGGCGCAGTTCAGATCCGCTTGTCTATAATGATTTGATGCTTGCCGACTCTGTGCCGCTGCAAATCTCTCGGCATCATCTTTCCTTTATCGCGCACGAAGGCCGGGTAGGGGTTGTTGACCGAGGTAGCACCCTGGGCTCATGGGTAGATGGTCAACAGGTCGGTGGGCCGTCTGGTCTCTCTGGCCCCGTGTTTTTTACTGGGTCAGAAGGGCTTCTTGTGTTAGGCAGTCGGGACTCCGCCTTCAGATATCGGGTTAGCCTCCGCTCTAAGGTTTAGCGAGATTCTGCATATCTACGTGCGATCGGCTCCTGCATTCCCTATTTAGCGGCGCGGTGCGAGACATTTTCTGGCATTAGTCCTGCGGCCCATGGGTAGCTTTTCATGCTGTGGCTGTTTTTTCCAAGCACCAAGGTCTCCGCGCAACGGATGCCGACTAGTTCGGTGTTGATGACCGGCACCTCGAGCTCGGCTTCCAATTCCAGCGGCGAAACCACATAGGGGACGAGACGCGCGCCTAAGGGAATCAGCGCGTGCGCGCCTTGGGCAATCAATTCCCTGCCGACGGCAATCATGCGTTCGACGAGCAGGTCATGGTACCTAGACAAATCTCCAGTTTCGTAAATGTTAATCGCCTTGATGCCCGAGACAAATCGCCCCATGCGATAGTTGTCGATAATATGCCGCGTGTAGATTGCATGGCTGTCCAAAGGAGCGATGAGGCCGAAACAATCGGCGATGGTTGCCGCGTAGTGGCAAGCCGCGCGCAAGACTCCGATCACTGGAATGCGCACGGCGCAGCGCGCCACTTCCACGGCCGGATCGAAATTATTGGTCTGGACAACCGCGTCGAAGCCCAAGCGCTCGGCCTCGATAATTTTTTTGACCAGAGCCGGAGTTTCCAAGGCATGATGAAGGCCCGCCAGCGCCTGGCCCTTGCGCAGCCGGCTCGTTATCTCAGTGCCGCCCAGATCCTCGGGGTAATGGAACTCGAGGGACGTGCCGGGGGAAGCATAGCTGCGGAGCAGCGCCGCCACGCGCGCCTCGTATTCCGGGCCCCCTTCATGTTTAGGCTGGTGATTCAAGATCATGATGCGCATTGTAACTTCTCCTTGGATCGCTAGGTTTCTAGGCCTGCGCTTCTACCCAGCCGGTTACTTCGGCGCCGCCGCTTTACGCCGGCCGATGGCGGCTTCCGCTCTAGGGCTGATGGCGCGCTCGATGGCAACGTTGAGCAGCGCGGGTTTGCCGCATGCCAATGCTCGCTGGAGCGCCGGTGCCAAATCTTCCGCGCGCTCGACGAATTCGCCATAGCCGCCCAAGCCTTTGACCATTTCATCATAACGAGTCTGCAAGAGATCCGTGGCCACCGGGCGGCCGTAAAGGCCGAGCTGGATTTGCCGGTCGATGCCCCAGGCGGAATCGTTGCCGACGATCTCGACGACGTTAAATTTGTGGCGCACCGCGGTGTCGAACTCCATGCCGTTAAAACCGAAAGCGCCGTCGCCGCTGAGCACGAATACACGGGAATCGGGGTAGGCGACTTTCGCTGCCAGAGCGGAAGGCAAGGATGAGCCCAGCATGCCCAAGGTCGATACGTTCAACCAGCGTTTCGGCTTGAGCGCGGGTAAGTAGGAGCGGCCGAAGTGGCAGAAGTCGCCGCCGTCGAAGATCAGACAATCGTCGGGCTTAAGAATAGACTGGAGTGTCTTATGCACGAACAGCGCGTGCATCGGCGCGGTGCGTTGAATTAATTTTTCCGCCCACTCGGCTTGGGCCGCGCGCACGGCGCGCAATTCTTCTATCCATGGGAGCTCTTTCCATTGATGATTAGCCGCTTCCTTGGTCAGCTGATCGATGATGCTCGTGACATCGCCGACCATGCCTACATCTACGCCGCGATTGCGGCCGATTTCCAGCGGCGAAGGATCGATCTGAATGATTTTGGCATGCGCCGCGACATGGGGCGGGCGGCAAAAGCCGATGATGAAGTCCTGCTTGCGCCCCAACAGCACGACAACATCGGCCTCGCGCACTTTTGCCGCGGCGCGATTGAGTCCGCGCTCGAAATAGCCGAATACATACGGGTGATCGTCGCTGACGAGGCCGCGTGATTGTTCCTCGGTGACCAGCGGCAAGCGAGTCGTTTCGATGAAGCGCTGGAGCGATTCTCCGGACAGGGTGTAGCCGGCGGCGCTGCCGGCAATCAAGAGAGGCTTTTGTGCTTGCTTTAGCAGCGCCACCGCCTTGTGCACCAGCTCAGGATCGGTCAACTGCGGCGCGTGCGGGCGATAGCCTTCGCGCTCGATGAACACGACTTCATCTTCCTCGACACTTTGCTCCTGGATATCGATGGGAATCGTGAGATGCACAGGACCGCGCCGACCGCTGAAGGCCAAGCGCGTGGCACGGGCAATGAACTCGGGAATTCGCCTTACGTTATCGACCAGGAAAGAACCTTTGGTCACCGGCGCGGCCATGTGGACTTGGTCGATTTCCTGCTGCGCGCCGCGCCCCAAGTCGTGCGTGTCGGCTGAGCCGGCGATAGAAAGCAGCGGCGCTTCGGTGTGCAGCGCATTGGTCAAGCCAGGTATGGCGTTGGCGAAGCCTGGCGTCGTGTACATGCACACGCCGGGCTGTTCGGTGAGACGGCTCCAAGCATCGGCCATATGCACCGCCGCCTGCTCGTGGCGCGTGTCGATGATGCGAAAATCCTGGTCCGCCATCACGTCAAGCACCGGCAGAATGTGGTCGCCGGCCAAACCGAAGATATTCTTAACGCCTTCGAGCTTGAGCGCTTTGCAGATTAAATGACTTCCTGTAACTCGGGCCATGATGCTCTCCTGTGACTTGACGTTGGCATGTCAGTCTAGAGTTTTTCGACGAACTTCCGTTTAGTACAACGCGCCGCCGCGCGGCCAATTGCCACGGTGACGGATTTTCACCGGCGGAAATACTGCTCGCGCTAATCCAACTTCACATCGATGAGGACGAAATCGTCTTTTGCCAGCGCTTCCTTGAACACCGGCGTCAGCTCTTCTTTCTTGGTCACGCTGAAGCCTTTGGCGCCGTAGAGCGCGGCGAGCTTCGCTAAGTCTGGGATAAATAGTTCGGTGCCGATGATGCGGCCGCCGTAGTTTTTTTGCTGGTCGCGTTTCATGCCGCCGTAGGCGTTGTTGCGCAGGATTAACACCATCACCGGAATATTGTGGTAGCGCGCCGTGGCGAGCTCTTGCTGTTCCATCATGAACGAGCCGTCACCGGTGACGCAAATGACCCGCGCGTCGGGGCGGGCGATCTTCACGCCATAGGCGGTGGCCAAGGCGGTGCCGATGGCGCGGAACTCGCCGGCGTGAATGATCGGTGTCGTCGAGTCGATGTTGCGCAGCGTGTCGCCGGTCATACCCGAGGTGGTGAGTATTTCATTTCCTTTGAGTTGCACGTTGAGCGCGCGCAGCACGGTGGCGTAGGTCAAGCCCTGCTGGCTCATGGTTTCATCGAGCTCGCCTTGCCACGCCTGCTTGGCGCGTTGAATCTGTTCCGCCCGATCGGCGGTTTTTTTCGCCGGCAGGGCGTTGACGCGGTCGATAATCGCGCGCAGCGCGTTCTTGGCATCGGCCTGAATCGCGATCTCGGTGGGATAATTGCGTCCGAGCTGTTCGGGGTCGGTATCGATCTGAATGATCTTGGCGCGTTCGGGGACCGTCTTGTAACCGAAGCCGAGGGTTGTGCCTTCGCTGAAGGACGTGCCGACGGCGAGGAGCAGATCGGAGTCCTGGAAAAATTGGCGCGCATAAGGTCTGCCGCCGTTACCGAGGCAGCCAACAGCCAGGGGATGATTTTCGGGAAACACCCCTTTCGCCGTGTAGCTGGTCGCCACCGGCGCCGAGAGCAATTCGGCGAGCTCGCGAACCTCATCACTGGCGTCGGACCAATCGACGCCGGTGCCGACCAAGATGACCGGCGCGCGGGCGTCGAGCAAACGATCGACGGCGGCGGCGACGGTGCGGCTGTCCACCGCCGGCGCGGCGGGGTTGGCGGTCGGCGCGAAGCTCAGTGGCTCCGGCAGATGGGTTTCCTGAAGATCCTCCGGTACGCAGAAAAACACCGGTCCTTGGCGGCCGCGCGTGGTCTGATGAAACAGCGAGTCGAGCACCGAGCCGAGCTCTTCGACGCGCGCCAGTCTGGTGCTTTGTTTGGTAATCGGTTGAAACAGCCGCACATGTTCCATGCCGTGCCAGGAGGCCCAATGGCCTTTGGCCGACGAAGCGGTGCCGATATCCGACGAAATTACAAATAGCGGTACAGCTTCTTTGTAGGCCTGCGCCACGGCGGTGACGATGTTGGTCGCGCCGCCGCCGGCGGAAACTAAACAGACCGCCGGCTGCTTGGTGGCGCGGGCGTAGCCGAGCGCCATGTTGCCGGCGCCGCCTTCATGCTGCGCGTTGATGAAGCGCAGCTGCGGATGCTTCACGATAGCATCGCCGAAGGGAAACAAAGTATGGGCGAGTACGCCGAAAATATATCGGACGTTTTGCGAGATCAGATATTCGACCATGGTATCGGCGAGATTCGGTCCGGACATGGGAGCCTCCTGACGGGTGATAGGTCTGAGTAATTCAGGCGCGCTGAAAATGCAACCTGTGTGCAGTAGAGAATCTGAGATTCGGATTTTCTCCCGCAAAGACGCAAAGGCGCATAGGTTAGAAAGGTTTTAGCGTACGCCTAGCCCGCATTTCTCACGACCTGGCAATTGTGGTGGCCGCAAGGTCAGAGCAGTGAGATTTGCGAACAGAGTTAGGGTTGGGAGGGTTGGCAGAGGGGAAAATCCGCAAACCGTGTAGCG
>Ga0105252_10000407_pt1 | contig 30497 bp, 26 predicted proteins | sample EasRivMeERMZT100_FD_89675 | JGI IMG/M metagenome (GOLD analysis project Ga0105252, IMG submission 89675) | Soil microbial communities from meander-bound floodplain in the East River, Colorado, USA - East River MetaG ERMZT100 | ecosystem: Environmental > Terrestrial > Soil > Floodplain | place... | reverse complement strand
GGCCGTGCCCGATCACCGCCCGTCCCGGCGAGGCGGACGCAATCGCGAAGATTCAAGCGCTGCTCAGCTGAGGAATAAGGTTCGAGAATGGACATGTGCGTGCTCTCACCACTGTGCGCTAGTAGCGCAATGAAGTAGACGGTAGAGGTCAATGACATGTCGACGCGCATAGGTGTTGCCGGTGCCGGCAACTCAAACTGTCGGTGTGATAGTCGGCGCGTGGCATCCGGCGACGCCTACGGCCTCGCACGGCGGAGATAGTCTTCGCTGCAGGGTGCTGCTAAGCTCCCGGGCAGCTAGACAAAGGCATAGCCGCGGTTTTGGGGAAAGCCGCGACTGTGCCACTCATCGAGACGGGGGCTCTATGTTGTCCAGACTGATGATCTTGATCGGCGTGGGAGCCGGGCTTGGCGGCTGTTCGCCGGAGTCGAATGAGCCCATTACTCAGTCTGCGGGCGGCGAGGCCGCGCAATGGCAGACGTTGTTCGACGGCAGCGGTCTCGTTGGCTGGACCCAGGTCGGCGACGCCAACTGGCAGCTCGCGGACGGCGCCGTGCAAGCGGATTCGGGCACGGGGTTCCTTCTGACCAACGCGATCTACGACGACTTCGATCTGCAACTGGAGTTTTTCGTTTCACCCGATGCCAATAGCGGCGTGTTCATCCGTTGCGCGAACCCCAGCGAGATCGGTGCCGCCACCTGCTACGAGGTCAATATTTTTGATCGACGGCCTGATCCCAGCTACCGGACCGGTGGGATCGTGGACGTAGCGAGCCCGAGCGCCATTATCGAGACCGGCGATCAGTGGAACACCTATGAGATTTCCGCGCATGGCAGCCATCTGCGGGTCACGCTCAATGGTCAGACCACGGTCGATACGAACGACGAAAAACTGGCGGCTGGCCCGCTCGCGCTACAGTATGGCGCCGGTCGTGTGATGTTCCGCAACGTCCGTATCCGCGCTGATTGAGTCGGCGCTCCCTCCGGTTTCCCCAGCCCCTTCGAGAGGAAGGCGACTGCATGTCTGGCCAAGAGCTGCAACAAGCGCACACTCCCGATGATTTCGGTCGTTTCTTCAAGAGCTGGATTCGCAACCCATTTGCGATTGGGGCGTTCGCACCGAGCGGTCGGTCGCTGGCAAAGCTCATGGCCACTGGCGTCGAGCCGGGCTCGCGCGTGCTCGAGCTCGGTGCGGGTACCGGTAGGGTTACTGAGGCGTTGCTCGCGAGGGGTGTGCACGCTGCGGATCTCTACGTGGTCGAACGGGACCCGCACCTCGTCGAGATTCTCGAGCGCCGCTTCCCGCGCTGCCACGTGATCGGTGCGGATGCGCTGAGGCTCAACGAACACGTTGCCGCTGCGCCGCCATTCGATTTCATCATCAGCGGGTTGCCGCTGGTGCTGTTCTCGGCCGATAGCCGCATGCGTGTCCTGCAGCAGGCTTTCGGCTTGCTGAAGCCGGGCGGTCGCTTGCATCAATTCACCTACGCCGGCCGTTGTCCAATCGATCGGCAGTTGCGCGGGACGTTACGCGTCGACAGAGCGCTGATGGGTATCGCGGCGTTGAACCTACCGCCGGCGTTCGTGTACCGGTTGACGCGGATCGAGCGTTAACTGTTTCGGCCGTTGGCCGCAGCCACATTTTTCCGGCCGTCCAAGCGCCCAGTCGCGATCGACTCGCGATTGCGGTTCGAGCGCGTGGCTGACATATAATGTTAGCGTCTCGTTGCGGACGAAGCGGCCGCAGGTGCGTCGTCCGAGCGAGGTTTCGGGATTGGCAAGGAGTAGCCCCCGTGCGTGTTTGGCTCGTCGCGTTGGCGTTCGCGGTTTCGGCAGGATGTGTGACGCGCGTGCCTTTAGCCACCGACTATGACGGTCCGTCGGCATGGCCGGCCGACGCAATAACGACCGAGTCAGACGCAGGCACTCTGCCGCTCGTCGCGAACGCCGAACACGAGGCTGATCGCCGCCACTTCACGGTGCGACAGCTCGGGCTCGCGCCGAGCGCGGATGACCCATCGCGATCGATCGAGTTCGAGTACTACGATGTCGAGGGCGAGAGCCGCACCCCTGTGGTCGTTCTCCTGCCGATCTTCAACGGCCAGCTCATCGTCACGCGTTACTTCGCCCGCTACTTTGCCAATCAAGGCTGGGCCGCCGTCGTGGTGGTCCGTGGGCGCGATGCGATCGACGGTCTCGACACGCCGAATGAGACGATCCGCGCGAACTTGAGCGACTACCAACGCGTCCTCGACTGGGTGGAGGATGAGCCCGAGCTCGATGCTGGGCAGATCGGTCTGTTCGGTATCAGTTTCGGTGCCATCGACGCCGTGATGCTGACGGCCCTCGACGATCGCATCGATGCGCTCGTGGTGGCGATGGCGGGCGGGGATCTTCCGTACGTGATGATGAACACGCGTTATCGGCCCGTGGCGCGGACGGTCGACGATTTGCTGACCGACCAGGGCATGACGCGCGACGCACTGCGAGCGGCGCTCGTAGGGCGCATCGCGACGGATCCACTCGCGCTCGCGCCGTACGTCGATGCGAGCAAAGTGCTGATGATCATGACCCGCACCGACGTGATCGTGCCGTTCAAGGCTCAGGAAGCGTTGCGCGTCCGTATGGGCTCGCCGGAGACCTTGTATCTTCCCACAGGGCACCGTCCTTCGGTGGTGTACTTCCCCAAGCTGCGTAGCAGCGCCTACGAGTTTTTCGCGCGGCAGTTCGCCGCGTCACGCGTGGCGGTGGCCGCCAATTGAAAGTGCTCGACGCGCGTTAGGTGCGCGTCAGCAACTCCTCGACGTGGGCGCCAATGGCGAGCGCCGACGTGAGCCCGGGCGACTCGATGCCGAGCAGATGCACCGCCGGAGGTCCCTTCGCCGCATCGCTAAGCCGAATCGCGAAATCCGCCGCAGGTTGTCCGGCGTAGGCGATCTTCGGGCGGACACCGGCATACGCTGGCAGCAAGCCCCCCTCTGGTAATTCGGGCCAATAGCTGCGAATGGCGGCGTAGAAGGCCGTGGCGCGGTTAGCGGCTACGGAATAGTCGAACGTGTCTGGTTCCGTACCATCGAGCCATTCGACGTCCGGACCGAAGCGCACACGGCCCGCGAGATCCAGCGTGGCGTGCACGCCGAGACCGCCGTCCTCGGGTAGCGGATAGACGAGGTGCGTGAAGGGACTGCGTCCGCCATAGGCGAAGTAGTTGCCCTTGGCAAAGATCGGCTCGGGCATGTCGGCGGCAGTTGGCTCGAGTAATCGCGCGACGCGAGTGGCGTGCAGCCCCGCCGCGTTGACGACGGATCGTGCGCGAAGCTCGACTATGCCATCCTCGGTCGCGCACTCGAGCCGCCAAACAGCCTGCTCGGCGTTGGCTCCTACGCAACGGCTGCGTACCGCAATGGCGCCTCCCGCCTGCTCCAAATCACCGCGCAACGCCAGCATGAGCCCATGGCTGTCGACGATCCCCGTCGACGGCGACCAGAGCCCCGCAGCGGCGCGCACCGCGGGCTCGAGTCGGTGCACGTCCGCTGCCGATAAGGCTTCGACGTCGGTGACGCCGTTGGCGTTCGCGGCCGCGCGGATCGCGTCGAGCTTGCCGCGCTGCGCGGCGCTGACGGCGACGAGCAACTTGCCGCAGCGATGATGTGCGACGTTCTTGGCCACGCAATAGGCGTACAGCTGCTCACGGCCGGCGACGCACAAACGGGCCTTGAGGCTTCCGGCCGGGTAGTAGAGGCCCGCGTGGATCACCTCGGAGTTGCGCGCCGAGGTCTCTTCCCCAATGCCGGCGTTCTTCTCTATTACGATCACTTCGCGGCCTGCGAGCGCGAGCGCGCGGGCGATCGCGAGGCCCACCACGCCCCCGCCGATGACGACCGTATCGATCGTGTCGCTCACTTCGTTGCACTCCGCGCCAAAACTGACGGGGAATTCTGCCAGCGCGGTGTCCGAGCGTCGAATGGTGCGCTAGGGGCGGGCTGAACGTGCCGCCCCTCGTGGTAAGGTGGCCGCCGTCGCAGCATGTCCGGAGATATCCAATGCCAGAGACTGGCCGAGCACTGGCCGACGAGCTCGCAACCTTGCTTCGCGGCCGCCGTTCCATCGACCTGTTCGCGCCCACGCCGGTCGCCACCAGTATCCTGCTCGAGGCGATCGAGGTGGCGCGGTGGGCGCCGAATCATCGGCTGACCGAGCCGTGGCGTTTTTATCTGCTGGGACCCGCCACGCGGGCAGCCCTGATCGAGCTCGCCGTGGAGCTCGAGACGGCGGCGAAGGGCGAGCGTGTCGGCGCGGCCCGACGCGAGCGATTAGCGGCGGTTCCCGGCTTCTTCGTGCTGACCGCGAGGCGCAGCGAGGAGCCCTTGCTCGATCGTGAGGACTACGCAGCGTGCTGTTGCGCCGCACAGAATCTGCTGCTGTACCTCTGGCACCGCGGCATTGGGACCAAGTGGACGACCGGTGGCATCACGCGCCAAGCGCGATTCTACGAGTTGCTCGGCATCGACGCGGCCAAGGAGCAAGTGGTCGGATTTTTCTGGTACGGTGTGCCCAAGGTGGTGCCCACACAGGCGCGCCGGGCCCTGGCGGACATCGTGACGGAGCGACCGTAGCACAGGAGGGTGCCGTATGCGCAACATGGCTTTCTCGAACGTCCGCGTCATCGAGCCACAGTCGGCTCGCGGCAAAGCGCGGCTCGCGCGGATACTGGAAGTGGCTGCCGAGCTGTTCCTGCGCGACGGTTACGAGCAGACTTCGATCGACGCCATTCTCGTTCGCAGCGGCGGCTCGAAAGCGACACTGTATGCCTACTTCCCGACGAAGGAGGATCTATTCCGTGCCGTCATCGACTCCGTCGTCGTCAATGGCCAGGGTCCCGAGGCGCTCGATGCCGCGGCCGACCCGCGCGTCGTCTTGACGGAGTTCGCGGCAAAGAGGCTGCGCGTGATGCTGTCGCCGCAACACCGCGCGATCCTCGGCTTGATCATTGCCGAGCGGGAGCGCTTTCCCGATCTCGCGCGGATGTATCTCACGCATGGGCCCCAACGGAGTCAGAGCTTGCTCGTGGCTCACCTAGAAGCGCTGCGCCGCAACGACTCAGTCCACGTTAACGACGTGAACGAGGCGGCGGAGTTCTTCATCGGCATGCTGAAACAGCGTTGGACGGCACAACTGCTATTCGTCGCAGCGCCGCCGCCGAGCGAGACGGCGATCCGTGAGCACGCTGCGCGTGTCGTGACTCGTTTTCTCGCGGCTTATGCCCGCCAGACTCACTAGCAGTCGCGCGTCAGAGCGGCTGACCCGGCGTGGGCGAGCCCGCCAGCCACGCCGCACCTTCCGCATTGAGCTTCGCGACCTCGGGGCCGCGCAGTCCCGGTAGACCGAGGCGCACGTTGAATCCTGCTTTGGTCTGCAGGTAGCCGAGGTGACGATAGCCCTCCGGAAATTTGGCGAGCAATGCCGCGTCGAGGGCTAACTTCGCCCCAGGCTCCACGGCGTCGAGACGGTCCTTCTCGTAGATCGGCTGGCGGCGGACGATCGCCCACCGACCCTGGCGCTTGTCGAAGAAGTCGTAGAAACGTCCCGTGCAGACGGCATCGACGATCACGCCGTCGACGCTGGCGCGCTGGTTGATCGTCATTTTGGTCTGCGCAACGGCGCGCGTCCCGGCCACGTCGCAAGTCGTGCCGCCGAGAAAATGGATGATGCTCACACCGCGCTCGAATCCAGCGCGGCGCGCCTTGAGGAACTCGGTGGCGGGGCCCTGAAACCACGTAGCGGTCATCCAGCCGTCGTCGTGCCAGACGGTGGCGAAGCGCTGCCAGTCGCCCGAATCGCTCCACAACACCCAATTGTTAATGACTTCGGCAATCGCCAGCCGGTCGAGCGATGCGTCATCCATGTCGATCAGCGAAGCATTCGACCGCCGGGTCCCGGTGCACCACCGGGCGGAGCGCCACCGGGTACGATGATCGATGAAGCCTGCTCGCGACGTAGCTCCTCGAGCCGACGCATCGTTCGCGCGAGCGCGTGTTTGGCCATTTCGCCGAACTTCGCTACGGCATCGTCGAGCGATGTGGCCTCGACCTCGAAGCTCAAGGGTAGGGCGCCCGCCGGCGTTAGCACCTGTGTTTGACCCACGTACAACACCGGTCGCGCCGTATCCGTGGCGCCCGAGGGCGTTACCGGCGTGAGCCGTTGGAGCGTGCCGACGCGGCGGTCAGTGAAGGTCTCCTCGCGATAGAGGCTGGTACTGTCCATCGCGATGTCCGCGTCGTTGAGCTCATCTGCCATGATGCGAGTCCTCTTCTGTTTGGGCCGCGGCTGTCGCGGCGAGCGGCATAGGCTAGCACTTCTCGCGAACGGCGCGCATTGGCGCCGACCAATCGAGGCGGTCGAAGCTGCCCCGTTGCCTAGCAGCGGGGTCATGGGGCTGCCATATTAGTCACCCAAAATCGTCGTTGCCCATGAGATTCACTGACGCCACACCGCTGCGAGCCCTGTTCGAACGGCGCCTGGATCGTCGCCGGCTTTTGCGCGGCAGCGTCGAGGTCGCGGCGTGGTCGCTGGCCGCGCCAACCGTCTGGCCGCAGACCCTGGAGCGGGGCTCGCTCACCTTCGCCCGCGTCACGCCGTCGCAACGCGACGCCGTGATCGTGCCCGACGGCTACGACGCGCAGGTGCTGTTGCGGTGGGGAGATCCAATGTTCGCCGGGGCGCCGGCGCTCGATCCGCTGCAGGTGGCCGCGGGTGGGCTGCTCGCGAACGATGCCGCGGCCGCACAGGAGCGCCAGTTCGGCTACAACTGCGACGGCCTCGGTTGGTTCGCGATCGACGAACGCCGCTCGCTGTTGTGCGTCAATCACGAGTTTCCACTGCCCGCGCTGCTGTTTCCGGGATGGGTCGAAGCGCGCGAACTGCGCTCACTCGGTGCGTTCGTGCGCGCGCGCCCGCGCACCGTTGCGTACATGCAAGCGGCTGTCGGGTTGAGCGTGGTCGAGCTCGAGCGCGGCGCCACCTGGCGCTACCGGGCGGATTCGCCTTTCAACCGCCGCGTCACGGCAAACACGCCGATCGAGATCACGGGTCCCGCGCGCGACCATCCGCTCGTGAATCCGCGCGGCGATGCGGTCCCCATCGTCCTTGGCACGTTCGGCAACTGCGCGGCTGGGGCTACTCCCTGGCGCACGTATCTGACGGCCGAAGAGAACGTCGACGACTACTTCGGCAACGCACGTGCATGGATCGGGGAGGACGACCAGCCACGCACCAGGTCGCAGTCAGACGCCGATCTGCTTCGCGTCCACGCGCGCTTCGGCTTCCGCCGCCGCGACAGCGCCTACCGTTGGGAGTATGCCGATAAACGTTTCGACACGGCGGCCAACCCGGCCGAGAGCCTCAAATTCGGCTGGATCGTGGAACTCGACCCGTTCGATCCACAAAGCCGGCCCAAAAAACGCACGGCGCTCGGCCGGTTCAAGCACGAAGGCGCGACGACGACGATCGCCGGCGACGGGCGTGCCGTGGTGTACATGGGTGACGATCAACACTTCGAGTATTTGTACAAGTTCGTGAGTCGCGATCGTTTCGATATGGCGCGACCCGAGGCCAACCGCGATCTACTCGAGACGGGCACGCTCTATGTGGCGCGCTTCGAGGAGGACGGTCGGGGCGAGTGGCTGCCCCTCGTTCATGGTGCTCACCCCGAGCTCACGCGCGAGCGCGGTTTCGCGTCGCAAGGCGACGTCGTGCTGCACTGCCGCGAGGCTGCGGATCGGCTCGGCGCCACGCCGCTCGATCGTCCGGAAGACGTGGCAGTCCACCCACGCAACGGCATTGTCTATGTGGCGTGCACGGAAAACGGGGCGCGCAACACCGGCATCGACACGCACGGCGGCCGTGAGCTCGATACGCGCACGGATGCGGTCAATCCGCGAGGGCCTAACTCTGCTGGCCACATTCTCGAGATCGCGGAGCAGGGTGCGGATGCGGCGGCGACGGCGTTTCGCTGGGAGATCTTCCTGCTCGCGGGTGCGCCGACCACCGAAGGGCTGTTGGCCGCTATGCCGGCGGATCACCGGGGCTCGTTGGCGGCCGATGCTACCTACTTCGGCGGCGCCGTCGAGACGAATGAGCTCAGCGCGTTCGCCAATCCCGACAATCTCGGCTTCGACCGCGACGGCAATCTGTGGATCGTGACCGACGGCACGCAACCCGGCGACAACAACGATGGCTGTTTCGTCTGTGCCACTGAGGGACCCGACCGGGGCCGCGTGCGGCAGTTCATGAGTGGTCCCTTGGGAGCCGAGGTCAGCGGCTGCACGTTCACGGCCGACGACGGCACGTTGTTCCTCACGCTCCAACATCCGGGTGAGGCGGGATCGGCCACGGCGCCCCAAAGCCACTGGCCCGATGGCGGCGCCGCGGCGCCGCGGCCGAGCGTCGTGGCCATCGAGCCGAAGGATCGAGCGCGCCGTTTCGGTAGCTGATGCGGGTCGCAGGCTCAGTCGCTGCGTGCGAGCACGTGGCTCACGACCGTCGCGCCCGTGCCGCCGATGTTCTGCGTCAGTGCGATCGCGGCGTCGGGCACCTGATTGGCGCCAGCGCGTTCGGTCAGCTGTAAGCACGCTTCCGCCATTTGGTAACAGCCGCTCGCGCCGACGGGATGACCGCGCGCCTTGAGGCCGCCGAAAGTCGCGAGCGGCAGCTCGCCGCGCAAACCAATGCGCGACTCGTCGGCGAGCTCGAGGCCCGCGCCGGGTGCGGCGAAGCCCGCCGCCTCGAGCGTGAGCACGGTCATGATCGTATACGCGTCGTGCAGCTCGAACAGATCGACGTTCGCATGGTTGATGCGCGCTTCGCGCAAGGCTTGTTGCGTGGATTGTGTGACGGCCGACAGCTGCAGGACGTCGCTGCGTCGCGCCAAAGCGAGCGGTGCCGTGGCGAGCGCCGAGCCGGCAATGCGCACGCGGCGCTCGTGCGGCAGCTCGGCGGCCAGATGCGGTGCCACGAGGACGAGTGCGGCGGAGCCGTTGCAGATCGGCGAGACGTCGAACAAGCGGATTGGGTCGGCGACGAGCCGCGATGCCATGTACCCGTCCGTGTCGAGCGGCTTGCGTAGCAAGGCGTTCGGGTTGGTCATCGCATTGCGGTGCGCCGTGATGGCGAACGACGCGAACTGCGTCGCCGTTACGCCATACTTCTGCATATAGGCACGCATCAGCGTCGCGTTCAGCGACAAGAACGTTTCGCCGCACACGCCCTCAAGCTCCCAGTCCGCCGCCGTGGCTAGTGCGCGCGTGACAGTATCACGCTCCACATGCGTCATGCGCTCCAAGCCGCAAACGACGACGACGTCGTGGGCGCCGCTCGCGACAGCCAGATAACCCATGCGCGCGGCCGCGCCACCGGAGGCACACGCGGCCTCGATCGTCACGGCTTCGATGCCGGCCAGGCCGGCGTAGTCGGCAATGAGCCCTCCGAGTTGCTGCTGGTTGGCCAGCATGCCGGCCAGCATGTTGCCCACGTACAGGGCTCCGACCGCATTCGGGGCGATTTCCGCATCCTTCAGTGCGGCCGTGACGGCGGCTGCGCCGAGATAGCGGCCGCGTACATCGTTCTGCCTGTTGACCGGTGTTTGCCCGACACCGGCGATGAAGACGTCTCTCACCCTACCTCCAGCGGCCGTTTGGCGCGGCAGCGTCGCCGCGCATGATGGCAAACGCATGCCGCGAATACCATCTGCGATCCCGATCGCCCAGCATGCCGCGAGCGTGTGACGCATCGGCTATCATGCCGAGCAGATGGCGAAGGAGCGGTTCTTTGAGCGCCAACACGCAGGTTCTCTTGGTCGGCTTTGGCAATATGGGTCAGGCGTTGGTGCGCGGCTGGCTGGCGAGGGGGCGTAGCGCCGCGACGCTGCGTATCGTCGACTCTGCTCCAGCGGCGCAAGCCGCGGCGCGCGATCTCGGTGTGGTCGCGAGCGCGCGTGTAGCCGACGCTGCGCGCGGTTTCCGCGCCGAGGTCATCGTGCTCGCGGTCAAACCAAGTCAGCTTGGCGCCGTGCTCGGTGAGTGTCGCGCGAGCGCCGCGGCCGGTAGCGTGTTTTTGTCGATTGCCGCCGGGAAGACTATCGGCCAGCTCGTCGCTGGCCTTGGGGTGGAGGCCGCGGTAGTGCGTGCGATGCCGAACACGCCCGCGGCCATTGGTGAAGGCATGACGGCGCTGGTGGCGAATGCGGCGGTGACCGCGGCGCAACGGGCGCAATGCGGCGAGCTGCTCGCGGCCGTCGGTGCCATCGCGTGGCTTGCGGAAGAACGGCACATGGACGCCGTCACCGCAGTCTCAGGTAGCGGACCTGCCTATGTGTTCTTGCTCGTCGAATGCTTGGAGCAGGCGGGTGTCGAGCTGGGTCTCGACGCCGCTCTAGCCAGGCAGCTGGCCCTCGCTACGGTCGCGGGCGCCGGTGCATACGCGGCGATAGCGGATGCGGATCCGGCGGAGCTGCGGCGTCGCGTGACGAGCCCCAACGGGACGACGCAAGCGGCGCTCGACGTGCTCATGGCGGAGCCGGGATTGCGCGAGTTGTTGGTTCGCGCCGTGCGGGCGGCGGCCGAGCGCAGCCGCGAGCTGTCCGCGGCGTAGCCGCAGAGGAGCGAAGAATGCCAGGGTACTACTTCGACGAGCTCGAGGTGGGTCGTGTCTTCAAGCACGCGATTCGCCGCACCGTGACGGAGACCGACAATGTGCTGTTCAGCACGTTGACGCACAATCCTGCGCCGCTGCACATCGACCACGAGTACATGCGCACGCAATCGGAGTTCGGTCGGCCGCTGATGAACAGCTTCTTCACGCTCGGCCTCATCGTCGGGATCTCCATCAACGACACCACGCTCGGCACCACGGTGGCCAATCTCGGCCTCGAGGACGTGCGCTTTCCGGCGCCGCTTTTCGTCGGCGACACCGTGCATGTAGAGACTGAGGTCATTGCGCTGCGGCCGAGCCAGTCGCGGCCAACCAACGGCATTCTGACGTTCGAGCACCGTGGCTATAACCAACGCGACGTGCTGATCGCCATTTGCCGGCGTGCCGTGTTGATGCTGCGCGCGCCCGTCCGCAGCTAGCGCGTCACCAGTTGTAGCGCACGCGATAGCGCACGACGGCCTCGTCATCCCGCGCGATCTGCACGGGGAACTCCACGGTGCGCGCGTCCTGCCGGTCGTAGCGATGCGAGGCCTCGACGACGTCGTTGGTCGCCCAGCGGAACAGCGTTTCACGCACGAGCACCTCGACCGCTTCCTCTTTATGGTTGCGCACGCGGATTTCGATGGTTTCCTCCATCTGTCGGGCGCGCGCGTCGACCTGGAAGTCGATCTGGCGTCGTTCGCCCACCACGTCGAAGGCCGAACCGAGCTTGACCAGCACGGTTTCGTCCTTGGGCGTGTGATCGATGATGTCCTCGCCGATGAACTCCAGCGCGTCGTCGGCGCTGTCGAGCTGCGATACGCGAATGCGGCCGGCCGGTAGCGGTGCGCCGAGCCCCACCGCTTCGCGGTTCTCGAACTCGAGGTAGACGTCGACTTTGGTATTGCTGGCTACGCCATAATCACGGTCGATGGCCGGCGCGTTGGTGGCAAAGCCGAAACCGGGCTGTGCGCCGTAGTAGACGAGCAGCTTCTTCGCCGGCACGCGCCGCACTTGTGGAAAGAGCTCGATCTGCTTGGTCGAATTGTCGGCGATCGTCGTTGCGCGGCCGAGCGTGTAGAGATGGAACTCGAAGAAACTCCGCTCGGCGAAGCCCGCCACGTCCGCGCGGGCGGCGGACACCATGACGTCGCGCATCACGGCGGGGCTCGGCTGTTCGACCCGATTGACGTCGCCTGCGATGAGCTTCAGCTTCGCGTCGGCATAGCTTGCGCCCGAGCGGTTCAGAATGCTGACCCAGGCAGCCACGTCGAGGAAGCCGTTGTTCGCGTCGCGGCCTTCGCTGAACGTGAGGTTGTAGTCCGTCCACCAGGTGATGCCGGCCGTTTGGTACGTGATGCGCGTGTTTTCCCGGCCCGTCCGTTCGGCCGCGACGTCCCACACGAGCGTCGGGCGGGTGATGAGGCCGCCCGGCAGGCTCGGGAAATGAACGTTTTGATAGTTCGTCACGGCATGGATCTCGCCGTTTTCGGAGCGCAAGACGAGCCCGCCTTGGGTGCTCAAGAGGCGACCCGTGACTTGCACGACGGCATCGCCCGCAAGCTGATCGACGCTCACGACCTGATCGATGTAGCGTTCCATGAGCTTCTCGGTGCTCACGAGATCGAACTGGAAGCTCTGCTCGATGACGCGCGTTCCGGCGGGCGCAGTCAGCGACTCGAAGGTCACGGTGGTTGGGTCGATGTACGCAGCGACGTCGGTAAAATTCAGACGATTCGTGCCGCGCTCGACGTCCACGCTGCGCTCCTGGCGAATCATGGCGTAGCCCGGCACGTTTTGACCGGTGTAGTAGTTCGGCTGGCCGGGAACCGGCCGATAGAGGTCCGGCGACACGGCACCGGGAGCGGTGGTGGAGTAGATCGTGAGCGAGGTCTCGGTCGTAGCGGTTTGTGCAACGGCGGCTGCCGCGCCACACATCGCTAGTGTGCCGAAGAGCGGCGCTAGGGCACTGCGGCTCGGCTTTGAGACTCGGGTCTCCATTGGGCCTCCAATCGATGTCGTTGCGATGCGGCTCGTTCAGGCTACCGCAGAACACGGGGCGAACAAAAACAGAACGAGCCCCTCGAGGGGGGGCTCGTTCCGTCGCGTTGCTGGAAGCGCCTACTGCGCGGCGAAGTACATCGCGACGTGGTGCGCCACGACGCTGTTCGTGCCTTCGTCGTAGCTGCCGCTCGCCGTTAGCGACACGGCTGCTTTGCCGGCCGCCAAGCGGGCGGCCACTTCGGCCGTGAAGTCGGCGAAGCTCGTGAACAGTTGGATGTCGCTGCCAGCCGCCACACCGAACAACACGCGGCCCGGGGCCGGGACAATCGTGGGCGTAGCCGGGAGGCCGAGCAGATCGACGCGGCGCATACCCACCATGAGCACGTGCCGCTCGCCGATGTTGGGGTTACCGAGGTCGAGCACGAGGCCGGTGTTCCCGATGCTGAGGAACGGTGCCGTCGTGCCGGTGACGCCCCAGCCGATGCCAAGCAACGCGGGCAGATCGCCATAGTCGATGACGGTGCGGCCTTCGAAGTCGGGCGGCGCAGCGCCGAACGGCGTGACGAAGCCGAGCACCTTGGCCGCTTCGCCGGCCGAAAGTGTGCTTACTGCCAGCGTTCCGGTGGTGATTTCGTAGTCGCTCGGATCGGCGTCCACGCCTGCCGTGACGCCCGTCCCGCTGAAATCGAACATTTCGATACCGAGTCGATCGATCGCGCGCAGGTCGAGATTGAGCTGACCGGCGACGATGCCTTCGACCGTGCCGCGGAGCAGCGTCGGCAGGAGACGAACGCGGCCGTGGGTGGCGTCGAGGACCGGCGGCGTGGTGGTCGAAGCCGCCTCGGTGAACGAGCCGAACGCCACGATGTGCTGGCCGATAGAGATGACTCTGGAGTCGAGCGTTTCGCCCCGTATGCCGGCCTTCAGGACCGCAGTATCGGGTCCCACATCGACGCGCACGGTCCGGTGCAGGCGCGCGTCGTGGTTGCGGCGGACGGCGTAGGCACCTTTGACGGTGAGTTGATTACCGGTGCGCGAGACGACATTGCCGTGCACGGCGTCGATTCGTTCGCCGCTGACACTGTCACCCGCTTGGACGATCTCGGCGGTGAACGTGCGGTCGCGGACGGCCAAGGAGCCGAACGCCACGGTCATGGTACCGGTCGGTTGCTGCGCGAGCGCCGTGAGACCAGCCGCGCCCACTGCAGCGACGCCATTGATCTCGAACATTGTGGCGCTCGTCGTGTGCACGGCGACGCGGCCATGATTACCGTCTGGCCGGAACCACGGGCGAACGTCGATCGTATAGGTGCTGGCGGCGACGTCCGTCGCGACGAGCGTGCCACGCAGGCGCAGGTCAAGGTCGCTGATGGGCTCGACGTCGGCAACGACGTAGGGGCGGGCCGTGACGACCGGCGGGGAGCGTGTGACATCCACCTCGTGCGACGCGGCGAGATCGAAATCGATGGCCAGGAAGCTGGTGCGGCCTCGCGTGATGACGAGATGGTTGCGCTCCGCGAGCCTGATCTCGAGCTCCGTGACGCCGAGTGGGGCGCCGTTCGCGTCGACAACCGTGGCAGCGACGACATCGCCGCCCACCTGGACGAACACTTCGGCGTTCGAGTAATCGAGTCGGATCGTGCCACCGACGATGTCGCCGGGCGCCAGTGTGGCGACGGCCAAGAGGTCTGCGAGATCCGTGAGCTGCGCGAAGTCGATACGTGTGGCGGCCGGCAGGGTCTCGATCGAAGCCCCATTGAGCCGCTTGAGCGTGACCGAAAGGACGTCGACCGAATAGCTGACGAAGTCGCCATCCGCGTCGGTCAGGCCGATCAGCACGGTGCCCGAGTTCGCGTCGGTCGTCGCTGTTGCACCGCCGCTGTCGCCGGAGCCGCCGCAACCTACGAGCGTCAGCGCCGCTAGGGCAACCGCAAACAGACACCGCAGTCGGGCGGGCGCCCATTTTTCCAGCATTCCCTTCATGACCAAGCTCCTTGGCAATAGGTATCCTCGGTGAGCAACAACGCATGCTAGGTTAACTGGTTGACGAGGGTTCGATGAATGTCGCCCCCGGGCGACCGTTTCGTGAACGCCTCGCTTGTATTCCTATGCATTGGTGTCAGAATGCAACGAACTGGGCTATGCCGAGATCAATCAAGAGGTTGCGCTACTAAATGAGTGCCCGGATACAGGACGGGACGAGCGCCACTGAGAACAATAAGGTGCCGGAACCCACCATAGAGCGGCCAGTGCGACGATCGCCGAACAATGCGCGCGAGCCTGGGCTCGATCTCACGTGCACCATGGTTGCGGTCGACTTCCAGGGCATTTCCCTCGATAACGCTAAGGAACGCATCCTCGCTGGTCTAAAGAGTTTGACCGATGCATGCGGTGCGGATGCCGTATTCGTGGCGCTCGTCGACGAGGACGGCAACAAATTCGAAACGGTCTACGCCGGTCGGTCCACGTTCTCGGCGTGCAATCCTGACGTCCTACAGGGTCGCGAGCGCGACGAGCTACCCTGGCTTAAGACGCGTCTCGAGCACCTGCGCTTGCTCGAAATCAAGGACACCGCGGAGCCGGCAGCGGGGCAGGAGCAAGATGCAGAGTGCCTAGCGAATCTCAATGTTGGCGCGTTGCTCGTCGTCGGCTTCGATATTCGCGGTCGCTTCGGCGGCCTGCTCGGCGTGTGCAGTGCAACGCCAAATCCAGAGTGGACGGCTGATTTGCAGATCGCCCTCAAGCTCGTTGGCGCGAGTTGCGCTAGCGGCTTGGAACGCATCGAGCTGCAGGAAGACCTGCTCACGGTCCAAGAACGCGATCGACTCGTGACGAATACCGCCAACGACGGACTATGGGATTACGACGTCCGCGACAACTCCATGTACTTCTCGCCGCGTTGGCGCGCGATGCTCGGCTACGCGGACGATGCCCATGTGCCGGAGTGGCGTCTGCTCGTTCACCCGGACGATATGGCTCAGGTCCAGATCCAGTTGCGCGATCACCTCGAGGGGCGTATCGACTTGTTCGAGAGCGTGCATCGAATGCGGCACGCGAGCGGCGAATGGCGTTGGATTCAAAGCCGCGTCAAGGGTCGGGTGGACGACAATGGTAGGCTGAAGCGCCTCGTGGGTGTGGAGACCGACATCACCGAGCGCAAGCTGTATGAAGAAGCGTTGTTCCGCGAGAAGGAAAGCGCCCAGATCACCCTGCAATCGATCGGCGATGGCGTCGTGACCACGGATGCCGACGCGCGCGTGCAGTATCTCAATCCGGTGGCGTCGGAGCTCACCGGGTGGAAGCTCGACGACGGGGTTGGCCGCGTCATCGACGAGATCTTTCGCGGTTTTCACGAGGAGACCTGCGAGCCCATCGAGAATCCCGTGGCCGTGGCCATGCGGCGTAACCGCTCGATCAAGTCGGTGCGCCCGGCGTTGTTGATTCGCCGCGATGGCAACGAGCTTTACATCGAGAGCACGGCGGCGCCGATTCGCGATGCGCTCGGCAACGTGACGGGCGGCGTGCTCGTGTTCCACGACGTCAGCGAGTCGCGCGAGCTCAACCGCCGACTCAGCTACGCTGCGAGCCACGACATCCTCACCGAGCTCGTCAATCGGCGCGAGTTCGAGCAGCGTCTCGAGCGGGCGTTGAAGAGCGCGAGGGCTCGCGAGACCTCGTATGCCGTCCTGTATCTCGATCTCGATCAGTTCAAGATCGTGAACGACGCCTGCGGTCACAACGCCGGCGATGCCTTGCTCAAGCAGATCGGCGCGCTACTCAAATCGAAGATTCGCTGGCGCGACACGCTCGCGCGACTCGGTGGCGACGAGTTCGGCGTGTTGCTCGAGAGCTGCACGATGGACGAAGCGTTGCGGACTGCCGAGAACCTCCGCGAGAACATCAGCGACTTTCGCTTCGTCTGGGACGATCGCACCTTCCGCCTCGGCGTCAGCGTCGGTGTCGTGCCGATCACGCAGGCGACGGACGATGTGGCGTCGTTGCTGTCGGCGGCGGACAGCGCCTGCGCGGCGGCCAAGGATGCCGGGCGCAACCGCGTCTATAACTATCAAGAAAACGACATCGATCTGATGAAGCGGCGGAAGGAGATGCAGTGGGCCGCACGCATCAGCAACGCGCTCGACGAGAACCGCTTCGAGCTGTTTCGGCAGACCATTCAGCCGCTGCAGGCGAATGCCGAGACCGGCGCACACTACGAGCTGCTGATTCGCATGCGCGATGAGACCGGGCAGCTGATAGCGCCAGGACTGTTCATCGCGGCGGCCGAGCGCTATGGGTTGATGACCGCGATCGATCGCTGGGTCATCGCGCAGGCCTTCACGTGGTTGGTGTCGGAGGCCGATGAGCGCGAGCGCTTGGCGTTGTGCTCGATCAATCTGTCGGGGCAGAGCCTGACCGACGAGAAATTCTTGCCGTTCGTCATCGAACAGTTTCAGAAGAGCGGGCTGAGTGGCTCGTGCATCTGCTTCGAGATCACGGAGACGGCGGCGATCGCGAGCTACTCGCAGGCCAACCGGTTCATTCACGCGCTGAAGGAGCTCGGCTGCCGTTTCGCACTCGACGATTTCGGCACGGGCCTATCGTCGTTCGGTTACCTCAAGCATTTCCCCGTCGATTTTCTCAAGATCGACGGCAGCTTCGTCAAAGAGATTCTGCACGATCCCATCGACCGCGAGATGGTGCGCTCGATCAACGAGATCGGGCACCTCACCGGCAAGCAAACGATCGCGGAGTTCGCCGAGAACACCGAGATCATCACGATGCTGCGCGGTATGGGCATCGACTACGCGCAAGGCTACGGCGTGTCCGAGCCGAAACGCCTCCTCGAAGCCGCTGTCGCGTAAGTCGCGCTACGCGCATCGCACTCTCGTGCGCTGTCGCTGGGCGTCACTGCACTCCTGCTGTCTTCGGCTGCGCATCACACGTTCGTCCTGGGAGCGTCGGCGCCATGGATGGCGCCGCCGGAGCCTCCAGGGATGGATTCACGGCGTTCCCAGGATGAGCGTGTGATGCGCAGCCGAAGACAGCAGAATCGCTAGACGAAGCGCATCGAGAAGTCGACGGCACGGACGTGCTTCGTGATGGCGCCGATCGAGATGAAGTCGACGCCCGTCGCAGCGACGGCGCGCAGCGTTTCGGTGCTGACACTCCCGGAGGCTTCGAGCGTCTGGCGCTTGCCGCCGTGGGCGTTGCGGAGCTGGACGGCTTCGCGCATCGCATCCAGAGAAAAGTCATCGAGCATGATGCGGTCGGCGTCGGTCTCGAGCGCCTCGGCGAGCTGCGCGAGCGTCTCGACTTCCACTTCGATCATGACGTGCGGCGAATTGCGCCGCGCGACCCGTACGGCTTCGGGCAAGCTGCCGACCGCGGCGATGTGGTTTTCTTTGATGAGAACCGCGTCGAAGAGTCCGAGCCGGTGATTAGTGCCGCCGCCGCAGCGCACCGCGTACTTCTGCGCTTGGCGCAAGCCCGGCAGCGTCTTGCGTGTGTCGAGCACCCGTGTGTGCATGCCGAGGAGCAGGTCCGCGCACGCTCGCGTGGCCGTGGCTGTGCCCGATAGCGTTTGCAGAAAGTTCAACGCCGTACGCTCGCCAGTCACGAGGCTGCGCGCCGGGCCGCGTAGCTCGCAGACGATCGTGTCCGCCGCGACTCGTTCACCATCGCGTGCACGCCAGCTGACGGTTACGTCCCGGTCGATTTGGCGAAATGTCTCGTCGAACCATGCGGTGCCGCAGAGCGTGGCCGCTTCGCGTGCCAACACGCGAGCCGTGCCCGGCGTGCGCGCGTCGATCAATGCGGCGGTCAGGTCGCCGCTGCCGAGATCCTCCGCGATGGCTTGCGCGACGACTGTGCCGATGTCGTTGGGCAGAGTCGGTGGCGGCATGATGGTGTGGGCCTAAACGAACAGGACCCGGAAGTTCAAGACTTGCCGGGTCCTGTGGTGAAGCAGCGGCGGCTTAGAGGATGAAGCCGCCGTGGCCGAAGCCAACCATGCTCATGAGCATGGGGATCGACAGCACCGTGTTCGCCCGCGACGCGAGGAATGCGACCCGGCGAGCTTTGGCGATTTGATCTGCCGTGGCTTCGACCAAACCGAGCACCTTCTTTTGGTTCGGCCAGATGAAGACCCAGACGTTGAATAACATGATCGTGCCTAACCAGGCGCCTACGCCAATGGTAAAAGCACCGCCCGAGAGGGTGAACGCATCTGCAAGCAGGCCGGTTCGCCAGAGATAGGTCGCGCCCGTGAGCCATGTCACGACGGCGGCCCAGCGAAACCATAGCAGCGCGCGGGGGGCAACATACTTACCGATGGCCGCGCCGCCAGGGCCGCCTTGGTCGGCGGCTGCGGCTGCAAGGGCCGGAATCTGCACGAAATTGAAGTAGTAGAGCAAGCCGATCCAGGTGACGCCGGCGAGCACATGCAACCACATGATCATGCTTTGCTCGTTCGGTTGGACCCCAGCCGAGATTAACGCGATCACGATCGCGAGGATGACTCCGGCACCAATGGTGCCCTTGATGGTACTCAGTGGGTTCATTTGACCTCCCGTGGCAGATGCTGGCGTATTTAGAGTTGTAATTGCTTCGACTCGGGGCTTGCCCCGGCTCGAAGAGTAAAGAAGAATAGGTGAGACACCGATGCAGTTCAACGATTGCGCCCGGAATTGGCTCTTGACTTTGCCGACGGGCCTGCGCGGTTGTCCCTTGGAGGAGCCGAAATCATGGACGTGAACGAACGTATCAAGAAGCAACTCGACAGCTATCCTGTGCTGCTCTACATGAAGGGCACTCCGGACTTCCCGCAATGCGGTTTTTCCGCCAAAACCGTAAGCGTGTTACGCGCAGAGGGCGCCAAGTTCGCTTTCATCAACATCTTCGAGGATCCCGAGATTCGCGAGGGTTTGAAGGCGTACTCGAACTGGCCCACCTTCCCGCAGCTGTACGTCAACGGCGAGCTGGTCGGCGGCTGCGATATCGCAGTGGAGCTCCATCAGTCGGGCGAATTGAAGGCGATCCTCGAAAGCGCCCAGGCCGCCGCGCCGTCGAAGTAAGGCGGGTCAGCTCTCGTAGACTGTGCGGAACCGATTCACGACGGTGCAGAAGATCTGCGCCGTCATCTGTGCGTCGTACAGCGCCGAGTGCGCTTGCGCATCGTCCCACGGCAGACCAGCGGCCACGACGGCTCGGCTCAAGACGGTTTGGCCGAAAGCCACGCCGCCGAGCGTCGCCGTGTCGAAGCTCGAGAACGGGTGAAACGGGTTGCGCTTGATGCCGGTCCGCTCCGCGGCGGCGTTCACGAACTGCAGATCGAAGAACGAGTTGTGGCCAACCAGGATGGCGCGGTTGCAGCCTGCCTGTTTGAGCTCCTTGCGCACTTCTTGAAACAACGCGCGTAACGCATCGCCTTCCTCGATCGCCGGGCGCAAGGGATGAAACGGATCGATGCCCGTGACCTGCAGCGACGCGGGATCGAGGCGTGAGCCCTCGAACGGCTTCACGATGTAGCGATGATGATCGCTGAGCCCGAGATTGCCGGCGGCGTCGAAGCGTACGAACACCGCTGCCAGCTCGAGCAGCGCATCGGTCGCGCAATTGAAGCCGCCGGTCTCGACGTCGATGATGACGGGTAGGAAGCCACGAAAGCGCTTGGCGATCGCCGTTGGCACATCGCCCGGCGTGTCGTTTTGTTCCGCGGTGCTCACGCGGCTAGCCGTTTGGCGAGGTCGTCGGGTCCCGCAAACTGTCGTTGCAGCAGCTCGATCGTGAGACGCACGCCGAAGCCCGTGATCTCCGTCGGTATGTGGGCCAGGCCGCCCTTGTGCTGGCCAGCGCTCAAGTCGACGTGGATCCACGGAATGGCCGGCGGCACGAAGCGGTTCAAGAAGCGCGCCGCTAGGATATGGTCGCCGGCGTTCTCCGCGCTGCACTGCTTGATGTCGGCCACGTCGCTTTTCAGCAGCTCGTCGAAATCCTCGTCCATCGGGAACGGCCAGATACGCTCGCCGCTCGCGGCACCGGCGTCCACGAGCAGCTGATTGGCGGCCGGGCGGTTCGAGAACGCGCCTGAGTAGCGTTCCGTGACGGCCGTGACGCAGGCCGAGGTCAACGTTGCATAGTCGACGATGAGTCGCGGCGCCTCGCGCGCGGCGAGTGCGAGCGTATCGGCGAGCACCATACGCCCCTCGGCATCCGTGTGAATGACTTGGATCGTGGTGCCATTTACGGCGCGCACCAAGTCCTGCGACGTGTAGGAGTTGGCCGCCATACGGTTCTCGCTGATGGCGAGCCATGCATCGATGCCATACGGCACGCGCATCTCGGCGAGCGCGAGCAGCGTGCCGAGTGCGACGGCGCTGCCTTGCATGTCCGTGTGCATGTCGAGCATACCGTGAAACGATTTCAGGTTGGTGCCGCCGGTGTCGAACAGCACGCCCTTGCCGACGAGCGCGAGTGCCGGACCGGAGTCGCGCCTCGGCCGGTACTTGAGATGCAGAATACCGGCGTCGCGGGTGGCATTGCCTCGCGCGACAGCCAGGAAGGCGCCGGCGCCGAGCTTCTCAAGCGCCGCTTCGCCGAGAAAACGGCAGCGAATGTCGCGAGGAGCGGCGAGGCGCTCGACCGCATCGCGATAGCCCGCAGCTGTCAGCACGTTCGGCGGCAGCGCGGTGAACCAGCGGGCGACGTTGTTACCGAGTGCTTGCGCTCGGCCGGCGTCGAGATCGAGACGTGCATGCGTGAGGTGCAGCCGCAACATCCGTAACCGTGGCGACGAGATCTTCGTGCTCTTGAACGTCGGTAGCGAGAAGGCCGCGGCATGGGCCGCAGCGACCAGGCTGTTCGCGGCGAGTTGCTCGGCGGCGGCATCGAGACCCACCAAGTAGACGCCGAGCGTGCCGGGTTTATCGCGCAGGCATTCGCGCATGATCTTACCGGCCCACGTGAGGGCCGCGAACGCCGACGACTTCGAGAACGATGCCACCGTGAGGCCGGTAGAGCGCGCATTGGCGCCACGCGAGTGCGCCACGTCGCCACCGTGCTTACGGGCGCGTGCCAGCAGCTCGGCCAGCTGTTTGCCCTGCGGCAATTTGTCGAGCGCCTTCGACGCGGAACCCTTCGCCACCGCTATCAAGAAATGGTCGCAGCGGTCGATCGAAGAACGACTCGGAGTGCTGACACTCTGCGTGGTCGCAAGGGGCGAAAAATCCGTTAGTTCGATCATCAGATCATCATCGACAGCCGGGTCACTTCGACCGGGCTCTTACCTTGACCGCCTTTCTGCAAACCCCGATCATAGCGCCGCTGGGGCGGGGGTCGGCGGGCTCGGTGGCTCGGTTCGCATCCTAGCAGGATTTCGCGCGAGCAGTCGCGCAAGTCGAAGTCGGCCACCGCGTAATGGAGTACAGTGTCTCATGGCGACCGCAAGACCATTGCCGCTGATCGCTTTGCGCGGCGACGATTTCGACCCGGAAGAGACGCAAGATTGGCTCGAGTCGATCGACTCGGTGCTGCGAGTGCACGGCGCGGAGCGCGCGCATTTTCTGCTCGAGTGCATGATCGACCACGCGCGCCGCTCCGGCGCGTACCTGCCGTACAGCCCGAACACCGCTTACCTCAACACCATTCCTGTCGGACAGCAGGCCGAGTATCCGGGCGATCGTGCCATGGAGCGCCGCATCGAGGCCTATATCCGCTGGAATGCGATGGCGATGGTCGTGCATGCGAACCGCAAGAGCTCGGAGTACGGCGGGCACATTGCGAGCTACGCTTCCTCGGCCACTTTGTACGAAATCGGCTTCAATCATTTCTGGCGTGCGCCCACGGCGGAGCACGGCGGCGACCTCGTGTTCTTCCAGGGACATTCATCCCCAGGCATCTACGCACGCGCTTTTCTGGAAGGTCGGCTGAACGAGCGCAACCTCGATCACTTCCGCCAGGAAGTCGTTGGGCCAGGCATTGGCTTGTCGTCGTATCCGCATCCTTGGCTGATGCCGGAGTTCTGGCAGTTCCCGACAGTGTCCATGGGACTCGGGCCGATGATGGCGATCTATCAGGCGCGTTTCATGCGCTACATGGAGCACCGCGGCATCATCCCCGCGCAGGATCGCAAGGTCTGGTGTTTCCTCGGCGACGGAGAGACCGACGAGCCTGAATCGATGGGCGCGATCACGATGCCCGTGCGCGAGCGCCTCGACAACTTGATCTTCGTCATCAACTGCAACCTACAGCGGTTGGATGGACCGGTGCGCGGTAACGGCAAGATCATCCAGGAGCTCGAGGCCGCCTATCTGGGCGCCGGTTGGAACGTCCTCAAAGTGATCTGGGGCTCGCGCTGGGATCCGCTGCTCGCCCGTGACCAAAGCGGCGTGCTGCGCAAGGTCATGGAGGAGTGCGTCGACGGCGAGTACCAGGCGTTCAAAGCCAAGGGGGGCGCTTACACGCGCGAGCACTTCTTCGGCCGCCACCCGGAGCTCAAGGCGATGGTGGCGCATTTGTCCGACGAAGATATCTGGCACCTGAATCGTGGTGGCCACGATCCCGTGAAGGTGTACGCGGCGTACGCCCAGGCGGTGCAGCATCAGGGGCGGCCGACCGTGATTCTCGCCAAGACCGTCAAGGGTTACGGTATGGGCGAGGCGGGTGAAGGGCAGAACATCACCCACCAGAAGAAGAAGCTCGACGACGACGATCTGAAGACATTCCGCGATCGCTTCCACGTGCCGATTTCCGACGAAGATCTCGCGCGCGTTGCGTATTACAAGCCCGCGGAAGACAGCGAGGAGATGCGGTATCTCAAGAGTCGCCGGGCCAGGCTCGGCGGTTCCTATCCGGTGCGGCGCGTTCGCGCCGAGCCGTTGCAGGTGCCCGATCTCGAGTTCTTCCGCGGCCAGCTCGAGGGCAGCGGCGATCGCGAGTTCTCCACGACGATGGCATTCGTGCGAATCCTGACGGCGCTCCTGCGCGACAAGGACATCGGTTCGCGGATCGTGCCGATCGTACCCGACGAGGCGCGGACGTTCGGCATGGAAGGCCTGTTCCGCCAGGTGGGCATCTATTCGTCCTTGGGGCAGCTCTACACGCCGCAAGATGCGGACCAGCTCACCTACTACCGCGAGGACAAGCAGGGACAGATTCTCGAGGAAGGCATCAACGAGGGCGGCGCGTACTGCTCGTGGATCGCCGCCGGCACGTCGTATGCCAACCACGGCGTGCAGATGGTTCCCTTCTATATCTACTACTCGATGTTCGGCTTTCAGCGTATCGGCGACTTCGCTTGGGCCGGCGGCGACATGCAGGCCCGCGGCTTCCTCATGGGCGGCACGGCCGGCCGCACGACGCTCGCGGGCGAGGGGCTACAGCATCAGGATGGCCACAGCCAGCTCGTGGCGACGACGATCCCGAATTGTCGCGCCTACGATCCATGTTTCAACTACGAGCTTGCCGTCATCATCCAGGACGGTCTGCGGCGCATGTGCGTCGAGCAAGAGAACGTTTTCTATTACATCACCTGCATGAACGAGAACTACGCGCACCCGGCGCTGCCGGCGGGTGCGGAGGCCGGCATCTTGCGCGGCATGTACCCGCTGCGGACGGGCGGTAAGGGCAAGGTTCGCGTTCAGCTGCTCGGCTCCGGGACTATTCTGCGCGAGGTGCTGGCCGCCGCCGATCTACTGCACGAGCGCTACAGTATTCCGGCCGACGTCTGGAGCGTCACGAGTTTCAGCGAGTTGCGTCGCGAGGCGCTCGACGTCGAGCGTTGGAACTCGCGGCACCCGGAAGAGGCGCCGCGTACGAGCTATGTTTCGACGTGCTTCGCCAAAGTGTCCGGGCCGTTCGTGGCGGCGACGGATTATATGAAGCTCGTGTCCGACCAGATTCGCCAGTGGGTGCCGGGCCGCTACGTTGTGCTCGGCACGGACGGATTCGGGCGTAGCGACGGTCGCGAAGCGCTGCGCCAGCATTTCGAGGTCGATCGCAAATCGATTGCTGCCGCCGCGCTCAAGGCGCTCGCCGACGAGGGCGGCATCGACCTCCGGACGGTGGCCGCTGCCATAGCCGAGCTCGGCCTCGATCCCGACAAACCGAACCCCGTCACTCAGTAAGGTTACTCAAGACCCTGCCCGTGGAAGTCGTCGTACCCGATCTTGGTGACTTTGCCGACGTAGAGATCATCGAGGTTCTCGTCAAGCCCGGCGACGCGGTCACAGCTGAGCAGGGACTCGTCACGCTGGAGACCGAGAAGGCGACGATGGATATTCCGTCGCCCGCGGCCGGCCGCATCGGCGAGCTCAAAGTCAAAGTCGGCGATCGTGTGTCCACCGGCACCGTCATTGCCGTGTTGCAAACGGCCGCGGCACCGGCAGCCGAAATCGCTGCGCGGTCCGACGAGGAGCGCGCGAGCTCGCCGCCCGGAGTGGCTCGAGACGCTGTCGAGACGACTGTGTCTGCGGCGCCGTCTGGGCCGCGCACCGTGGTCGTGCCGGATCTCGGTGATTTTGCCGAAGTCGAAATCATCGACATTCTCGTCAAGGTCGGCGATGAAGTTCAGGCGGAGCAGGGGCTAGTCACGCTTGAGACCGAGAAGGCGAGCATGGACGTGCCGGCGCCCGAAGCCGGGCGCGTCGTCGAAATCAACGTGGCGGTCGGCGCCAAGGTGTCGACTGGCGACGCGGTGCTCGTGTTGCAGCCAAGTGGTAGCGCGCCCGCCGTTGTGGTCGCGCGCGCGCCTGCGTCCACGAGCCCGTTGGTCGAGCCCGCCCTAACGCCCGCGCCTGCGGTTGCGGCCGCGAAGGCGCCGCCTGCGCGTCCTGCAGCTGGACCGAGCGCGGTGGCGGCAGCGCCCACGACGTTCGGTGAGGCGCACGCGAGCCCCTCCGTCCGCAGGTTGGCACGCGAGCTCGGCGTCGACCTCGGGCGCGTGCGCGGCTCGGGCACGAAGGGCCGCGCGACGGCGGACGACGTCAAGGCCTTCGTCAAAGAGATCATGCTGGGCGGCGTCGGCGGTGGCAGCGCGCTGCCAGCGGTCCCCACCGTCGATTTCGCCAAGTACGGCCGCATCGAAACGGAGCCGTTGTCGCGCATTCAGAAGATCTCCGGTCCGCGTCTGCATGCGAGTTGGGTCAATATCCCGCATGTCACGCAGCACGACGAAGCCGACATCACGGAGCTCGAGGAACGGCGCGTCGCGCTCAAAGGCCAGGCGCAGCAGCGCGGCATCAAGCTCACGCCCCTGGCGTTCATCGTGCGCGCGTGCGCTTTGGCGTTGGCGGAGATGCCGCTGTTCAAATCCTCCCTCGCCCCCGACGGCGAGCACCTTGTCCTCAAGCACTACACCCATATTGGGTTTGCCGCGGATACGCCGAACGGTTTGGTGGTGCCCGTCATTCGCGATGCCGACAAGAAAGATCTCTACGAGATCGCCAAGGCGTTGGCGGAGCTCAGCGAGCGTGCGCGCATCGGCAAGTTGCAGGCCGATGACATTCAGGGCGGAGTATTCACCGTGTCGAGCCTGGGCGGCATTGGCGGGCGGTTCTTCACGCCGATCATCAACGCTCCCGAGGTCGCGATTCTCGGTGTGTCGCGCAGCGCGTGGCAACCCGTTTACCGCGATCACGCATTCGTACCGCGCCAGTTGCTGCCTCTGTCGTTGTCCTATGACCACCGCGTGATCGACGGAGCGAAGGCCGTGCGCTTCACCACGAGGCTCGGTGAAATCCTCGCGAACCCCACGCAGCTCGTGGAGGCGATTCCGTGAGCACCGTCGAAGTGCGGATCCCCGAGCTCGGGGACTTCGCCGCCGTCGACGTCATCGACGTGTATGTCAAACCTGGCGATCGTATCGCTGCAGAAGACCCACTCGTCACGCTCGAGACCGACAAGGCCACGATGGACGTGCCCGCACCGCAGGCCGGCACGGTGTTGTCCGTGGCGATCAGGAAGGGCGACAAGGTGGCTGCGGGCGCACTGGTTCTCACGCTCGACGCCGCGGACACGGTAGCGGCGACCAACGCGCCGCCCGCTGGCAAGGCCGCGCCGGCCGCCGCGGCCGCGGCGCTGCGACCCCCACCGAGCGCTGCTGGGGGGGCGACACCGGCGGCGCCTACGCGTGCAGAGCCAGAGACCACGACTGCCACGCCTCCGGGCGGCCCCAAGCTCGTTGTCATCGGCGCGGGTCCGGGCGGTTACACGGCGGCGTTTCGTGCGGCCGATTTGGGGCTCGAAGTGACGCTTGTCGAGCGCTGGCCGACGCTCGGCGGCGTTTGCTTGAATGTCGGGTGCATTCCGTCGAAGGCGTTGTTGCACGCCGCGCGTGTCATCGAGGAAGCCAAGGAGATGGGCGCGCACGGCATCAAGTTCGCGGCGCCGCAGATCGATGCTTTGGGCTTGCGCAACTGGAAGAACAGCGTGGTGCGCCAGCTGACGGGCGGCCTCGACACGCTTGCCAAGCAACGTAAGGTGCGTGTGGTGCGCGGTACGGCGCGTTTTACCGGCCCGCGGCAACTCGAGGTCGAGCGTGACAATGGCCCCGAGTTGCTCGACTTCGATCAGTGCATCATCGCAGCCGGCAGCGAGCCAACGGTACTGCCGGGGCTGCCGAACGACCCGCGCATCATCGATTCCACCGGAGCGCTCGAGTTGACCGAGTTGCCCGAGCGCATGCTCGTCGTGGGCGGCGGCATCATCGGTCTCGAGATGGCCACGGTGTACGACGCACTTGGCGTGAAGGTCTCCGTCGTCGAGCTGACCAAAACGCTGATCCCGGGTTGCGACCGTGATCTCGTCAAGCCGCTCGAGAAACGCATCGCGGCGCGTTACGAGGCCATCATGCTCGGCACGCGCGTCGTGAAGATGGAAGCGGGTCCTAGCGGTATCACGGTGCATTTCGACGGCGATCAAGCGCCGGCGACGCCGCAAGTTTTCGGTCGCGTGCTCGTGGCCGTGGGGCGTAGCGCGAACGGTCGAAAGATCGCGGCCGAGCGGGCCGGCGTCGAAGTCAACGAGCGTGGCTTGATCGCGGTCGACAAACAGCAGCGCACCAACGTGCCGCACATCTTTGCGATCGGCGACGTCGTCGGCCAGCCGATGCTGGCCCACAAAGCGAGTCACGAGGGTAAGGTCGCGGCGGAGGTCGCTGCGGGGCAAAAGAGCTTCTTCGACGCGCGCGTCGTGCCCGCCGTCGCTTACACGGACCCCGAGGTCGCGTGGGTGGGGCTCACTGAGGACGAAGCCAAAGCTCGCGGCATCGCCTACGAAAAGGGTGCCTTCCCTTGGGTGGCTAGCGCGCGCTCGTTGACGCTCGGACGCAGCGACGGACTCACGAAGTTGCTGTTCGACGGCGGCACAGGCCGTCTGCTCGGCGCCGGTATCGTCGGCGTCAACGCCGGGGATCTAATCGCCGAAGCCGCGCTTGCCATCGAGATGGGGGCCGACGCGGCCGACGTGGGGCTCACGGTGCATCCGCATCCGACGTTGTCCGAGACTCTGTCCTTTGCCGCAGAAGCGGCCGAAGGCACGATCACCGACCTCTACATCCCGAAGAAACGACACTGACCTCACGGGGCGACCGGCGGTGCGTCGGGCGACTGGCGTGTCGCGTCGATCTCCGCCGGGCTGCCTTTATCGAAGACCACTCGCCATACGCCGGGTGCCTCCTGCCTCCAGATCGAATTGAACCGTGCGGTGACCGTGCCGCTCGCGTCTCGGACGAGACCGGTGCTCAAGGCGAGTGTGGCGGAGTCGAGGACCTCGACCGCATCGGGTTCCCAGGAGAACGGCGGAGTCTCGCCGGCAAAGAGCGGTGCCCATCCTTCGAGGACCTGCCGTTTGCCGCGCAGCGGCGTCGGGCCGCCGAAGAACACCGCTTCTTCCGAAAGGAACTCGGCGAATGCCTCAAGGTCCCGCCGAGCCATCGTGGCGGCGAACGCTCGCTCGGCGGCAAACACGGCCTCGTTGACCGCGGGGCTTACAGCGGGCTCTGGAGCGGGTGCGCAGCCCAGAAACGCGCCGAGAATGGCGACGACCAAAATCAGCCGAATCTTCATGGCCGCCGCAACCGGGCGAGCTCGAGTTCCGCGGCGTGCGCAAGAATCGCCTTAGCTTCTCGCTGCATTTGCTCGACCATCAGAGAGTAGTCGCACACGCGATCCGCAAGACCGCGTTGCTCAGTCCAGTCGGCGACTCTAGAAACAGGTCGTTCCGATACTCGCACAACACGTCCGCCGAAAGGAAGCGCGGCGCCTGGCTATCCGGCCGTCTTGTCCGGATACTCGCAAAGATCGGCGATGAAGCACCGCGCGCAGTCCGGCTTCCGCGCTTTGCAGACGTAACGCCCATGCAGGATCAGCCAGTGATGCGCGTGGTGCTTGAATTCGTCTGGGGTTGCGCGCACGAGCGCGTCCTCGACGGCGCGCACGTTCGGGCCCGGTGCGAGCCCGGTGCGGTTCGCGACGCGAAAGATGTGCGTGTCGACGGCGATCGTCGGCTGGCCGAAGGCCGTGTTGAGGATGACGTTCGCCGTCTTGCGGCCGACGCCGGGTAACGCCTCGAGCGCCTCGCGCTCGCGTGGCACTTGGCCGCCGTGCTCGGCGACGAGCGCGGCGCAGGTCTTCAGGAGGTTCTTCGCCTTGCTGTTGAACAGGCCGATCGTCTTGATGTAGCTCTTCAAGCCGTCTTCGCCGAGCGCCAGGATCGCGGCGGGCGTGTTCGCTTGGGCAAACAGTTTCGTCGTGGCCTTGTTGACGCTGACGTCCGTCGCTTGTGCCGACAGCACGACAGCCACGAGGAGCTCAAAGGGCGTCGAGTAGACGAGCTCCGTGGCAGGCGCCGGATTGGCGCGCGCAAACCGCTCGTAGATTTTTCGCCGCCGCGCGGCGTTCAACGCGGCGTATCCGCAGTGGGCACCGCCGGCGACGGTGTGGCCCGCAGCGCGTGTGCGCGAGTCAGGCGATTACGCAGCGCCAATATCAGGGCCATGCCGAAGAACGCTCCAGGCGGCAAAATCGCCACGAGCATGCCGGTGAAGGGGAGGTCGATCTCGAGCGCGGCGCTCCATTCGCCAGCGAGCATGGGCGCTCCAGCCAGCAGCGTGCCGTGGCCAAGCGCTTCGCGCAGTGCGCCCAGCAGCACGAGCACGCCGAGAAACCCGCAGCCCGTTGCGAGCCCGGAAAGCAGCGACTCGACCACGGGCCGGCGGCTCGCGACGGTTTCCGCCTGGGCGAGCAAGCCGCAGTTCGTGACGATCAGCGGAATGAAGAGCCCGAGGATTTCGTGTAGATCGTCGAGGACGGCGTGGCTCAGCAGATCTATGCAGGTGACGAGCGAGGCGATGACCACCACGAACAACGGAACGCGCACGCTCGGGGTCAAGGCATTGCGCAGCAGTGAGAAGATCGTGTTGGTCAACACGAGCACGGCCGTGGTTGCGAGGCCGAGCGCCACGCCATTGACGACGGACGTCGTCACGGCTAGCAGTGGACACAACGCGAGCAGCTGGACGAGCGCGACGTTGTCGCGCCACAAGCCGACCGCTACGACATTGCGAAGAGCGCTATTCGGCGGTTGCATCGGCAGTGGCTGCAGCGGCGGCGCTGTAGAGCTCATCACGGTGTTGGCCGAAGTATAGCAGCGTGTTTTTTACGGCGGCGACGACCGAGCGTGAGGTAACTGTCGCGCCCGTGATCGAATCGAATTCGCCGTCGTCTTGGTCGACGGCCCACAGCTCGAGCGTCGGCGTTGCGAGGTTCGTGCCCGTGAATTGCGTGATCCAGTCGCTCTTCGCCGCGTCGATC